>JGI12635J15846_10000146_pt1 | contig 52536 bp, 43 predicted proteins | sample BlaSpr_A8_OM2_M2_FD_15846 | JGI IMG/M metagenome (IMG submission 15846)
CCAGAATTGGCTCGGCGAGGCCCCGACTCTGCTTGGTGAGTTCCAAAACCTCCCACGCTGTGGTTCCGAATTTTGCGGCGAGATGGTGAGCCGTTTCTTTCGCGATGGGAAAAGCGGCCGCGAGCTTTTCCCAAAGATCACCGGTAAACCCGTCGCCGCCGTAGAGCACATGCGTCCTGGTGGGGCTCTCGGTTACAGGTACACCGAAAGCCTTTTGCGCGGCGTTGATGGTGTCCTCAGCCATCGCGCGGTGGGTGGTCCACTTTCCTCCCATGATGCTGATCAAGCCGCTGTCCGGATCAATTTCGATCACGTCATCGCGCGCAATTTTCTTCGTATCTCCGCCCTCGCCTGCGCTGACCAGCGGGCGCGCTCCAGCGAACCCGGCCACGATTTGCGAAGCAGACGCCGGGTGTTCGAGATATTTATTTAGCTGGCCAAGCATGAAGCTGACATCTTCGCGGCTGACAAACAATTCGTCCTCCGGCGAAACCTCCTGCTCGGTTGTGCCCACCAGAAGACGCCCGCACCAAGGCACGGCAAATAGAACGCGGCCATCGTCTGTTTTTGGAATCAACATCGCGTCGTGCGTGGGGAAAACGTCGAGCGGCAGCAGGATGTGAGCGCCCTTGCTAAGGCGCATTCGCTTGGGCACTGACGCGGTCGCCATGGTTCGAATCGCATCGGTAAACGGACCGGTTGCGTTTATGAAAACTTTGGCTTGCACGGAGAACGTCTTGCCGCCGAGCTGATCCGTCACCGAAACTCCGGACAACTTTCCATCGGAGGCGAGCTCAAAGGCCGTTACGCGAGCGTAATTCAACGCGCTTCCGCCCGCGTGCGAAAAGGTCTGAACCAGGGCCATGTCATATCTCGAATCATCGAATTGGCCATCCGCATATTCCACCGCCCCGATCAATCCCTCCTGCTTCAATTCCGGCATGCGCTCGAGCGTTTCTCTGCGCGAGACATATTTGCTGGGAGAGATGCGGGCCGAGCCGGCGAGCCAGTCGTAAATCTTCAGGCCGATGTCGAGATATGCGACGTTCAGCCAATCGTAGCTCGGAACCATAAACTGGAGCGTTCGCGTGAGATGCGGCGCATTATTGAGCATGCGAATGCGCTCGTGCAGCGCCCGCACCACAACGTGGTATTCCTTCGGATCCACATCCTTGATGGCTTCTTCGAGATAACGCACGCCACCATGAATGATCTTCGTGGCCGCGCTCGAGGTAGCACCCGCAAAATCTCCAGCATCGACCATCACGGTGCGTAGCCCGCGTAGCTGCGCGTCGAGTGCACATCCTGCGCCGGTGGCCCCGCCACCAATCACGCAAACGTCGAAAGCCTTTCCCGCGATGCCCTGTAGTTCTTCAGCTCGCTGTTTCATCGGTTGCTCCCTTCTTTTTCAAAATCAGAAGTCCACTTTCACTCGGGATCCGAAGATGGCGGCGTTCGGAATGCGCGAGTTCCCGCCGGCCTCCCAGTAATACTGAAATACCGGCTGCCAAAGCAAGTACGGTCTGAACCATACCGCGATAGGTTTTTCGATTCGGATGGAGCGAGTATCCTGGCGCGTCCGGCAGATCGTGATTGAAGCCAATCTCAAAAACCTAAGCCGGGATATTGCCGATTTGGAATTGGAAGCGCTGGGATCCTGCTGGTAAGGATTGCGGTTGCCAGAGAGAACCGCGGACTTGATATAAAAAGTACGCCACGGCACGACGCGAATTTCGGCGGCCGGCGCTCCGGCACGGTTGAATGCTTCGAAGGAGTTGGTGAAGAGGTTCCCGTAGGCCTAATCGGGTGGCTCGATCAGATAGGAAGCGCCGTTGCGTCGGCCGTTTGAACCCGCNGCGTGTGCCAGGGTCATAAGCGTCGCANGTGCGCCACTTTATCGATCGTTCAAATCGGCAAACTGCGAGCGCTCCAGCATGCGGTGGCTTACCTCCGAGAATTCCACCTNCCATGCGTCGGTGTTGCATCCCTTGCGCGTCGCGGCGGCAATTTCATCGGCCAGATGGACCGCAATGGCCAAGTCCGCGCTACATTCCAGGCAGAACTTCTCAAGTCTGCCCGGAAGTTCGACTAGGTCTCTGACACGACGACCACATACACTGCATTGCCCTGCATCATCCAGCTGTATATTAAGGTCGCGTAACATTTAGAAGGCTCTCCCTGCGGGGCTGCGGCTCGAAAGCCGCCTCAGCCATCGACAAATTGTAAGCAAGGGACCCTAAGGAAAGAATTAAGCCGCCATAAGGCTTTTATAAGCCTGATACAACTCCACCACCCGCCAAGTTGTCCTCAGGATTTCCACTGTTTTTGACCCCCTAAATTGAGCATTGTATCGACAAGGTTAGACAAGGCGGGGCCCAGACCGCGCGCGCGTCGCGCTGGTCGCACCTAGCCGAGTCGGCAGATGACGGCGACGAACCGCAGCCAGCGCCAATTCGATCGCGCGCCTTCTGAAATGAAACGGCACACTCTCAAAGCTGCATTAGTCGCCCGTAGTCTGCGGAATGTTCCAGGTCACTATCACCGTCAGAATCGTTGCAAAAACCACCAGCAAACCAATCGCTCTCCGTTGTGTTTTTGGATTCTCCATATTCTTCTCCTGGTACTGGCCGGCCCGGACCTCCCGAGCCACCGGAAAATGCATGCGGATGCGTGCGCGGCAGACCGCCTACATTTGCCTGTCGTCAGGCCCGGTGCGGTCCGCTACGTGTCTGCGCTTTCGACTTTGCCCGAAATAGCATCCTCCGATCGCTAACAGCAACAGCCCGATAACAATCACCGACACAAAAATTATAGTTTGCGGCATACGCGTCACACTTCCACGAGCCTCAGTGGCCTACGCCATCGCGCTCGCCTGCTTGGCGGTAGTCAGCGGCCTGCCTGGCGGAGGGCAGTGGCCTGTGCCGGTAGGCAGGCTTTTTGCTCGCGATTCGTGCAGCCGATCTAAACTAACTCCATTCGAGCTTTCGTCTCCCAACGACGTATCGTGAGCCGCCACTCTGAATAACCTCAAGTCATCCAGAACAATAAACTACGTCGTGCATCTTCATTGCCATCACGGTTGGGAAGTGTGCCATTGAAATCAGCCATTTAACGGCTGATGCAGCTTGCTGTGGACTCGCGACGCAAATTCCTACCGAGCAATTTTTCCGGCTCACTCGACCTTTTGTCGTACCCAGCGCCTTGGTACGCGGCTGGCCTGCCCGTCCCACGCCATCGCGAGTTCGGGAAGGTCGCCTCAGCAGATCGAGTGCCGGTTCGGCGGTTGTTGCTCTGATCCAAGGCATTTTGTTAGATTGGGGTCATGAGCGTTTCGGGCGAGAATCGCCCAACCCTTCCACAAGAAGTGCCCCCGCCGACAATTTTCGGGATGCCGAGGAATTCCTTTTGGCTAGCGGTTTTCCTTGGCCTTGTGCTCTACGTGTCCTCCGTGACAGACGTGCCCGATGAGGTTCGCTTCTGGTAGACGTTGTCCGTGTGGATTGCTTTGCTTCTGTCAGCTTTTTTTCTTCTCCGAAATTTAGAGATACGCGCACGACGCGTCACAGTGCTCATATCTGTTCTAGCACCTCTGGTCATGCTTGTTGTTGCCGTTCTCTTGCTGAGACCACAGTGGCGCAAAGCTTATCCCTCTCCCGCTGCGGCTCCAGCGGATGTCGGAGACGAAACTAGTCATATTGAACATCTACTCGCGCCACTTCCAGATTCTACGTATCGTCAACTCGTCGCCTCTGTGATTTATGCCTTGGACCCACACGCCACTCTGTCCGTTGGCGCTCTAGTGGACACCGCCGATGGGACGAGACGAGTCGACATAGAAGTTCGCTCCTCGGGCAAGGACGGTGCGCCGTTTCTAGGCGCGATAGATGTTCTCAACCTCCCCTCTGGACGGAAGGCGGATATAGCGTTGGTGGACGCAGCTGACTCGAAAAGGACAGATATCAAAGCCGACGCAATGCTCTTGTGCAGTAACACGGGCTTTGAACCGGATGCGATCAGTAAAGCCAAACGAAAAAATATAGGGTTGATTTCAGTGCTCCGTCAAGGAGACCAGCGCGTTAAGGCAATCATCGAGGAAGAAATCTATCTGCGCAAAATCACATTGCAAGATTTACACCTGACGTGGAGCGGCAGTGGGCTTCGGAATGACGGGATGCCGGCTTATAACGGCGGCTCGATTAGTGATTGGTTGGAAGTACACGCTGGCCTGATAGCGGCCGCTAATCCCGAGGTCACGTTCGAGATTCTCAAAGATTTTAATTTCAAGGAGCCGATCCAGTTTGAAGGCAACGGTAGGCAAATCACCTTGACATCGATGGCGGTTTCTTTCACACCGCAAGTTCAATGGCTCTCGCAGACCGTTCAACTCGACGCCAAGGCCGGAATTTACGATTATGTGCGAGGTCGTGTGCGGCTGGCACCGGGAAGCAATTCCGACACCGTAAGCGGCATCGACTTTGACCACGCAAAGCCGCTCTCGGTCCCGCCCGACCTCACTCAGAAGGGATTGGAGCACAGACCCGGCGAGGTCGAATTTGCACTCATTGATGTGACTCCAGCCCCGTTACCAGGAACAATTATCCCGAAAATGGACGACTTGATCCGCCCGGAAGACTTGCACCTAAAGCTCACCGACGAAGAACTTCGTGCCCTAAAACTGCGAGCAGACCAACGAAAATAATATCGAGCCGGGTGCCCCATCCCTTCGGCTTTCGACGGGTGCGGGTTTAGGCGCGGACAGCCGCCCCACCCGCCCGCACCAAAATCTAGGCGACCAAAAGATTCTCAACGCGCTCGATCAGCTTGGTTACGCCCTCCGATTTCGAGAACACAGCATCGACTCCAAAGCGGGATGTCAGCTTCTTGTTGAGTTCTTCGGCATACATGGTCACCATCATGATCCGAATCCCCGGCTGTGCCTGGCGTAGTATTCCTGCCGCTTCTAGGCCATTGAGGCGCGGCATTTTCACGTCCAATAGAATCAAATCAGGCGTCAGTTCTTTAGCCTTCGCCACCGCTTCCACTCCATCGTTCGCTTCGCCACAAATCTGGAAGTCTGTTTCGCGCTCAAGCGCCTGACGGATTTTCGCTCGCACCATTCCGCTGTCATCCGCGATAAGGATCGTCCGGGGCTTGTTTAGTCTCGAAAGGCCAGATGCATCGGTTGGGGGCACGTTGCTCACTCCAGTAACTCAAGCTACATTCTAGTCCCTCCGACAATACGGTGAATCGTGTAGAGAGAGGGTGGCGCACCCTTCCGCACCGCCCAAACGTATGCCGTTGAATTTCCGGGTGGCGCACTCTTCGGTTTTTGGAAGGTGCGGGTTCAGACGCCTCATCCTCGCGCGGCCACCCGCCTGTACAGAACAACGCCGTCATACTCCTCTACTGCGCTTCCTTGGGAGCGGCTGTTCCATCTGACCAAGTGGGCACCGGAATCATGTACTCGGTGATCGGCTCCGGAGCGCCCGCGAATTGTGTATTCAACATCACTGGAGCGCCCGGCAAATCCGCACCCCATGACTTGGGATCTGTAAGCGGAACGTAAAACATCAAATGAGGCACCCAATGCCCGGCTGAATCGTTCAGATACCCCTGCGTTGACATCATGTAGGACATTGCGCCGGGTTCCATCGGCGGCAGCCCTTGCGCGTCGAACGCTTTGATGCCCGCAATGATCTGATCTTTGGAAATTCCGGAGAGCGCCAGTTCCGTTCGCTTGATTGTGAGAGGCAGTATCGATCGCACCGCGGGTGGATTAAAGCAGATTGGCCCGCGCATCTTCGGATTCCAGAACTGCGCAAAGTCAAACGGAGACATCCATGACCGCTCCACCAGGCAGACGAAACCATTGGTGCCCTTGACGGCGGTTTCATAGCCATGCCGCCCCAGGACCATCACTTCAGCATCGCCTGAAATAGACGGCGGCGCGGCGCTGCGTGCCATCGCAACCTCCGCGCTTCGATCAGTCATTAAGTACTCATCGAGGGGCGCCATTTTTAAATATGGCTTGGCGGTCTCCAGAGACCCTTGCGACCGTGCCGGCAGGGAAGCGCTCCCGAGCGCCGTCACCAAGAGTGCTGCAAATGAAATCGCCCTCGTTATGTTTCTGGCCGTTTTCATCGTCACTTCTCCTTTGCAATTGCTTGTGGGCCTGTTTTGCGGGTGGACTGCTGCTTGAATCCTCTGATGTGGGAGGCGCGCTTGGGGTTGTGAATCCCGCGTAGCGGGATTCACCCTGAGAACCCTGTCTGCCGAAGGCAGGCTGCCCGCCGCAGGAGGGCCCGTCCGCTGTGGCGGATCTACCCGCCGCGGCACGAGAGCCAAATTTAATCGCTACCCAAATACTAGATTCCGATGCAACTCACTGAAAACAATCAGCAGCGACCCATTTTAATCGTTACTGTCCCGCAGTCGGTTTTCGAACTGTTTCGAGCCACAGGCAGAGGAGGCCGTGCGAGGTTTCGAACTCAGTTCACATTGCGAGCAACGACTTGCCGTTGCAGCTAAGAGTGCGCTTGGCGCCGCCGCAGTGTGGCAAGTCCCACGATTCCCGAAGCCAACAGCAACAGGGTGCCCGGTTCCGGCACATTGTTGGAGCCGCTGGTGACGGTCACACTCGTCGGAAGGAAGGCGGACGCACCTGCAACGGTCGGTCCAGTGGCATCCGCGTAAAACCACCAGGTGGNAACTCCTCCGTTGCCGCTGAAATCCCAGGTAGTAACCGGTCCGTTTGGATTCGAGAGAAAGTCGGCGGANGACTCCGAGTTGGATATACCAGTGCACGAACTGGAATTGAGAGAGGTGCCGGCCGCATCTACCGCGTCGCCAGGATTCGTATCAGTACCGGCGATCTGAGGATTGCTGCAAGTGAACACGCCGAATTGCCCGTCTGCAGGAAGACTCGCGAAGGTAAAGGACACCGTGGTTCCGGCGTTGATTCCGGTGACCGCGAAGAGGTCGAGAAAACTCAATGTCGGGGGATTATCATCAAACGTGAACGGAGTGACAGTCAAACCATCGCTCGCGGTAAATGCCGTCCCAAATGTCTGGCAATTGTCGGCGCCCGTGGAGCACGTATCGTCAGTGCCGTGGCCTGACGCCGGCCGGTCCACGTGGCCGGCCCAAGCCGGAGATGAGAGGAAGAGGGCAAGAATACCGGTGCAAATCGGCAAACAGGATCGAAGGTTCATGAGGATACTCCCAGATTGAATTTCGGCAACTCTAAGGCTGCAAGGTGCAGTTGTCAAGCAGGATCGAAGAATTTTGCGAGCGAGCCGGGTTCAGACGTCCTAGTACTAAGTTATGTGACTCGTTTCGCCGCACTCCGCGCCGCCCAAAGCGAGGGTGGCATCAACGTTTGTGGCATAATGCGCCCAGTCTTCCTGGACTTTTCACATGGCCGAGCGCGACTCGAATTCTGCGAACAAAACCTCTGCGGCTAATTCCAATTCCGACGCAACTTTAGATTTCAAGTTACGCCAAACCCAAGAATTGAGTGCCGCGCCAGTCTCCACGTTTTTCCCAGGCGACGTGCTGGCTGGCCGATTTAAGGTGCTTCGTTTTCTGGCGCGCGGCGGAATGGGCGAAGTCTACGAATCCGAAGACCTTGAGTTCAACGAACGAGTTGCATTGAAGACGGCGCGCGTCGAACTGATACAAGGCGCTCATGAAATTGAGCGGTTCCGCCGGGAAATCCAGCTTGCCCGGAAAGTGACTCATCCGAACGTCTGCCGCACGTTTGACGTCTTCCGCCACACGGAGACGACTCACGACGGTTCTCGCCGCGAAACTCTTTTCGTTAGCATGGAATTGCTTACCGGAGAAACACTCGACAAGCTTATACGGCGAGAAGGCCGGCTGACGACTTCCGCCGCTCTTCCCATCGTGAAGCAAATGGCCGCCGGGCTTTCCGCGGCGCACCAGGCCGGCGTCGTTCATCGGGATTTCAAAAGCGCAAATGTCGTTCTGATCTCACCGAATTCAGGCTCGCAGACAATACGAGCGGTGATCACTGACTTCGGGCTTGCGCACGCAGAATTCCAAGGCTCACATACGCTCACACGGCCGGGCGACATCGTTGGCACGCCCGCGTACATGGCTCCGGAACAGATCGAGGGAGGCGAGATCACGCCAGCAACCGATATCTACTCACTGGGCGTGGTGATTTACGAGATGCTCACGGGTGAGCTTCCTTTTTCCGCCGATACGCCTCTTGCCACTGCAATGAAAAGGCTCAATCAACCGGCCCCAACCTTGCGCACCCGATTTCCCGAGGCGGACCCCGTTTGGGAAAAAGTCGTGGCTCGCTGCCTCGAACGCGCGCCACAGAACCGTTACGCGACCACCGACGATGTTGTAAAGGCGCTGGCAGGTGAATCTGTCACTCTCCCGCCGAGCACGTCTTCGAGCGTCACAGAATCTCAAGTATCCCCGCCAAGTTCCGGCCGATGGATTTTCATCGCTATCGCCAGCCTGATTTTTCTGGCGTTGGCTGGATTTGTGGCCGTGCAAGTGAAGCATCGCTTCAGATCGCAGGAAATCGCTGCTGCACCCTCGGGCCGTAAGGCCGTCGCAATTCTAGGATTCACAAATCTTTCCGGCCGTAAGGATGCGGATTTGCTTGGCGATATTCTCGCGGACGGTCTCTGGTCCCAGCTCGATACCGATGAAATCCGCTTCATCGTGCCCAGCGATGTTGATGATATGAAGCGCAACCTGGGATTGCGCGATCTCTCCGTCTCGCTTTCAAAAGACCAAGTCGCCGCCGTCCGCAAATATCTGGGAGCCGACGTGCTGATCACCGGCTCCTATACGGCCCAAGGATCTCCGGGCGACGCGAATGTACAGTGGAACATTCACTTGCTCAACACTGCCGGGAGCAAGACTGTCGGTTCGGTCGAGCAGTCCGGCAAGGAATCCGACCTCAATGATCTTGTAGTGCATGCCGGCCGCCTAATCCGCCAGCGCCTGAACATTCAAGTCACTCCCTCGGAAGAAGCACGCATGGATGGGTCGCTTTCTGCCAACCCGGACGCGATGCGTTACTATGCCGAGGCTCGCGAAAAACTGCGCGACTTCGAACTCCTTGCTGCCACCAAGCTTCTGGATAAAGCGATTGCCGCAGACCCGAAGTTCGCTCGCGCACACAGCGCACTGGCACAAGCATGGGTGATATTAGGATTCGATGAGAAAGCGCAGGAACAGGCGAAGCAAGCCTTCGATCTAACTTCCGGGCTGTCCAGTGAAGCGCGCGGACTGGTGACGGCGAGTTACTACGAGGCGACCCATGACTGGCCCAAAGCGATTCAAGAGTACTCCTCCCTGTGGTCACAGTATCGAGATAACCCGCAATATGGGCTGCTACTCGCGCGCACGCAGATTAATGCCAGCAGGGCAAAGGATGCGTTGACCACGCTGGCTCAACTTCGCGGCCAGAATCTTCCGCTCGGGATCGCGGCTCAAGCGGATTTGGCGGAGGCGGAGGCGCAGAAGTCATTGGCCGCGTACGACAGGCAGCTCGCGGCTGCAAATGCGGCCGCGCAAAAATCACAATCGCTGGGTGCAAACCTGCTGCTGGCGCGCGCACGATTGTTTCAGTGTTCGGCTCACGCAAGTTTGGGCGAGTTCGATCAGGCTCGTCCGCTCTGTGATGATTCCATGAAACTGAACAGCGCGGCCGGCGATCAATTGGGGGCAGCCAACGCAAGCAACGAAACGGCGAATGTGCTTTACGAGCAAGGAAAATTCGCCGAGGCGGCCCCACTCTATGAGGCGGCCGTGAGTCTGGCGCAATCGATCGGTGACAAACAAGACGAAGCCGGCGCGATCAACAACCTTGCCAGAATTCACGACAGCCTGGGTGACCGCGCGGCTGCGATTGTGAACTATCGTAAGAGTATCGACATCGCGCGAGAGCGGGGAGATCTTTCCGATGTAGCCGTCGCGCAGGAAAGCCTCGGTATCGATTTATATCTTGATGGCAACCGGACCGAGGGGAAGAAGATGTTCGATAGTGCGATGACGATCGCGCGCGATACGGGCGATACCTACACGCAAGCGTCAGTTCTAACCAATCAGTGTATTTTCGATCTTTCCGCGGGCTATGTCGGCGAGGCTCGGCGCAACTGCGAGGAATCTGTTCGCTTGCGGCGCGCTGCGGACGATCGCTCCGGAATTGGAAAATCTCTGACGAATCTCGGCGATGTCTTGCTCGCGCAGAACGATCTGGAAGCTGCGAATAAAAGCTATGCGGAAGCCCTTTCGATACTGGGACGCATCGGCGCTCGCGGAGCCGCGTCGTACGCTCGCATTTCACTTGCGTACCTGGCCCTGGCACAAAATCACCCTGAGTCAGCGCTGAAATACGCGGGAGACGCCGCGACGGAACTGGCAGCTGAAAACGACCCTGACGGTGAAGCACAGGCTCGCTGCGTGCTGGCCGACGCGCTGCTTTCATCGGACAATCCCGGCAAAGCTCAGGAGGAAATTAAGAAAGCCTTGCGGCTCACGCAGACATCGAACGATAGGACGCTGAAACTGAGCGCTGCAATCATTGGCGCAAAAGTGGACGCTCGGGGCGGGAAGATCGGCGCCGCTCTACTCTCGCTCCCCGCGATCCAGGCGGAAGCTCGCAACGCCGGGCTAGTGCAAACCGAGTTCGAGGCGCGCTTGGCGCTCGGCGAAATCCAAATGCGAGCTGGCCACACGGTTGCCGGCCGACCCGCGCTGCAGTCTTTGGCGCACGATGCAAAATCCCGCGGCTTCCCGCTCATTGCCGCGAACGCATTGGCCGCATGCCAACACTGATCGTGCGACAGCGCGCTGCAACAAAAGATGACCGCTGCCGCCGCGGGTTTCCTTTCACCAGAGCTCACTAGTGCTCCTCTTGGATGCTGGGTGTTACAAATTGTCCTTCATCGAGGGGAACATTTTGCTTCACCGCGTCGATCTGGATTGTGAACCTGCCGTTCGGCCGAGCCAGCGTCCACCGGTAAGAAAGTTTCACACCGTCGGCAACACGGAAGTCGGCATAGTCAATCTCAGTGGGATTTCGGCCAAGGGGAGTTTCCGCGAAGCGAATCAATCGTACGAGCAAGCCGCTTTCCTGTTCAAAGTATAGACGCAAGCTCGGCGTGTCTTTGCCTTTTGCCGAAACGAGATAGGTTGCCTTCCCATTGATCACCTCGCCCGAGCTCGCTTCAAACTCCTGATACATCCGTGGCAGCTGCAAGGGAAAGTACAACTCCGCGTCGATTCGAGCGGCTTGCTGTTCCGCCGAACTCATGCGACGAATTCCATTCGGCGAGCTCAGCCAGCCAGCTTCGCCGTTGAAAGCGGTTACACTGGGCCCCGAAGGTAGATGGGAAATCGAAACGCGACTGTCGGGAGCCTGCGAATAAATCTCGATTGGATACTTTTTGCCGGCCACTTCAATATTTCCTGTTTGAACCCGAGTGTTGATTTTCTGTAGGACGGCGGCTCCGCCCACCGCTGCAAGATATTTGTCGAGAATTGCCTGTGCAGATGGCAAGGCAGTCGCAGCTGCCGCTTCCTCTTCCGGTGCGGGCGGCGCGGCGGGGTTGTCCGCGGATAGGATTGGCATCCCCACCGGATGGACCGAGCCACGATGGCAGGTGTAGCAGGTCACTTCACGTTCGTTCTTAAAGCTATCTGCGTTGATCTGCATCATCATAGTCATCATCTTCCGCGCCGTGAGCTTTGGCTTTTTGTCGTCCTTCTCCATGGCGCGCTGCACGTGGCAAAACTCGCATTCAACACCCAGCGACGCGGAAATGAATTGCATCGAAGGGGTCAATTGATCTGCGGGAATTCCTCTGAGCACCTGGATGTTCTTGAATTTCTGCTCCGCGGTCTGCGCCTCTTCGGTCTTGCCTTTCGCAGCTTCGGCTTGGGCCTTCAGTCGCTCTGCAGCACACATAAGAACGACAGCCATCGAAATTGAGCCTAAGCATAGGAGCAGCCGAGCGTGGGGTCTCATCATGTCTCCTTATTTCTTGAACGTCGCCGATTATACAAAGAGATGAGGTTTCCGGCGCTCAATTCGCCGCACCCGAACCGACACCGAACAATCTCCGAGACCTAGATGAGCGACGACAACTATGGGAACAGAGACCGCTAGAATCGGACGCCTACCCCTACGATACCGAGGCTGAAAATAATTGACTGATCTGGAACGACTGTCTAGTATCGCGTCAGCATCATGGGCGCGTCCCGATACCGCGGGCTCTTCCGTTGGACCGAGAATTTCCGCAAGGTCGCACTTACTATTGCGATCTGCGCTTCTATTTGTGCGAGTAGCGTGCCACAAACGGGTTCGACGACTGGCGTCTCACTGACCACCGCAGTTCGACTGAAAAACTCCGGTTGGTGGCCGACGAAGGGCGAACCAGTTAGAGAGCAGTATGTCGGCGATAAAAGATGCGCCAAATGCCACATTTCCATAGCAGCTACCTACCTGACGACAGGCATGGCGCATGCTGCGGCGCCCGCCGGGGTCTCTGAAGGCCTCCGACAGCATGATCGTCTACACTTTCCGTTGGGTCCATTCAGCTATCAGATTTTGACCAACAACTCGGGAAGTCTGCTTTCGGTTTCCGACGGCGCCTCGGCCCTCTCGCAGACGCTAACCTGGGCTTTCGGGAAGGGAGCCATAGGCGAGACCTACGTGTATGAGGAGAATGGCAGCTTCTACGAAGCGCACCTTAGTTTCTTCACTTCATTGCAGGCACTCGGCATCACTCCAGGGCAGAACAGTTCCATTCCAATGACGCTCCAGGATGCGGCGGGACGCCAGATGGATGCAGCTGAAGCGCAGCGCTGTTTCGGATGCCACACGACGGCTTCAACCGTGAACAATCGTTTTGATCCCCGCAATGCAATTCCCGGCGTTACTTGCGAAGCTTGCCATGGACCGGGCGCCAAGCATGCAGTCGGAATGAATTTATCGACGGAAGATACAACCGACAAACAAATCCTCGATCCCGGACGGCTCGATCCGGTGGAGTCTGTCGATTTTTGCGGGGCCTGCCATCGCACTTGGCAAGATGTGGTTAATAGCAGGGGCGTAGCACTGGGAGTCTTGAACATCCGCTTTGCACCATACCGCCTTGAGAGCAGCCGATGCTGGATGAAGGGAGACGCACGAATTACCTGCATCGCCTGCCACGACCCTCACAAGCCGCTCGCGACCGATCCAGTGTCGTATGATCCTGTTTGTCTTCGTTGTCACATTTTGTGGGATGCCCAGGAGACGCCCGATCATCCGGGAGCTGCGTGCCCTGTGGCTCAGGCGAAATGCGTGACTTGCCATATGCCGAAATATGAGCCGCCCGGATTCCACGCAGCCTTCACGGATCACTGGATTCGTGTGGTCGGGCCGGGTGTGTCCTATCCAAATTGACTTATGGTGCGTAACGCGTTGAATCGCGGCCGGCCCCTCCAAACCATTTAACGGAGCTCTCCAGAAACCGCACCCGGCGATCATGTGTGGTGGACCTCGATTCGGAACGAGCCGACAAACTTCTCGCCTGGCGCAATCACGCGCAGACCCTCACCCGAGCAAAGTGCGTTCGTGGCCGCAGTCATCGGTTCAATGGCCATGAACTCCTTGTCCTTCGGAGCAAAGATCTGGGCGAAGCGGAAACCGCTTTTGAATTCGACGGCGATGGAGTAGCCGTTACCGGCGATCGAGAACGTGGCCTGCTCACTCGAAAGGGCAAAGCCATCGTCGTAGCCGGTGTTTCCGAGCCGCGTAGCGAGAGGCGTCGACGGAGTTTCCTGGCCGGTGGGGATCCCTTGCGCATCGAGCGCCAGCTTGCGCATGGCAGGAGCGTTCAGCGTCCACTCTGCCCGCGGGATTCCCGGAAGGCCGAAATAGGGATGGAAGCCGAAACTGATCGGAACCGGTGAACCGGAATCTGCAAAGACTGTAGTTTGAATCTCCAAATCAACCGGCCGCAGCCGCACCGCCATCTCGACGTGATGCGGGAATGGAAAAATCGCGAGCAGTTCCTGGCGCAACCAATCCAAACGCGCGGTTAGCGCATCCGCGTGGCTGGAAACAACGTTCCACTGCAGTTGAGACCAGGGAACGCCGTGCATAGGAAGTCTGTGATCATCGAAATGCAAACGCGGCGAGGAGGAATCCAGCGAAACCTGACGTCCAGCGGCGCGATATTGCAAGCTGCCGAGGCGATTTGCCCAAGGATACAGGAGTGGAATGCCGGCAGTGCTTCCTTTGATGCGGGCCGCATCGAGATCCTCGACGCGGCGCAGAAGCTCAACTCCACCAAAGCGAAGAGAAGTGCCGAGCATTCCAGCCGCGGGCCAGAATGTTGCTTGCAAGTCACCAACAGTAAGGATATGCGTGGAAGAGCTGCTCATATGCCGCCGCGCGAGCGGGTCGTCGGCCACTCGGAAGCTATCGTTCGCTGGCACCTGGTATTATAGTCGGCATTCCGTACATCGGTTATGCACGAACCCTGCCGCCGTACAAGATTCAGTACACCCGTTTCCTGGGCAAGTGCTCTCACTCTCGTGAACGATGTTCTAACGGTTCTTCGGTTTCCATACCTTCCAAGGCTTCAGCACGAGGCTCTCGGCAAAACGAACCTCATTGCCCGATGCTGGGCCTGCGCGCCGCCTCAATCTCTGCCGCAAACACGATTATAATCGTTCCGGCTAGAATCTTGCCGGAAAGGATCGCGGTCGATTTATGACACCCAAGAAGCCCGTTTTCCCCGACAGGGCCTATCCTGAATTCATATCGCAGCTCGTCGGGCTGCTCGAGCAAGCGCGGCGGAATTCCGCGCGTTCGGTCAATGCCATCATGACGGCAACTTATTGGGAGATTGGGCGCCGGATTGTGGAACAGGAGCAGCGCGGACAAAGGCGGGCGCAGTACGGAAAGGCCTTGCTACGCCGCTTGGCGGCGGATCTCACCTCGCGGTTTGGAAAAGGCTTCTCCGAACGGAACTTGCTCGCCATGCGAGAGTTCTTCCTGGCCTGGTCAATTCCGCAGACAGTGTCTGCGGAATTGATCGAACCGGGCGGGAAAGGGGATTCACAGGAGAATCCGCAGACGGCGTCTGCGAAATCTGCAGGCTTGGTTCGGCCGTCCCCGTTTCCCCTGCCTTGGTCTCATTACGTCCGGCTCCTCTCCGTCAACAACCGACAAGCCCGGGATTTCTACGAAGCAGAAGCTCTGCGAGGAGGATGGTCGGTCCGTCAACTCGACCGTCAGATCGCCACCCAATTCTTCGAGCGCACCCAGCTGTCGCGAAACAAGGCAGCGCTTCTCCGCCGGGGTCAGCCCGCTGACTCCGGCGAGTCGTTAACCGCCGAACAGGAAATCAAGGACCCCTTCGTTCTGGAATTCCTGGGATTGAAAGATGAATATTCAGAAAACACACTCGAGGACGCGTTGATCCACCGACTGGAGGAGTTTCTTCTCGAACTGGGCAGCGACTTCGCGTTCCTGGCACGGCAAAGACGCCTGCGCGTCGGTGACGAGTGGTATCGCATCGATCTGCTGTTCTTTCATCGACGGCTGCGCTGCTTGGTAATAATCGATTTGAAGATCGGAAAATTCACCCACGCCGATGCCGGACAGATGAATCTGTACTTGAACTATGCGCGGGAGCACTGGACTCTGCCCGATGAGAACCCACCCCTGGGATTGATCCTTTGCTCGGAGAAGAACGAAGCCGTCGCTCACTACGCGCTGGGAAATCTGCACAACAAGGTTCTGTCCAGCCAGTACAAGCTTGCGTTGCCCGGCGAGAAGGAACTCGCCAAAGAAATCGCCAAGACCCGAAAAGTGTTGTTGCAACAAACACAAAGGACCCGGTAATCGCGACACTGCTCGGCTCGCCTGATGTTGGAGATATCTTGAAGTGCGGCATCACGAACTTGGGCGCATAATGCCACGAAATCGTGGCGTGATTCCCGCCCGTCGCGGCATCGGGCGTTACGGAGCAGCGGCCAAGGTCGGGTTCCGAGTGGCCGGTAATCCCTGATGGGGCGGCACAATATCGAGCCTACTGCGACTATTTTTGAATCAATCATCCTCTAGCATGAAACCATTGCCATGCGACCCCACGCCTTGTACACTCTACCCATGTCACTTGGCCCCACGAGCCAGAAAACGGCGCAAACCTGTTGTCTTTGTTGCGCATACGTGTCCTCTGGCACCGGGAGGCTAGTGAACTAAGACTTTAGAACTAGCTGATTTGTTGTTGAGCCCACCGCCAGAGTTCAGTGGCCGGTGGGTTTTTTGTTTTTGGGCACCTTATCTGAACAAGGGAACGAGACGAATGACGAGCGCGCCACAAGAGCCGTTCATCAAGACGGTACCGCGCAACGGAGGGGACAACGGAATCACCGTGACCGCCGAGCGGAAGCTGAGCCATCTCAAAACCCTTGAAGCCGAGAGCATCCACATCCTGCGGGAGGCGGCTGCAGAGTTTTCGCGGCCGGTGATGCTGTACTCCATTGGGAAAGATTCTTCCGTGATGCTACGCCTGGCACAGAAGGCCTTTCACCCGGGGAAAATCCCGTTTCCATTACTTCATGTGGACACGAGTTACAAATTTCCCGAGATGATCGAATTTCGAGACACATACACAAAACAAATTGGCGCAGAACTGATTGTGCACCGAAACCAGGAAGCGCTCGACGCCGGCGCGAATCCCTTCTCGCTGGGAACACAGAAATGCTGCGGCTTATTGAAGACCAAGTCGCTGCTCGATGCACTCACTGAAGGCGCATTCAACGCGGCATTCGGCGGGGCGCGCCGGGATGAAGAGAAATCCCGCGCGAAGGAGCGCATCTATTCATTTCGCGATGTGCATGGGCAGTGGGATCCCAAGAGCCAGCGCCCCGAGCTTTGGAATATTTTCAACTCGAAGATCGACAAGGGAGAGAGCATCCGAATTTTCCCGCTATCGAATTGGACGGAACTGGACGTCTGGCTGTACATCCATACGGAGAACATTCCCATCGTGCCGCTGTATTTTGCGCGAGAGCGCGAAGCAGTGGTGCGCGACGGTTCCATCGTTTTGGTCTATTCGAAGAACCAGCTTCATTCCGGAGAGAGCTCCCAATTCGTTCCATGCCGCATGAGGTCGCTTGGCTGCGTGCCGTGCACCGGAGCCATTCGCTCGAACGCGGATACCGTTCCCAAAATCATCGAGGAGATGATTTCGTTCCGGCGGTCCGAGCGCGAAAATCGCGCGATCGATCACGACGAGGAAGGATCGATGGAAATTAAAAAACGCGAGGGCTACTTCTGATGGCTCCCGAGGCGGGCATCACGCTACAGAGTGAATTTGCGTTGTTTCTGGAGCAGAACCTGAATAAGGAACTGCTTCGGTTCACAACGGCGGGGAGTGTGGACGATGGCAAGTCCACGCTGATCGGAAGATTGCTGCACGATTCCAAATCGCTTTATGAGGATCAACTCGCGTCGGTAAAAAATGGTCCGGTCAACCGCTCGAGTGGACCCATTGATTTTTCGCTGCTGACGGACGGACTGCGGGCCGAACGCGAGCAAGGCATCACCATCGACGTAGGTTACCGGTACTTCACGACGGCGCGACGGAAATTCATCATCGCCGACACGCCCGGACACGAACAGTACACGCGCAACATGGCCACTGGCGCGTCGACCGCGGATCTGGCGGTGATTCTGGTTGACGGGGAAAAGGGGCTTCTTCCACAAACGACGCGGCACGCTTACATCGCGTCGCTGCTGGGGATTCCCAGCGTTGTGGCTGCAATCAACAAAATGGACCTGGTGGGATATCGAGAGGAAAGGTTTCTGACTCTCAAGGAAGAATTCCTGGCACTCGCGGAGCGGTTGGGCCTCGAGGACGTGGAGTGCATTCCGATCAGCGCCCTCGCAGGGGATAACGTCGTCGAGCGCAGCGCGCGAATGGGCTGGCATAGGGGCCCGACGCTGCTCGAACATCTGGAAACCACGCCAATCACCCGACCCTCGAACACGCGAGGATTCAGATTCCCCGTTCAGCATGTGATTCGGCCGGACGCGAACTTTCGCGGATTCGCGGGGCAAGTGGTCGGCGGCGTAATCCGTCCAGGCGACGCGGTGACCGCGCTGCCTTCTGGCCTGCGATCTCGAGTGGAATCGATCGTGACGTATGACGGTTCTCTGGCCGAGGCATTCTCCCCGATGGCGGTGACATTGAAGCTGGAGGATGAGATCGATCTGAGCCGCGGCGACATGCTCGTGGCGCTGGAGAGCCCACCAAGCGTATCGCGGCGATTCGCAGCGACGATGGTGTGGATGCACGCGCAGCCGCTGGAAAGCGGGCGAACTTATTTAATCAAACAGACTGCGCGACAGGTGCCGGGCAAGGTCACGAGAATTCGCCACCGCGTCAACATCAATACTCTAGAACCCGAAGCGGCCGACCGCCTGGATATAAATGATATCGCGGCTGTGGAGATTGAAACGAATCGTCCGCTTTTTTTTGATTCCTACAGCGAGAACCGCACGACCGGAAGCTTCATCGTCATCGATCCTTTGACGAATGCGACTTTGGGCGCGGGAATGATCCGGGAGAATCTTCCAGAGAGCAGCGAGAAATGGACGAAGCTCGGAACAGCGGATTCCGAGACCGCGGTCAGTCCTCTCGAAAGGCACCGACGGCATGGGCACTACCCTGCCATTATCTTGGTCGATGCGCGCGCGGAGCTTGCAAGGCGGATCGAGCGGGCGCTCTTTGACGATGGTTTTGAAGTGATGGTGGTGGGTGAAGAGACGAGCTCACTTGCTTCAGCCAAAACCGCCTGGTTCACATGGCGCGCCGCAGGGTTCGTGGTGATCTATCAGAGTTCATCGTTGGGAGCGGAAGAGAGACTGGAATTGAAAACAGCGGCGGGTGATCGTTTTTTCGATCTTGCCGACTTGCAGCTGGTTTCAGGTGACGNCGACGCTTTGGAACGCNTGTTGGCGTTCGCCAGAACACTCCGAATTCGAGCTGAGGACGAGACCACTGGGAAGGTGAATTGAAATGGGCNCAGCGTTGACCGCGGAAAGCATCGAGAATCTCACACCGGAAGAGGNGTTGAACGCCGTACTGGAGGCGCACGCGGAACGACCCGTGTGCCTAACGTGCAGCTTTCAGGCCGAGGACATGATCGCGCTGTCTTTGCTCCGGAAACGGATNCCGTCGATTCCGGTGCTGTTCCTCGATACCGGATATCACTTCGCGCGGACATATNAATATCGCGACCAGATGGTGAAGCAGTGGTCGTTGAATCTGGTGAACGTGGTTCCAAAAGNAACCGTGGAACGGCAGGAATCGGAATTCGGAATATTATATCGCAGCGATCCGACGAAATGCTGCCAACTGCGGAAGGTTGAGCCGTTATTTCAGGCTCTCGAGCCGTACGAGATTTGGTTCACGGGCTTGCGGCGCGAGCAGTCGCCCACGCGGAAGAACCTTAAGAAGGTGGAAGAGCATCAGCTACCGAGCGGGAAAAAACTTTTGAAGGTCAGCCTGTTGGCGGATTGGACGTGGCGGCAAGTCTGGGAGTACACGGCTAAAAACCAGATCAGCTATTTGCCGCAGTACGACCAGGGATATTTGAGCATCGGTTGCGAGCCGTGCACGGCGATTCCAGACGATCCGAATAATCCGCGTTCGGGACGCTGGGGCGGTAAAAAACTGGAATGCGGAATCCACACCTTCCCGGAGAAGGCGCAGTGATGAACTCCGTGGTTGGTTTCATCATTGCGCTGGCGGTGGGATTGACGGGGATCGGTGGCGGGAGTTTTACCGTGCCAGCGCTGCTGCTTCTTGCCGGGCTGACGGCCGGAGAAGCCGTCGGAACCGCTTTTTTGTTTGCCGGCGTATTGCGCTTGATCGCAGCTCCTTTTTATCTCTTCGGAAAAAAGATACACGCGCGCTATCTGTGGCTTCTGTTGCAGGGCGCGGTTCCGGGCCTCCTTGTGGGCATCTGGCTGCTCAAATTGTTAAGTCGGGACGCGGGAAGTCCCGTCGTGATTCTGCTCCTGGGCGTTCTGCTGGCGGCGTCATCCTGCGTGACGTTTATCAGGCGCGTGCAAAATCCTTCGTTCGCGCGGAAAAACCATCGCTGGCTTCCCTGGCTCGCTCTGCCGATCGGAGTCGAGTCAGGATTTTCATCCGCAGGCGCTGGAGCTCTTGGAACTGTGTTGCTGCTCAACTATTCCGAGATGACGCCCGCGCAAGTGGTGGGAACGGACTTACTGTTTGGCCTTGTCCTGGCCGTCATTGGCGGGGCTTTTCACTGGAGTTTTGGCTCGATCAGCCTGCCGATTCTGGCTCATCTTCTCCTGGGTGGCATTCCGGGAGTAGTGTTGGGGTGCTTGCTGGCGCGGAAAGTTCCGGCGAACAAACTGAAGATGGCTGTCGCCATGGTGGCTATCTTCGCGGGACTGCAACTTGTATGGAGCGGAAGCCGGTCGCTAGCGGCGAAACGCACGACAAATACCGCGAAGATCACTTCGGAAGCAGGAGTGATCCATGCGCGCTAGCCAACCATATTTCGCAAAAGAAGTCTTCCGAATTGAGTTGGCGGTCGACGCCACAGTACCTGATGTTGCCCTGCGTACCATCACTTTCCTCGGTTCGTGTTGTTGTTGATCCCATCTGAATTGTTCCTCTGATCGTCATGTTTGATCGCTGGCGGAATTCCATCGCCGCTGCTTCAAAAACAACACAGCACCGGCGCACCGCGCTGGCCCTGGCAACACAAATCCAAATTCGGAGAGAAACGATGAAGTTCGAAAGAGTGAGTGATTTTTATTTCAGACGTGGATTCTGGGCGGGATTTTTGGCGCTGGGATTGTGGGCGAGCCTCGCGACCGTCAGTTTTGGGCAGGGAGAGACTTCGATCCAGGGCACTGTGAGCGATGCGTCCGGAGGGAGCATTTCGGGTGCTGCCGTCCGGATCAAGAACCTGGAAACGGGGGCCGAGCGGAATCAGGTGACGGATGAGGCAGGGCGCTACGATGCGGCGGCGCTTCCGGTGGGCCATTATGAAGTGCGCGCGGAAAAATCCGGGTTTCGTTCGGAAGAAAGGACCGGGATCTCGCTCGTAGTGGGGCAACGCGAAACGGTGGACCTGGTGCTTTACGTAGGCGACGTGCGACAGACCGTGCAGGTGGAAGCCGCGCCCAAAGCCGTGTCTGTCACAACCGAAGATGTTTCGGGTCTGGTTGGTGAACGGCAAGTGAAAGAACTTCCTCTCAACGGCCGCAGTTACGATCAACTGATGACGCTCAACCCTGGAGTTGTGAACTACACCTCACAGCGGGCAGGAGGAACCGGCACTTCGAATTCGGTGGTCGGCAACATGTTCGCGGTTTCCGGCCGGCGCCCGCAGGAAAATCTCTTTCTTCTGAATGGCGTGGAGTTCACAAGCGCATCCGAAATCAACAACACTCCGGGAGGAGCGAGCGGGCAACTTCTGGGGGTCGATGCTGTGCGTGAATTTTCAGTGGTGAGCGACACTTACGGCGCGGAGTACGGGAAACGACCCGGAGCCCAGGTGAATATCGTGACCGCTTCGGGAACGAATCAGTTGCACGGCGACGTTTACGAATTCCTGCGGAACAGCGCGCTGGACGCCAGGAATTATTTTGACTATGGCAGTATCCCGGACTTTCAGCGCAACGTGTTTGGCGGCTCGCTGGGCGGTCCGATCAAGAAGGACAAGACTTTCTTATTCGGAAATTACGAGGGCTTCCGGCAGAATTTGGGCTTAAGCGATCTCTCGCTGGTGCCGGACGCTACCTCAAGAGCCAGCGCTGTCGCAAGCATCCAGCCGCTGCTCGCTTTGTGGCCAGTGGCGAACGGGCCGGAAATCCTGACCTCCTCTGGCGCGCCGAGCGGGATTGCCAAGGCGTTTAGCAATCCCGTGCAGAACATTCGCGAGGACTTTGGAACCGCGAGGCTCGATCAGACTTTCACGGACAAGGATTCGTTTGCGGGCGTCTACACGATTGACGATAGCCAGGCACATTCGCCGACCAACAATCCCTTCACCCTGGTTGACGTGTTCCTGCGAGAGCAGGTGGCCAGCTTGAGTGAAATCCACGTTTTTTCTCCCAGCCTTCTCAATAAGGCGACTTTCGGCTTCTCCCGTGGGGCGTTTTATTTCAACAGTGGAACGACCGTGGATTTACCTGGCTGGATTCATGCGGGACAGCCTGTCGGGGCGGTGGTGGTCGGCGGAGGCACGACACTCAACGGCGCGTCACAGATTACAAATGGCGGAACGAACGCCGGAAGCAATCTGAGTGCGGCGCGGAATTTGTTCACGGTGTCCGATCAGGTTACGCTGACTCGCGGCAACCATTTATTCAGTTTCGGCGGCTGGTTGCAGAGGGTGCAGGCCAACGACACTCTGGTCCAGGATCAATACGGCCAGGTTTCGTTCACTAATCTGCAGAGTTTCTTGCAAGGCACCGTGAGCACCTACACCTATGCTCCCAGCTTTACTCCGTTGAACTGGCGTTCGCTCGAAGGAGCGTTCTATGCGGAAGACGTGATAAAAATCAAACCTTCGTTCGAGCTGCGTATCGGTTTTCGCGGCGAGTCCACGAACGGATGGAACGAGGCTCACGGACGCGCGTCGAATTACGCGTTTGATTCGAACGGAGTGATCGTCACCCAGCCGGTCGTCGGCAGCTCCGCTCTGGCCGTGAACAACGCAAAGTTTTTGCCGGCGCCGCGAATAGGAATCGCTTGGTCTCCATTCGCATCGAAGAAGACCGTCTTGAGGGCGGGCTTCGGCCAGTATTATGCGCTGCTGGATAATTTGAGTTACCGCCTCGATCAAAATGGTCCGTTTAACACGGTTTTTGCGGCCAAGAGCATCGCGTTTTCCGACATCGCTCCCGGTGCCACATACTCGGGCGCAAAAGTGATCCCCAGCGGCGTGCAGCCGAATTTGAATACGCCGGCCGTGGAGTCATGGAGCTTGAAAGTCGAGCAGCAACTTTCGTCGAGCACGGTGCTGGGAGTGAGTTACATCGGTTCGCATGGCTACCACGAATTGCTCTCGCTCGATGCGAACCTGCCTGTGCCGACGATTTGCCCAGCATCCCCTTGCCCTGCCGGCTATCCCGACGGCGCTTACTACTTTCCAACGAGCGCGGCGCTGGCCAACAAAGCCGTATGGAACACGACGCATTGGTTTTCCGAGGGCATCAGCTCGTATCATGCGTTGAGGGTCGATGTGAACCGCCGGTTGGGACGCGGACTGCAATTCCGCGGCGTCTATACGTTTTCGAAGTCGCTCGATGATGGCGACAACATGAACACGAGCGTCGCCACGAACTCGCCGGCGTTTATCGCGAATCCGCTGCAACCCAAAACCGATTACGGCAGAGCTTCCTTCGATGTGCAACAGGCCGGAGTCATCAACGCCACGTACGACCTGCCATTTGGACGCGGCAGCAAAGCAGTTGAACATCCGTGGGTGGAGCGCCTGATCGGAAACTGGCAACTGAGTGGAATCGAGACAGTGCAGTCGGGCTTGCCTTTCACGCCGCAGCTTTCCTACAACCCGTCCAACGATGGAGACACCCGCAATCCAGTCCGCCCCTCCTGGAATCCGAATTTCACCGGCCCTGTGATCCAGGGCGGAACAAACCAATACTTCAACCCCAACGCGTTCATCCAACCACTCCCCGGAACTTACGGCAACGTGGGCCGCAACGTTCTGCAAGGCCCCGGCCTGGTGGAGACCGATTTGGCCCTGGCCAAGAACTTCAAGCTTTCCGAGCGGTTCAATCTGCAGTTCCGCTCTGAGTTGTTCAATATTTTTAATCACGCCAACTTCAACGCGCCGAACCCGGTGGTGTACACATCGGCGACCGGAGGACCGTCACCCACGGCGGGAGTCATCACGGCCACTTCCACGACATCACGCCAAATTCAGTTCGGATTGAAGCTATTATGGTGAGACGAATTCGGAGTTGGCGAATTTCGTGGTCAGTTGAATCCGTGGGCCTTCCGTGTTCTCGCCAATCAGCGCAAATAAACGACAAGGTTCGCTCAGGATCGCGGGGTTCTCCCGACGTCTAAGGCGTGTGACGAAAAGCCCCAATGTCCCAGCGATCCTTCTTTTGAATAGAGAGGGCGACTTGGTTCGGCCAGGAACCTCCGGGCGCCAAGGCCCTTTCCTCATTCGATCCAAGATCTGTCCCGTGCCCAATTGCTGGAGAATTTGGCTGAAGACTAAAATCGCCGGGAGAAGTTCCAGGCGCCGACGATACAAACTTAGGATCTTCGACGATCGAGTTGGCGTCCTGCCCAGTATTATTGCGCCAGCCCGCAAAGTTCGATTGAGAGCCCTTCAACATGAAGTTGTGTCCGCTGTCCGGGAAGTAATCGTTGTTACTGAAATAAATAGGTCCCTGCACGCCGGGCTCAACCAACACCTGATATTGCGAACTTCGAACGATCAGATTATTTTTGACCGATATGTTTCCCGTTTGTCTCGTAGTCGAGCTGATATAAAGGTGAATGCCCTCGCGATTGTTGTAACACGTATTGTTATAGATCTCGTGTCCCATGTAGTTCGCCATGATGCAACTTCCTTGGGGATGGTTATAAATCAGGTTATAGCTGATTTTGTTGTTTTGACTGGGGACGTAGTTGGTGAAGATTCCGTGCGTGCCGTCGTCATGAATTACGTTGTATCGAATGACATTCTCGCTCGATCCGAACGGCGGAGAGCCGGTATCTATTGACAGTTCGATTCCCGACAAGCGCGCCTTGTAGCAATCGTTCTTCTCGACAACGTTCGAGCTGGAGCCGGACAAACCGACGCAGTAGCCTTCGCCCTTTCCTGACGTGTCGGTATTCGAGTAAGCGATATTGTTGGCGATGATCGAGTCGTTGGTCTCGTGCAAATAAATACCCGCACCGTTGTCATGAGCTTTATTTCCAGAGATTCGAACACCTGTCACCACCAAACCGTCGGGATACACCTTGGAGCGACAGCGTTCGCCCCTGGGACATCCCACAATAAATATTCCATTGAAGTGATTGTGATGAACGTCGTTGTTCGTTATCGAGGCCGCTGTAATCGGGAATGTTCCGTTGCTGTGATAGATTTTGATGCCGGCGCCGTCATTATTTGCCACCACGGAGTCATCAATCGAACAGTGATCGGCGTTTTCGAGGTGGATGCCGTCGCCCGCTCCGTTCACAACAGCCACGTGCGCAACCTCCAGGCTTGCCGGAGTTGGGCCCGTTAGGTGAACGGTGATGGCCCAAATTCCCGCTCCTTCGGCGTAAGGCGTCGCGTTTGCGCCACTAATCTGCAAATCTTTGATCGTAACGTACGAAATTCCCGTAAGGTTGATACCGCTTGGACGGGCGCCGGCTTCAATTCCAGGATTTGAAAACGACGATGCCGGATTGTTGTCGGAAAATACGAACAATGAGCCCGACTCCCAGAACCAATCGCGCGGACTGTTCAGTTCGTCTTTGGATAATTTCTTGTTGCCCTTGACGCCATCAAAAATAGCAACGTTCGCCTGCACGTTCACTGATGCTTGCCAGATGTGCGGCGAGCAATTTCCGCACGCCGACCAGGCTGAAGTTGGCACCAGATCTGCTCCGCTGATCACGGGCGGTGCACCGTCGCCATAGCTGTCAATCACGATCGGCATTCCCTGCGCACCTGAAGTCGAAAGGCTTAGCATTTCCCTCCAGGTTTCTCCGCGTCGAAGAAGAATAGAGTCCCCTGGCGTGAACTTCGAAGCATTGACCTTCGCAATCGATTTCCACGCGGTGGAAGGTGACATTCCGTCGTTTGAATCGTTCCCATTTACCGCATCCACATGGTAAGTCTTGGCCCGACCGATCGGACATAGCACGATCAGCAACACGCCAAGAAGAACTCCGCGTAACATTAATCCTCCATGGGCTGAGCTGTGTTTCATATTAGTTCTCGCTGATTCATTGATCGGACCTTGTTCGTCTTCGAATGATGAATTCATGCTACGGATTGCCACGAAGGTCACCCGCGCCTGAAATCTCCTTGACGTAAATGATATTTTTCTCCTCATCGAGCGTGCCCGCAACTCTCACAGTCTTTCCGAGATATAGCTTGGCCTTTCGTGAGTCATCCAGCTTGTAACTATTGTGCGTCGTGGATATTTCCAAATAGAATATCGAATATTTCTGGGAGATTTTACCTCTGAACGTGGTGACGCCTTTTTGCTCCAGGTCTTGTTGTGAGTCTTCGTGCTCATCCCGATATTCATTGCGTTGTTGATTCTGACCTTGGTTTTGTTGTTGGCTCGATTGCTGTGCCGCGGACGATGGGACGAATGCAAAAGCCATGGTCATTAAGCCAAGGCAAATTGCGAGAATGCATGAGTGTTTCATCGGATTACCCTGTTCATCGGTGCCGCTGCCTTTCTTGCATCCCACACCATGGGTTTGTGCGAGGCGATCAAGCCGATGTTCGGACTGAGGAAAGCCGGAAGTCCGGGGGAACCGACAGCTTCCAGATAAACGTAGCGAAAATAACGCCGAGCTAAAGCGGCAATTTGGCTGTAGTCGAAACCCTTGCGGCCTCGCTCGGCACGCGGCACGCGATCGAGTCTTCCCGCCAGCGCATTGAGAAATTGGGGAAGTGTATATTCGCTGCGCCGCACGCCCGAAAGCTTCGAACCGATCGCTTTGGCCAGAAGTGGAAAACCCTTTTCGTTGGGCATGGTGGCGAATACGCAACCATTGGCATCAATTTTTTCTGCGAGTATGCCGACATAGGATTCAAGTTGATGGGTGTCAAGATACTCGAATGTTTCCATCACAATTCCAAGATCGAATTTCTCCGGAACGCGCTTAATGTCCGTATAACTAGCGGATTGCACAAACGTAAAATTATTCCGGTGGCCGTAGCGTTCGCGCGCGGCGGCGAGGCCGCAGGCTTTGCCGTTTTGCAAGCCGCTTCGCCATCCGGCGTCGAAACCACAGTAACGGTCAACAGGCACAGGGATATAGTCGAGCGATCTGGCGTCTGAACAGCCAACTTCCAAAATGGAAACGCTTTGTTTCTCGAGGGATGCGATTTTCTTCCTGAGCCACTCAAACCGCTGGACGTGATGGAACGAATACAATTTTCTCAAGAAGCGCAAACCTCTGCGCTCATCGGTGAGGGGCTGCTGGATATCTTGGGGCAATTGCGAATGGGTCGTCATTGTATCGAATGCGTGGAACCAGCTTCTGAGCTGGCCCCCGCTAGTTTTTAGGAGAAATGAAAACGCTAGCCTTCGAAGTTTTGTCGTGCTGGATTTCGGTTCAAAACCGCATTCTCGCTGGGGACTATCGCGGCAGATATTCGCGCGAAGTGAAACCTTTCCAGAGCACCCGATGCAAGTGACGCATTCGCAGACGGCTCAGTTTTTGCGTCAAACCTTTGAAGCCGCCCTGCCGAACGGCAACCTGCAGATCTCGAAACTGGCGACGGAAAAGGTTTTTCCCCGTGTCTTCGTAGAACAACCTCTTGTATGAACCGTCCGAAATCTCCGCTGAGCAGCGGAGAAATCGTTGGGAGATGCTTTCGCCTCGCTCCAGGTCAGGCACAACTCCCCATCCAGCTCCTTCAAGTTGAATAGGCCGGCCTTCTACTTTCGCGATTCCGCCGCGCGCATCCAACGCGATTACCACGAGGATTCCTTCGCGTTCGAGCGGCGTGTACATGACCCCGGACAAGAGACTTCCTAAACCGTAAAAACAGAACGCCGGACTGCCGTCGGGTCGAGTTACTACCTTATAGCCACTGATGCGGTGTGAATGAGCTGCCGCCACCACGTCGAAGCCTAGAGTGGCGAGCGAATCCATAAATGCGACATCATGTGGATCCGGCCGATTGGTGCGCTCCAAACCCGCGTGGATCAGTGCAACACGCAGCCGGGTGTCTTGCTGCTTCATTTCCGCAAGTGCTTCCAAACCACGCTTCCTGGTTGCTGCCTCGACGCCGGAAGCGTTGCGCGTTCCGTTTTCACTTAGGCCGCGAGCTGCGGCCCAAAAACCCATCCGTGTTCTCGCAGGACCTTCCCAAACCAGTACGTCGGGGGCATCACGCAGGGTTCGTCCGCAGCCGATAGGCACCATCTTTTTCGCCAATACCGCCCGCTTAGTACATTCGAGTCCTTCTTTTCCATAATCATAAATATGATTGTTTGCGATTCCTACGATTCCGGTTTTGACTGCGGAAAGGAAATTCAGCACTTCGGCGGGGGCGCAGAAACTCCCACCCAGGGCCATCTTCATCCTGGCTTTCGAATTGCCCACGTCTACCGGGCACTCCAAATTTACGACGGATATATCTACGTCCCTAAAATATGGAGCGATGAAGCCGGAAATGCTCGACCACGTGCATTCGCCGGGAAGCTTGAAATCCGGCGCCGGCAAGAAGTCTCCCGCGACGCCAATTTTGCAAGCACTTTCAGTATTTTCTTTCTGCCACAGAATCATATTATCCCGGCAAAAGTGACTGTTTCTTAACCGCCCGAATTCGACCTTGCGGACGAAAGTTCTGTCAACGGAGGGAGCCCAGGCGAATCGCGGTTATGAACATGTACCCGAACATCGCCATCAGGATGACGAGGCCAATCGTACGGTCAGGCTGATCGCACAGCCACCCTCCTAAAATTAGCAGCGCGGTGGCAACGCAGGCGATCACGGCAACCGGACGAGCAGACCAGCCTCGTTGCAGCAGTAAGTCATAAAAATGCTGGCGGTCACCAGAGAATGGAGAGACACCGTTCCGCACCCTTCGAAATACTGCGAGGAGAAAGTCCATGAGAGGTAGCCCTGCGAAGACCAGAGGAAGCAGCAGGTGCGTTCCAAGGACTTGGTGAACCCGGTAAAAATCAAGGCTCAAAAAAGCAACCAGAAGACCGAGCACGGTGCTGCCGGAATCCCCCATGAACACCCGGGCAGGCGGAAAATTAAACAACAGGAAGCCCACGCACGTCGCCAACAAGCTCCAGGCAACTGCGGCACCCACGGATGCTGCACGGTTGGTGTACAACAAAATGTAACCCAAGCCCACCATACCCGTAACACTTGCGGCGAGACCGTCGGCACCATCCAGAAAGTTAAAAGCGTTTACAAATATCGCGACGAACAGGCAAGTAGCCGCGGCGTTTAGAATCGGATGGCCAAAAAGTTGAATGCCCCAATGCGTCTGGCTGATCAGAAGCCCGGCCCCGATTTGTGCAGGCAGTCTAACCCACGGAGAAAGACTCCATAGATCGTCGGCCAGGCCGGTTATCCAAATTAAAAGAAGAGCTAAATAGAAATAAAGCGCTTGGGAAAACAGGCCGGTTCCGCCGACTGAGATTCCTGCGATTAGCGCAAGCCCCAACGCGATGCCGCCTAACCGTGGGATTGGCGAGGTGTGAATTTTGAGCGGCCCGGGTGGATCGTGGAGTTGCCATCGAGCAGCCAAGTGACACACGATCGGAAGCGTGGAGACACAGACCAGGAACGACGTGACTCCGTTGAACCAGCCGTGGAAATGAATCGCACTCATCGAGTGCACCCTTATAGCGATATTAAGCTGATTGAAATGCTATCGTGCCGTTTTCCATTGACCCGTCGTGCGCGATGAGAGGCAGTGTAAGGTGCCGAGCAAAGCAGCCAGATTCACCAGGCAGAAAGAGTGCGCTACGGACAACGGAAGTCGGAACCTGCGCGTACCGAACAGCATTCCCGCGAGCGCGCCGATATAAAAGATTGCTTGTGCGGCTAGGAACAATCCATACGGGCTGTGACGAGCTAGCACGAAATTGCTGGCGACTAGCGCGATCAAAAAATAGGGAACGGCCCAGCGCAACAGCTTGTGAGACCAAAGCCCGATCGCCACACGTCCGGTTCGAAGCGGGTTCAGGCAACTCGAATTCTGCAGCAGACCGCGCAGGTCCTTGCTGATGACTCGCATCTTCATGCTCATCATTGAGTGCGATTCGCTCTGCATAATGATTTGCGCGGATGTTCTGGTTTCCATGACACAGCGATAACCGGCTCGGGCAACTTGAAGAGGCAGCACAAAGTCGTCGCCAACATTTGGATCGAGCGGCCGCCATAAGTCNCGACGCACAGCGAAGAGCGATCCGCTCGCCATCGCCAACATGCCACGCTCACTTTCTTGAAGACGTAACCAACGCTCNTAGCGCCAGTAGATGCCCTCGCTCGCCACAACTCCTGTCGCGTCCTGGTTGAGGATGACGGCGCANTTGGTGACAAGTCCGATCGTGCGGTCGGCGAAATTTTGACTGAGAAGACGCAGAGCATTCGGGGCCAGTAGACAATCCGCATCAGTGAAGACCAGGATCGCTCCCGAAGAACGTGCAATCAATTCGTTTTGCATGGCGCTTTTTCCGATTCTTTCCTTGGAACTCACCAAGCGCACGCCAGATTCTGCAAATCGTTCTACCAGTGCTTCGGTTTGATCGCTGGACCCGTCACTGCCAACCAGAATTTCCAAGTTGTTTTTCGGAAAATCCAGAGCGAGCAAATTCGACAGTTTGCTTTGAATTGTCTTTTCCTCATTGTGCGCGGGAACAATCACACTAATTGTCGGTTCCACATTCGCCGCTTGGACGGGTCTTCGTCTGCCGAGTATTCCGGACGCCAGAAGTGCGGGGTAGCCGACATATACATATAAAATTAGAGCGAGACAAACCCAAAACAAATACGTCATTGCTGCTCCTTGAAAATGTTCATGTCAAATTGTGCTGTTGGCCGATTACCGCGAATTGTCCGTCCGTCATTCCGCAGTGCGAACGCCGCCTCTTACTGGCCAGCTTGGGCTTGGTAAACATCAACATTCTGGAGCGGCACACGCCGCGGCTTCGTTTCTGGAAACTGTGATTGGATGATGAGAGGGATTTTCCCGCCAGCGCGAACGATCGGTGAATCCGCTAGAGTGGCCGAAACAGTCATGCGTTTGCCGAATATTTGTTGAAGGTTTTTGCGGACACTCATGACGTCTTCAAACGCAGCTGCGTCACCGGCGACGCCCCGAACAATCACGTGGCCGAGCTGGTCATGAATAAGTTGACAGAAACGCAGCGAACGCGTGCCTTTCAGCGATTGATTGAGCGCCCGTGGTGAAAAGACACGCCCGTCCGGACAACGGAGAAGATCGCTATCGCGAGTGATGGTCGGCACTACGATGGGAAACGCGCGGCCGCAGGTGCATGTTTCTCCCTGATTCCAGCAGCCGCGGTCGCCGATCCGATATCGAATCAGAGGCATCGTGTCATTAATAAATCCTGTCCAGACAAAGAAACCCTCTTCGCCATCTTGCACTGGCTGATTATTTTCATCCAGGATCTCTAAATACGAATAATCCGGCGCCGCGTGCATGCGACCAGCTTCACATTCGTGGATCAGACCGCAAAGCTCGGTGTTTCCGTATAGATCGAAGGCGCGAGTGTCGAAAGCTTGCTCGATTGATTCTCGCAAAAAGGGATAAAGCGGCTCGCCATCAGTGAAAACGGCCCTCATGGGAATGGTTTCGCCTCTCTTCAATATGAAATCCGACAAAATGGACAAGACTGACGGAAACCCCTCGAGGACCTTGCCGCGTTGACGCCGCAAAAAGTCAATGTAGTGCGGCGCCGTGGATTCCGACATATGAAATATGCTCATTAAAATCTGGCGTTCCGCAACATTGTGAGTCCAATACGGCGGTTCGGTGCGATCGGTGGGTATCACTCGGCTTCCGAACAACGTGACACGAGGGGTGCGAGGTTTAACGCCCGCCCACGCCCAGCGCCTCATGTGGAATGCCCAGTTTCGTTGCGCCACGGTCTGACGGTACGAGACTCGCAAACTGGCTCCCGTAGTTCCCGTAGTTCCGACTCGAATGCAATCCTTGTGCTCGGACGCTTTCGAGACGAAACGATCCGCATTTTCACGAATCACGTCGCGCGTCAATACGGGATAGGTGGCAATGTCTCCCGGCTCCTTCAACTCCACGGCTGGATACTTGGAGTAAAAGGGGACTGAGGCGCGTGCATGATCCACGATTTTCTGGATCGCCTGCGTCTGGTAGGACTTTATTTCATCCACATCCCACTTTTCGTGAGTTCGCAGCTCTTTCAAAAGTGCATGCATGTCCCTGTTGTATCGGCTTCGAGTTAGAAACCAACCACGGGCGCTCGTCAGTACGTTTTGAAGCGGATAAGGCATGCGGTCATACGCCTTTTGGAACTGAGCGCTATGGGCCCTGAATTTTGATTCAAACATGCTCTCCTCCAAAAAGTGTGGAACCTAGCTAAGACTCGGGGTGGCCGACTTCGATGCCGCTTGGACGTCCGATCGATCTTGTGAGAACCGTGAGCTTCGAGCGGCGCTGGCCGAGGCCGGCACAGTTTCAGAGTCTCGCGCCACTGCGGCGATCGCATGGTCCTCGACAGGCTGCTCCGCGATTCCCACCTTCGCCCTTCGTCCGTTCCAGTGAATATCTGGAATCAAAGCGTCGCGCTTGGCGTTGATGCGCTCGCGGCACTTAAGTAGGTCGCGAAGCATAATGTCCACTTCCGTTTCCACGCTATGCGCCGGGCGGTATCCAAGATTGAAAAGGTGCTTATGATCGGCGTGGTAGTAGTGTTCTTCTGCTTCGCTGCGGGGGTTTTCCAGATTCTGGACCTCGGCATCGAGGCCAAGATTTCTTGCTACTTTTTGGACCTTTAACGCAAGTTCCGTGACGTCGTAGACTTCTTCAAATTGGTTGAAGACGCGGTATTCCCCAGGTCGCGCTGGATTTTCCAGCGCAAGTGTCAGGCATTGCACGGAATCGCGGAGCGGCAGGAAACCGCGGCGTTGGTGCCCTTTCCCGAACGGAGTAAGCGGATGACCAATGACGGCCTGACAACAGAAACGATTGATCGCCGTGCCGAACGCCTGATCGAAATCCACTCGCGTGAGCAGGCGCGCATCATTCTCCATGCCGTCGATACGCGTGCCAAACACAACTCCCTGCATGATGTCGCTGGCGCGCAAGTTCCAAATCTTGCAAGCGAACATGATGTTGTTCGAGCCGTGCACCTTTGACCAGTGGTACCAAGAGTTTGCCAGGCGTGGAAACGGAAGTCTGGCGCGCCTGCCTCGAAATTCGACCTCGAAAAACCCCTCCGGAATATCCATATCGGGGGTGCCGTACTCGCCCATGGTGCCCAGCTTCACAAGATGGGATTGCGGCCTGATTTCGTGCATGGCATAGAGCAAGTTGAAGGTCGTGGTGAGGTTATTCGTTTGCACGAAAACTGAATGGTGCACGTCGATCATGGAATACGGAGCAGAAGGACATTCTCCCAAGTGCACGATGGCCTCAGGCTGAAAGTCTTTGAATATTTTTTCGACCAAGCTGTAATCGCGCAGGTCTCCGTGCCAAAAGCGGAGGTCCTTGCCATAGCGCTTGCGAAACCCTTCCAGCCTGTCCTCGATCCCAGAGATGGGCGTAGCGCTCCACGACCCCATTTCCTCTACCCATTTTCTGCGGAGGAAAAGATCCGCCCCGGCGACCTCATGTCCCCGGGCTGTCAGATGCTGAGCGAGAGCCCAGCCGAGATAACCATCGACACCCGCAATGAAGATCCTCATGTGTTCCTCCTGGCTATTTTGTTAGTGCTTGAAAAAATCAAAGGCGGTCCCAACGTTGAAACAACAAAACTTCAACTTTCCGGGCCGCGAGATCGCAACGTCGCTTCGTTGCCGGGGAAATTGAATTTCGTGTTGCCGTAGGCTCTTGTGCGTCGCATGGAGAATGCGATTCAGAGATCGCTGAACGTAACCAAGCTGATTTCTGCTCGGTTCGCGATTTCACGGAGTTGCGGGTCTGTGAGAATGCCGATTTCGATCTCGCGCTGATCTCCTAGCGCGTCGGTTTCCGAAAATCCAGATTCCCGAAAGCCTGGATGGCACCACATTTCGTAAGTCCCTGCGGGCAGATTCTCAAGCGTTGATGTCCACGCGTCGTGGAGTAATGCCAAATTCCCCCGGTACCGGGGATGAAATGCCACGCCGGCATCAGGCAAAGTCAAATTTCTAAACACGACAGCCTGCAGGAATTCGTTGTAACTCTTCACAAAAAGGCGCCTGTAGATATTCCCCGCGTGCGGCCCGCCAAGTTCTCCGTTCGATGGATAGTGGGATTTTTTCGCACCGCGTGCGCGATGAATTCCCCGAGCCCGAAGCGCTCGGTAAAATGGCCGCACGGCAGCGGGATAAATATGGAAGCGATGATGAGAATCAGCGTGCGAGGGGACGACTCCGTGATCGAGCATTCGGTCAATTTGTGCGAGAAACTCCGCCTCGATTTCTTTTGGCGAGACTTGCCAAAGCACGAGTCTTCGACCCATCTCTGCCGGAGTGAGAAAATTGCCGTCCTTATTCACCAGAGAGGGGATCGCACCCGCGGGAAGAACCGGAGTTCCTTGACACAAATTCAGGTGGATTCCCACGTCCAGCTTTGGCACGCTGGGGAGTTGCCGCACTGCGTATTCGGTTGCAGGTTGATTGACCATGAGGGAAGCGCTGGTGAGGATCCCATCGAGATGAGCCAGCAGGATTCCATCCGTGATGCCGTGACTGAGACCCAAATCATCCGCATTGATGATGAGGCGCTTGTTCATTGTCTGGATCCTGATTAAGAACCGGCCCGAGCCTAAGGCGGTGTGGGCCACACCACAGCTGGTTGACGGCAAAATGACGCCGGTCAACTTGCGAGCACTCTCCGATAAAAGAAGAGCAGTTTTCGGATTTCGATGGCGTTGTTGTACCGCTCGATCACTTTTTGACGGCATTGCTTTCCTATTCGGAGGATGTCGTCCGGACGGTCCAGCAAATCGGCGATGGCACGGGCCAATGCTCCGGGGTCGCCGGGCTTGACGAGCAAGTGATATTGATCCCTCTCATAGAAAGGGCGGATCGGCGGCAAATCGCTAGACACTACGGGCAATTCGCAAGCCCAGGATTCAAATACTTTCACTGGAATATTGTTGAGAAACTTCGGATTGTCCAGAAGCGGGCTCACGGCGATCCGTGCCTGGCCCAAGGTTGCGGCCATCTGATCATGGGGAATTCTGCCTGCCAGTGTTACCTGTTGTTCGAGTTGGAGCGCCTGAATGCGATCAGTAATAGACCTCTGCACTTCGTCATTATCTGTATAGCCGAACATCAATAAGTTCGTTCGCCACCCTTGGTCGGTTAGCACGCGAACGGCATCCAGGAGAACGAAAGTTCCGGCACGCTCGGAAAGTCCGCCTCGGTATACCAAGTCGAAAGGCTTGTCTCTGTTGACGGGTTTGGGAAAGAACTGAAGATTAGGAAGATTGTAGAAAACCAATTTTCTGCTTTGACCATGCTTCGCGTGCGGGCGCAGAGTACCCGCATCCGCCGTTACAAATCCGTCAAAATAGTTGGCTGCAAGCCGTTCCGCTTTGAACACCGCCTGTTGGGCCAATTTGCGCAATCCCGGCGACAAATACGTCTTGTTGAGCATCATTGCGGGAAAGTCTTCTCGCGAATCGTACACAACACGTTTTCTGAACAAAAATTTGAGAAGAATGCCTGCCGGAATGTTTTCAGGATTGTGAACGTGGTAGATATCAGCCTTCTGACGCAGTGCTCGAAACACTCCTTTTGGCGCCCGCAACATCCTGAGCGCACGGTTTCGACTGTTGGCGAGCGGAATGAATTGAACCTTTTGAATCGAATCTTGCACACCGTGCGGCCCCACTATGGAAGTAGAAAGTCCGTAAGAACTGGTGGGGAGCGCTTGCCGAACGTAGGCGCGATTGTCGCGTCCATTTTCAGGCGACAGATGACAAATCTTCACCCCTTTTCGTGGGGCGGGCTCGCGTTGGGAGTCCGGAGCGGCCGGGCCTGGGGCAATTACACCCGGGCTCATTTCAGGTTCGAGCTTGGCAATTTTAGTCGCGGAACTCATTGTTGTATGTGGAGGCTCCCATCGGGAAAAAGCGTGTCAGGTTAGATACTCGAAATCGCTTGAAGCGTAACGAGTTGCGTAGGCGGGATTCCACCGGGTTTCAGCTCTGCCAAGAGCCGGCAGGCAACTGGAATAAAGTCCTCTAAGAACATATGGTAATCCAAGCACAAACCACATGAACCTGAGGTCGTTGATGTCGCCCGAAACCATCGAGTCCAAAAAGACAAATATCATCAGCAGGAAAACCGTGTGGACCAGAGGCTCGTGCTTGGTTGCGGGATTGGTCACTGTTTGGCAATTTCACGAAATGAATAAATCAAAATCCCCAAAAAAACAAGGGCCGCCAGCGCCCCCATCTCCGATCCCAGTTCCAGGAAGATGTTGTGCGGGAAATTGTAGGTAACAGGATTTGGAGAGTGATAACGGAAGCCCTGGATTCCGACGCCCAGAAGCGGATGTTCACCCATAAGGCTGATGCCCAGTTCCATCAGGCCGCTTCTGGTTCCCATCGCTTCAGGAGGATGGGCCAGTGAACTCAGGTACTCGTAGGATGCGTCCGGGATCCATACGAAGGGCAGCGCTAACAGACCCAATCCTCCCATGATGAGAGCATCACGAAATAATTTCTTGCAGAGAAAGATGCTAATGATGATGCAGATCACTGCCGAGGCATTCGCGAGACGGCCACCCGATCCGACCATGCCGATCGCGAGCAGGCCGACCACCGGATACACCAGAAACCTTTTGAAAAATGACCATCCCGGGAATAGCAGTCCCCAAATAATCACTAATCCAGCCGCGCAAGCTGAGCCTAGTTCGGTATTCAGTCCGCTAGGCGCTACCAGTCGTTCCTGGCCGCCTAGCATGAAAAGCGAATTCACGGCCAGCAGTATCCCGCCACCGACCATTGTGATCATGAACCGGCGTATCTTCGCTGGCGAATCGAAGAGGGCAAATGGAGCCACAACGCCAAGGCCAGTCAGGAACACGAAACGCAGAGTCTTCTCTAATCCGGCGGAAAATCCGGTGTATAGAACAGGCTCAAAACCATCAAGCAAATCAGCGGAAGGTACAGAAAGTATTCGGCCGGCACAGAAAGCGCTTGGCGACTAGCTATCAAGCGGAGGGCGACAGCCAAGCCCACAAGGGCGCCAACCAGAATCGTTAAATCAACCGGGGTTGACGAAAGCCTCGGATCACCCTTGAACATGCCAACGAGAAAGAAAAACGCCAGCGTGACCTCGGCATATTTGATCAGAAGAACCAGCAGAATCGTTCCGACGATGACGATGCCGAAAACTTTCACAAGGGACATGCTCGCAAGTATTTGCAGGCCGCGCACTTCGGAGTGATGGACTTCGTCCACCGTCAGCGTGATCGCGAATCCGGCCGCGAGCATTGTGGCAAACGCCAGGGCGCGCAGTGGAATGCTATCGAGAACGGAGATTTTGTCGATGGATTTAGACATTTGCAGAATTATGCTGCTTTGAAACTCTTGGTCTGCGTCGCCAGAAGCTACCGGCCTTAGCTGGTGCTAATGCATTCACGAAGAGTGCGGCTTGCGCTCAGGAGCCTTTCCGGAGAAAGAACGGTGAGCACCAAGAAATAAACCACAATCGAGGTCGGAATTCTCACCGTCAGCCCGATCGCTTGAGGCAGCGCGAGAGCGGTGCCGGCCATGGCCGTGCCCGCCATGATGCTGGGTAGGACTGCCGGCCAAGAGATTCTCAAGCCAATTTTGTTCGTAAGCTTGAGGTACTGAAGGATGAGCATTGAATCGGCGATGAGCAACGCGGCCGCGACTCCAACCGGACCCCAAACGTAACCAAATCCCAAACTCAGAATGGCGAGCAAGACCACACATCTGGCTAAAGCGTGCTGGCGTTCCTTCACTCGATTTATTGCAACCAAAAATCCATGCCCGAGAAAGCCATCCAAGACTGCCAGCACAGAGCGGCTGGAAACGATGCGCAACGCTGGAGCGCTGGCCGAGAAGCGTTCTCCCAGGAAATGACACAATTGCGGAGCAAATACGGCCAATAGAACCAGGAGCGGAACCGAAAGAAATAAGACGATATCCAGTAACCGCTCTCGCAAAGCCAGTAGCTCAACGATGCGTTTAGTTTCGTACAGCCGAGTCCAGACGGGCAGCAAAGCTCCACTCGAAGCATAACTCCATTGTGGAAACACATCTGACAGCGCAAAGGCTGCTGCGAACCAGCCAACTTTCTCCTGCGTCGCGACCAGACCAAAGCAAAGGATCGCTACTCGTCCGTAGCCGACTTGCGTCAGATTGTACGAAAAGTATGGCCATGCCTGCCTGGCGACACGATACACCTCACTTGCGCACCAATCCGGCCGTGCCGGCCACCTCGACCGCAATTGCCACAGACGCATGCAGAGAACGAATAGAGATTTGAAGCAAAGCCCGACAAGCATCAGCAAAACTGATAAGTGAAACCATATGACAAGAAATGTGAGACTAATCAGTCCAACAGCGCCCACGATGGAACCCGGCAAGATGGCCCGGGAACGCAGATCGGCGGTTAGCATGCTCGAGCACAGGCTGGCTGTACCTTCAAAATTGCAAAGTACCAGACCCGCGGCGAGGCTTGCCAATTCCCAACGAGCTTCAGCAGCCGCGAAAATCAGCAAACCGATTTCCGCGATAACCGAAATGAAAGTTGTAAGCAAGCTGACCATTAAAATCGAGGGCGCCTCCCGCGGTGTTGCGGCCACAGCCCGCGCCGCGTAGCGAGTCAAACCTATGTCGACGACGGCGTTCGCGAGCCAACCCATGGCCAACGCCGTGCTGTAGATGCCAAAATTTGTGGGGCCGAAGTAACGGATCAGAAAAAGCCCCGCTAGCATCGTTCCCACGCGCAGCGCCCCGAGATCCAGCCACAACCAAAGTGTGTTTTTCCCAAAGATGCGCAGAATCGCGGATGTTTCCAGGGGCAGTTCGTCCCTGCCAGGCGCCATCAATGAAGTCTTGGAGAGTTCGGACATGGTCTTCGCGCTAGCGGTGCCGGGCTGTTGATCAGCAGCGTCGGGCAATGTGTTAGAGAGCATGCAACAGTCCGTTATTTGTAACGGTCACATTGGTCACGGCGCGCCGAGTTTTCGAGATCAAAACATTCTCAAGAGCAAGATACTCGAGTCCCGATAAGTCAAAGACACGGAGAGCGTCAGCGGGAGTGCACACCACCGGCTCTCCGTGCAGGTTGAAGGAAGTATTCAGGACCAGTCCCTCTCCGGTCATGTCCTCAAAATATCTGAGCAAACGATAGTAGTCCGGGTTCGTGCTGGAGCTAACTTCCTGCGGCCGCCCCGTATGGTCGTACGGATGAAGCGCGGCGGAGATGGCCTGTCGCTTTCGCTCGCGCGTGTCGAAGGTCATGATCATGTAAGGGGCGGGCATGGATTTCGGCTTAACAAAATAATCCTCACTTCGTTCTTCCAGAACGGAAGGAGCGAAAGGCATCCAGAAATCCCGGCACTTGATCATTTCATTGATAGTTCGCACTGCATCTGTGTGGGATGCATTCGCCAAAATGGAGCGGTTACCGAGCGCGCGTGCGCCAAATTCGCTGCGACCCTTGAAACGCGCGACGATTTTTCCTTGGCTCAGGAGCGACGCGACAGCCAATTCCACGTCGTCTTCTTCCTGCGCGTGGATGGGACCTTGAAATTTGTAGGTCCGCAATGCCTCTTCGACTTGCCCATTGGTGTATTCGCTGCCCAAGTAAAAATGAGATAGGGGTTTCGGTATCTCGCCAAAAAGCTGGTGGTGAAGAAGCCACGCCGCACCCATCGCGTTGGTTTCGTCGCCGCATGAGGGGAAAATGAACAATTCGTCCACGTCAGGGAGCTCCAGAATTTTCTGATTCGCTTTAACATTCATGAAAACTCCCCCACTCAAAGCAACCTTCCGAATGCCGGTGGCGCGAACGCAGGACTGTACCCATCGGGCTAGAAATTTCTCGACGAACAGTTGGACGCCACCCGCCACGTGGTCAAAGCGCTTGCGCTGCAATAGGTTCGAGAGATACTCCGAAGAAAACTGTAGAGGTGGACAGCCGTTTTTTCTTCGCCAAACCATCGGGTTTTGCGGATCAAACTCGAATAATTGCTCGAGCTCAGTCGCAATCGCTCGAGCTTCGCGCGAATTCTCAGCGTAGGGCGCGAGCCCCATCAATTTGTATTCGTGCTCCATCGGAACCATGCCGAAGAGATAAGTAACCTTGCCGTAGAGCGCGCCGATTGAGTTTGATTCTTCGGTTTTTGCGATTGTCCGGATTTCTCCGTTCTCGCCGACATTCACGGTCGCGCAAGCACAGTCGCCGGCACCATCGCATGTGAGGATCAGCACCTTTTCCGTCATTCTTCCCCAACCAAAATACGCTGCCGCGGCGTGGCACAGATGATGATCGAAGCCTGAGGCCGTCAAGTGCGGGGTTTTCAGCACCGTCTTCAGTTCGTTCGCGATTTTCTTCATTTTCACGCTGTTTATGGAATCCGAAATAGCCGCGTTCTTGCGTGCGAGCCGTTTTACCCGACCGATGGGGCCGCATGACGTCTCACCGTAGCTCTTCAGAATGTCGTCGCGCCGCCAATGACAAGTTGTTAGATTTCGCCCGCCGCAGGCGACCGGTATCTCGGACGAATCAGGTTCGACGGTAAGGAATCTATTGTTAATTTCGTTTAATACATGGCTCGGCATTCCACCCTGATTTTTCGTCCTCGTGAGTCTCTCTTCCTGCATGGCGAAATGTAATGAACCATCGCGCACGATGGCTGCGGACGCGTTGTGCCCGTTGTGAACGCCTATGATATTTCTCGACATAGTTTTTGTACCTCGAAAAACTTGATAGTGTGAAGCTTGAAGAGCTGGAGAACGGCTTACGCGACCTGCTAATTCACCTCGGCATCGGCGATTTTACTGATGCAGAGATGCCGCAGCAGTGAAGACGCGGGGGGCCTGTGCGGCGGCCCCGAGTGTTTCTTCCAGGATGCGGGCCAGGGTTTCCGAAACGAATTCAATCTGTTGTTCGGTTGCGGATGAGAAAAAGGGAAGAGCGATACACCGATCCGATGCGGACTCCGTGCGGAATAGCGGGCCCAACGGAGCGCGACTGTTTCCGGCGAGATACGCTTGCCTGTGAATGGCCGGGAAATAAGCCTGACACTCAATGCCTTGTTCCCTTAGCTTGAGTAGCACTCTGTCTCGATCAGTTTTCCCAGCGGGGGAATTCATTTGGACAACGTATACAAACCAACTGCGTTGGATACCGTCGAACTCCGAAGGCAAAGTGAGATATGGATTTCCTACCAGAGCCTTGTTGTATAGAACGGCGGCGTGTTCGCGGGCCCGGAGCAATTCATCAATTCGCTCGAGCTGAGCCAGTCCCAGTGCGCAGTGAATATCGCTAAGCCGATAGTTATACCCAAGCCGAATATGCCGCAGCCAGGAAGAATCTTCGTCACGTCCCTGATTGCGCATGCTGCGACACAAGCGAGCGACGTCTTCGTTGTCCGTAACGATCATTCCTCCCTCGGCGGTTGTCATCTGCTTGTTGGGATAAAACGCGAAGGCGGAAGCGTCTCCAAAGGTGCCCACCCGCCGCCCTCTATATTCGCCGCCCAGCGCCTCGCAGGCGTCTTCGATAACGATGAGACCATACTGCCGGGCCAACTCCATGATGGGATCCATATCGCATGGAAGTCCAAAAACGTGAACCGGGAGAATTGCTTTCACCGTGCGCCCAGTGGCCTTGTCTATCAGTGCGCCACGCTTGGTATCCAGGCTGCAACATTGCCGCAGAAAGCGCCGGAGCTGTTTGGGATCGATATTCAAAGTGATAGGGTCGATGTCAACGAAAACCGGGAGGGCACCTTCATAGAGAATGCAGTTCGTTGATGCCACAAAGCTGAAAGGCGTGGTGATGACCTCGTCTTGGGAGCCGATTCCCAGTGCCCGGACGCAAAGATGTAGTGCGGAGGTGCCACTATTCGTCGCGATGGCGTAACGCGTGCCGGCGTAGGCCGCAAATTTCTCCTCAAATTCACCCAAGCGTGGTCCCAGGCTGAGTTTACCCTTTCTCAGTACCTCGGTGACATATTGAATCTCAAGCTCTCCTATGTCAGGTTTCGATAACGGGACTTTCATAGACACCCCCTGTGGTATAGCTTTTGCAGGTTTCGCTGCTTCAGGTTCAACTGGAAAGGACCGCAGGCGATTGGCCGCAAAATCCGGCATGAGTTCGCCGAGATATTCAAACAAACCCTTTCGGTCGCCGGTTACGAGATAGCTTTCCAAATTGTCAATTTTTTCCAGAATACCGGTGGCCAAGGGATGACGGTCGGTCATCATCAAGACGCCTTTCTGCGAAGTGGGCATAGGATGTTCCCACTCTTCCCACAACTCTTCGTTGACCTTTTCTCCCTCTCGCAAGCCCGTAAAGTGAATGGGGACTTCTTTTCCGGGCGCCAGGCCTGCCAGTAGGCTCAAACTTTTTGCCAGCTCATAAATGTTGAATGGCTCGCCCATTTCGAATACGAACGTCTCTCCGCCTTGCCCTTGTCCTGCGGCCCGCAGGATCAAGTACACAGCCTCCGGAATAGACATGAAGTAGCGTGTGGCTCGGGGATCAGTGACCTGCAAAGGTTTGCCACTTTGAATCTGATCCCAAAAAAGTCTCAAGACGCTTCCATTGCTACCCGCCACGTTCCCGAAACGGACGTTCATGAAACGCGTCACATTCCAGGAAGCTAATTCCTGTATGCACAGCTCGGTGAATTTCTTCGACAGACCCATGTAGCTCTCTGGATTTGCGGCCTTGTCCGTTGAAATGTTGACGAAGCGGCTGGTTCCGCTGCGCACGGCCGCCATGGCAACGTTGCGCGTGCCCAGGATGTTATTGCGTACAGCTTCAGTCGGATGCAGTTCGAGAAGGCCAACATGCTTATGCGCGGCGGCATGAAACACAACTTCAGGGCGTTCTCGGTGAAACATTTCATCGACTAGATTCCGCAAGGTCACATCCACCAGCAGCGGTTTAATCTGTAAGGTGGGGAATTTTTCGTGAAGCTCTCGATGAATGTAAAAAAGACTGTTTTCGGTTTTCTCCAGCAAAAGCAGAACGCGTGGTTCGGCCGCAGCGACTTGTCGCGAAAGTTCAGATCCGATGCTGCCGCCCGCTCCAGTGACCAGTACAACCTTCCCGCCGACGATCTCGGAGATTTCCTTCAGATCCGGCGGCAGCTCCTCGCGTTGCAACAGGTCTTCTATTTGGACACTGCGAAGGTCATGTTGCGACACTCTCCCGTCGATGATCTCCGTCAAAGTCGGCAAGGTACGGACGGGCAAATTTGATTGGCAGCAAGCTGACAGAATCCGGCTCATTTCGGAACGTGTCGCGCTGGGAATACAGATCAACACTTCATCCGCAGCGGTGGCCCGCGCAACTTTCGCAAGATCGGATGTTCCCCCAGCCACAGGCACGCCGCAAATTGTTGAACCATGCAGTTGTGGGTTGTCATCGAGAATCGCGACGGGTCGGCAAGTTGCCTTCGAATCGGAAGTGAGTTCCTTCAGCACTGTCATCCCGGCGTCACCGGCCCCCATAATCACCACGCGTTTTCCCAATCGTCGCCCGCCAGCCAAGTGAGATCTGTAGATCCGCGCGCCAAAGTGAAGGCCACCCAGCAGGAATTGAAAAAGCGCCCAATCCAAAACGCATAGCACCAGCAGACCGAAACCGCCAGGAGATCCAATGCGCCGCGCCACGAGGTATATGAAGACGCTGCTGAGGGTTGCCGCCTTGGTGATGTTTAGAAGATCATGAAGACTCGCGTAGCGTAGCGAACTCTTGTACAGCCCAACGGAGTAAATTCCGGCGAGTCGGAAGGCCAGGACCATGGGCAGGAGTGACAGCAACACCGTCAGATTCCATGTTTGACCATCGTGCAACAACAATACGGAGATAAAAAAGGAAAGCGCAGCCAAGCTGAGCTCTGCGAGCAAAACCACGGTGCGGTGAGTCCTCGATGATATGGCTCTCCGCATTGCGCGGACTTTGCTCACCGGCTCTAGCGGTACGATCGTGGCCGCTCCTTCGCCGTTCAACGACGCCTGAGAAGATCCATTTGAATTCATTTTAGAAGCCGCCTTAGAAAAGTTGGGAGTGGGTCGCTGGATTGATTCAGAATGATTCCGATAAGCGGTATTCCTCTTGCCTCCACATCCTGCTTGGCTTTAAGCGCTACATCCGGCGAAGTTCCCGAAGATTCCATCACCAGGATCATGCCGTCAGCTTCCTGGCCAAACTCTGCCGCGTAATACTCTGCGGTGACCGGAGCCGAATCAACCAAGACGTATCCGAATTCGGCGCGCAATTCGGCGACACTCGTTCCCAGTCGGTTCGTCGCTTTCAAACCGAGACTAACTGGGCCCGGTTTACCCGCAGGCAAATGCCAAAGGTTGCTGCCCTTGACTTGGCTCGCGAGAGAAACCAGGGAGCGCGATTCGCGAAGAGCGTCCGCCCAACCGGACAAGTTGCCTTCGCCCAGATGACTATGCAAGGTAGGGGTTTGAATATTCGCATCCACGGCGCAAACCCGCTCATTCACCTGCGCGGCTAGAATTTTGCTGGCTCGCGCACAAACCCAGCTGCTATCGACACCTCGATTCACTCCGGAAAAAACAACCATCCTCGGCGCCCGCAATCCTGGATTAAGAAACACTCTTTCAACGAGCCTGGCAGACTCATCACGGACAACTTCCGCTTTTGGGGCATAACGATTCGCTGCAACATCGCCGGTCGAAGCGTAGTCCTGCTTCTCGAAGTGCCCCTGCCTCCAGCCAGCTTTCTGTAGCACTTCGAAATTCTTGCTCATTACGATTTCCTGGAATTCGGGTTGCGATTACTGTTGATCTCTTCGAACGTTCTGGATTCTGTCTCTAGCAGATAGCTGGATCGGAGCCGGACCTGTATCTTCAGAAGACGCACTCTAATTCAACGCGTAATTGAGCCAAACGGGTCATGCTCCCTTCCGGGCAACGCGCCAAGAACGGGTACATCCAGATATCTTTCGATCTGGGCCGGAGTGCGCAGAGATGTGTCCAGGCGATCTTGAACAAAAACCACGCCCGAACTTACGAGGCAGGCAAAGATCCACCCAAGTATCAAGATCAGCGGTACGGGATTGGTCGGGAGGAAGGGCACAGTTGCGGCCTGAGCGATCGATACGTTTAGAATTCGGTTTTTATCGAACGCGTCGGAGATTCGAGCTTCTTCCCGCTTGCCCTGATAGAGAAGATAGTTTGCCTCCGCGGCTTTAACCTCTCGCAGCAACGCTTGTTGTTGCAGTTGTTTCTGATCTTTATCAATCAGGGCTTGCTGGTAAGACTTGTCCACGCGCTCCGAAGACGCCGCGAGGGCGCGAAGGGACGCGAGGTCCGCTTTGGCTTTGACTAACTCCTGCCGTAGAAATTCGTACGTTGGGTTTTGATCAGTCGTTTCTTCGCGCAGAGGCGCTTTTTCTTGTGCGTCAATCGCCGCATGGACTTGAGCGATCTGGGACTCAACCTCACGAACCATCCGATCCCCGGGCGCATATTTCGTGGTGAGGTCGGTCCGTTGCGCCTCCAAATTCACCAGAGATGATTTCAGCTGTTGCATGAGCCCGCCGTTGTCCGCGGTGTGGAGCTGTGTCGTGATGCGCGGCGGCGTCTTCTCCAGTAGCGCCTCCAGAGAATGTAGATGTTCTTCGGCTTGCGGAATGTTCGCCTGCGTTTGACGCATGCTGAGTTCAAATTCGGCTAGCTTTGGAACGGTCGACTCTTTTTCTGACTCGTCGGTGACGATTCCGGCGTCACGATCGAAATCGGCGAGCCGTTTTTCCGCGTCGTCCAACGCCTGTTGATATTTCACCGTCTCACGGTCAAAGAAACCAACTGCGTCATTGGGTCTGACCACGGAAGCGTGCTTCTCGAGATAGAGATTTCCGTATGTGCCAAGAACATGGGCCGCCCATTGCGGATCATCCGCGGAGTAACTTACCGAAATAATGAATGATTTCTTTACCGGGTCAATCCGAAGGTCGCGATCCAATTTGCGGGCCGCTTTACTGATTTTGACGTGCTCGTCTTCTTGTTGTGGCGTCAGGTGAAACAATTTCACGAGCCAGGAGCTCTGTTTAGCGTTCTGCAAACCACAGGCCGTGACCACGTTTTCCAGTAAATCTTCACTGCGCAGAATGGCGACTTCTGAATTTATGTCTTCTTCCGTCAAGCTTGGCAGGTTCTGTTCCACCGCTGCGGTTTGCTGCGCCGTGACCAGCGGATCCAGTCTTTCGCGATGCACCAATATCTTCATTTCCGATTCATAGTGCAGCGGCAGCAAGATCGCCGCCAAGACGGCGCCTAGAAAAATAACGAGAAAGCACGTTCCAAACGTGCGCTTTCGACGCAGGCCGATTTCCAGGACTTCCCGCAACGTCAGCGAATCAGAGCGTCGGGCTAGACGATCGTTCCACACGATTTCGTGACTTTCCATAAGCGACTCCTTTCGTCGAGATCAGAGCAAGCCCGGACTGAAATAGGTTCCAAGCGAAGTCCTGGGCAGAAAACGATCGACATTCGCCATCCACGTTTTCGGGACAAATAGCATGTCGCCCGGCTGAAGCATTGGATCTTCCTCAACGTTCTTTCCCTTCATAACGTTCTTCAGGTTATAGACCTTTACTTCTACCGTGTCGTTCGTGTACCGCCGGAACAGAAATACTTGTTTGTTTTTGGCGTAGTCAGAGAACCCGCCCGCGATGGCGATCGCCTGGCCTGCCGTGGTGTCGCCACGCAGATCGTATTTGCCGGGTTTTCCCACCTGACCTCCGGCGATGAAGTATGGTTTTTCGAAGTCTCGCAGAACGACGCTGATGACCGGGTCGTTCAAGACGTTTCCGTAGTCTTTCTTGAGTTCTACGATCAGTTCGGGAACGGTCAATCCCTGTACATGCACTTCGTCTGGCAGTCCTTTAAGTTGAATGAAGCCGTCCGGCTGCACCGTTACTTCCTGATCGAATTCTGGAGTGTATCGAAACGAGAGTTCCATAATGTCATCCGCTTCGATTCGATATCTTGGATTGCGTTTGTGCAACTCCGGTCGAGAGTCACCCGTTGGCTGATTTGGTATCGTTGACGAGTTCGCCTGCTCAGCTGATTGGGCGGGTTGAGGATTGCTCTGGGCAACACAGACCGAGCCTGCACAACCAAGAACAAAAAATAGGGCCGCTATGATTGAGAGCTTTCGCATAAGGAAGTCACCTCGCTGCTATTGAGGATTTTCGGACGAAGTCGGTCCGCGCTCGGAACTATGAAGTGAGGGTCGATCGGGAAGTATGATCCTGGTACCTGCAGGGATTGGATCAGAGGGTTCGTGGATTCTGGGATTCAAACTCCGAATTTGCTCGACAATTGACCAGGTCCACTTTCCGTAATACTGCTGCGCTATTTCGAAAGTAGTTTGCGGATATTGCAATTCCACCTCATTTGACTGCGGCGCGGATCCTTGCCCGGCTGTAATTCGGCCACCTCGATTCGCGGCAGACAGCACACGGGTTGGATGCTCTCCCGGAATTCGGATCAATGTCCCTTTCCTTATGGTCTCGTCGGGTTCCCCGATGCCAGGATTGAGCTCACGGATTTTCTCAATGATCTCCCAATTGGACTGTCCAAAATATTCGCGAGCGATATCAAATAGATTTTGTCTTCCCGCCGCTCGAACCAGGCTAGAACCGGACGCTTGATCATCGTCTGCCTCGTGGTTATTGGCGGGTTCTAAGGTTGCATTTGACTCTGAATCGCTCGGCACATCCGCGACTTGCTTTAGTTCGGAATCCACGGCCACTGGCTTCTCCGTAGCGATCGCCGGAGGGCGCGGCAATTGAAGCGACTGTGGCACCGGCACGCTGGTAACTGGACCATCGTTTGAAACTATTCCTCGAATGGTCTCTTCGAGCGCGATACCCGGATCAGTGAAAAGAACTATTAGCAGTAGGGGAATTAACATGAATGCGAAGAATGCCAGGCCGATTCTGGAACGCGCATGCTCAGATTTGGGTTCGGAAAAGTCACTGACATATAATCGCGGAGACTCTGGGGCGGGGTTTTGGGCCTCGTTGCTCGGCCTGGTGATCCGCGGCGCAAGCTCCAGATCAGCAAGGACCTCGCGCATGATTTCGCCGTCGATCTTCTTTCGCTGGGTCCCGAAGCCGATGGTCAGCGCTTGAAAACACAAATTATTAATGTTTCTGGGAATTCCCTGGCTAAATTGAAAGGTCATTTCGACGGACTCGCGCGTAAAAAGCGGGGGGCCGGCATATCCGGCCACTCGCATTCTGTGCGTGATATAGGCGATCGTCTCTTTGAGTGAAAACGGAGTGAGGTGGACTACAGTCGAAACGCGTTGACGAAGTTGAATGAGTTCGGGACGTGCCAGTTTGTCCGCCAATTGTGGTTGGCCCGCAAGCACGATGTGCATTAGCTTTGCGTCGGCGGTCTCGAAGTTCGATAGCAATCGCACCGACTCCAAGACTCGCTCGTCCAGATTTTGAGCCTCGTCAATCACCACGACAAAACGCCTTCCAGCCTGCATTTCTGCCAGCAACGCCTTATTGAGCGCTGCGCGCATTTTGGCCAAGTCGGCTTTTCTTGCTGAGATGCCCAAATCGTGAAGCAGACTTCCCAGAAATTCGTGTGGTGTGCAATCCGTCTGAAACAGGAAGGCAGTTCGAGCTGAAGCCTTGAAGCTATCGAGTACCTTGTATAACAACGAGGTTTTGCCCATGCCCGGTTCCGCGATAAGGGCAGAGAAGCCGCGGTTGGTCTCAATCGCATAAAAAAGAGATGAGAGTGCCTCTCGATGAGATGAACTCAAGTACAGGTAGCGCGGATCCGGCGTTACACCGAACGGTTGTTCGCGAAGTCCGTAGTAGTCGAGAAACATGACGTAATTTGAATCCCAGGTTGTCCGCTTGTGGCTGCAATGCGGACTAGATCTTTGCGGAGACTAAAATTCTCTTCAGGGCTGGGGCTACAGTTTCTGAAGGACCTAAAATTTATTGCAGGCGGGTCCCAGGGGGCCGTTCAACCAGCGACGCGTCGATTTCAACGGCGGCCGAACGTCCCAGCATTTCAACCGACAACACTAGCCGGTAAATATCTTTTTTCCGCGTGAGAATGCCTTCCGTTCCAGCGAGAGGCCCCGACTTGATTCGGAGCCGATCACCGGTATTCAGAAAAGGGTGCGGCGTAAGCTTATATTGGCAGTCCGTGGAACGCCGAAGCGCTTGAATTTCGGAAGTGGGAATCACTGCCGGCTTACCTCCGAAGGAAAGTATCGCGCAAACCCCCGGCGTTGATACGATGACCAGTTTCTTTTCAACGCCGTCCGCAAGAAAAACATATCCAGGAAAAAGTGGCAAGGAAAGCTTCTTGCTCCGATCCTTCCATTTGCGCACCGATTCATATGTGGGGCAAAAAACCTCGAACCCTTTGTTCGACAAAATAGACGCGACGCTCACTTCGTGTTGATGACGTGTGTGAATCCCGTACCAGCGGACTGCGCCTTCCGATTGCGAATCGCTGCTGAAATTGGCCATGTCTCTCATGCTCACAAAGCTTCGCCCTGTGACTTACAGGCAGGACCTTTGTCCTGTAGGTAAGCCTGATGATCTGCGTGTCCGCTTAACTCGCACTTCTCTTGTCGCTAGCTCCAGCGATCAAGATTAAGTCTCCAAACTTGCTCGCTGCGTTCTTGCGTTTCTTGCTGCGGCACATTTCTACAAACGTTCCTCATGCAATCGAAATGGTAGGCAGGCGCAAAATTTCCGACAAGGAACCGATTGTCATGCGGTGGGGGGTTTTGTGTTCCTAAGGTTCGCTGGCGCGGGTACCAGCATCAACGTGGCGCGGTATACCTAGTCCATCGCCAGGAGACGCGATGCCCTGAACATAGACGTGGCCGCTGGAGACAAATGTTCCCTGAACTCCGTAGGTACGAAACTACCTAAGGCATCCCGGGCATCGGTGAAACATGGTATGTGCAATTCTCTCCAAAAATGTCTAATATCTTTGTTGCCCGTCCTCAGGAAGCCTGTCCCAGCTCGCAACTCTATCTTTCAAACTAAGGGTGGTGCTATGCACAGAGCTCGTGAGAACGGATACCCAATAACCTTACTGGTCGCGGAACATTGCCGCATGAACTGTCAGTTAATGGAGGCTGCTCTGCAGCGAAACCGCCAGCTTTCCGTGCTGGCTAGTACCGTCGATTCCGCTGAATTCCTCGACGCATTCAAAAATCTTCGCCCAAACGTGTGCATCGTAAGTTCGAACTTGAAGGACGGTGCAGCCTCGGGATTCCGAGTCACTCGCGAATTACGAGCTGTGAGTCCAGGCGCTCGGATCATCATACTTCTGGAATCTTCCTGCAAACCGCTGGTCATCGAGGCCTTTCGCTCCGGTGCGCTCGGAGTATTCTCGCGAGATGAGTCTTTTGATGTGCTTTGCAAGTGCATCCATAAGGTTAGCGCCGGCGAAGTCTGGGCCAATAATCAGGATCTGCAATTCATGGTCGAATCCTTGGCAAAGGACGCCCCCCCGTCGATCACCGACTCCAAAGGCGTGCGACTACTGACAAAAAGAGAATTGGGTCTCGTACAGTTGGTGGCCGAGGGCCATACGAACCGGGATATCTCGCGCGAGTTAAACCTGAGCGAGCACACAGTACGTAATTATTTGTTTCGAATCTTCAATAAGCTTGGCACATCGAACCGCCTGGAATTGGCTCTGTACGTAATTAATCAAAGGGAGGGGAACGGAAACCATCTGGCCGGCGCCGGCGAGTAGCAGATTGCTTCTGCTTGGAGGGACCTATGAAAACATTTCTCGAATGCCGCGATTTTCCTAGGTGGTTCACCCTAGGCGCAAAGACCAGGGCGCTCGTGCATGGTTGGCTCCCTCAACTAAACCGTTTCTTATGAGCGTAAGTCACCGTGAAGAATTTGTGGCGCTGAAGGAGCGAATCGTGCCTAAAACCATTTCTCCTGCCCATCAAAACTTCAGGAGGTACACCTATGAACTTTAAGGTCGCCGGCAGCATGTGTTGCAAGTTTCTTGTGCTCGGGTCTCTCACCGCGCTCCTTTCCATCGGGTTGCCCGCATTCGCCCATCCGTTTTCGTCTCTTCCCCAGCAGGGACAGCAGTCGGCACAGCCGAGTGCTGTTTCGGGGAAGGTCGTCTCCATAGCAGACGACAAGAAGTCGTTCTCACTTGAAGTGAATAGCAACGGCAATGCGAACACCATGCAATTTATGCTGGACCAAAAAACTCAGGTGACCGGTCACGTGCATGTCGGCAGCGACGCGACCGTTCAATATCAAACTGCTCAAGACGGTAAGCTTCTAGCGTTGAACATCGCACCAAAATCAGAATAGTCGCGAAGGCTGCCTATCAACAATTAACCGTGAGGATGAGCCGATCTGCATTCTCGTCATCGGCTCGTCTTCACGGCGTTTTTTCTTGCCCACTCTCCCAATCATTAAATGTTGTTTCGCTGCCTCAGTGCTTTGCCAGTGGGCTTCCCTTTGTCAGTCTTCTTGCTTTTCTTTGTTGTTTCCGGCTCGATCTTGTTTTCTTTGGAGCTGGCAGCGTTACTGGTAACAGACTTTTGCGTGCCCAAACACAAAGGTCAGGGAGTCGCTTGTTCTGACATCTCCTTGATCCCGCGCTATACTCGGATCACTCGACTTTCCTGTCGACATCGGTGTTCCTGCCGAGAAGGAGGTGATCCAGTGAGGTACGGTTTACGTTGATGCATTAGAGGAGGCGCTTGTGAGGTTGCCGAGCGCCTCTCTTCTTTTCAGGCTGAATCGACACAGTTTCTAAATTTAGCCTCGCGCGGAGTGGCTGGGCAAGATCCAGGAGGCCGGCGTGCGCCGCCGGGCGGAGTTCTACTACCAGCGGTTCGATGCCTTGCGGTCGTTGCGTCACGCAGTGCGGCGCGAACTGCTCGCCGAAGCGCAGAAGCACGACGCCTGGAAATTGTTACGCGAGATTCCGTTCATCGGCCCGATCCGGGCGGCTCTGCTGATCGCTTGGATGCAAACACCGCATCGTTTTCGCACCAAGCGGCAGCTCTGGACCTACAGCGGATTTGGGATCGAGACGCACAGCAGTGCCGAACAGCGATTCGTTCAGGGAGAGCTGCAGCGCGCGAAAAAGCCGGCCTCGATTCGCGGGCTGAATCGCAATCACAATCACGAACTGAAGAACGTAGTCAAAAGTGCCGCCACCGTGGCCGCTGCGAAGGCTGGCCCGTTTAAAGAGTTTTACGATGCCTTGGTGGCCAAGGGGATCCGGCCGGAAATGGCGCGCCTGACTTTGGCGCGCAAGATGGCCGCCATTACCTTGATTGTCTGGAAGAAAGGAGT
>JGI12635J15846_10000148_pt1 | contig 52009 bp, 30 predicted proteins | sample BlaSpr_A8_OM2_M2_FD_15846 | JGI IMG/M metagenome (IMG submission 15846)
AGAGGGAGGGATTCGAACCCTCGATACAGGTGTTAGCCCGTATAACGGTTTAGCAAACCGCCGCCTTCAGCCTCTCGGCCACCTCTCCGGCGTGCGGAAGTCCAGTTTACCATGGTCGTTGCCCTTCCCAGTCTGCGCTTCGCCTTAAACCCCAGCGGCCTTCTCGACACATTCTTGCCCTTCGCAACATCTTTTAACCTGATGACCGCGTTTCGAATCTAAAATGCCTAAACCCGCCTTCATTCCATCGCGGCGCGCTCATAATATCGATCGTACATCCACTGTTCTTCGTCAAGGAGCTTTTTCGCTATGCTCTTCCCAAATCGCGAATCAAAGATAACTTCAAAGATTAGACCAACGATCAGCTCGAAAAGAAGATTGAGCCGTAGATCCAACAGAAAATGCCGCCTCTCGCTTTCTGTTCTCATCGTCTGCCTATCCTCTTTTTTCTTGCCGGCAGCCCCGGCCGTTGCTCAGCAAGCATCGCCAGCTCCGGCCGCCGCCAATAGCGAAGCCGCCAAAGCTGATACCGACAAAGCCAAAGCCGCTGGAACGCGCCCCGCCGAACCGCCCATGGTCCTCCAGCAATTCAACTCTGCGATCGAGCAACTCACCGCCAGAATTTCTCCCGCCGTTGTTCAAATTCTGGTCACTGGCTATGGCGCGGCGGAAGAAAATAGTCACGGCCAAACCGCGCTCGTAACTCGCGAGCATGCGATCGGTTCAGGAGTGATCGTCGATCCCAACGGCTACATCATGACCAATGCTCACGTCGTCGAGGGAGCACAGGTCATCCACGTTGCTCTTCCGCTGCCTTCTGTCGATTCTCCTGACCGCCTGGCTCCCGTCGGCAAACAGCGCGTCGTTGAGGCGCGATTGGTCGGCCTCCACAAAGATACTGACCTTGCTCTGCTCAAGATTGATCAGACTAGCTTACCCACGCTATCGCTCGGCAGTCGGCGCCCTGTCCATCAAGGCGAGTTAGTATTTGCCATGGGCAGCCCTGAAGGGTTGGAAAATTCTGTAACCATGGGCGTAGTAAGTTCAGTTGCCCGGCAGGCGGATCCCAATCGTCCCATGGTTTACATTCAGACCGATGCCCCCATCAATCCGGGCAATAGCGGCGGGCCACTAGTCGACAGCGACGGGTACGTAGTCGGCATCAACACTTTTATTCTTTCCGAAGCCGGCGGCAGCGAAGGACTCGGCTTCGCGATTCCCGCCCGCGTCGTCCGTTTTGTCTATGAGAGCCTGCGCAAGTACGGTCACGTCCATCGCATCGAGGTCAAAGCCGGAGCTCAAACGATCACCGATACATTGGCCAAAGGTTTGGGTCTCTCGCAAAATTGGGGAGTCGTGATCGACGACGTCACACCCGATGGCCCCGCCGATGCCGGCGGCCTCAAGATCGGCGACATCGTCCTAAGGGCCGACGGACGCGCCATCGGCACGCTTCCCGCCTTCACCTCGGCTCTCTATCTGCATCCCCTTGATGAGTCCCTCAAGCTTGACGTCCTCCGCGGCACAGAGCGCAAAACACTTCTCATCGCCGCCCTCGAGATGAAGGACCCTATGGACGCTCTTCCGAGTCTGGCGAACGCGCGCGACAACCTCGTCTCGCACCTCGGCATACTGGCACTCGACCTGAACGATGACTTACGCTCTGCATTAGGTCCGCTGCGTAATCCTTCCGGAGTGGTTGTAGTTGCCCGCGTCGCCGATTTCCTGAGTTCCGCTACCGGGCTCCAGACTGGAGATGTTATTCATAGCGTGAACCGCACTCCGGTCGACTCGCTCACTTCACTCCGTACCGCTGTGGACCAGATTAAACCGCACGATCCTGTCGTACTCCAGATCGAGCGCGATAACGGATTTCAGTGGCTGGCCTTCGACATGGAGTAACTCAAAATCGATCTCATAAACCAGTTTTGGGCAGAGCCCGGGCTTGGGAAGGACCCGATTGTGGGTAGGATTGGCTTTTGGATAGGCACTAGATTTTGGATAGGCACCTGGTTTTGGCTAGCACTTGGTTTTGGGTAGGGCACGGCTTCAGCCGTGCCGCAAAGCGCAATAAAGACGAGGGCTTTAGCCCTAGAGGGAGCCGCTAGTCGTAGCCCGAACTTGCGCCGCATCCCGGCTCCCCACGAACACCAATCGCTCCGCTGCGAATGCACCCGCAGGGAGCGATCGGAGTTCGCCGCAATTTCACAAAACAGCTTAGGGCAGGTAATACCGGAACGACGTCATAAACATGTTGTCGATTCCGTGCGGAGCGCCGTAGACGGCCGGCGTTGTCGACCCCGCCGGTACGACCGTTCCCGACCATGCATTGCGCACCAGGTACGAGTACTGCGGCCCTAGTTGCAATCTCCCCTTGGGGCCGTGATACAACCGCACCCAGAACCCAAACGTTCCTTCAACCGTACTTTGAGTCTGCCCGCTACAGCTAAGCGCTCCGAAAGAGTAACCGCCGCTGCCCGGCACCGTCTCCGTGTAGCAATTCGAATCGGCGAAGCCCGGCGCCCCGTAGCCCACTGGCGTGCCCTTCACAGGATCAAGCGCCCAACGCTTTCTCACATATTCCTCGCCGCCGTTCAGGTACACATCCAGCTTTGCCGTGTGGTACTCGAGCGTAGCCAAACCCTGATAGCTGCGCAGCGGAGCCAAGGTTCCGTCGGGGTTCACCGTGGCGTCTGGCAGAGTAGATGTGCCGTAGCGTCCTACGCCATTTCCATAAAGTGCATGGACACCGAAGTCCAGATGCTTGGCGATAGTGACGCGTGCATTCCCACCCACTCCGCCGCCATTCTTTGAGTCGTTATAAGCCCCGATCACGGAAGCGCTGGTCGTGCCGCAAAGACTCTGCAGCGACGGCAACTCGTATCCCTCCACGCACGGATAAACACGGTCGCGGAAGCGGCTGTAGATGCCGAAGATTTCATAGTGTCCGAAACCCGGCTCAAACGCCGCCTTGACTATGACGTCAGGCGTCGCATTAAACGAATAGTTAGACTGATTGTCATAGAGTCCGCCCGTGACGCCGGCGCTGCCGAAGGCAAAGTTACTCGCAACTTGAGTTCCCCCAAAGATCGTCTGCGGATTCTCCAACGACGCCGCCAGCCAGAAATGATTGTCGAAGTTCTTAGCCACGCGGAAACCGTACTGCCGCGCCCAACTGAAGCCCACGGTATAAGCCGGGTCTATGGTCAGCGGAAGAGCTTCCGACCGGTTATCGACGCCATGCTTCGTCTCCGTCACCAGGCTCCACATTTGGCCGCCTGTAAAGGTCAATCCATTGTCCAGCGCAGCTTGTCCCCAAACCTGCCGCTGTCGCAGCGTATAGCTGTTGCTCTGGTTGTTATTCGATGTCACACCAGCCGACAGAAAGTCAGCTTCGTAATAGCCGGACAGCTTGGCAAAGCTGATCTTGCCCTCAGCCAGCAACGCGATTCGCGACTGCCGTCCAGTACCGTAGAATTCCGAAACGTCGTTCATCCCGCTTCCCGGCATCGAAACGCTGTTGAATGGAGTATTAATGTCAGCTCCCAGCGCTCGATTGCGGTACACAGTTTCACCCGCCAGGAAGCTGCCCGTCGGTGAAATCGTAATCCCCTTGAAGTGGATCGCCGCCGGACTCTCGATCGCATCCTTTATGCTCTTCTGTGTCTCCTGCAGAGTCATGGCGTTGCTCGTCGCCGTCGTCTTCAGATCCGTAACATCGCTCTTCAGCGCGATCACTGTTTGCTGCTGATCCGCCGTTTGCGCCACCGCAGTGTCCGCTTTCGTCTGCGCTTGCACTGCCACTGCCTGGTTCTGATCGAGCCGCTGCTCCAGTTGCTGAATCCTCTGATCGCGGCTCTGCACCAGGTCGCTCAACTGCTTGATCTGTGCCTGCTGCGCGTCGATTGCCGCCTTCATCTCGCTAAGTTGCTCGGAAACCGTCGGCCCTTTGGGCACTGCTTTTTTGTGAACTGTCTTCTTCGGTGCAGGGGCTGTCTCTTGCTGGGCCTGTGTGGCCACCACGCTCCCCGCCAGCGCGATCGACAGCATTGCTGCCATTATTCGTTTCATTGTTGTTTCTCCTGAGAAATAAAAAGTTCTACTTGAATCGGACAAACCAGGACCACACACCTACCGCATTTGCCGCTCGCCTTTTTGGTGAACCCTCAGCCTAGCCCGCCCTTTGTTAATAATTGGTGACAATTCGTTGAATATTCTATGAATCGCCCCCACCCGCCTGACTCACAATGAGAATGTCGCAGCGGCCATGCGCGCTACCTCTGGCTCATTTGGCGGAAAGCTCATTGCTGCTTCTGCTTTTCTGCTCTTGCTCTGGGGTGGCGCAGCGCTTCAGCGCTGCGGTAACCGTTGCATTTGACTGCGCCTTCACAGTTTGCTGAGAAACTCGCGTTTCGTATCAGGGTATCGCTTTAGCGATACCGCAAGTTCTTCGGAGTCAAACGCCCCTTTAGGGGCCGCGTGTCGAGATCGGAGTTTCTCAGCAAACTGTTCAGGTGCTGAGGTCGCGCTTTCTGACGGCGAGCAATTTTCCCCGAACCCGGTTTTCTCCGTGTCTCCGGGCCTCCGTGGTGAGAAACACTCCGACAGCCGACACCGAGAATTCAACGCGGCGTGCGTTATGCTGAAAGTTCCTCGCCCCTAAATCGAGGACACCCCTCGCATGCCGACCTCTCAAACTGCGCTCCCTCAACCGTCCGCGAATCAGAAACTCATTCTGGCTGGGCAGATCGCCTTTTTCCCCACCGGCATTCTCACCACCCTGCTCGGCCCCATGCTCCCCATCCTCATCGCGCGCTGGGCGATGAACGACACTCAGGCAGGCAATCTCTTCCTCGTGCAATTCCTCGCGTCGCTGGTGGGCGTGCAACTCTCGGGCGTCCTCCTCTCGCGCTGGGGATTCCGGCCCGCCTTTCTCCTCGGCCTGCTCATGATGGCCGCCGGAGTAAGCACGCTCTATTTGGGATCGCTCTGGCTGGGACTGGTTTCGGTAGCAACCTACGGCTTCGGAATCGGATTGATTGTCCCGACTGACAATCTGCTGATCGCCGAAATTGGCGCCACTTCGGCCTCTGTGCCGGACGCCCCTTCAGACGCGACCGCATCGAAAGCTGGCGCCGTGAGCCTGCTGAACTTCTTTTGGGGCGTCGGAGCCGTCTTCTGCTCGCTCATGGTCGCCTGGACGGCGGCGCACAAACTGCTCCCGTTCTTTCTCGGAGCGACCGCTCTCTTCCTCGTCGGTCTGGCCGTATCCATGCGCAATCTCCCCTTCCCCCCCGCAGAAACCGCCGCCCACAGATCTGCCTCATCCTCATGGCGACACCTGCTCAAGAACCCGGCCATCTGGCTCTTCGCGGCAGTTTTCTTTCTCTATCCGGGAGCGGAAACATCGGTCGGCGGATGGATCGGCTCCTACGTTTCGCGCCTCGGGCCGCGCGGACAGGCAATCGCGTCGATGATGCCCGCATTCTTTTGGTCGGCGCTAACCCTCGGCCGTGCTTTGGGCACCGCGTTCCTACGCCGCGTCTCCGAGCGTCAGGTTTTGCGCACCGGCTTTGCGACTTCGGCCGCGGGCATCGCGCTCATGCTCTGGTCCCCGTCCCTCACCGGCGTTATCGTCGGCGCGCTCATCACCGGCCTCAGTTACGCCACCCTCTATCCGGTTACAGTCGCCCGCCTCTCCGAGCGCTTCGGAGTCGCCGCTCGCAGCATCGGCGCGGTCATGTTTTCCCTGGCATCCATCGGCCCCGCGCTGCTTCCCTGGATGGTCGGCGTTGTCTCCCATTCCACCGGAAGCCTCCGCGCCGGCCTCCTCCTACCCCTGGGCGCAACCGTAATCCTCTTCCTAATCCACATCGCAGATTGGTAACTGCGCTCAGCCTTGCTCACGTAGGGGCAGAGCCTGCCCTGAGCTTGTCGAAGGGTCCCCCCACCTGCCCGGCGGGCGAAGCCCGCAGGCTCTTAGCGCGAGGATGACTCCATCACACCCGCGACGCCTTCGCCCGCTTGCCTTCAGCAATCCGCAGCGGCGCCGTCGAAGCCAGCTCCACTCGATTCCTTCCTTTATTCTTAGCCCGATAAAGCGCCTGATCCGCCGCCTGAATCACCTGCTCCGGCTGCCGATAGCGCGTACTCGGCTCGCCCACCCCAATGCTCACCGTCACCGATAAGTGATCGGCTAAAAGACGCTTGGATAAATGTTCGGGCAACGCGTTCACGCGAGCAGACGCCGTTTTCTTCTTCGCCGGCATTCTCCGATCCCGCTCCACCCCGCGCCGTTCGCCGCTTTTCTCCGCACTCTTTTCAGAAATTTGCTCTGCCCGCCGATCCGAGCCCCGCACATGAAACGTTGACTTCTCAATAATTCCACGCAGCCCCTCCAGATGCTCGAACGCCTCTTTAGCCGATGTGTTACGAAACACAATCGCGAACTCCTCGCCCCCACAGCGAAACGCCTGCCCGTCTCCTCCGACGTCCGATAGCCGCCTCGCCACCATGCACAACACCTGATCCCCAACATCGTGTCCGTAGGTGTCGTTGAATTTCTTGAAATGGTCGATGTCGACGATGGCGATGGCATATTGCTGATCCAGCGTAAGCAGCGACTCATTAAACGCCCGCCGTCCGCGAATGCCGGTCAATTCGTCGTGATAGGCCAGCACATAAGAAGTTTCGATCAAAGACGCGGCCAAAATCAGCGCCGCAGTCGCCACATATGCATCTGACATTTTGCCCGCCGGCGCAAAGTCCAGCCACAGAAAAACCGCGGCCGTCGACCACACAAATCCCGGCTCAATCGGCTTCCGCGTCCGCACATATCGCCATACAAACACCGCAACAGCCGCCACAAAACCCACAAACAACCATTGCGGGATTACAACTGCGCCGGGATGGCCCGAATTGCCCGCGCTATTTTCCGGCCGGCACATCACCGCGAAAATTACCGATTCTATAAAAAGCAACCCAAAGCGCGGCGCGATGCCGGCAATCGTCAACCCGCGCTCGCGCATCTGCGCAAACACAATGAAATTCAGTGGGATTAGCACCGCTGCCAGCGCCATCGCCATGCGCCCAGAGCCAGCCTGAACCGGTTGGCCAGCCGAAAAAAAATCGACGGCGCGATGCGCCAGCAACAGGACCAGCAAAGAAAAAAGTACGCGGCTGGAGTTGAAACGCCAGGCGAGCGACAATCCCGCCGCAAACACTCCGACATAATAGACGGCCAGCGACGGCGCAACCTGCGCGAACAGAGAACTATTGACAAGCGTCGCCGCCAGCGCCAACAGCAAGCCGCCGGGAACCAGCCACGCCTTCCAGCTTCGCCCGTTCACCCCTTCAGAATACGGCACCAGACCCGCCGAACCGGTAATGCTTCAGGCACAGCCGCCTTTGGGTGGCGCAGCGCCTTCACTGTATGCGTGAGAACTGAGTTTTCGGCTTCGCGGTGGCACAGGGCTGGAACAGATCTCCCCGTCAAATCGCAAAGCGGCGCAAGAACGCAGCCCACGGCGCAAGCCGTGGGTAAGATGTGAGAGAAAAGCAAGCCCCGAAGCGGGGCAAGAGTAGTTCTCACGCGCGCTCTCAGCGCCGCGATAAAAGTCTTCACTGCGCCTTTACAGTTTTCTGAGAAACTCGTGTTTCGTATCAGGGTATCGCTTTAGCGATACCGTAAGTTTTTCGGAATCAGACGCCCCTTTAGGCTGCCTGTAGCGATCGGAATTCTTCGGCAAAACTGTTTACGCGCTGAGATCGCATGCTCCCATCAAAGTCGAATGCTCCCGGAATAACCAATGATAATCTTCCATGTTCATGGCTCGCGCATCCAATTCCGAAACCCGCGTCGCTGTCGATACCGGAGGCACGTTCACCGATTGCGTCTGGGAAGAAGACGGCGTTCTCAAAACTCTGAAGGTCTTCTCAACTCCCGACGATCCCTCACGCGCCATCGCCGGAGCTCTGCAAAAGATTCTCGAAACGGCAACGACGAAAACTCACTCCGCCCTACTCACGCTTCTCCACGGCACAACCGTCGGCACCAACGCCCTCCTGCAGAGAAAAGGAGCGCGCGTCGCTCTCATCACCACCGCCGGATTCGAAGACGTCATCGAAATTGGCCGCCAGGCCCGCCCTCGCCTTTACGATTTTTTCTTTGATCGTATCGCGCCCCTCGTCACCCGCGAGCTGCGCTTCGGAGTGAAGGAGAGAATCGCCGCCGACGGCCAGATTCTCGAACAGCCATCAGAAGCTGAATTGATGCGGCTCTGCCACGCCGTCGAAAAAGCCAATCCCGAAGCCATCGCCATCTGTCTGCTCTTCTCGTTTGCGAATCCGCTGAACGAGGCGGCCGTAGCGACCGCCGTTTCTAAACTCAACAAACCGCTCTCCATCTCCCATCAGATTCTGCCCGAGTTCCGCGAGTACGAGCGCACCAGCACGGTCGTAGTCAACGCCTATCTGCAACCGCTCATGCAAAACTACATGCAAAACTTGGCAGACCGCGTCACGGCCGCGTCTCCCGTTGGCACAACAAAAAAACAAACTAGACCGCGAATCTTCGTCATGCAATCCAGCGGCGGCATCACCGCGCTCGAATCTGCGGCCCGAGAACCCGTACGAACCGTGCTTTCCGGTCCCGCCGGAGGACTCGTAGGCGCCGCCGCTATGGCCGCTCGCAGCGGCTTCCGCAAAATTCTCCCCTTCGACATGGGAGGTACTTCAACCGACGTCGCCGCCGTGCAAGATGATGTTCGGGCCGGCGGCCAATCCGAGCTGGCCGGCCTTCCCGTCGGGGTCCCCATGCTCGAGATTCACACCGTTGGCGCCGGCGGAGGTTCGCTCGCTCGCTTCGATGCCGGCGGCGCGTTGCGCGTAGGCCCAGAATCAGCCGGAGCCGATCCCGGCCCCATCTGCTATGGCCGCGGCGTTGTGCCCACCGTGACCGACGCCAACCTGTTACTCGGTCGCCTTCGCCCCAATCGTTTTCTCGGCGGCGAGTTCACCCTCGACATCGAAAGAGCAAGCCGCATTACTTCCGAATGGCTGAAGGAACAGAGCTCGCGTTTGAGCGCGGAGCAATTTTCCGCGGGCGTCATACGCGTCGTAAACGCCAACATGGAGCGTGCCCTGCGCGTCGTCTCCATCGAACGCGGTTACGATCCGCGCGAATTTACACTCGTCGCATTCGGCGGCGCGGGAGGCCTGCACGCCTGCGAACTCGCCGAGGCCCTCGCGATTCCGACCGTAATGGTCCCTGCGTCTCCCGGCGCGCTATCCGCATTTGGAATCCTCGTCAGCGACGTGGTCAAGGATTATTCGCGCACTGTACTCTGGCGACTCAGCAACCCAGGGCAATCAGCGCCGCAAGCCAAACTCGAGCAAGAATTTCGCCGCCTCGAAGCGATCGCGCAAAAAGAGTTTCGCGCCGAACGATGGCGCGGCCCTCTCCGGTACGAAAGGAGACTCGATCTCCGCTATCGCGGCCAGGGCTACGAACTCAACGTAGCAGCCGACGCTCGTAACGACGCTAGTAGTAATAATAAAGATAAGAATAAAGACAGCCGACCGGAAGACCTCGCCTCCCGCTTCCACGCCGAGCATCAGCGCCGTTACGGTTATCACCACCCCAATCGGGAGATTGAACTGGTAACCCTGCGTCTCCGCGCCCGTCTGCGAACTTCCCGTCCCCAGCCGCATTTGCAGTCAGCGCGCCCGCAAACTTTGCGCAGCCCAGCGCGGCGCCCAACGCCCGTCGAACAAGCGTCCGTCTTCTTTCACAATAAGAAGTTAACAACCCCTGTGTTCGAGCGCGCTGACCTGATCCCCGGCCGATCCATGCACGGCCCTGCCGTAATCACGGAATACAGCGCCACCACAGTGATTCCGCCGCGAAAGAGATTTTGGCTGGATAAGTCGCAAAATCTAGTAATCAAAAGCAAGTAAGCGCCGAACCAAGTAAGCGCCGCGGCTCACTCTTCTTCGGTATCTTTCTTTTCCTCGATCGCCATATCCTTCAATTCGCTCGACTCGAACACGTCGCCGCATTCCTGGCATTCCACGTATTCCGCTTCTTCGTCGCGAGAAACGATCTGCACGCGAGGATGCTTGCACTGATCGGGACTGACTTTATTCTGAGGAGAGTGCGAGGGCTGACTTGGCGTCATAAACTCATCGAAGCAAAATCTTGAAAGGGAACCCGCCTATTACCCGAATTGGCGCTATTTTGTCGCGGCAGCGTTAAAGATGTCAAGTGCTCCGCACCGATTATGCCCCAATGCTTTTCCACCACGGTGCCGCCGAGTCGCGGAGAAACGATCGGCGCCCAACAACGTTAACCTATTGTTTTGTTTCTTACAGATTTAAGCTCCTCTCCGTTTCTCCGTGCCTCCGTGGTAAAGAATAAAAGGAATTATCGAGTCGTCGTTTCAGAATTCCCCCGAACCGTCTTATCATTGCGTGCGTGACTCGACTCATCGTTTTTTTCCTCCTTGTTTTCTGCTTGGCCTCGGTCGCGGGCTTTGCCCAGACCGAAGCGCCGAAGCTGCGCCTGCCCTTAACCGTCCGCCCGCTTCGATATTCCGCCGACCTTCATATAACTCCGGGCGAAGACCGCTTCCATGGCTCGATCTCCATCGACCTCGAAACCTCGAAACCGGTCTCAACCTTTTGGATCCACGCCAAATCCATTGAGTTCGAAGAGACAACGATTCGCATCGCTGGCCACGACGTCGCCGCTCAAGCCGCGCCCACCGCGGAAGGTGACTTCATCGCCATCACCACCGCCAGCGCGCTTCCCGCCGGCCATGCCACATTGCAGATCACCTACACCGGCGAAGTCAACCGCTCTCTGACCGATGGCGCTTTCCAACAACAGGCGGGAGGCGACTGGTATGTCTTCACCAAGTTCGAACCCGTTACAGCGCGTCGCGTATTCCCGTGCTTCGATGAACCTTCCTTCAAAGTGCCCTGGCAATTAACTCTTCACGTCCCAAAAGAGATGAAGGCCTTTTCGAACACCCCTATCACCTCTGAAAAAGATGAGCCCAACGGAATAAAAGAAGTCCGCTTTAATGAAACCAAACCACTTCCCTCGTATCTGGTAGCCTTCGCCGTAGGCCCGTTCGATGTGGTCGAAACCGCTCCCGTCGGCGCCAACCGCCGTCCCAGCCGTATCATCGTGCCTCACGGGCGCGCTGCTGAAGCCGCCTACGCCGCCTCCATAACTCCGAAGATGATCGAGTTACTCGAAGATTATTTCGGCACGCCCTATCCCTACGAAAAACTCGATCAGATCGTCGTGCCTCTCACCACCGCATGGGGCGCAATGGAAAACGCTGGCCTCATTGCCTACGGCGATTTTCTGCTCTCGCCCAAAGACCAGGACACCGGCCTTCTCCAGCGCCGCCGCGCCCAAACCATGGAACACGAAATGTCGCATCAATGGTTCGGCGACCTAGTCACCATGTCATGGTGGAACGATCTCTGGCTTAACGAAGCCTTCGCCAGTTGGCTCTCGAGCAAGCTGCTCAACGAATGGAAGCCCGAGTGGAATATCAAAGCCGACGCCGCCGGCTCGTCAACCGTGATGCGTAGCGACAGTCTCACCACCGCGCGCAAGATTCGCCAGCCCATCGTAGCTCCCGGCGACATCGCCAATGCCTTCGACGGAATCACCTACGGCAAGGGCCAGGCTGTGATTGGAATGTTTGAAAATTACATGGGCCCAAAAGATTTTCAACGCGCCATCCGCGCGTACCTGCAACAGCACGCCTGGGGAAACGCCAGCAGCGCCGATCTCCTCACCGCTCTAGATTCCGCCGCTGGCATGGAGCAAGCCAACAACGTCGGAGCCGCATTCTCCACTTTCCTCAATCAAGTAGGCTTTCCGCTCGTATCCGTGAAACTCTCCTGCGAGTCTCATCCGCCTATGGTCGAGTTCAACCAACGCCGCTTTCTTCCGCTCGGCTCTCCCGGAGAATCCGCCGCCGTCTGGAGTGTTCCAGTTTGCACTAGCTGGGGCGACGAAGCCGGCACCCATCGCCAGTGCAATCTGCTGACGAAAGCCGCCGACCGTTTCGAATTAAAAGGTGCAAAGGGCTGCCCGGCGTGGCTTTCCGCCGACTCCAATGCCGCCGGGTATTACGCCGTTTCTTATGACTCCGAGGTGGCTACAAAATTAATAGCGCAAGCCTTGCCTCACCTCCATCGTGACGAATCTGCCGCCGCCCTGCGCAACATTCAGCTGATGTTTTCTGCCGGAATAGGAGGCACCGAACAGCAATTGAAATTTATCGCCGAGTTCAGCCACAGTTCCGACGCGGGACTAGTGCGCCAAGCCGCACTCGCCGTCGAGAATATTAACGACTTCGTTCCCGCTGATCTAGGCCGCAATTATTCGCGGCTGATCCGTTCGCTCTACGGCGTTCGTGCCCACCAACTGGGTTGGAAGCCGCAGCCCAACGAATCGCAAGAGGTTCGTCAGTTGCGTGTCGAAATCGTACCCCTGGTCGCCACTCACGGCGAAGACCCCGAGCTCTCATCCCAAGCCGCAGCCCTGGCGCATGAATGGTTAAAAAATCGTCAATCTCTCGACCCCGATATGGTCGAACCCGTGCTTTCCGCCGCGGCCTGGGATGGCGATCGCGCCTTCTTCGATCTGCTGGTGGATGAAATTAAGAAAGACAAAATTCAGCGCGAACGCTCGTGGATGATCGGCGCGCTCGATTCTTTCCGCGATCCCGCCATCACACATGCGCGCCTCGAACTCATACTCGGAGGCGGCATCGATCCAAGAGAAATGCGCAACACACTTTTTAATGCGCCCGTCTACGCACGTGAAATTGTGTGGGATTACATTCGGCATAACTTTGATGCTCTTAACTCCGCGCTCCCCGGCGCTCGTGGAATCCCGTTCGGCGCGACCCTCCCGACGGCCGCCGTCGGTTTCTGCGACGAAGAGCATCGCCAGCAAGTCGAAAGTTTCTTCCAACCTCGCATGGCCACTCTGCCTGGAGGCGCGCGCAATCTTGCCAATGCTCTTGAGCGCATAAGCCTATGCAGCGCCCGCGCCGCAGCAATCAAGCCAGCGATCACCAGCTTCTTGGATTCCCAATAGCCAACCCTCGCGTAGGGGCAGAGCCTGCCCTGAGCCTGTCGAAGGGTGCCCTCACCTGCCCAGCGGGCGAAGCCCGCAGGCTCTTAGCGTACGCGACGATCTACCCCGCGCAAGGCAGCGTCACTCGCAACCGGCAGCCCCGTTTTCCATTCCGGTTCGACAACACAATCGACCCGCCATGCGCCTCGGCGATCTGTCGCGAGAGCGCCAGCCCTATCCCGCTTCCCGCCGGCTTAGTCGTATAGAACGGCACAAACGCATTGCTCGGATTCAACAACCCCGGTCCGTTATCGTCAATCGTCAACGCGACGCTCTGATCTTCCACCACCCAATGCAAAGTCACGCGCGGCCTTTGCGCTTCTTCGCCACTACCAGCAAGCTCACTCCCATCGGACGTTTCCAGCGCGGCCTCAACCGCATTCCGCACCAGATTAATCAGCATCTGCTCAATCTGATCGGCATCTACCATCACCGTCACGTCCGGCCCAGGAAAAATCTCCACCGCCAGCCGCGTCTCGAGAAAAGCGACGCGCTCTATGAGCGGCGGCAACGCAACCTTCCTAATGACCGGAGGCGGCATCTGCGCCAACTGCCGATAGGCTTGCAGAAACCGATTCAGCGAGGTGGTCCGCGCCTCAATAATCGCCAGCCCTCGCTCAAAATCTTGACGATGCTCCGCGCTGAGTCCGCTCTCGCCGAGCCGCCCTCCCAAACTTCCGGCAATCGACTTGATCGGCGCGAGCGAATTATTCAGTTCATGCCCAAGCACTCGAATCAACCGTTGCCACGCGCTGCGCTCCTCCTCGCGGAGCGCCCGGCTTACGTCCGACAGCACGATCAGCGTATGCGGCGCGCCTTTTTCCCGAAATTTGCTCTGCCGCACCAGCCAGCGCGCCCCGGCGCTATTCGCCGGCAAAGCCACCAGCGACTCGTTCGCCGCGCTCAGGCAATCGCCTAGCCCGATCTCGTCGGCCGTACGCCCAAGCAGTCGAATCGCCGCTTGCTGCAAAAGCCTTTCCCCCGCCGGATTTACCAACCGCAGCACGTGATCCGGATCGAACGCAAATAGCGGAGCCTCGATTTCTTCCACCACTCGCCGCAACAGCGCCGTCGCCTCAATCGCGCGGATGCGCTGATCCGCGAGCAAATCAGCCAGCGCATTTACTTCCAGCGACAACTCGCCCAGCGCGTCCTCCGCAACCGCTCCCCGCGCGCGAAACGAATAATCCTCTTCGCGAAGCGCTCCCACCACATTCGCCAGCGTCTGCAACGGCTTCACCGTCTGCTCGTGCAATACCAGCGCCAATATCCACCACACAACTAACACCGCGGATGACAACGCCACCTTCGATTGCGTCGACCACACCTGCATCCATATCAGAACGCCGCCGACCACAATCCCCGGCAGCGCAACGAAGAACGAATAGAGGCTGATGCGATTTTCATACAGCAGGCGAACCCGCTTTCGAGCCTTCGGCATTTTTCTCCCGCCGCTGCTCTGCGGGCTAGAGCCCATACTTTTCCATGCGCCGATACAGCGCACCCCGGCTCAGCCCCAACGCCTCCGCCGCCTGGCTTATGTTTCCCTGAAAACGTTGCAGCGCCTTTCGAATCAAAAGCGCCTCCACCGCCTCTAAACTTAACTCTTCGAGATTCTGCCCTTGCGGCCGCTGCAGATTCAGCCCCAAATCCGCCGGCTGTATCTCCCGTCCGCGACACATCAATACTGCCCGCTCCAACGTATGTTCGAGTTCGCGAACATTCCCCGGCCACGCATACTGCGCCATCACCTGCAACGCAGCCGCATCAAAGCCATCAATCTCCCGCCGGTAGCGCGATGCATAGCGCCGCAGAAAATGTATAGCCAGCGTCGGAATATCCTCGCGCCGCTCCCGCAGCGCAGGCACGCGAATCTCCACCGTATTCAGCCGAAAAAGCAAATCCTCACGAAACTGTCCCGACGCGCACGCCGCCTGCAAATCGGTATTGGTCGCTGAAATCACGCGCACATCAATCTTCCGCGAGCGCGACGACCCCAGCCGCTCAATCTCTCCCGATTCCAGCACGCGCAGCAATTTCGCCTGCTGCCGTATCGGCACATTTCCAATCTCATCCAAAAAAATCGTTCCGCCATCGGCTAGCTCGAAGCGCCCAATGCGATCGGTCCGCGCGTCCGTGAACGCTCCCTTCACATGCCCAAACAGTTCGCTCTCAAAAAGTCCCTCCGCCAGCGCCCCCGTATTCACCGCCACCAGCGTTCGCGATGCCCGCAAAGAAAGAGCATGCAGCGTCTGCGCAACCACTTCCTTGCCGCTGCCATGTTCGCCCGTAATCAGTACATTCGCATCCGAAGGACCAACCCGTGCCATCGTCTCCAACACCGGCTGCATCGAAGCCGCCGCCGCAATAAACTCTGGACGCCCCTGCGCCTGCAACAAACGATTCTCCGCCGCCAATCGTTCAGCGCGCTGCAGCGCGCGATGCAATTCCACTTGCGTCCGCAAAATCGCCAGCAGCCGCTCGTTCTCCCAGGGCTTCTGCACGAAATCCCGCGCTCCGCGCCGCATTGCCTCCACCGCCAGCTCAACGTTGCCCCACGCGGTCATGACAATCACCGGCAGAGTACTATCCAGCGCCACGATTTCCGACAGCAGGTCCAATCCTTCCTGCCCAGACGTTGTGTCGCGCGTGTAATTCAAATCGATCAGCAGCGCGTCATAGGAATTGACGACAGAATCCGATGCCAAAGCCTCCCTCACCTCCGCCGGAGACTTCGCGCTCTCCACCCGATAACCCTGGGGATGCAGCAGCAATTGAATCGCTTCGAGAATGTGCGGTTGGTCGTCGGCCGCGAGAATGCGCGGCACGCGATTCTGTTGCGGATGAGAAAGCTCGTCCGCCGGTTTAAACGCACGGCTATCTTGCGGCTTGGCCGAAGTCGGCATGACTTATGGAGTCGAAGCAGTCACCGTTCCCGTGACCGCATCCTGAATCAGTACTCCATTATGTTCCAAAGTTGCGCCCGTAGCGCGATCAAGTTCAACTCGCGCCTTCTCGTAAACCGTCATGGCATTAACCAGGTCCAGCTCTGACAAGGAGAGATCGCGCTGCGCGGTCATTGTCTGATAACTCGATCCCGATCCCAGGTCTTGCTCCTTCTTGGTGATCTCAAATGTTCGTTGGGCTAAATCGCGCGCCTTGCGCGCCGAATCCACCCGCGCCCGCGATTGCTCCAGCGCATATTGCGCGTTCCGCACCTCAATCCGAATTTGCTTTCTCAACTGCTCCTTGCGCAGCCCCGCCTGCCGATACTCCAGCTCCGAACGATACTGATCGGCCTTAGCCACGCGGTTGCGAAACGGAATATTCAAATTCAGTCCGACATAATAATCCGGGGATGAATTATTAAACGCATTCTCCCAGCCGCCGATCAAGTCGGTCGGAGCGGTCGAAGTAACCGTGACGTCAGATGGCACCAATCCCGCCAGCCCACTGCCTCCATAAAAACCGACCAGCGCGAGCGAAGGCAACAGCGCATTCCGAGCTGCCTGCCGGCTGATCTGCCGATTCGCCAAATCCACGTCCGTCTCCAGCAACTCCGGACGATTCCGCAATCCTTCCTCAATCAAATCAAGTATCGGTGCGCTGGTGTCCGCCGAAGTATTCGCGGCCTGCATCTGGTCCGTCGGCACCACCGGCATCTCTTCCAGCGTCGGATCGTCAAGACTCTTCGTCAGCGCGTTCTTCATCAGCGATTCCTGTAACTCCAGATTCGTTCGCGCCACCGTCAAATCCTGATCGCGCTTCGAGACCTCCGCCTCCGCCTTCATCACATCCATCTCCGGAATGGCCTCCAGTTGCAATTGCTTCTTGGCGTTGTCGAATGTCTGATTGGCAAAGGCCAGCGATTCCTCATTCACCCGCGCCTGCTCGTATGCACTCACCAGGTCCCAATAAATATTTTCGATCTGCGTGACCGTCGCCATCACCTGATCTTTAAAGGCGATATCCGAAATTTTCTTGTTGTTCTTGGCGATCCGTAGATATCGCAAATTCGGCCCGAAGCCGAATCCCGCCAGCAACTGCTGTTGAAAAGTGAAACGATAATAAGAATTCAAAGCTGGCGAAAGAAAAATTTCGGGGCTATTCGTAGTCTGCCGATTGTTATTGAACTCGAACGAAATCGAAGTCCCGCTCGAAAATGCCTGCGTGTAGAGCGCATTCACCTGCGCGGTATTCAACTGAAGCGAATTTACGTCATAGAGCACTTTGCTCGATTGCGGCAGCGTCAGGTGCTCGACACCCGCAGTCACACTGAGCGATGGATCATACGACGACACCGGAGTTCCCACGCCCAAGGTCGATTGCACCAATCCCGACGCCCCTGCGCCCGCTCCGCCCGCTCCGCCAGTTGTGCCACCTGCGCCGCCTCCCGGCGCGCCCGTTCCATAGCCCCCAATTCCTCCCCCCGGGGTGCCTTGCACTACGCCCGTATTCACGCCGCGAAAGCTCCCGCCCGCCTGCGTGCGCAACACATCCGTGTCCGCAATCGGCAAGTTGTAACGTGCAATCGCCAGATCCAAATTGTTCTCCAGCGCCAGCGCAATCGCATCCTTCAACGACAAATAAAGTTTGCCATCCCGAATCAGCTTGTCCAGCCGCGGCGAATTCGTCAGCGTCGGCTGCGCCGCGTTTTCCCCCATATACGGCCGCAGCGGATTGTGCGACTTTGGCATTTCTAGTGCCGCCGGAGTGCTGATCTGAGCTTGAGATCGAGACGCACTTACCGTAAGTACAAATACCGCCGCCATTAATGTAGTGCCGCATCGCAACGCCCAAAAACTAGCCCTCATCGATTCACCGCCACATCGCTAGGCTCCGTAGTCACAGTTGAATTCGTCGCAGTCGAACTCGTCGCAGCTATATTCGCCGCACCTATATTCGGATGAGCCGTGTCCCCCACCAGCCAGCCATCCCGCATCTGAATCGTGCGCGTCCCGTAAGCAGCGTTCGCCTCCGAGTGAGTGACCTGCACAATCGTCGTTCCCTGCTGATTCAATTCCCGGAAGAGCTCCATGATCTCCTTGGCTTGATCGGAATGCAGATTCCCCGTCGGCTCATCCGCCAACAGCAGCACCGGCTTATGAATCACCGCGCGCGCCACTCCAACTAATTGCTGTTGCCCGCCCGACAACTGGCTCGGATAAAGATCTTTCTTGGCGACGATCCGGAACCGATCGAGCACGTCGGCCACAAGACTCTGCCGCTGGTTGCGTGGAATATCCTTATAAGACAGCGGCAGATCGATGTTCTCCATCACCGTGAGATCGTCGAGCAGGTGATAACTCTGAAACACCATGCCGATATTCTTTTTCGCCAATTCCGCGCGCTCCTTCCTTTTCATCGTGTGCGCGGCCTGCTCGCGGAACCAATACTCGCCCGCCCACTGGTCATCGAGAAACGCCAGCACGTTGAGCAGCGAGGATTTCCCCGCGCCCGACGGCCCCATCACCGTGATGAACTCGCCCGGCTGAATTTCCAGATTGACGCGCCGCAGAACCCAAGTCTGCCCCGCCCCGGTCTTATAACTGCGTTCGATATTCTTTAGTCGGATCATAGGTCGTCTGTAAGTCCCCCAGGAGTCAACCCGAGAAGTTGAGTTACTCCTCCCGCAAAGTACGCATCGGCTCAAGCGCCGCGGCCCGCCGCGCCGGAACATAACACGCCAGTAAAACTGTGGCCGTGAGCAGAAATATCGTCGTCAGCAATGTAAGCGGATTCAGTAAGCTCGTCTCATAGAGCAGGCTCGACAGTACTTTGCCCGCTGCGAGCGCGCCCACGAGGCCAAGCACAAGGCCTATCGCCGCCAGCTGCATACCCTTCCCCAGGATCAATCCCATGACATCGGTGCGCTGGGCGCCGAGAGCCATGCGAATGCCCAGCTCCCGCGTGCGCATGCGAACCGAATAACTGATCACGCCGTAAAGTCCGACTGCCGCCAGCAGCAGCGCCAGCCCCGCAAATGCGGATAACAAAAGCACCAGAAAACGGCGGCCAGTCAATGATTCGTCCACTCGCTGCTCCATGGTTTTGACGTCATACAACGGCAAGCTCGCGTCGACCGCGTTCACCGCCCTCTGCATCGAACTCACCAGGCTCTCAGGATCGGCTCCGCTGCTGCGCACCAGAAGCGAAGCCATTCGTGGCGGCGACTGTGATATCGGCAAGTAGTAATACCCCTCCGTGTTGTCTGCTTCCAGAGACGACGTCTTCGCATGTTTGACAACGCCAACGATCTCCATCCACGGGGTCTTGTCGCCGAAGTTGATGTGTTGCCCTAGAGGATCCTCATTGGGCCAATAACGTCGCGCCAGAATCTCGTCGACCATGGCGACAGCCTCTGTCTTCTGCCGGTCCTCCGGCGAAAAAACCCGGCCGCGCACCAAGGAAATGCCAAGCGTTGCGAAATAGTCGGGCGAAATGAGCCGAATATTTCCGTGAGGGCCAGGGCTATCAGGCGCTTCCGTCCGACCTTTGATGCTGAAGGAAGCTGACCCGCCGTTGTTGTCAAAAGGCAGCGCGTCGGCGATTGCCGCACTCTTCACTCCTGACAAATTCTTAAGCTGCTCTTCCGCGCTCGCGAAGAAAGCAGCCTGTTGCTCGTCGGTTTTATAAACCGTCCGAGGCAGCGATACCGTGGCCGACATCAGCCCGCGCGGATTAAAGCCGGTTTCAAGCTGCTGGACTTGCTGCAGGCTGCGTACCAACAGTCCCGCCCCGACGAGAAGCAACATGGCCACCGCTATTTCCGTGACCACCAACGCTGAGCGCAAGCGTTGCCGTCCGCGGCTCGACGTCTCCGAGCGCCCGCCCTCCTGCAATGTCTGGAACCAGCGTGAATGCGTCATCTGCCACGCCGGCGCAACGCCACAGAAAAACACACACGCGGCGCCCACCATAGTTACAAAACCAAGGATCGGCCAACCGACATGGATCGCGAGATTGCGCGCCAAACTCGCCGGAGCTAGAAGCAGCAACAACGGAATCGTCGTTTGTGCAATCACTAAACCCAAGCCCACTCCGGCGCACGCGAGCACCAGGCTCTCCAGCAACGCACTGCGAATCAGCCGTGAGCGGCTCACGCCGAGCGCAATCTGGATCGACACCTCGCGCTGCTTTCCCGACGCCCGAGCAAGTTGCAACCCGGCAATGTTCGCGCAAGCAATCAACAGCACTGACATGACCGCGGCCAGCAGAAGAAAAAGCGGCTTCCGCAGATCGCCCGCAACAAAGTCGATCAGCGGCATGGAGAACATCCCCCAACCCGCAGCCTGGCTATAGCTGCTCAGCCCCTCCGACGCAATCTGTTGCGACGCTCGCAGAGCAAGATAGGCGCTCGCCTGGTCATTCGTAATCCCGGGACGCAGCCGCGCCACAGAAAATAAATATTCGTTATGGCGAAGGTGATTATCGGAATAGCTGGCCGTCGGCAAGGCCAGCGGCACCCAGAGCTCCGCCTGATTCGGCCAATTAAATTCCGGCCCCATCACGCCAATGACTTGATAAGACTCCTGGTTCAGCAGAAGCGTGCGCCCAATAACTCCAGGATCGCCGCCGAAACGCCGCTTCCAGGCCGCATAAGACAGAACAACTTCGTGATTCGAACCGGGCTGGTCTTCTTCCGGACGAAACACTCGACCCAACTGCGGGCGAGCCCAGAAAACATCGAACCACTGCCACGAAACCGATGCCCCGCTAAGCCGCTCTGGCGTAGATCCACTGACGCTGTAATTGAAGGCATCTTTTTTCATCACCGCGACCGACGTAAAAATATTTTTCCCCGCCGCCGCGTCGGCAAAATCGGGAGGCGACAAATTAATGTTGCCGAGGTCCCCCATCGCATACTTCGCGCGCAGAGCAACCACGCGATCCGGATGCGGCACCCCGCTCGGATTGAGCAGACTGGCATTAATCACGCTAAACACAGCGACATTCGCGCCAATACCCAGAGCCAGAGTAACAATGGCTGTAGCGGTGAAACCCGGACTCTTGAAGAGTTGCCGCAACGTATAGCGCAGGTCCTGAAAGATCGTCTCCATAACGTTTCCCTTCCAACCGCCCTATGAAGTCCTTACTCATTCCTCAGCGTGGTCATCGGGTCGACCTGGGTCGCGCGGCGTGCTGGAAAGAAACAGGCGGCCAACCCGGCCCCCATCACGGTTCCAACGACAACTACCATGGTCAAAGGATCGGTCGCGGAAACGCCGTGAAACTGGCTGGCAAGAAGGCGTGTAACCCCGAGGCTCGCCAGCAAACCAATCACCACGCCGCTCCCAATCAGCGCTAACCCGCGCCTCATCATCATGCGCAGAATCACGGACGGCGGCGCCCCGAGCGCGAGGCGAATTCCAATATCGTGCGTTTGCAGCGAGACAATGTACGTCATCACGCTAAAGAGCCCGACAATCGCCAAAGCGAATCCCAGCGAAGCGCAAGCGCCAAACGCAATTGCACTGAATCTCGGCCTCTTGTATACGAGGGCATCCATCACGGTTCCCAGTGAGAAACCAGCGGCTCCTCCTACATCGGGCGCAGCCAGGACGAGATCGTGATCGATCGACCAGAGCGCCTGCCGGACGTTTTTCACCAGCGAAGTCGGCGGAACCCGAGTCAGCATGGCGATAGCGCGGTCCCCGAAACCGGAAATCGAGTACGGCACGAATCCTTGGGGAAGGGTGTTCTGCCGACTTCTAAGCACCATCACTCCTCCCTCGAAGTCGTACGTACGAGAATCGCTGACAATACCGACGATCTCGAAATAAGCGTCGTGCGGTGTTTCCGGAAGTTCGTCCATCACGTTGAATTTGATTTGCCTCCCAATCGGGTCTTCATCGCCAAAGTATTTTCGGGCAAGCTTTTCGTTTACCACCGCGACTTTTTGCGCCGACAAAATATCATTTGCGGTCAGCAGTCTGCCGTGCAGCAGGTGTAGGCCCAGGGTCTGAAAATAGCCTTCGCTGCACCAGTCGAGGGCCGTCATCCATGTCTCATGATGCGGCTTGCCGGGAATCGTCACATCGCCGCGCGGCGCAAAGAGCAAAGGCAGGCTGATCAACTCCGTTGAGCTCACCACCCCGGGCAAAGAATTGAGTTGCGGCAAGAAACGGTCGAAAAATTCTCTTTTCTCTTCCGCCGTCGTATACCGCCCCTTGGGGAATTGAACAACCGCAGTGAAAACATTTTCCGGCCTCACTCCGAGATCCACATGCGCGAGGGCGATGAAACTCCGCGCCACCAGCCCGGCGCAAGTCAACAGCAGCAAAGCCAGCCCAACCTGCCCAATCGCAAGCGCAGACCGAAACCTGCTGTGCTGGAATGTGGCGTTCACATTCACTCCTGTGCTGGCCAGTCCCTTTTGCAAGTCGGTGCGGATCGCATGCAGCGCCGGCGCCAATCCGCACAACACGGTGCACAAAAACGAAGCGCCGATCGCGAAGGCCAATGCCGGACGATTGAGCGACACCGCCGATTCCAACGGAAGGATGGTAGGTAGCTGCGTCAAACTGAGAGCGGCTTTCAATCCCGCGTAAGCCAAAAAGCAGCCCACCACGCAACCCGCCACCGCCAGCAACAGGCTCTCGCATAAAAGCTGTCGGATGAGCCGCGTCCGGCTCGCTCCGAGCGATGCCCGCAAAGCGATTTCCTTGGTCCGCGCACTGGCGCGCGCCAATAGAAGTCCTGCCACATTGCTGCAGGAAATCAGTAGCACCAGCGCCGCCGCGACAAACAACAAGAGCAGCGTCTGCTTGAAATCGGAGAGCACAATATCGTTGAGCTTCTTCGTGGTTACGCGGAATTTCTTCGGATAATCGTCCGGATGGATTTTCGCCTCTTGCCGCGCGATCACATCGATATCCGCCGACGCCGTCTCCAGGCTTACCCCTTTTTTCAAAATCCCCGTCGCCCAGAAAAAGAATGGATCCTCATTGCTAAATTCAAATCTGCCTCGTGCTGGCTCCGGCCGCGTCCACGATATCGGCATATACAAGTCCGCGCCGGCCGCCTGAAATCTCGGCGGCATAACTCCAATGATCGTGCGCGCACTTCCATTGATCATCATGGTGGTGCCGACGACATTCTTGTCACCCTGAAACTCGCGAATCCAATAGTTGTAGTTGAGCAACACCACCGGCGCAGCCCCAGACTGCACGTCCTTCTCGCCAAAACCACGCCCGACGAGCGTCGGCACACCCCAGAACTCCATCGCATTCGGCGTTGCTCCAACGCCCTTTACCTGCTCCGTAGTATTGGCGTGCGTATAAATGACGTACCACAGCCCGTAGGCCAGGATGTCTTCATAGCTGTGATTGCCAGTGCGAAATGCTGCAACCTCGTCGAGGTGATACATTCCGTGACCGCCGCGCTCGTTGTCCGCCGCTTCGACGCTGATTGATACGAGCCTGTTCGCGCCGCGATACGGAAACGGATGAAGCACGCCGTTGTACACGATGCTGAAGATGAGTGTAGACGCGCCAATCCCAAGCGCCAATGTAAAGATACACACCGCTGCAAACCCGGGACTCTTCCGCAACTGCCGCATGCCATATCGAATGTCGTTCACCAGTCCGGACATGGTTTCCTCCTTCCCTTACTCGTACCGCAGCGCCAACACTGGATCGACCTTCGCCGCGCGCCACGCCGGTACGCCGCATGCAATCAGCGAAACGCTTCCGAGCAGCGCGATCACGCCGAGATACGTGGTGAGATCCAGCCGCGACACGCCAAACAGCAGAGTCACGAGGATCTGGCTTGCTGCCACTGCTCCGCTGATCCCGATGGCCATTCCAATCAAGGTCAGCGTCATCCCCTGCCGAATCACCAACCCGACAATGTCGCCGCGAGTCGCGCCCAACGCCGCCCTCACACCAATCTCGCGCATCCGTTCGGTAACGCTGCCCGATAAAACTCCATAAATTCCGGTAGCCGCCAGCGCCAGCGCCACCAGCCCAAATGCTTCAAACAAGATCAGCACAAACCGTCGCTCCGCCGCCGACACCGCCAGTAAGTCATCGATCGTGGCGATTCGTACGATCGGCTGATCCTTATCCACTGACCAGATTGCTTTCTTGATGGCCGGAGTAAGCGCCGCCGCATCGCCGCGCCCGCGGACTACGAGCGACAGCGTTCCATCCGCCCAATGCCACTGCGTGGTGGTCGTGTACACCGCATCCGATTCGCTCATCGCCAGCGACAACTGCTTCACGTCACCGACCACGCCGACGATGGTGAAGATGGCTGCGGCACCCTTCGAGCCGCCGACCTGAACCCGCTTGCCCACCGGATCCTGATCGCCAAACCTGCGCTTGGCCAGCGATTCGCTAATCACCATCGCCTCTGGCGCTCCTGCCACATCATGCGCGTCGAGCAGCCGACCGCGCACCAGAGGGATGCCGATGGTTTCGAAATAACCCGGGGTCACCGCATATCGAAACACCGCATACCCACCCTCTTCAGAAAAGTAATTCTCAAAATGTGCGGCATACACATCCGAGTCTCCGCTCAGCGGCAACTGGCTGGTGAACGCAGCCGCCGTGACGCCCGGTACCTGGCGCACCGCCTCCAGCGCCTGCTCGAAAAACTGATGACAGACGCGGTCATTGTCATATCGCCGCCCGTAGGTCTGCACCTGCATGGTAAGCAAGTGGGCGGCGTTGAAGCCCGTAGGAACGGCGAACATGCGTCGCAAACTGTGCAACAGCAATCCCGCGCTCACCAGGAGCACCAGGGAAAGCGCGACCTCGGCCACCACCAGCGACCTGCGCGTCAGTCGATGGCCACCAGCGGTCCGCCGCGAGCTTTGCTGCAAATTGATCTGAAGGTCGGCCCGTGAAGCGTACAGCGCCGGAATCAGCCCAGCCACTATGCCGATCACTGCCGTGATGCCCAATGCAAACGCAAATACTGTACGGTCCACGGCGATTGCGTTCACCCGCGGCAGTTCGGGTGGACTGAGCGCCACCAGCGCGCGAACGCCAAACTGTGCCATCATCAACCCGACCGCACCGCCGAATGCCGCGAGCAGCACACTCTCCGTAACTAACTGCCGCGTCAGCCGCGTGCGTTGCGCTCCCAGCGCTGCACGCACGGCGAATTCGCTGCGTCGCCGAGCGCCGCGCGCGAGCAAAAGGTTCGTCACGTTCACGCCAGCGATAACCAGCAACAGAAGCACTGCGCCGAGAACCGCGAGCAGCGCCGGCTTCACACCACGCGTCACGTCGTCCTGTAGCGAGTTGACGATCAGCCTGTGCTTAAGCGACCCCCAGACCGCCCTGGGAAATTCCGTCACCGGAGTCTGAGCGATCCACTCCAGATCGCCACGCGCTTGATCGATGCTCACGCCTGCGCGCAAGCGTCCCACCATCCGCAGATGATGACCCCACTCCCGCGTCTCGAGCGAAGTGATATTTCCCGCGTTGTACTGCAACGGCGACCATACCGCCGCGGAGGGAGACAGCACATTCTCGAATCCCGACGGCATCACGCCAACCACCGTGTAGCTGTCGTCGTCGAGCCTGACCTGCCGTCCAACGATGGCGCTGTCGCCGCCCAGCCGCCGCCATAATCCGTCGCTGAGGATGACTACCTTCGGCCCGTTGAACACATCGTCAGAAGTCTGAAAGTCGCGGCCAACCGCCGGCTCCACGCCGAGCGATCGGAAGAAACCCACGCTTACCTGCTGCCCATCGAGCCGTTCCGGCTCGTTCGCCCCGGTGAGAGTCGGCTGCCATGCCTTCATTACGGCAATCGCCTCGAATGATCGATTCCGCTCCGCCAGTTCGCGATAGGTATGGAAAGTTTGCGGAGTCCGCGAGCCGTCCTCCCCCGCATACCAAATCGTCATGATCCGGCTGGCATGCGGATACGGCAGCGGCTCGAACAAAATCGGATTCACCGCGCTGAAGATCGCTGTACTGGCGCCGATCCCGAGGCCAAGAATCAAAACAGCCGTGCAGGTAAAGCCCAAGTGCTTTCGCAACTGCCGCACCGCGTATCGAATGTCGTGAAATAGTCCGTTCATCGCCTTTTCCTACTCGTAGCGCAGCGCCACCACCGGATCGACCTTCGTCGCGCGCCGCGCCGGTAAATAACTCGCCAGCAAGGCCACAAGAATCAAGACCGTCGGAACCGCCGCAAAAGTTAGCGGGTCGTTCGGCGTGACTCCATAAAGAAGATCAGCCATCAGCCTGGTCAGCCCCAGCGCGGACACCAGACCAACCGCGACGCCGATACCAGCAAGCCTTCCCGCTCCACTGAGCACAAGACGCAAAATGTCCAGCGGATTCGCGCCCAGCGCCATCCTGATTCCAATCTCATGCGTGCGTTGCCCCACCACGTAAGAGATGACGCCGTAAATTCCAACGCTCGCGAGCAGCAGCGCGAGAGCGGCAAACACAACCAGCAGAATCATCGAAAAGCGCCGTCTGGCGAGCGAACTCGCGATAACGTCATCCATCGATTGCGGACCAAAAATGACGACCTCGTTGCTGATTTGTTGACTCGCATGGCGAATCGAATCGAGCAACCCGCTCCCCGCGTTGTCCGACCGCACGATCATGGCTGACCCCGAAGGCGCCATCGCAATGAACCCATCCGACATCTGCATGCACGGAATGTAAAATTGTGCCCGCAATTTCTCCGTGTCATCCGTATCAAGTCCCCACTGCTTCACGTGCCCAACCACGCCGACAATCTCCGCCGGCCCAGCAAAATTGTCCGACAAGATTCGTTTGCCAATCGGGTCTTCATACGGATAGAACTTCTTCGCAAACACATCGTCGACCACGATGACTCGTGGCGAATGCTCGTTATCCTGCGCGCCGAAAAAGCGCCCGCGCTCCAGCGGAATGCCCATCGCCTTCAAATAGCCGGGCTCCGCGATATAGTCGATGGCCCAATTCTTCTCATTCTCATTCGCGGGTTTGGCCTGCCCCTCCAGCCAAAACGTTTGCTCGTCGTCGCCGCTCATAGGCAGCGCACCCCACGTCTGGGAAACCGCTTCCACGCCCGGAATCGACGCCACCTTCTCATCAAACTCGCGAAAAGCCGCGCGAATTGCCTCCGGCGAAGCATTCATCATCGAAGGCGGCAGCGACACGCCCACCGTCATCACATTGCGAGGATTGAATCCGGGGTCGACATTCCACAGCCGCGTCAAGCTCCGCACCATCAGCCCCGCCCCCGCCAGCAGCACCAGCGCCATCGCCATTTCCACCACGACAAAAACGCCCTGCGCCCGGTGACGCGTTCCGCTCAAGCCCCTGCCGCTCTCCTTCAGGCTGTCTTGCAGATTCGCCGGCGACATTTTCAAAGCCGGCGCAAGGCCAAACAACACCCCCGCAAAGAGTGAAATCGCCAGCGTGAACAACAACACCCGAGCATCGAGCCCAATCTCCTCCGCGCGCGGCAACGTCGTGGGCAGAACGCCCAACGCAGCCCGCGTTCCCCACGCCGCCAGCAGCAAGCCGAGCGCGCCGCCGGCCAGCGCCAGCACAACGCTCTCCATTAACAATTGCCGCAACACGCGCCCCTGGCTCGCTCCCACCGCCGACCGAATCGCAAATTCGCGCGTCCGCCCCGTCGAGCGCGCCAGCAAAAGATTCGCCACGTTCACGCATGCAATCAGCAGCACAAAGCCAACACTCGCCAGCAGCACCAGCAACAGCGGCCGCACTCCGCCCACCACCCACTGCTTCAGCGGAATAAGGCTCGCGCCGATCCCCTTATTGGCATCGGGATAAGCGACCGCAAGATTGTTCGTGACCGCGCTCATGTCGGCCGCCGCCTGCTCGATCGTCACTCCCGGCTTCAGCCGCCCGATGCCGTGAAAGCCCAGCCCCGCGCTCCGCGTATTGAGCAAATTATTTTCCCACTGCCCCACCGGCACATACACATCTTGTTGCCCGCCCGAGCCAAACATTGCAAAGTGAAAACTAGCCGGGACCACGCCCACAATCGTGTAGCCTCTGCCATCCAAAGTAATGCTCTTGCCAACAATGTCAGTCGCCGCACCAAACTTGCGCCGCCACAATCCTTCGCTGATCATCGCGATCGGAGCCGCCCCGATCTCATCCTCTCCCGCCGCAAACGTCCGGCCCAGCAGCGGCTTCACACCTAACAGCGAAAATAAATCCGCTGCCACAAACTCGCCGCTCGCCTGCACCGCATCTCCCGCGCCTGTAAGACTGAAAGCGTAGCCGCGAGAAATCGACATCGCCGAAAAAGTGTGATTGTCCTTCCGCCAGTCGCGGAAATTCGGAAACGAAATCGACCCGTGATCGAAATTCGGCTTGCTCTCGTGCAGCGTCACCAATTGCTCCGGATGCGGATACGGAAAAGGATTGAGCAGCACGCCATTCACCACCGAGAACAGAGCCGTATTCGCGCCCACCCCCAGCGCAATCGTAATCACGATGACCAGCGAAAGCCCCGGCGCCTTCACAAATTGCCGCACCCCGTAGCGCAGATCTTGCAGAAATCCATTCATAGGCCGAACCTCCTACTCATAGCGCAACGCCTTCATCGGCTCTACCCGCGACGCCCGCCGCGCCGGCAGCATCGCCGATGCAATCGCAACTAGAGTCACGACCACAATCGTCAATCCCAGCGTCAGCGGATCGCTGCTCGAAATCCCATACAGCTGGCTTCTCACCGCGTTCATCAACAGCAACGACACCGGCAGCGCAATCGCAATGCTGATTCCCGCCAGCCACAACACCTCGAACATCACCATCCTTACCACCGACCCGCGCGTCGCGCCCAGCGCCATGCGAATCCCTATCTCGCTCGTTCTCTGCGTCGTCGAATACGCCAGCACTCCATACAACCCGACCGCCGCCATCAGCGCCGCCAACACGCCAAAGCCCGACGCCAGCAGCGCAATCACGCGCTCCGCCGTCAGGTTGTTATCGATCTGCTCATCCATCGTCCGAAAAGTTTCGAGCACGAGATTCGCATCCAGCGTCTGCACGGTGCCGCGAATCGTGCTCTCCGCGCTCTCCGGCTGCTGCCACGTCCGCACATAAAACGTCATCGCACGCGGCTCCGGCGATTGCAGGTACGGGAAGAACACCGTGCGCGCTACCGGCTCCCGCAGGCTGGTATGCTTCGCATCTTTCACAACGCCAACGATGGCAATGTCCGGCTTCACTCCTTTTCCGCCGCCTTTCGCCACGAAATGCCCTAGCGCCTGCTGCGGATCCCCAAAATAATGCCGCGCGAAACTCTCATTAACGATCACAACGGCCTGCGATCCCGCTCCATCCCCATCCGTAAACGCCCGTCCCGCCAGCAGCGGCATCTCCATCGTGGAGAAATAATCCACACTCACATTCGGCTGCTCGGTCTGCATGTCTTCGTCTGGTTTTTCCGCATACCCTGAAACGGTCACATTGCCAGTTTGGTTGTCGTTCGTTAACTCAGGGTCGTCGGTCGCGGCCACGGCGCGCACTCCCGGCAAACCCCTCAAGCTTTCAAACATCCTTTGATAGAGCGCGAACGTCCGCGCCGGCTCGTACCCAGCCATCCGCGGGTCAACTCCAAACGTCAGCAGATGATCCGTCGCAAATCCCGCGTTGAGCGATCTCAGATTGTGGAGTGTACGTACGAACAGCCCTGCGCCCACCAGCAGCATCAGGCTCAACCCAATCTGCACCGCCACCGAAATCCGCCGAAAGCGCAGCGGACTGCTCCGCGCCGTCATCCCTTGCTGTTTCAGCGCCGGCGCCAGGTCGGGCCGCCAGAACTGCAACGCCGGCGCCAGACTGAAAAGCAAACTCGCCAGCAACGCCAGCCCGCAATTAAAGAGCATGATCCGCAAATCCGGTTTCGCGGAAAACGGCAAATCGCCCGTCCCGCCGCCCCAAATCATCGTGATCAGTACCGCAGAAACTCGCGGCGCCAGCAGCATGCCCAACAATCCTCCGGCTATTCCGAGCAGCAATCCCTCGACCAGTAATTGCTGTATCACCCGCTTCTGCTTGGCGCCGAGCGCATAGCGCACCGACATTTCACGAATCCGTCCTGCTCCCCGAACCAGCAATAAGCTGCCCACATTGGCGCACGCCATCAGCGCCACCAACCCCACCATTCCCATCACGATCAGCAGCGGCATCTGCACGTCGCTGCGGAGCGGCGAAAATCCCCGCGCCCCATCCAGCACGAACAAATGCGATTTATTTACAAAACGGTCGCGAAAATTCTCTGACCCCCCTTTAATCTCTTTCAGCTCATCGCTGCGAATCGCCGACCACAGTGGACCAACTCCCGCCTCCGCCTGCTCGCGACTCACTCCCGGTTTCAGCTTTCCGACAATGTTCAGCCAGCTCGACCGCCGGTCCTCAAGATCTTTGATTCCCGGAATCACCTCCGCCTTCATCATCATCGGCACGAACAGATCCGGCGTGTCGCCCATCACCACGCTGTGAAAGCCCGGCGGCGCTACTCCTACCACCGTGAAAGGATGCCCATTCACCAGAACGCTCTGATTCAAAATCCCCGGGTCGCTTCCAAAGCGCCGCTGCCAATAACTGAAACTCAACACCGCCACCGGATTCGCATCCGCCACCAGATCGTCCGACGCAACCAACAACCGCCCCGCAGCCGGCTTCAGCGCAAGCACATCGAAATAATTTCCCGAAACCAACTCCGCTCCCACCAGATCCGGCTGGTTATGCCACTGCACTCCCACCCGTGTAAAATCCGTCGTAATCAGTCCGCTGAAAACAGAATTGCGGTCGCGCAAATCGCGATACATGGGATACGAAAAATAAAAATGCCCATCCGCTCGCGACTCCAGCCGCCCGGTATTGCTGCCCGAATAATTCAGAAGCACCAGCCGATCCACATCTTTCACCGGAAGGCTGCGCAGCAGCGCTTGATCGAGCAAGCTGAAAATCGCCGTGTTCGCGCCAATCCCCAGCGCCAGCGTAATAATCGCCACCGCCGCAAACCCCGGCGACTTCCTCAACTGCCGAATCGCGTATCGGAAATCCTGAAGCAATCCGTTCATGTTTGAATCCTCACGCCCACTCCTCACTCGTATCGCAGCGCCACCATCGGATCGACCGACGCCCCGCGCCGCGCCGGCAGATAGTTGGCAAGAAATGCCACGGCTCCCAACAGCATCGCTACGCCCGCAAACGTCAGCGGATCCGTCGCCGAAATCCCAAACAACATCCCCGCAATCAGCCGCGTCATCGCGAGAGAAAGCACCGTTCCCGCCACAATTCCCATCAGCACCAGCGCCATCCCCTGCTTCACCACCAGCGCGACCACGTCCGGTCGCCGCGCTCCGAGCGCCATGCGGATGCCAATCTCTTTCGTCCGTTGCGCCACCGAGTACGACATCACCCCATAAAGCCCGATCGCCGCCAGCACCATTGCCACGCCCGCAAAGATCGCCAGCAGCAGCATGCTGAATCTCCGCCGCTGCACCGAATTCGCAATCACCTCCTGCATCGTCCGTACATTGGCCAGCGGCACATCTTTATTCACGCTCCAAACCGCGCTCTGCGCCAGCGAAGTCAAGCTGGTCGCGTCCGAGGTTGCGCTGCGTATCGCCACATACATCGACGGCCATTGCGCCTGCCCCAGCAATTGGTAAATCTCCGCATGCGGAGCCGTATCCAGCCCCACATGCCGCACATTTCCGACAACGCCAACAATTTGTAGCGTCAAATTGTCCGGCCCAAAATTTGTAAGCTGTCTTCCAATCGGATCCTGTCCCGGAAAAGCCGCGCGCACCAGGGCGTCGTTCACGATCGCCACATGCACCGAACTGCCCAGGTCGCTATCGCTGAAGCTCCGCCCCTTCATCAGCGGAATCCCCATTGCCCGAAAATAATCAGGCGTGCTCACGCGAATGTCCGCGTCGTAATCCTTGTCGATTCCCGGAACATTGAAGCTCCGCGTACTGTTTCCTCCCGCCAGTGGCAACCTGCTCACCGCGCCCACCGACCGCACGCCCGGCAACGCCTGAAGTCGCTGCATCACGTCCCGATAAAACGCGAATTGCTGCGCTGCATCAGTCGACGATGGAAGCCCAAGATTAAAAGTCAGCAGCCGATCCGCATCGAACCCCGGATTAACATCCATCAGCCGCGCGAAACTCTTCACCAGCAATCCCGCGCCTACCAACAGCACCAGCGACAATCCCACCTCCGCGATCACCAGCACCGAACGCGTCCGTCCGCGGTTCGCCGTGCTCCCGCGCTCGCCCTCTTTCAAAAATTCGCTGGGATTCGATCGCGAAGCCTGCAACGCTGGCATCAACCCAAAAACAATTCCACAAACAACCGAAGCGAGAAAGCTGAACGCCAAAACCTCCCGATTGATTCCAATCTCTTTGAACTGGCGAATATCCGGGGGACTCAGCGCCAATAATGAAGGCACAGCTACCACCGCCAGCAGCAGTCCCAACCCACCTCCCAACAACGCCAGCACCACGCTTTCCGTCAGCAATTGACGCAACAACCGCTGCCGACTCGCTCCCATCGTCGTGCGTATCGAAATCTCCCGCCCGCGAACCGCCGCCCGCGCCAGCAAAAGATTCGCCACATTCGCACATCCAATCAGCAGCACAACCACCACCGCAGCCAGCAGAACCAACAGCACCGGACGAATATCGCCCACCACATATTCATGCAGTGGCAAAAAACTCACGCCAACCTTGTCGTCGTCATTCGGATACTGCTTCTCCAGCCGCCGCCCAATTGTGTCCAGCTCCGCGCGCGCCTGCGGCGTCGTCACTCCCGGCTTCAGCTGCCCCCACACGTCGAGATAGTTGCGATCCCTAAACGGTCGCGGATCCTTATCCGGTGCCAGAGGATGGCTCGGCACTCCCCACTGTGAAGTCACCCACAGCTCGCCATAATCGTCCGGAGAAAAATTCTGCGGCATCACGCCAACCACACTGTAGTGCTCCCCATTCAGCTGTACGTCCCGCCCAATAATCCCGCGATCGCCGCCAAAGGAGCGCTGCCAGAGCCCATATCCGAGCACCACCACATGATCGTTGCCCGCGCGCGCGTCGCTCTCCTCCAACCCGCGCCCCAGAATCGGATTGACCCCGAACAGCGCAAAAAAGCTGGGCGTGGCCATCGTCCCTCGCACTCGCTCCGGACGATCTCCCGCCGATAAACTCACCGGCCATCCTCGCGACGCCGCCATCTCCGTAAACACCGAGTTTTGCGCAACCCAATCCAGATAGTTGGCCGGCGAGGCGTCGTTACCCCATACACCTTGAAAGGTCTGCGAAATCTTCACAATGCGATCCGAATCCGGATAAGCCAGCGGATGCAACAACACCTCATCAACCACGCTGAACACCGCCGTGGTCGCCCCAATCCCCAGCGCCAGCGTAATCACCGCCACCAACGTAAAACCCGGGCTCCGCGTCATCTGCCGCAGCGCGTAGCGAAGATCCTGAAATAATCCGCTCATAAATCCTCCCTCACTCGTACCGCAGCGCCGCCATGGGATCGATTCGCGCGGCGCGGATAGCCGGAATGTAAGCCGCAACCAACCCGACGAATGACACTCCAACACAGACGAGCATCAGCACCATAGGATCTCGAGATCCGGTGCCATATAGCATGCTTTGTAATACGGACGCCGAAGCTAAGACGCCTACCATCCCAACGACAATTCCAGATGCGAGCAGGACAGCCGCATCGCGCAGCACCATGGTCAACACCACTACGCGTTGCGCACCCAGCGCCATGCGGACACCGATCTCGCGCGTTCGCCTCGTCACCGAATACGTCATGACTCCGTAGAGACCGACAATTGTGAGCGTGATCGCGAGACCGGCGAAGCCCCCCAATAACACCATCGTGAATCGCGGCTGCGAAAGTCCTGTGGACATGAGTTCGCGCAGGGTCCGAAACTTCGTCACCGGTATCTCCTTGTCCATGGAAGCGACAACCTGCCGAATTGATTGCGCGAGACTGATCGGGTCAACCGTGGAGCGCACGACGGAGTTCAAACAGCACCAACTGTCAAGTTGGCTGGCCGGCACGTACATCGCCGGCTGCATCTCGCGTTGTGTCATGGAGAGCCGTACATCTCCTACCACGCCGACGATCTCACGCCACGGTGGTCCTTCCGGCTTGACGTTGCCAGCGCCCGGTTTGATCTTCTTTCCCAGCACCTGCTCTCCTGGGAAATACCTCTGTGAGAAAGCCCTGTTGACGATAATCACCTGCCTGGCATCGGCGTCATCCCGTTCCGTAAAGTCGCGGCCTTCGAGCAATGGGATTTGCATCGTGCCGAAGTATTGCGGAGAGACAGGCGTAAAGTCGGCGGCAGAGTGCTGTCCTGCGGGCATAGGGTGTTCCGGATCTTCAAAGGAGATGACGGCAACATCGTCCGTCATGGGAAGAATTTCTATGCCGCCCGCGGATTGCACACCGGGAATGGTGCGAACTCTGTCGAAATACACGCGATAAAATTGCGAGCGTGTCGTCTTATAGCGCGAGTCCGGTGTTTCGAAACCTACCGTCAGTAGATTGTTCGGATTGAAACCTTCATTGACGCGCTGCAGATTTGCGAAGCTGGTAATAAGTAGGCCCGCTCCGGCTGTGAGCACGAGACCAAGAGCCACTTGCGCCACGATCAGCGATGAGCGCAGCCAGTCCGGTCCGGCTATCTCGCTGCGTCCGCCCTCTTTCAATGTGGAGACAAGATTGGTTCGCGAAGAAATCATTGCTGGGATGATGCCGAAGATCAATCCGGAAGCCAGCGAGAGAAGCACTGAGAAGGCCAGCACGCGCAAGTCAACTCCGGCGTCCGCCGCCCGCGGAACGCTATCGCCTATCAAACGAAGAATCACGGGCGTGCAGAGGAAGGCTAGTCCACATCCGGCGAGACCTCCGAACACGCTCAAGGCGAGGCTTTCCACGAGCAACTGCCGGACGATGCGATTGCGCCCCGCTCCCAGGGCGGAGCGCATCGCGATTTCACGCTGCCGCTCACGCATCCGAGCCAGCATCAAGTTCGCGATATTGCCGCAAGCAATCAGCAACACCAGCACGACCGCGCCGAGTACGACCAGAAGCGGTGTTCGTGTGTCACCAATCAAGGCAGCAATGGCAGTCTGTGCGCGCGCCGAGTCGTGGCGCGTATTGGTGTTCGGGTATTCTTTCGCGAGGTTGGTCGCGATTGCCTTCAGATCCTGGTCCGCTTGTTCGACGGTAACACCCGGCTTCATGCGTCCAAAAACACTGAGAAAGTGAGACCCGCGCATCGACGTATTCGATTCCGGATCGCTCGGATTATCGTCTACCCCCAGAGCGGTCCAAAAACTATTCTTGGCCTCATTGACCGGGAATCGAAACGACGGCGGCATGACTCCGACGACCGTGTAGAGATTTCCGTTGAACTTGAGTTGGCGCCCGAGGATCGACTGATCTGACGCGAATTGCGACGCCCACAGCGCATGGCTGATCAGCATGACCCGGCTACCAGCCTTTTCCTCGTCCGACACAAAACCGCGACCAAGTTCTGGACTGACCCCGAGCGCGGGCAGGAAGTCCCACGAGACAACTTGGCCATCGACGTGGACGGGTTGATCGAGGCCGGTCAGAGTGAGCCCAATATCGTGGTACGACACCAGGTGTGTGAGCGTATGGTTTCGGCTCCGCCAATCGAAGAAATCCGGATACGATAAAGCGCCAAACCCAGGTGCCCGAGTGTTGACCGATTCTGCCGCAATCAGCCGCTCCGGCTGGTAGTACGGCAGCGGGCGCAGCATCACCGCATCGATCACGCTGAACACTGCCGTATTCGCCCCAATCCCCAACGCCAGCGTCGTCACCGCCACCAACGTAAAACCGGGACTCTTAAGCATCTGCCGCAGCGCATAGCGCAGATCTTGCAACAGTCCGTTCATCAATCTCTCCTCACTCGTACCGCAGCGCCACCATGGGATCGACATTCGCCGCTCGCCACGCCGGCAAAAACGCCGCCACACTGGTCACCAGCGCAACGCAGCACATTGCCAGCGCAAAACTCAGCGGATCGAACGGCGACAACTGATACAGCATCGTTCCCAGAAAACGCACACATAAAATTGCCAGCGGCAGGCCCACTGCCGTCCCAACGCAGCTGATGAGCAGACTCTCCCGCATCACCATCCACAACATTTGCGGGCGTTGCGCGCCCAGCGCCATACGTGTTCCGATCTCCGCCGTACGGCGATTCGTCCGGTAAGACAACGTGCCATACAGTCCAGTCGCCACTAATAGCGCGGCCAGCCCGCCAAAAAATCCTCCCAGCCGCGCAAACATTTTCGGCTGCGAATAGGACTGTTCGAACTGAGCAACCTGTGTCATCGGCTTCTCCAGCGGAACATCGGGATCCATGTCGTGCACGACCTGGCGCATCGTCGGCAGCAGGTTCAGCGGTTCGCCTTGCACTCTCACCTCAATGTGCATGGTGTTACCTCGGTCCGGCGTCTGGAAGGTGGGGAAATAAGCCATCGGTAGCGGCTTCTCATCGACAGCCCTGTACTTGCTGTCCTTCGCAACTCCAATGATGGTTCTGTTGTCGCGAAATTTATGCCCCAGTGGATTTGTGTTCGGCAGGAATTTCTTTACGAATGTCTCATTCACCACGACCACCGGCAAAGACGACGGAGTATCGGCGTCGGTAATATCGCGCCCTTCCAGGATGGGAACTCCAAGCACGTGAAAAAAATCAGGCCCAACATCATTGCTTCGCACCAGCGTTGAACTAAATCTCCCCTTAAGCGAGACGCCGTCCAGAGCATCATCGTCATTGTTGCTGCTCCATCCCGACCCAATGCGATTCTCCATCAGCGTGGCCGACTCCACCCCCGGCACCGCGCGAATCCGTTCGAGCAGCTCACGATAAAACGTGAGCGTCTCCGAGGGAGTGTGTGCGCTCTGCGGAGTAATCCCAAAAACCAGCAGACCATCGGCGCGCAGGCCCAGGTCTTGCGTCTCATAATTTCGAAGTGTGCGCAACAAAAGCACGGCAGAGACGAGCAGCAACATGCAGACTGCTATCTGCGCCGCCATGAGCACCCTGCCGCCGAAAGCGCGGCCCTTGTCTTGCGTCATATTGGTTGCGGTGGCCCGCAGCACACTCGAAACCGGCGCCCGCAGCGCAATCCACAACGGTGCTATGCCAAAGGCCAGCGCGCTGATCGCCGAAATCCCCAGCGTGAAAAGCAACACGTTGCCATTGGGCGCGAGCCCAGTCTCAATTCCCGACCACGCCGCCAGCGCGTCCGTCGCAAGAATAGCGAACGCCCAGCCCAGCCCAGCTCCCGCCATCACCGGCAGCGAACTCTCCATCAGCAACTGGCGGAAAAGGTGCCCTCGCTCCGCCCCCACCGCCATGCGCAGGCTAAACTCCCGCTGCCTCGCCTCATTCCGCGCCGTGATCAGCAGCGCCACATTCGAGCAGGCGATCAGCAAAACCAGCAGCACCAGTCCCATCAAGATTCTTACCGGCTGCTTGTATTGCTGGTTGAAACCCTGAATTCCCCTCGCCGGATCAAAATTCAGCAGCGGCTTCCACTCCTTCGGATCAATCGTGCCTACTCCAATCTTCGCCGCTTCGCCAAATGTCGATTCCAACGCCTTCTGCGCTTGCGCGCGCGTAACGCCCCGTTTGAGGCGGACCAGCAGCGGCATGCACCAGCACTTCGGCCCATAAAGGCTGTCCCCTTCCATCGCATTTCCCCAAGCGTTCAGCTCCGCCCGGTTTTGCAGAGGAATCCAAAAATCGGTGGACGATGCCGGCTCCAGCCCGCGAAACCCCTGCGCGGCAATGCCAGCGATCGTAAAAGGAACATTCTTGATGAAGAGAGTTGTACCGAGAACCGCTGCATTCCCCGCAAAACGCCGCGTCCAATAGTCGTGGCTGATCACAACGACTTGCGAGTGATCTTTCTCATCCGCCAGCGAAAATCCACGCCCTCGTGCTATCCCAGCCGTCAAGCCAGAAAAGAAATTCCCACTGACCTCATCCCCTTGCGCCGCTTCCGGCGCCGCCCCATAGCGCACCGCAACTTTGCCAATAGCCAGCGGAACATAGCCGATAACATCATCCAGCACATCAGTCCGCTGCCGCAGCGCTTCAAATACCGGCTGCGAAAACGAAGTGTCCGCGTTGCCTGTGTTGCGCGCCCCCCGCGGCTGGCCCCCGCTCGCAATCTGCAAATAGTAAAGCCGCTCCGGATCGCGCACCGACAGCATCCGCGACAGCACCGCATCCATCACGCTGAACACCGCCGTATTCGCCCCAATCCCCAGCGCCAGCGTAATCACGGCGATGAACGTAAACCCCGGGCTCTTGCGCATCTGCCGCAGTGCGTAGCGGATATTTTGAAATAGTCCGGTCATAACTCTTTCCTCATTCGTACCGCAACGCTACTATCGGATCCACTTTCGTCGCGCGCCTCGCCGGAATGTAACAAGCCAACAGCCCCACCGCGACCAACAGAAGCGTCACTCCACCGAATGTGACCGGATCAGTTGCCGTAACGCCGAAGAGCAGCGACGAGACCGTCTGGGTTAGCGCGAACGATCCCACGATTCCGATCGCCACGCCGATCAGGATGGTGCGCATTCCTTGCCTCAGTACCATGCGCAGCACGTTCCCGGACGTCGCGCCAAGCGCGACCCGCACGCCGAATTCACGCGTCCGTCCGCTCACCGAATACGCCATCACGCCAAACACTCCGGCGGTCGCCAGCAGCAGCGCAGTGGTCCCGAAGAATCCGATCAGTATCACGTTGAATTTTCGCGAACCCAGAGACGCGGCATACACTTGCTGAAATGTCCGGAACGTCGTCGGAATCTCCGGATTGAGCTCCGACAAAATTCCCCGCGCCGCCGAGCTTATGGAGCCCGTGTCAGCATCGCTCAGCATTGTCACCGTCATAACCGGGCTCGGACGCTGGAACAAATTCACATAGACGGTTGGCCGCGACGGCTCGTCCAGGCCGTATTCGTGCGTGTCGCCCACGATTCCGACAATCGTCAGCAGACGCACATCGCCATCCATATTTCCAAATTCAATGGTGTGTCCAATCGGGTCCTGGTGTGGCCAGCGGTCCAGGGCGAGCGACTGGCTAATCACTGCCACGTGCGCCGTGTTCGCGCCGTCACGCTCGTCGAACATTCGTCCGCGGATCAGCGGAATTCCCAGGACGTGGAAATATCCGTCGGTCGCGACACAGAAATCTGCATTGCCAATCCGTTCCTTTTGATTGAACAACACTCCGAAGCCATCCAGCGTTTTGGGAACTTCATTCTGCGTCATCAGCAAAAACATTCCGTCTGGCAGTCCTCCGGTCATGGGCAGCGCGCTGGCAGCTCCCACGCCGCGCACGCCGGGGATCTGTTTGAGCCGGCCAATCAAGGTCGAAAAGAAAATCCCCTGGGCCGACTTCGCTTTAGGATCGCCCGTCCACGGCAGCGAGACGTCCATCGCTACGATCTTGTCCACGCGGAATCCAGGATTCACCTCCATGACTTTCATTAAGCTGCGTCCCAGCAAACCCGCGCCGATCACCAGCGCTAACGTGATGGCGATCTGCGCGGCGACAATCCATCGCCCAACGCGCTGGCCTCCTTGCGATCCGGCCTGCCCGCGCCCGCCTTCGACCAGACTCTTCCTCAAATCGCCTCGCGTCGCTCGCACCGCCGTAAACACGCCGAGCCCGGCAGCCACCGCAGTGCAGAGCAAGAAGGCAAACAGCAGCACTGGCAGGCTTACGGAAACGCTGTCGAGCCGCGGCAAATTGTTCGGAGCCAGAGCCACCAATGCAGCGACGCCCCACAGCGCGGCGAGCACTCCAAGAACTCCGCCGATCAGCGAGAGCAAAAATGCCTCGGTCAAAAATTGGCGCATCAGCCGGCCGCGCGCTACGCCAAGCGCGATGCGAATCGAAAACTCGCGCTCGCGCACGGACGCTTGCGACAGAAGCAGGTTGGCAACGTTCGCACACGCCACCAGCAACAAAAATCCCACCGCGCCCAGCAGAATCAGCAGCGGCGACCGCACAGCGCCTGTAATCGACTCCTGTAGCGGAACTACCCTTCCATCCCTGAGTAGGTAGTCGTTCTTCTCATTCGACTCCTGGTAGATTCTTCGCGCAATTGCGCTGACGTCCTGGCCCGCCTGCTCGACGTTCACGCCATCTTTCAACCGGCCGACGCCGGAATAATTGTGCCCTGTGCGGCTTGCATTCTCGCCAGCTATATCCGCGGCAAGCCATACGTCCACGTCATTCGGGAATTGAAATCCCGAAGGTAGCACCCCAATCACGGCGTAGACCGCGCTGTTAAGTTTCAGGTGCGATTGCGAAAGATCCCGCGCCGATCCGAGGTGTTGCCGCCAATAACCGTAGCTCACGAGGGCGACCGGCGCCGCTCCCTTCTGGTCATCACTCGCCGTAAAATCCCGGCCGACGACCGGCGCCACAGCGAATACTGTGAGAAACTCCGGCGTTACGGCGGCCACTGTGGTGCGCGTCGGCTGCGATGCTCCGGAAACAGAAACCGTATCCACCGCGTACTTCGCGAGGGATTGAAAGCTATGGTTTTGATCGCGGAAGTCGTCAAAGTTGGGATCCGCCAGGCGTGAGAGCCTGCCGTTCGAATTCACTTCTGAGACCGCCATGATGCGGTCGGCGCCGGAATATGGCAGCGGACGCAGCAAAACTCCGTATACAACGCTGAAGATTGCCGTCGTCGCCCCGATCCCCAGAGCGAGCGTGAATACCACGACCGCCGTGAAGCCGGGGCTCTTGCGCAATTGCCGCAGAGCATAGCGCACGTCCTGCACCAGCCCACTCACGCGCTCGTCTCCGCCAACAGTTTCTTCAACTCCTCTTCCGCCACAACCTTGCCGTCGAACAAATGCACTTCGCGCTGCGCATGCTTCGCGAATCGCGGATCGTGCGTCACCATGCAGATCGTCGCGCCTTCGCGATGAAGCTCCTGCAAGAGTTCCATCACCGCTTCACCATTGCGCGAATCCAAGTTTCCCGTAGGTTCATCCGCCAGCAGAATCGAAGGCTTCCCACCCAGCGCCCGCGCCACTGCCACGCGCTGCTGCTGACCGCCGGATAGTTGCGATGGATAATGCCGCACCCTATGCGCCATCCCCACCCGCTCCAGCGCCTCCATCACCCGCGCCTTCCGATCCGCCGCCGGCATCCTCTGCCGATAAGTCAGCGGCAGCTCCACGTTTTCATAAACCGTGAGATCGCCAATCAAATTAAAACTCTGAAAAATGAACCCAATCTCCTGGTTCCGTATCCGCGACCGCTCCGCGAAATCCAGATTCTCCACCGTCTTCCCATTCAGCGAATACCGCCCCGCGGTCGGCGTATCTAGCAGCCCGATGATCGACAACAGCGTCGATTTGCCGCAGCCCGACGGCCCCGACATCGCGACATACTCGCCCTTCGCAATCGATAGATGAATCCCCGAGAGCGCATGCGTCTCGATCTCATCCGTATAAAAAACTTTCGTCAGATCCGAAATCTGTATCAGTGGCTGCCCCGCCTCGATCCTCGCCGCTTCGCTCGTTGCTGTTTCAATCATTGCTGTTCCCTCGCTCTTTGAGTTTTTGTCTTTTGCTCGAAACTGGATGAATCTCCCTGCTCACTCCAGCCGAATCCGATCCGTGTTATCCCACCGCGACATGTCCGACAAAATGACCGTGTCTCCCTCGTTCAGCCCTTCCATCACTTGAATCGAATTCACCGAAGCTCGCCCCACCTTCACCGGCACCCGCAAAGCTCCTTGCCCATCCCCACTAAGCTTGAACAAACTGATCGTGCTGTTCTCCTGCCCAAACGCCGGACGCCCCACATAAAGCACATTGTCCAACCGCTCCAGATCGATCGTCCCATCCACGCTCAAATCAGGCCGGGCGCCTTTCGGCAACTCGCCCGTTAGTTTGACGTCCACCGTCACCGTTCCGTTTTGCACCGCCGGATCAACTCTCATCACCGTCCCCGCAATCACCCCATTGTGCGTGTCGACCGAAGCCGGCTCGCCAATCTGCACGTCGCGCGCCTGCGTCTCCGCCACCTTCAACGTCGCCATCAGATGATTCGGTTCCACCACCTTCGCCAGCATCGTCCCGGGCAAAACGTGTTGCCCAACCTGCAGCGGCAAATCGACCAGCACTCCATCAATCCCCGCCCGCACTCTCAACGCATCCAACTGTTTCTGTTTAAGCTGATACAGCGTCTTCATCTGGTCGACCTTTGCTTGCTGTTCCGCCATCTGCGACTCAATCGCCCGCTGATTCGCCGCTAGGACCTGATTCTCCAGATCATTCCGCGTAGTCAGCTCGTCCGCCTTATCCTTCGAAGTCTTGTAAGCCATCCCCGAAATAACTCCCAACTCGAAAAGCGCTTTGTCCGTCTGCGCCTGCCGTTGCGCCTGCGCGTCATCGTCGTGCACCGTCGCCGCACCCGCCTTCTGGTTCATCAAATCGCTTTCCAGCTTCACTCGCAGGTTTTGGTACTCCGCCTCCGCCGCCTTCAATTGCAGTTGCGCATCAACCGCCGCCTGCTCAGTCTGCGGATTGCTCATATCCAGCAAAATCGTGTCCGCCTTCACCTGCGACCCCGGCAGCAAGTGAATCCGCACCACCGTCGCCTCCGTCTCCGCCGGAATCTGCCGCACCGATTCCTGGCTCGGCACCAGCGTCCCCAGCCCGCGCACCTGCCGCAGCATCGACCCGCGCTTCACCGTGTCCGTCCAAACCGTGCCGCGCTCCACCGTAGGAGCCGCCGGCTTAAGCCGCGAAACCCCCACCGAAACCGCAGCCACACACATAACAATGACCGCCACAATAACCGCCTGGCGGCGTCGCTTCTGAGTCTTGAATTCTGGTCGAGCGATATCCATTCAGCCAGAGAATGGCAACTCGGAGGCCATCTCATGGATAACCGCAAGTGCCTAAAACATATAGTGGATATGCCGACAGTCCGAACCGCAGGAGCCTTCGCTCTATCCTGAACCGGACGCTGGTGTCCGGAATCGCACAGTACCCAAACACAAGTCAGGGAAACAGCATGCTACTAACAAACAATAGTATGCTATGCTATTTCATGCTACGATGATTAATGAGGAAGGTGGGAGGCACTCGCAATGAAGAATGCCGACAAAATCCGTAGTTACGGCGAAGAAAAGTACGTGCTGCCTGCACGCCAACAAAAACTCAGCCGCTTCTCGATCAGAGTGGGTGATGTTGCTCGCGACCTGAAAATGAACAGTCGCGCCCCAGCAGTATGTAGCGCCCTCCAGACGCGGGAGTTTCTGCGAAGCAACGGTTTGAAGTTAGTTGACATGAGTGGACCTAAGTCCGGCCAAAGCACAACCGTGGTTTACACCTACGAATTTGCCGATGCCAAAAAGCCTGGCCCTTCCGCCGAAGATTCCTGGACTCGCCTGCGCGGCGCCTTGAAAGACGTCTTCTCCGAATTAGATGGCGGAGAATCCTACCTGCGCGCCGAACGCAGCAACTTCTTTCCGACGGAAGAGGAGCAGAAGTGAGCCGTGTCTATTGGGACACGATGCTCTTCATCTACTGGCTGGAAGATCACCCGCAGTACGCGCCCAGGGTTGACGCCATCCGCTCTCGCATGGAACAGCGCCGCGACCAACTCATTACCGGAGCCTTTACCTTCGGAGAAGTCCTGGCCGGAGCCTACCGCAAAGGCGCACCGCAACTAGCCGAGGAATCGCGCCGCTTGCTGCGCAACGTCGTGGCCGAAGCAATCCCATTCACCCTCGAAACCGCCGACCGCTACGCCCGCATTCGAGGAACCCCCGGCATTACGCCAGCAGATGCGATTCATCTGGCCTCGGCCGCCCAAGCTGGAACCGACCTTTTCCTGACCAACGACAAAAGACTAGTCGGAAAAATCGTGCCCGGAATTCAATTCATCACTTCGCTCGACACAGACCTGTTGTGAATCGATTTGGGTTGATGCTCTGCTACTCATACCGCAGCGCCGTCATCGGATCAAACTTCGACGCCCGCCGCGCCGGAACATAACAGGCCGCGGCCGCGACCAAAGCCAGCAGACCCGCCGCCAACCCGAGCGTAACCGGATCAGCCGGCTTCACTCCAAACAACAACGAACTCGCCGTCTTGCCGAGCGCGACCGAGAGCGCCAGCCCCACGCCAATGCCAATAGCCAGAAGCACCAGGGCCTCGAACAAGATCATCCCCAGTATGCGCAACCGTCCCGCGCCCAGCGCCATGCGAATGCCCACCTCGTTCGTACGCCGCTGCACCATGTACGACATCACTCCATACAATCCGATCACCGCCAGCACCGTCGCCAACAGCCCAAAGAAGCCGGAAAGCGTAGCCATCAGCCGCTCGCGCAGAAGACCATTGCGAATGTCCGATTCGAAAACATGAAACGTGAGGCTGATCTCCGGATTAGCCTCTGCCACCCGCCTCTTCACCGCCGCGATCGTATCCCCCACCGGCGCGCGCGATCGGATCATAAAAGTGTCGAATTCATCGGGATTTTCGGCCTGTGCAACCGGAATGTAAGCGATGGGAATGTTCTCGTCACGGAGATCGTGATACTTCATATCCTTCACCAAGCCGACGACCTGAACGGTGAATTCCGGACGATTCGGCGCCACTGGCGAGTGGAAGCTCATGCCAATGGGATTGGCTCCCTTGGTCATAACGCGCACAAACGTCTCATTAACGATCGCTACCTTGGGAGAACTAGCCGTATCGCGCCCATCGAAATCGCGGCCAGCCACAAGCGGAGTCTCCATAGTCTTGAAGTAATCCGGACTGATCCAGCTCCTATCTACTGTTTTCTTTTGTCGGGAATCCTGCCCGTCCATCCAAATATCACTGTTGGACGAGTTGCCGCTCAAAGGAACGATTCCCGTCGCTGCCGCATCATCCACGCCCGGAAGCGTGCGTACCCGCTCCAGCAGTTCGTGTTTGTACGGCTGACGCCGGTCGGGCGCCAGCTTCAACTGTGTCAGGTCCAAGTCCGTAATAAGGATGCCATTCGGGCGAAATCCCGGGTCAACACTCAGCAACTTTCCCAACGTGCGCGAAAACAGCAACGCCCCCACCATGAGCACCAGCGACAGTGCAACCTGCACCGTCACCAGCGCGCGCCGCAAACCAAATCGTTCGCGCCCCGCCGTATTTCCCCGCACTCCCGCTTTCAGCGCTTCCGACGGCCCGGTGCGCGTTGCGCGCAAAGCCGGGGCCAGTCCGAACAAAAAGCAAGTTAGCACCGCCAGCCCCAGGGTGAAACCAAGCACGCGCCAATCGGGCGCGAGATCCAGGAACGCGCGATTGCGCTCGGTGCTGATTAACGAAACCAGAAACCCGCCCAGCACGCGCGAAAGCAAAAGCCCAAGACCCGCCCCCGTTGCCGCGACCAGAAAGCTTTCCGCCATCAGTTGCCGGATCAGCCGTCCGCGCGAAGCTCCGAGCGCCAGCCGAATGGCGATCTCTCGCGAGCGCGAACTGGCTCGCGCCAACATCAGGCTCGCGAGATTCGCGCACGCAATCAGCAACACAAATCCCGCAATCGCCAGCAGCAAATCCAGCGGCGTCTCGTAGTCCTTGCGCATATCCGAAACGCCAGTCCCCGCCGGCAGCGCGCCGAGATGATACGTGAGATAGTGCTTCTCCTCCTCGGCGCCAAATGCCGTAATCCGCGTCGCTTCGAATATTCCCGGAGACGCCGCGGCCAACTGGGCCGTGGCGCGCTCGATCGTCCAGCCCGGCTTCAGCCGCCCCATCACCGAAAGCCACCACTCATGCGGCACATCCAGCCGCGCATACTCGCCGCGAATCAACGGATCAGCGCAGATCGGTATCGCCAAGTCAAATTGCTTACCAACCTCGAGCCCATAAAAGTTCGCCGGCGTGACACCGATGATTTCAAACGGATGATGCTCGATCGTCATCTTCCGCCCGATCACCGACGCCCCGCCGTACTCGCGCTGCCAGAACGCGTTGCTGAGCACAACTCCCGACGAACCACACCCGCGCTGATCGTCTTCCGCGGTAAACAAGCGTCCCAACTCCGGTCGCACCCCGAGCACGCGAAAAAAATCTCCACTCACATAAAGGCCATCGACATTATGCGTCTCGCCGCTGGGCGCAGTGTTGAAACGATCCTGGGCCCAGGCAAATATTCCCGAAAACCCTTGCTGCTGCGCGCGAATCTGCTCCCACTGCGGATTTGTCAGCATCGGATGCGACGTCGTGAAATCTCCCGTCCGCCCATTCGGCTGAATTATGCGCACCTCGGCCAACTCCTCTGGATGCTTAATCGGAAGCGCCGTTAGCCGTATCGAATCAAGCAACTGAAAGATCGTAGTATTCGCTCCGATGCCAAGCGTCAGCGAAAGAATGGCAATCGCCGCAAACCCAGGATTCCACCGCAGCACTCGCACGCCATAGAGAATGTCCTGCCAAAGATCCGCGAGCAGATGGCCGTGGGTCGTTGCGCCAGCCGCAATCGGCTCGCGATACTCCGACTCCCGTTCGCGCAGCGCTTGCATCAATTCTCTCGTGCTCCACTCCTCGAGGGCCGTACGCTGCGCCTGCTCCGGCTCCGCACCGCCCGCCACCAGTTCGTTATAACGATCTTGCAGGTGCTGCGCGATCTCCTCGGCCAGTTCGTTCTCTCGCATCGGATCAAGCTTCAATGTAGCTAGTCGCTGGCGAACTTCTCCCTTCCACTCAAGCATGTTCCACCCCCGCGATGCGGCTGATCGCCGCCGCAAACGCGACCCATGTCCCGCGCTGCGATTGCAAAGCTTTCTTGCCTTCCGCCGTAAGCCGGTAGTAGCGCCGTCTCCGCTGCCCCGCCTTTTCCACCCAGCGCCCCGCAATCCACCCGCGATCTTCGAGCCGGTAAAGCAAGGGATAAAGCGACGCCACATTGAAACGAAGGATGCCGCCCGACCGCGTCTCGATCAGCTTTCCGATCTCATAGCCGTGCCGCGGCCGGTCTTCCACCATCGAAAGGATGAGCAACTCCGCGCTGCCCTTTTTCAGTTCCCGGTCCAGCTTACGCGCAGCAATATATCGCATAAGCATATATAGCTATAAGACGCCTGAAATGTCAAAAGGAAATCTCCATTCACGGAGCTCTCAACCACTCCAGTGCGGAAGAAATACTGTCTGCGGGAACGATCCTTGGATCTCGAGGGTTTTGGGTTTGGGGGTTGTTTTTGTTTTTGGGTGGCGCAGCGCTTCAGCGCTGCGATAACCTGGCTATTCTAAACGCGGCTTTAGCCGCTGAGGAATACGCGCCGTCGGCCTAAACGTCAAATACCCGATACACCATCGCCGGATTCTGCGCCTCCAGCAAAGTGATCGCGACATTGTGCACCGGAATCCCCCCCGCAGTCGCGCCATCGAGCTTTCCATTATGCGCATGCCCGTGGAGAACCAGATCCGCCCCGTGCCGATCCACCACCTCCGCCAATCGCGAACTGCCCAGAAACGGATAAATCTCCCGCGCCTCGCCCTCCACCGTCGCCGCGATCGGAGAATAATGCAACACGACCACTCGCTTATCGGTCCGCAGTTGTGACATTGCACGCTCTAGCTTCACCGCTTCATCAATTCCCGCTCGCACAAAAGTTTTGACCTCAGGCTCGCCGAAAGCCGTCAACAATCCTCGCCCGAATCCACCGACAAATCCTTTCGTCCCAGCAAATCCCACTCCATCGCGCTGATAAGTGCTCCCGTCCAGCACCTTCACTCCTCCCGCCGCCATCATGCGCATCAACTCGTCCTGTTTATCGCATTCGTAATCGTGATTCCCCAACACCGCAATTACCGGCACTCTCAGGCGCACAAAAGCATTCAACAAAGGCTCCATCTCATCGGGCTGCCCATAATTAGTGAGATCGCCAGCGACCACAAAGACGTCAGCTTCGTCGCGCACCTTATTCAGTTGTTCGTGTAAAGCGGCGAAACGCTGCGGCGTAAAGTGCAGGTCGGCAGTAGCAGCAATTCTCATCGGGATCACGTGCGACGTTTCGTCAGAGGTATTTCCTTGCTGGACCGTAGTGGCCTTCGTGGTTAACGCTCCCGCAAATCGCACCAGACCCAGTGTGTTACGCCGGGTTTTTACTCCGGCGTGTTTACTCAACCACCGACTCACACGCCGGCATGGCAATCGTCGTCTTCAACGCCGCCCGATACCGAGCCTGCACGTTTTCCAGTCCCCACTCCTTTACATCAATCGCGAAAATGCAGTCATCGATCAAACTTCCCCGAAATTCCTGTTTCCTATCGCCCTGAGCAAGCGCCGCCGTCAGCCGCCCTATCAGATCGCGCCACAAACTCGCCGGCACGTAATCGCTGTGGCTCGGATAAACGTAGCGGAACAATAAAAGCGCCCACAACAAAACTTCCCAGTGTTCGCCCGCTTGTCGCAGGATGCGCTCCCAGTCCAATTCTCCTCGGGTCGCATAAATAATGTGCGCGATGTCGGCTCCATCAAAACGCTCTCGTCTCACGACAAAAAGCTTAGAGGCCACGAGTTCCTCTGGAGCCAGCAGCCGCGTCGGCACTCCCAGAACGATTGCGGGCTGCGAGTGCCTGATCCACGAATCGTCGACGGTTATCGCCGCATTGCTCATACCCGTGATCAGGTCGATGAAATAATTGCCCCGATATGCTTTCGCCAGCCATACCGGATCGCGAACTTCACATTCATATCCATGGCGCGCCAGGCACGTCAGCGCAGCCGACGCTTGTTCAGAAGATAGAAAAATGTCGAGATCTTTCGTATCCCGGCAAATTCCCGTGTGCTGCTGAAATGCGAATGCTCCTGAAACCGCAAAATGAACTTCGTTCTGTTCCAGCAACAAAAGTGCGTCGCGAAACGCCGCCTCCTGCTTCTTAGGCAAAGTTTGCGGCGTGGACGAAGTGACATTCCCACTTTCCGGCAGATGACGGCGGCGTTTAGCCATGAGCCAATTTCGATGTGTTTTGGCAGGATGCGGTTGCCGTTTGGGCGCCGAAACTCAGTTTCCTACTAGGGCAAAGCCTGCAGCGAGGCATTTCCCATAAAGGGATTATCAAATTTCGGTGCGTTCTCCCGCCTTCTTCCCGCTCACGGGGGGCAGCTGCGTCGTGATGCGAATCGTTTGCACATCATACCCAGCCCGCTCAAAGGCCGCCTTCGCCTGCCGCAACTTGGTCAGCGTCTCGGCAATCTGTCCCTGATAGGGGCTGCGATCCAACCTTATAAATGCTGCCACAGTCCGTATCTTCGGCCCGTATCTTTGGCGCCGCCGCCGGCGTTTGAGCCAGCGCCCTAGCCGCATCAAAATCACCAGTAGCGCTACCGACAGCTTCGTGCGCGAGTCGCTCCTCCTTCTTATTTTGCACCCGTCTGACTATTCCACTTGCACGTCCTGCTCAATCTCCGACACGGCCACCGGAGCGATATTATTCTCCTGCAATTTCCGATTAAGCTCGCGCAGTTTCGTCTGCTTGAATTTCTCCCACGCCGCGATTCCCACCTTTGCCCTCTCGCTCGACTCTTGATAAAGAGCAATCGCCTGCGAAGGCACTTCACGATCCCCACTCTCAACCACGCGCAACGCCGAACCCAATCCGGTGAAAGCAGCCTGCAACCCACCAGGCTCCCCGGGAGCGCTTTCCTTATTCGTCACAATCTTCGCAATCGCCGCCTGGGCGTCTGCGATCGCCGATGCAAACGCCACGCTCCCTTCGCCAACTTTCTGCCGAATATCAGTCAGCTGTTTCCGCACCGAACGGATTTCACCCAGCGCGCGCCGCGCCGCCCGCGCTTCCGCGAACATCTTCAGCCCCAACTCCAATTGCCGCTGCAATATCGCCGGCGTCGCAGCACACCGCGGATCCATCACCACCTGCAGCATCTGACTCTGCGTCCGCCCATCCACTGTCAACCGCACCTGATAGTTCCCCGGCACCACCTTCGGCCCGCTGGGATTGCGGTTGTCGTAATCTTCGTCGGCGTTCGCCTCCACATTCCCCCACGCCAGATTCCAAACGAAGCGATGCATCCCCGCCGTCTTCTCCAGCACCTCCGGCTTCGGAAGCCACCGCTCCGCAATCGCAAGCGCCGCAGGCTTTTCGGGATGTTTCACATCCGACGAAAACTTGCCCACCAGCTTCCGCTGCGCATCAAAAACCTCCAGCGTGACCTTCCCCGCCGCCGCATTAAGAAAATAATCGACCATCGCTCCACTCGGACGATTCTCCGCCGTCGGCTCCTCCGGCGGCAGCGGCGTCCCCGGGAAGAAATCATTGTCCACCCGAACCGTCGTCGCCGGATGGTAAAGCCAGAACCCATCCGCCCTCCGAGCCTCCGCCACCTGCCGCAGCGGCGCAATATTATCCAGAATCCAGAACGACCGCCCATGCGTAGCCACAACCAAGTCGTCGCCGTGAATCGTAAGATCGCGCATCGAACTCACCGGCAGATTCAGCTGCAACGATTGCCAGTGATCGCCATCGTCGAACGACACATAAACTCCCGTCTCTGTCCCGGCAAAAAGCAATCCCTTTTTCTCGGTGTCTTCGCGAATCGCGCGCAAAAACGCATGCCCTGCAATTCCCTCCGTAATCGGCTGCCAGGTCGCCCCGTAATTGCGGGTGCGATAAAGATAAGGAGTCTGATCATCCAACCGGCTGCGATCAACCGCGGCATAAGCTACCGCCGGATCAAAATGGGAAGCCTCAATCATCGAAAGCTTGCTCCAATCCGTCAGCCCACGCGGAGTAACATCCTTCCAGCTTTTCCCGCCATCGCGTGTGACGTGAATCAACCCCGTGTCGCTCCCCGCCCAGATCAAATTTCGATTCAGCTTGGATGGTGCAATCGTAAATACGACTCCATACCCGCGCTCCTTAGCGTTCTCCACTGTAACCGGTCCCTCAGCCTTTCCCTGAGCGGGCGCCGTTGCCTCCGCCGCCGTTGCGCCTGTTAGGTCAGGACTGATCGTCTGCCATTGCAGCCCGCCATCCACCGTCTTCATCACATACTGCGTCCCCAGATACATCGTCGTCTTGTCAGCCGGGGATAGCATCAGCACCGGCGTCCACGGGTCCCTGTATTTACGGAGATTAATTTCCGTGTCAAACGTCGGCATCGGCCACGGGCTGACATTCTGGCTGAATCCGGTCTTTCTGTTAAACCGCGAAACGCCCCCGTACGTTTCACTCAAATAAATAATGTTAGGATCGCGCGGATCGGGCACCATATATCCGCTCTCACTCCCGCCCGCCGGGAACCAATCCCGAGGCGTGATCTGCCCATGATCGGTGCGGCTCAAAACCGCCGCGCTCCCGCTATCCTGCTGCGCGCCATATACCACATAAGGAAACTGATTGTCGGTAATTACGTGATAGAGCTGCGCCGTCGGCTGGTTATACCAGGTGCTCCACGTCCGCCCGCGATCAAGACTGATGCTGGTTCCCTGATCCGTCCCCAGCACCATGCTGGCAGAATTCTTCGGATCAACCCAAATCTGATGGTAGTCATCCCCGCCCGGCGCTCCGCGCACAACCGCTATCGTCTTCCCGCCATCCTCCGACCGATAAAGCGCGACATTCGGCACATAGATTACGTCCGCATGATTCGGATCAATCGTGATCCCGTTGAAATACCATGCTCGACTCGTAAGCCGCTGGTCCGCGTTCTCCAGCGTCCAAGTGTCGCCGCCATCGTCCGAACGATACAACCCAGCCTTTTTCGCCTGAATCAGCGCATACACGCGCTTCCCATCCGGAGCGACATCCACTCCA
>JGI12635J15846_10000149_pt1 | contig 51850 bp, 48 predicted proteins | sample BlaSpr_A8_OM2_M2_FD_15846 | JGI IMG/M metagenome (IMG submission 15846)
TCTCGATGTTCGTTGAACTTGCCATAACGCAACCGAAGCGAATGCGGCCCGGAGTGAACGCGGTTATTACGGATCGTGAGAAACAGGTTCTACAGATGTTGGTGTCCGGGCTTACCAACAAGGAAATCGGCGCACCGCTCGGCATCGTGGAGCGTACAGTCAAAGCCCACATTGCGAAGCTGATGCGGAAAATAGGAGTACACAACCGGATCGAACTGTCGGTGCACGCAGTTGCGCGTTCGCTCGTCACTTTGCCCGCGAATTGATTGCCCTACATTCGCGAGGGATCAAGAGTAGATTTGAGCGCGGTGAAGCACCGTTCGGGTCGGAATCCAATCTATCGTGCGCTGGACTCTTGCACCTTCACAGCCATAGGAACTTCAGGCGCACCGAACGAGAGAAGAAATTTCAACTCCATGANTTNAGAGGAAATATGCAATGAGCTTCAGCGAATCACGNAATCACTTCGAGAAAGCCAGAATGAATACCGTTGATGCGGTAACCATCGAGATGTTGGACGGACTCAAGCATTTATCACACGCCATCGAGGAAGACTTAAGAAGGTTGGAACAGCACATCCGCAACATCCAAGAATCGGCGGATAGGCACCGGACCCGCTAGTAACGCACAGCACAGTAGAAAGGCATCATTACATCTTCGGGTGCCGCGCTTTGGCTCTCTTCAGGATTGGGCGACGGCTTGGCTGCCGTTCACAGGCTTGCAGTCGTGCGCGTTGAACTGTTTTTGAATAGCAGATTCAGAGTTCCCAGCATTGGGGTCTCCTGAAAACTGTGCATTGCAGTATTCGCAGATTCCGAGCACAGGAACATTCCTCACTCGCTTAACGATCCGAAGAGTGCGCTTCGAGTGTTTCTTGGCTTTTGCCGAGGCGAGTCTTTCATCTCCAGCGCGGCTTTCCCTTTCCGCTTGCGACAGACCGACAAGATAATCCAGATTGGGGTCTGTGGCCGGAAGGGCTTGAGATTTTGCTTTCTTCATAGGCACTTAGTTTCCCACAGGTCAGCTTCGATTGCCATCCCGGTCGATTTCAAATCCCGGTCGATTTCAAAGCGCACCGCCACCCGAGTTCAAGGCTCATTTGATCCCCAGCCTGCGTGGGCAGATAATCGCCTGCCTCATTGGCTAGTATTGGCTAGTAGCGATGTGAATGTGGCGTCTGGGTGGGAACTCTGAAATGGAAGAAGCGGTGCAGGCCCAAGGCTCTCGGAGAGAGAAACCCAATCTGCACCGCCACAGGGAATGTTACTGTCAAGTGCTATGCACGCAGCTTAGCGGAGGCCCACTGCCTCCGTCTGTCCAAAATTGCACACTCTTGCGGGTTCCCAGCTGGCTCTGCGGCAATCCCCGCAGCCATCGCGCAGGGCTCCTTACGTTTGAGCATCAGGGCTGTCCCGCATTTGAGCCTGAGCGAGTGGGACATCCGCTTCACGAGTGGGACATCCGCTTCAAGTGACCGTAGCAAAGGGCTAGCAATTTTCAACGAGCGCAATTATTTCTTTGCCATCTTCAGCGAAACTACATTCACTTCGTTCTTGTCGGCATCGACATTCGCGGTCAACAATACGTGGTGCCCCTCGTGTCCCTTGACCGCATCTGGGTTGATGATAGTCCAGCTCTTGCCGCCTTTGTCGCTGACAAACGTCTGGCCTGTAGCGCTGATTGTGCCTGCCAGTTGGATCGGCGTTTGGGACTCATAAGTCTTCTGACCGTCGTCGTGGTTCATGGTGTCCTGTGCAGAAACCACTCCGCAGGTCAGGAGCGATAGAGCGAAACAAATTGCCATCGTCTTTTTCATGGTTGCCTCGTTAGAGTCGCGCAGATCACTTATGCCGGTTGGACTCTGGATCAGCGTGGATAAATCGGCTCCATTCAGAGAAACAGTAAAAATCTGAATCTCACTGCCTTATACCCTCGGCCGATCTTCTGACACTGTTCATCTTCGATTAGTCCAATTGCAGGGGCATGCGGGGTGTGACTTTGTCTACCCATTCCAAATCCTAGTCTTCGCGAGTCCGAACATACTGGTCAAAACAGCACGGTATGAAGAACAATTCTAAGACAGCCGCGAAGGTGTGCTCACCTCACTCGAATCGTGCTTAAGGACGGGGAAGTCAAAACGGGCCGTCGCCCGTTTTCGTCAACCAGCATACGCGCCCAAGGCTAAGAATCGTGCTGGTACTATGCTGTCGAGGAATTTTGTGGCTTCTGACGAGCAACCAATAGTGGATCGGGTCAACTTCCCGAAAAACATTCCCACGATTAGTCTTTGGTCTTTGGGACGCGCTGCATGATGGCGACCTGCTTTCGATTGAGTCCGACCTGTTCGCTCGAACCGTCACCCTGCGATTCGATGTCGGTTATGTTAGGGATTTCCATCAGCTTCCCGAAGCAACCCGGTTCGTCATTGTTGTGAATGGTGTGCAGTCCGTGCGTTCGTTCCGCAGTGTCCCGTGGCCGGGCGGGTGTGCAATTCCGCAGGGGACGGCCAATGAACAGCAGAGCATCATCATTGCGGAATACCATCGCAAATGGCGTGACGAATCCCAGTCATGGACTGACTTCGAGCAGTTCAAGAAAGACGGTTTCGAGGTTAGTAATGCAACGCTAGGCCGTGGTCCCGATGTTGTAGCGTTGCAGCTTGTTCTGTCAGCGGGAAACGACTATGTAACGGCCTACATGCGCGGGGAGGGGGCTACGTTCCACGTTGGCGAAAAGCAGGTCACGCTCGAAGAATTCATCGCGCTCGGCGAGGCATATTGGAGTGCCTTCGCGAAAAGGGCGGAAAGCAGATTGACCTCCGCCAAGTGATAACCGTGGAGAAATCGCCATTGCCCTCTAATGACCGGGGCGGCGCGATTTACGGTTTTTCTGCCGCAAAGCGGCTTCGTTCAACGCCTGTTTTCGACAGTCAACTTCCCCGTTCCTTGCCCATTGGGTCAGCACCGGCGTAGAGTTTGGGAAACTCTGCTATTTGCAGGTGCCCCATGCGTAAAACCACTTGCTAAGGAGCTCGGCTAATGATCACAAGCAACCGCTTTGCCTGTTTTATTCTTGTGACGTTGTTGTGCACCGAAGGGATCTCAGCGCAAGAGTCCAGCGCCGCGCCCCCGCCCGCCACTGCCAGCAAGATCTACCTGGACGTCGTCGTCAGTCCTAAGTCCGGGCCGCCAGTTGCTGACTTGCAGCAGCAGGACTTCACGCTCCTCGATAACAAGTCCCCGCGGACCCTCACCTCATTTCAGGCATTCACCGGCCGCGAGGCCCCCATCAAGGTGGTCCTGGTGATTGACGCGGTCAACACCGGCACCCAGAGCGTCGCCTACGAGCGCGTACAGATAGACAAATTCCTCCGTGCCGAGGGAGGCCATCTCGCATATCCCGTTGCTCTCGCTGTCTTCACGGATAAAGGCATCTCGATTGCGGCGGAACTCTCAAGCGACGGCAACGCCCTCAGCGACGCGCTGGATAAGCAAGATATCGCCATCCGCGCCATTGGCCGCTCGGCGGGCATCTACGGCGCGGCCCAACGGCTGCAGTATTCGCTCGCTGCGCTGCGTCAGCTGACGGCTAGCCTCGCTCCGCGGCCGGGACGCAAAATTGTTCTCTGGGTTTCGCCCGGCTGGCCTCTGCTATCCGGCCCGCGCGTGGAGCTTAGTTCCAAGCAGCGGCAACAGATCTTCTCCGACGTCGTGGGCTTCTCCACTCAGCTACGCCAGGCGGGTATCACTCTCTACGGCGCAAATCCCGCCGGCAGCACCGAGTCCATGCTCCGCGCTTCGTACTACAAAGACTTCCTCAAAGGCGTCAGCGAACCGAACCAGGTCGCTGCGGGGAATCTCGGACTTCCGGTGCTCGCCGTCCAGAGCGGTGGTCTCGCTCTCGAACTCAACAACGATCTCACCGCGCTGCTCCAGAAATGTATCTCGGATGTGGCGCCCTACTACGAGATCTCCTTTGATGCAGCTCCAGTTGAGCGCCCCGATGAATACCACCAGCTCGAAATCAAACTCGCCAAGCCCGGCCTCACCGCGCGCACGCGGCAAGGCTATTACGCGCAGCTTTTACCCAAAAACTAGCCGTATCGTTGCACGACGCGATGGAGCACGGCATGGCCTCGTCAACAATGGCAATATCGACTACGCGAGAACTCTGCTGGAAATCATTTGGTAGATCGTAACTGTTGTAACGTCGCGTTAGCATGCGTTAGTTAGCACTCCTTGACCCGGACGCGCCGTAGTTGGTGATAGCGACGCTTATTGCCCGCCGATGCGACGCGGAGCATGATCGCCGCCTCCAAAGGAAGAGTTAATGAGGAACGTGCTTGCTTTGCATTGCTCTGGGTTTCACAAATCAGACGTTCAGTTTCCAATACCCACCGAGCGAAGCCTTCTTGACCTTGTGCTCGCCAAGCAGGAGATTCAACGCCGTACCGACTTTATCCCGGCGCTTTCGAAGCTGTGTCGCCAGATCATTTTCGCCAACCACCACCTCCCCGCTCGGGTAGCGGCGATGAACGCTGCATGCATAGTTTGAGATTTTGTCAGCGATGGCGCGAACCTCTTTTCCTTCTTCCTTTGTTCGTTGGGCACGTTCGGCGCGTATTTCGTCTGTCTCAATGGCTCGCGTGGATGTGACTGCAATTCGGACAGCATGAGCGACCGCCGCACCTCTTCTCCATTGTGAGGCGATCCAAGAAGAGATGTCCGTGTGTGGGGGCACAATCCGAATGAGCCAAGTCGAGTGGAATCGGTAAGCCCGGAGAATCCTGCCGTCGAGTTCGCTCAATTCCTCGCTAAGTTCGTGGAGGCGGTCGTTTCCTGTTCGATGTGCGTCTATTGTTGGTTGGGGCGTCTCGGCGAGGGTGATCCTCACGGGGTTCGTCATAACCAGAGTTTGTTCGTCTAGAAGCGTGCGCATTTCGGCGCTGATCTCTTGTACCTTGTCGTAGTTCATCGCCAGTCTCCTTGGTAGTTTGGTTTTGCTCCGAAGGGTTCCGAGAGGCGACCCAGTCGGGAAACGGGCACGGATGCTTCGCAATTTGCCAAGCATGAGCGCCAGATGTTGGGACATGGAACGGAGGCAGCGGTTAGGGGAGTCAGTTCCCTCAGTGTTCAGCCACAATCGTGCAACGTCTTGCCACTAATGATGTGACCTCCCAAGACGGAAGACTGGTCAATTGAGGACAAAAGGAGGAAATAAAAGAGCCAGACTGAAGGACGGTTTGAGAATAGCCGTCCGCTCAAGCACGCGCAGCACGGATGTGCGACGGACTTCTTCGGACATCGCGGCATTGTTCTGAGGGAAGCCCACACCTTCAATCCGCATCCGTTCGAGAAGCGGACGCAAGACATCGAGGTCGCGTCGAAGCCGCTGGCGAGTTGTACGAAGAATCCAAATTCCATCTTCCCGCGACCAGCGGCATTCCCTATCCACCTGCCGGAGCTGCGTCTCATCCCTAGCGACGACGACTGCGACAGGCGCATGGCGTTCCTTGGCATCCCGAATCAGTTTGCGGATATCGCTGCTCTCGGCGACCGCATCTTTATTCTTGTTGCCCACCAGCAAACGTGGTTCGAGCGCCGCGCCACTGGCGTCACGGAACGCCAGCAAATAGTCGCCGTTTTTTCCTAGTTTGTCGCTAATATGAATGCCTGCCCAAGTTTGCACTTCTTGCGCGAAATCCATTTCCTCCCGCTTGCAGGTAGGCGTGCACCCAGGTGCTCTCGGGGCCTTCGTCCCTCTGAGCCGATTCGTGCGCCCGCGTCCAATCGTCCTTGGCATCCCACCATCATCCTGCGAGCCCGAGTGGGAGTCCGGCTGGCGGCTCGACTGCGGTGAGCGATTGGCGAAAGTCTTCTATGGTCATTTGAGTCCAGATGCCATTGGTAAGTCTTGTGATGCAGCCGCAACCTAGCGTTCCGCGAGAGCAGTAGACTGCGGCGCGTGGGCGGGAACAAATCCTGACACTTTCGAGGTACTCAAAGAAGAGACGAATGTGAGAAAGTCCACGGCTGCGATGGTCTTGTAGAAGCTGATAGGTCTGCCATATTCGGCATCCGTGTAGGCTCCATGTGCAATGCCATTTCGATTCGTCCCGTCCGTCAGCGGGTATCCCTGAGAATCCGAGAAGTAATCTTTAATGAAGCAGACGAATGAGTCGAGCATGTTGACGATTTCGTCCGTGGCTCCAATTTGTCGTCGCTATAACGTCATCTTGCGTAGGCTGCCAAGTATTCGAACACGTTCTTGATGGAGGCTTTTCTTTTGAGCCCGCGTTCGTTTTCGAGACGCCTTCCAGCGCCTTCGATAACGGGAATCAGCCCGCCAACTGCAACATGGTGCAGTCCTAGGAAATGAGCCATCGTTGCTTCAGAGATCGTCTGCGTAAACGGGCTTATCACTGGCATCTGGGGGTATCGGTTTAGAACCATTGCGGCGAGGCGTTCTGCATCATAGACGCGAGCCAGCACCCTCTCAAGATCGCCTTGGGCAAAATTTCCGTTGCTGCGGGCGATGGTCAATGCGACCATCTCGAGGAAACCCGAAGAAACATACGGCGGCACGAACCACCCGACGCTGTTGAGTCTTTCGCTCGAGTCGGAGAGGTCTCGAGATTGCATATTGTTCACCCGTCGGCTCAGACACCAAATATCAGGCTTCCAAGCGTGCTTGCTGCACCATCTCGACCAGAACCTTTCTGGTTTCTGCCGGGTTACTCACTTCTCGCAAGAATGCAATGCGAGCGCCTCGGACGCCATCGTTCGTTTTCACACGCAGATGAAACCCAAGGCGATCAACCGCGATCATCGTTGCTTCCTGCGCCTCAATGCGAGCAAATTTCCGGGCAAGGAGGACGAGCGCATCCTCGTGGTCGGTGTTCATGTGTTGAATGATTTCCGCCATCCACTCAGCAAGAGGATCGGGTTGGCTGCGGCCATATTCGGAGGCAGATACCCAACCCATCACCCCGAAGCCGCCAACGTAATAGATGTCCACAACATCCTTGCGGTAAAAAGAGAAGTCTTCAAAATCCACCCAATACTTACTGTTGGCATAGCGAGCTAAGTAGAGCTTGCGAGCCTCGGCGACCTCTGCCTTCGGAATTGGCAGAACATTTCCTATCAGAGTGACTCTCGACGCTCCAAGCGGATCACTGCCCGCGTCGTCCTGCGTCACAAGCAAGCTAGCGCGTGGGTCCGCCCGCAAGTTCTGCGTATGCATCGCCATCGTGCTGATGAGGAAGATGGGACGACCTTGTTCGTCCAGTCCATAGGGCATAACTGATCCGAAAGGAAACCCCGGCTGCTTGCGCGAAAGAGTGGAGAGGCTTCCAATGCGGGAAAGGTACACCAAAGTTCGCACTCGCTCGGCGAATGAAGGCTCGGGGATGGGGGCCTGGTCGCTTGCTCCGCCAGTGCTCGCGTGTTTTCTGATGGATGAGGGAGACATCGCCGTCCTTCTGGCACTTTAAATAATCGTCTTGGGGTTGTATAGGCAAGCCACCCCAGTCTTATACAATGAGTCCACATCAAAATACCCGAGGGGGGTAACAATGTCGAATCTAGATAATGCATTGCGGGAGCTTCGCGAAAAGCGCAGCCACGCACAAGTAGAAATTGAGAAGTTAGACCAATTAATTTCTGGGATAGAGTCCTTGAACGGTGCGGGGGGAGCAGCAACAGCCACCAACACAACCCAACCGAAACGAATAGTATCCGCAAGTTCACGGCGCAAAATGGCGGCGGCACAAAAGGCGCGATGGGCGAGTCTTCGGAAGACATCGCAGCCAATCGCTGTGGTAGCGAAGTCAGCGGGCTCGGCTCCGGCAAAGCGCACGATGTCCGCATCAGCAAGGCGGAAAATCGCGGCGGCACAAAGGGCAAGATGGGCGGCGGTTCGGGAGAAATCGCGACCAATCGCTGTGGTAGTGAAGTCGACGATCTCGGCCCCAGCAAAGCGCAAAATTTCGGCACCAGGCAGGAAAAAAATGGCTGCGGCATCACGTGCACGCTGGGCGGCGTTCCGAGCGGCGAAGAAGAAAGCGGCTTAGTAGTTTGGGGAGCCTGCTGCGGCGAGTTCGCAGTAGGCTTTCATCCGCAATTCACGGTCAATTCCCGCAGCGGTCCAGCACTTAACTGACAAGCATGAATCTTCAACACTTGATTGACCAGCATCCCGCTGCATTTGCGGCGGTCTTCCCGACCTACTTTCTCTGTTTGTGGTTTCTGGTCGCTTCGGTCGTCAGCTTCGTCGGCGGTTGGTTCTCTCTGGCGAGACTGTATCGCACGCGGGTGCCGTTCATTGGGTCTAAATGGAGAGAGCAGAGCGGGCAGATGCGGTGTCTGACGAACTACAACCGCGTCCTCACGCTCGGAACCAGTCAGGAAGGTCTGTACTTAGCAAGCATGTTCCTGTTCCGCTTCATGCACCCACCGTTGCTTATTCCATGGAGCGAGATCAAGGTGCGAAGGAAGAAGGGCTGGGCGTTCGAGTACGTGATCTTCACGATGGGGCACGAGTTGGCAATACCTTTGCGGATTCGCGAGAAGCTGGCAGCGAAACTCAGGGATTCAACGGGATGTAATTGGCCTGTGGAAGAGGTGTGAGAGGCGTCGGTGGTCAGGTTCACCAGAAACGGGCTTTCTAACAACCCAGCATCAAAGTCAGCCTTCCAGAAATCGCTACACGTCACCCTGAAGTAAAATTCCCATCATGCCGAAGCCATCCAAGGAAACCACGGCGAAGGTGCGATGGGTCAGAAGAGAGAAGAACTCGATTGCCTATCTGTTCCAATCGAGCACGGGGCTCGCCGTTCTTGCCGAGCACAGGAACTTTCTTGTACCTATCTGGTTCCATCGCCATTGTCCAGGTTCCCTTTGCGTGCTTCTTACTCGCCTGTTGCCAACCGAGCTTGGGAAATTTTCGCTCCATGCTCCGAACTGGGGAAAGAGGATTACTGCGCGTGCAGAGATTTCATTCTCGGTTCTCGCGGCTTGCTTTGGAAGCTCGTGCTTTCAACTACCGGACACCGCTGATTTGCAGAGTCGCGCCCGGCTTTTCTCCAGTCTTCGGTTCGGGCTCGGCAATCCAGCAGATCGGCGGCAGTTTTCAAATGACGAGCCGCCAGGATTCCTGAGTCCGTTCGCAGGATCAGTCTCCGCTCCCCTGCGGCTTCACAGGCCATCGCTCATCCATCGCCAGCATGATCATTTCTGCCCAGCGCACGGCATCCCGATTGCCACTATCGTTGCATCAGGGCTGGCTCTTGTACTTCTCAACGTCACGATCAATCTTGCGCATGATTCGCTCAGCGCACCGGATGCTCGCATCAATCAGCTTGTCGGTGCGCGGGCTTCCCTGTGGCGTCCCGAAACGATCGTCTGCCGTCTGCGTGTGAAGGCTCGCCAGAATCGCTACCGTGATTCCGATGACGCGCTTTCGACCTTCGTCCATTTGGGCGACACCGGGGAACGGAACCTCGCGCAAAATGGATTGCGCGAGGTCGAGAGAGGAGTATAGCACTATGTCCGCTATTTGTTCTCCTCAGTAGACCTAAAGAGCAAAGCGCCCGCCCTCGGGCTACGACTGCAGGTTCCGGTGGCGTTGGGACAGGCACAAGGGGGTGGTACAGAAGGGCTGGCGGGGTTCGGACCTGGAGATGGGCAGTTTGGAGAGCGGGATCATGCCAAACCCCCCATCTGCCTGCCATAGCCAAAAAGCATCCACTTCAAGAACACTTTCCAGCGGAAGGAAAAGCGAAAATCCGCAGCTCTATTTTTTTGGGAAAGCAGGGTTCTAGGGGGACTACAGGGCATTGGAGAGCTATCGAAGAAAGACTGTAAGCCCTTTTAACGTCAAGGATTTGCCAGTATTATTGGAAAAACGGATGGAACACAAAAATCAAATGTCCTCCTCGACATCTGATGCGCCGGCGACCAGCACGCCGAGCAAGACGACCGCGGCGGTGTTGACAGTGAGTGATTCGTGTTCGCGCGGCGAAAAGGTGGATCTTTCCGGCCCTGCTGTCGTTGAAGCGCTCGCGCGGCACAATTTTCAAATCGTGGCGCGCTATATCATTGCCGACGACATTGCCACCATTCAGCAAAAACTGACGGAGTTGTGCCGCTCCGCTCGACTTGTCGCCACGACTGGTGGCACCGGCATCGCACCGCGCGACGTCACACCCGAAGCCACAGTCGCAGTCTGCGACCGCCTGGTAGACGGAATCGCCGAGCAGATGCGCTTGCAAGGAACAAAAAAAACGCGCTATGCCGCGCTAAGCCGCGCTGTGTGCGGCGTTCGCGGAACCAGCCTGATCCTGAATCTGCCCGGCAGTCCGGCGGGAGCAATCGAGTCGCTGGAAGCGGTGATAGATTTGCTCCCGCATGCGTTGGATTTGATTGCGGGGCGAACGGAGCATTGAAGGTCGTTGGCTGTTGATTGACGGTCATCGGGAAAGCCATTTTCTGCAATGCTGCGATTGCTAACGACCAACGACTATCGACCAGCGACACTTCGCTTTTCACGTAAACTAACCTCACCGACTTGAACAAACTCGCACATTTCGTCCACGCCTACAGTGAGTGGATTAAGCACGTGCTCGTCCCTCTCGGGCCCTGGGGCATGCTCGCCTTAGCGGCCGTGGATGGCTCGTTTCTCGGCATGCCGCTGGATGCGATTTTCGTGTACTACGTCTACACCGATCGCTCGCGCTTCCTGCTATACGTGTTGCTGGGTGCGGCGGGTTCGACGCTGGGAAGCATCGTCATCTACATCATCGGATATACCGGCGGGGAAGTGCTTCTGCGCAAGCGCCTCTCGCCCGCGCGCTTCGAGAAGATTCACGAATCCTTCGATCGCCACGAATTCTGGGCGCTGATGTTTCCCGCCATGTTGCCGCCGCCCGCCCCTTTCAAGATTTTTGTGCTCGCCGCTGCGGCGTTCGAGATGTCCCTCGCGCATTTTCTGCTCGCAATCTTCGCGGGGCGCTTCTTACGTTTTCTGATCGAAGCGCTGCTGACCCTCTGCTTCGGCCCGCAAATCGTTACCTTGACGGTGAGTCTCTTCGCCCATCACTTCGCAGCGATTCTATTGGCGGTCGGATTAATACTGGTCGCGTGGCTGGTGTGGCGGCAAGCAAAACGTCGCCGACCTGCGCTCGACGCGGACGGTCCAAGGCGGCCGTCGCTGGGCGATTCTAACTAGACCACGGCAGTTCCCTCTGGTTTGTGAGCGGAGCCTGCTAACCCGGCCGCAAGAGCCGATAAGCCGAACGTGGTCGCGGTGAAGAGCAAGTCGCCAGCGAGTCCACGGCGAAAGAATGGCACCCCCGCAGCATAGCAAGTCATCAGACCCGATCACTTCGGAGTTGCCCGTAACCGTGAGAGGCGCCTCTAATTGGCGGCGAGGGAGTCACTGCCACTCGCAGCCGACGGCCCGACCAAGTGCTTTGGGAGATCGAGGAACCACCCGTTCTCTCTCGTGGAACAGCGCTCTTCGGGAGGAATAGGACGCTTCGTGTTTCATGGGCTTTCTGCCTTATACTGCCTGGACGACCGGCTAATGAGACTGTGAGCGTGTGGCTGTTGACGACATCTGAAAGCTGGGCATAGGATTTGCCGGGAAGATTTGGCGCGAAGCGATACTAAAAATCATGAGTGAGGGCGCGTCGTTCCGAAAACCGTTCCTGGCAACATCGGCGATCCTGTTCGCCGTGGCTGCGATCACTTACGGTTCCCTCTGGATGTACACGGTTCGTCGGGCGCGTCCGAAGGTGGAGCTCGGCTTCAATAACCAACATGACCCTCAGTATGACGAGAGAACGCACTGTCAGGCAGTCGAAGACGTGGTGGAAGGGAGCCCTGCGGAGCGCGCCGGCCTGCGCGTTGGCGACCGCATTATTGGGGTAAATGGGAGAGCGTTGTTGACCGACATTGGTTCTGACCAAGCCTATCTTCATGGTCGGCCAGGCGACGTGGTGGAAATAAGCGTAGAGCGCGCCGGCGAGCCCAAGCCCCTGGTTCTACGCGGCGTGTTTCGAACTGCCCCGCTGGCCAGCGCTTCCGAGGGTCTGGCTAGGTCCTCCGCGCAGCAAATCACCGGATCATTCCCGATTCCTTTTCTTTTGGTAGCATTCGCCGTCCTCTTGTTGAGGCTGGAAGAGCCAAATGCATGGCTTCTGGCGTTGCTCTTCTGCGCCTTTGTCGCCACCCCTGGCTTTCACAATTCCGGGATCTCTCCCGCGCTTAGCGCATTCCTGCTTGTTTTTCGTGCCGTGTTTGCCGGGATGCTGTGTCCCCTTTTCTATCTTTTTTTTGCAGTTTTCCCAGTGCAATCGCCTCTGGATCGGCGCCTCCCGTGGTTGAAGTGGGCGGGGCTTCTCTTGGGAATCTGTACCGTCATTCCCGGCTTGCGGACAGGCGATCCAGGCTTTCCAGCAGTGGTCGCCCACCTGGTAGGCAGCCGCAACTCCGATCTCATTGAAGCTGCCATGAAATACGCCCTACTTGCTCTCGGCATGATATCGCTGGCGCAAAACTCATTCATGGCCACCGTCCCTCCAGAAGCGCGGCGCAAATCACGAGTGATTTTGTGGGGAACCGTGGTCGGCGTCCTGCCAATCGCGCTTGTACGTGCCGCCGTGGATTTTACCGGATTTCGGCCCTCTTTCTGGCTCGATACCGGGCTGGTGCTGGTGTTGTTCCTCTATCCCCTCTCCTTTGCTTATGCGGTGGTGAAGCACCGCGTGATGGAGCTTCCGGTGCTGCTGCGACGTAGCGCGCGCTACGTTCTGGTGCAGAGGGGTTTTATCGTTTTGACGTTCATCGTTGCGGCTTCCGCCATCGCGCTCTTCACCCACGTCTTCTCGCGATTCCTCCGCGCGGATACAAATATCGGGATGGCGGTGAGCGCAGGATTTGGGATTGTCCTGGTCTGGACATCGGCGCCGCTCGTGAAGCGTGGAACCATGCGTATCGACCGGGCCTTCTTTCGCAGTGCTTATGACTCTCGTATCATTCTGCACGACCTCGCGGAGAAAACCCGCACCGTGAGCGACCGTCGCCAACTGGCGACGCTCATCGAGCGCCACGTGAGCGAAGCGCTGCACCCGAAGACCCTGGCGTGTTACCTGGAATCAGGCAACGGCCAGCTGACCGCAATCTCCGGAACGTTCCCCGCCACCCTCGAAATGCTCTCGGCCAGCGCGCCGGTTTTCCTCGACCTCGCGCGCCGCGGAAAAACGTGGGAGGTCACATCCGATCCCGCCGGTGCCGAAGAGTTAACCGCGCTGGCGTCCCTGGCGCCGGAATGTCTGGTGCCGATCCTCAGCCGTGAGAACAATCTCATTGGCATGCTCGTTCTTGGCCAGCGGCTTTCCGAGGAACCTTATTCCGGCGAAGACAAGCGTCTGCTCGATTCCGTGGCGGCCCAGGCCGGCATCGCTTTGGAGAACATAGCCCTCGCAGAAAAAATGGCGGAGCGAATGGAAGCCGATCGCCGCCTCGCTCAGGAAATGGAAATTGCCCGGCAGGTGCAGGCCAGGCTTTTCCCGCAAAAGCTGCCCGCGATGAGAACGCTCGAATACACGGGCGGTTGCATCCAGGCTCGCAAAGTGGGCGGCGACTACTACGATTTTCTGGAGCTTCACCCCGGCCGCTTGGCGATAGTGCTGGCGGATATTGCTGGCAAAGGAGTGTCTGGCGCCCTGTTGATGGCGAATCTCCAAGCCAATCTACGCAGCCAATATGCCCTCGCGGTCGACGACCTGCCCCGATTGCTCGCCTCAGTCAACCGCTTGTTCTATGAGAATAGCGGTGACGCCAGTTACGCTACCTTATTTTTTGCGGATTACGACGACTCAAGCCGCAAGCTCCGTTACGCGAATTGTGGACATCTTCCCCCGCTCCTTCTGCGCGCCAGCGGAAGCTCGCAGGATGGGGTCTCCGAAACGCCGAAGGTGGAGTGGCTGAGTTCCACCTGCACCGTGATGGGATTGTTTGAAGCCTGGCAGTGCGAGATTGCGGAAGTGGAGCTTGCTGCAGGTGACACGCTGGTGCTCTACACCGACGGAATCACCGAGGCCGAGAACGCGGATGGGGAAGAATTTGGCGCGTCTCGTTTGCTCGACACCCTCGGGAGTCATCCTCACCTTCCATCAGCACCCCTTCTCCAAGCAGTGGTTGGGGCGGTCCAGCAATTCAGTGGCGGAAACGAACAGCAGGATGACATCACACTGGTGATTGCGCGGTCCCTTGCATAATTGAGCCGCGTTGTAGCCCCAACTCTCAAGATCCGGACTGGGCGATGGCGGCTGTCTTCGTCCGCGGTTCTTTGCGCTGCTCCCGCCTACGGCACAAATTTATAGCCCATGCCGCGTGCTGTGAGAAAGTGTGACGGCCGCGAAGGGTTGCTCTCCAGTTTCTGCCGTAACCTCTGGATGTGGGTATCCACCGTTCGTGTACTGGGATAGTTCTGGTATCCCCAAACTTTATTGAGAAGTTCATCCCGCGAGATCACGCGGCCTGGGTTCTTGGTGAAGAACTCCAGCGTCTTGAATTCCTTCGCCGTGACCGTGATCTTCTCGCCGCAACGAGTGATCTCGGCCTTGGCAAAGTCCACCATTACATCATCAAAAACATACAAGTTTTCTGGACTGACGCGCGGCGCACGCCTCACTAGCGTGCGCAGATGCGCAACAATCTCCAAAGGGTTGAACGGTGGGGTGACGTAATCGTCGCCACCCATTTTCGGGAGAACGACCTTATCCGCAACATCTGAGCTCGCGCTAAGAATTGCCAGGAGCAACCTGGGGATCAAATTCGTGACTTTCTTGCAATGATCGCACTCCGAAGATCCTGGGTGGCGTAGATCGATCATAGCCGCGGAGGGCGACTTTTGGCGAAGCGTCTCCCCATCACTAACGCCATCGGGGACGACCTCGACCTCATATCCTTCCGAGGAGAGAGGCCGCCGCAGAATTTTCCGAGAAGCACCATCGTCCTCAGTGACCAAAATCCGCTCCATTGGAGTCGGTCCGAGTTCGGATATTGGAGCGTTCAAGGTTGCTGCCAAGGAAGTAGCCGTTGCCATAAGCTTATCTTCTTTCTGCGGGGTCGCCGCTTGATTCAAATTTCAGGTATCACCATGCCGCTTCATCGCGCCGAATCCGACCATTTCTTGTAGTCCTGATGCGCTACCCTTCATTGGCTTTCTCCACCGAATCGTTGACTAAGTTCGAACCGCTTATACTGCGCCTTGCGTGACAATCTGGCGCGCCTGTCGGCGGGCGTCAATTAGCGGTGATTTTTTTCACATATCCAGTTCATTGCCTGTTATGCAATTGCGGCGTAATGAGCTGGCTCCGCGCATATCCTAACCCCGAGAGTCGGTGCGAGAAACTCAACCCGTCAACCCTTTCCGTCCTCTGTCCGTGCCCTGGTTGGTCACGACACTCTTTGTGCTTGCTGAAGTATTCGCTCAGCAGTTCGCGAAGCTGCAGGCGAGCTCGCCACAGCCGCGCCTTCACTGCGGCGGAAGTTATGGCCAGGACCTCTGCCGTCTGATCTACTGTGAGCTCTTCAATGTCTCGTAGCACAAAGACCGTTCGTAAGATTGGCCGCAGCTCTCCTAAGGTCTCGAGTAGGATGTCGCGTAATTCAGACGTCCGGTAGAGTTCTTCGGGATTGGGGGCCCAATCAGCGACCTCGCACGGAAGTATGTCCTCAGCAGCGTGAAAGTCATCGAGCGATACGTCTTTGGTGGTGCGCCGCTTTCGTAGCTTCATGAGTGCCTGGTTGACCGTGATACGAAACAACCAAGTCGAGAATTGCGATTGCTCTCGGAATTCACCCAAGTGTTGAAAGGCCTTCAAGAAGCTCTCCTGAACGACGTCCTGGGAATCTTCCCGATTCCGCGTGACGTGCTCAGCAATTCGGAAAAGCTTGCGATCGTATCGACCTACGAGTTGCTCGAAAGCAGATATATTTCCATTTTGGGTGGCATGGACAAGGTCGAGATCATTGTCTGCCACTGCTCTCCCTGCGAATTCTGTGGAGTAGTCAGTCATATTCAGTCCGGTCCGATGATGCCCCATCTTCGAGTTTGAGTTGTTCGGCAATAAACGCATTAGCTCGCACAAGACCGACACCGCGACTCCGCAATTCCTTGAGGAGTAAGATTCCGGTGGCATCGGCAAATGAAACGTCCGCAAGCTCGAGGGACACTCGAACCTCATCGGCGAAAGTATGCACGTCGCACGCTCTGCGCAGCTCCGCGACCGAGGAACCCGTTATCCGACCTTCTACCCGAAGGGTCACGGCATTCCTTGACGATTCCACAACCGTGACCCTTAGCATCGCGCTCACCTGATCTCCTCTGGACTTCATAAGGCAATTGACATGCCCTTCACAAAATCAGGCCAGGATCTGAGCGGTCTCGCGGGACCCCACCGAGATCGGCTGAGCTAATATTCATCTAGAATCAATAAGTTGCGAAGGGCTGCGCTATCTGTTCTCCGTCCTGCTCCCCCGAAAGGGCAGGCGGCTGTCTCCGCCAGTGGGTGCTGGACTGAGAGGCGGAGCCACCACATTTGGTGATCATGCGTGATTTTGGTGCGGGAGGAACTACGATGGACGGTGACGAGATCCCTTGATGCCGAGCTTACCCATGCGGTGGCGAAGCGTGTTTGGATGAAGATTCAGTATCCTCGCCGCGCCCTTTGGACCATCCACCACTCCACCAGCATGTTGAAGGGCAGCGAGGATATGGTTTCTGTCTACCTCGTCCAGCGTTAGGAGCGGCGGTGGCGACTTGCGGTCAGACGGCTGATGCTCTGGAGCATCTGTCTCTAGAGCTGCCATGCCTTTCGCGGAGGCTGCAACCGGCATAAGGTCGCGGTCTAGCCGGAGGGTCGGATCCACCGATAAGACCACGGCGCGCTCAATGACGTTCTGCAGCTCACGAATGTTTCCGGGCCATGCATAGTTCACCAAGTTCTCCATCGATTCCCGCGAAACGCCGTCGATCTTCTTCCCCAGGCGCTTGGAGAATCGGGTTATGCAGAAACCCACTAGCTGGGGAATGTCAGAGCGGCGCTCTCGCAAGGGGGGGAGCTCAATGGGAAAAACGTTGAGGCGATAGAAGAGGTCTGAGCGGAAGCGGCCCGCCTCGACTGCTTCGCGGAGGTTGCGGTTGGTGGCGGCAATCACGCGCACGTCCACACGCAAAGAGCGGCTGCTTCCTACCGGCTCAAACTCATGTTCTTGGAGAACGCGGAGCAGCTTCACTTGCGTCTCCAGGGATAGCTCCCCGATTTCGTCCAGGAAGATCGTGCCGCCGTGAGCGAGCTCGAAGCGGCCGATGCGCCGCTCCAGAGCTCCTGTGAAGGCCCCCTTCATATGGCCAAAGAGTTCGCTTTCCACCAGACCAGCCGAGATCGCGCTACAGTTCACGTTCACCAGGGCGCGGCCGTTGCGGGCGCTGCGGCTGTGGATCGCGCGCGCCACGAGTTCCTTCCCCGTCCCCGTTTCTCCGTAAATGAGCACGGTTGAATCGGTAGGAGCGACCTGATCGACGGCATGGAGCGCCTTGAGCAGCGCTGGACTATTGCCCACGATCTCCTCGAAGTTGTGCTCGGTGCGCAGTTCCTCCCGAAGATAAACGTTTTCCTTTTCCAACCTTGCCTTCAGGCTTTCAATTTCCTGGAAGGACTGCATATTCTGAATCGCCAATGCGACTTGGTTCGCCACTTCCTGTAAGAACACGGCGTCCTCATCCGAATACCGATCCTTCTCCCGGCTTACCAAGCTGAGCGTACCAATGCTCTTTCCCTGGAAAACCAAGGGTAAGACGCACATCGACTGGATACCCTCTGCGACGAGGCGGCGCTCATTGGCATACTGCTGCTCTTTTTCAAGATCGCGGCGCAGGAGAGGCCGTTGATGGTCGAACGCCCAGCCGACGCAGGTTTCGCTAGGGCGGTGTTCCAGCCCCGCTCGGAAGTAGTCCGAGGGCAAATCTCCCTCTACGGCGAGGAAGCGGAAAGTATCTCTCTCCGGCTCGTAGAGGGTAATGGCGCAGCGGTCGAAGGAGACGACGCGAAGGAAGGCCTCGGAAATAGAGTGCAGGAGTGCGGGCTGGGTCAGATTCGTGATGATGGCATTGTTGATCTGAAGCAGGATACGATTCTTCTCTTCACTTTTGCGCAGCGCCGCCTCCGCCTGTTTCCGCTGCGTGATGTCCTCGGAAAGCGCCATGATAAATCGCGGCATGCTTTCCGTACCCGGAACCAAAGAAACGTTGTTGCTGACCCACCGCAGGGTGCCATCTTTGCGTCGATATTGTTTCTCAATCTGAAACTGTTGTCGCTTTCCCTCTAACAGCTCGCTGGCCAACTCCCAGTTGGCGTCGCGATAATCCTCTTCGGTGATTTCCAGAAAAGTGAGCTTGCGGAGTTCCTCTTCGGTGTAGCCCAACATCTTCTCGTAGGCGCGATTCACCGCCAGGAAGCGTCCGCTGAGATCTGTAAGCGTTACCCCGATGGCAGAATTCTCATACACGGACCGCCACCGCTCCTCGCTCTTCCGCAGCGCCTCTTCCGCCTGTTTCCGTTCCGTGATGTCGATGAACGTTATCACCGCCGCCAGGGTTCTACCTTCCCGAACGACGGGATGAGACCAATACTCTACGGGAAAGCTCGTGCCATCCCTTCTCCAATAGACCTCATCGTCTCGGTGGACGCTCTCGCCTTTTTGAAAGCCTATATAGATGGGGCATTCTTCAAGGGGATATGGGGTGCCGTCTTTTCGGGTATGGTGCTCCAGGGCGTGCATGTTTTTCCCGAGTAGCTCCGCGGGATCGTCGTATCCGAGCATGCGCGCCGCTGATGGATTTGAGAAAAGACAGGTACCTTCTGAATCGCAGCCACAGATGGCTTCCGCGGCGGAGTCGAGGATTAGGCGGATTCGCTCTTCGCTATTGTGCAGAACATCTTCCGCCTGCCTTCGCATCGCGCTGTCTTCAGTACGAGGCATGGTGGGACTGCGTCCGCTCCGGCTCCGGAACACGATGAAACTTGGTTCCCTGGCGGGGCCAACATATTGGGAATGTGCTCCCCGCAAGCAACTTGGGTATCACTGCGACCAGTGCAATCTTACCCAAATTCGTCAATCTACTCCATTCGATGCGACGACCTGTGAGCATTGCATAAAAAATCCGTAAGGAATTCGTAGAGTTTTGTAGTTATCTACGAACTCTTATGCAACTGTCTCGCGAGCTCGGACTCTATTGTGATGGCCGCGGTGACTGGGGCGCTCCCGGAGCTACGCCGGCAAACCACGGTCGCCGTCAATCCGTGCCAATGTTCTCAGCCGGCGGGCTAAGCGGCAGCAGAATGGAGCGTCGCCGGTTGGGNACGCATTCATTGAGGTCGGCTGTGACTCTCCGTTGCGCCCGGCGGACGGACGCCGTAAGACTGGACCCAATAATTCTGCACTGCTGGGGGCAGGGTTTCAACTTGCGAGAGGAAGCCCGTAACCTTCCACATTTCTTGTTCGCTCAACGTGTGGCGCCAGGAAGGCATACCCGTGTAGCGAATACCATTGCGAACCACATAATAGGTATGCCACTGAGGGTCATCGATCGGGTCCAGAATGAGTTGCGGTACGGGCGGATAAAACGAATGTTCCAGAGGGCTCGGCTGGTTGTCGAGCGTGCCGTGACAAACGGCGCAGTTGATCGTGTAGATTTTCATGCCTGCGATCAGGTTTTCATCGCTGGCGGGAACGGGATTGCTTAGACGCGGAGCGTGCCGGCTCATCGCGCTGTGGAGTGCGCTCGTGGCAATGCGTTTTTCCACGGAGGGCGGACTCGAATCGGCGTTTGTAGGCATGAGACCAAAGCCCGCAATGGCGAGTCCCCCAAGCACAAGCAGCAGGAATGCAGCGATGATTCCAAGAACGAAGTTGCGCATTTCTTTTTTCCTGCGATGAGGGTAAATCTGGCAGAAATCTGCTTTGTCACGGAACGGTTAACTCTTCGTCACTTTTCACGCGAGGACTCCATCTCTCACCTGTACGCTCCCGATTTTCCCCGATCCCGACACTCTTCAGGCCGAAGTAACTCAGTCGACGGTCAGCATCAGTGGACTCGCGGAAAGGTTCACGACCTCCTCACCGCTGGGCGCACAACGAAAGTGTTGCAATCTGTTTACAAGGATCTGACAACTGGACGAGCCCTCTCATTTACATTCTTGGCAGTATCACATTCTCAGAAAGCAGGGGTTTAACGATCAAATGGGTACCAAACGACCTTTTCTCCGCATTGCAAATCTGCTCGCAATCATGCTCGTGACGGGGTCCATGTACGCAACGCAATCCGATTCCAATAATATTTCGACAATTACCGGCGAGATTATGGACTCGCTTTGCGCCAAAGCCGGATCGCATGATCAGATGATGCACGACATGAAGAGCATGGGCCCCGATAAGAGCTCGTGCGCCGCGCAGTGTATTAAGCTCGGTGCCAAATACGTTTTGTACGATTCGGCCAAACAAGCGATTTACCAGTTGGACGACCAGGACAAGGCGGCAGAGTTCGCCGGACATAAAGTGCAGGTGTCGGGCACGCTGCAAAAAATGAAAATCAAGGTTGCCAGAATTTCGGCGCTAAACTAAGTTCCCACTTGGGGGCTGCCATTTCGCGCGGGTCCGGTTCCGTTGCCCTGAAGTACATTTGTTGCCGCTGGATTCCAGAAAGAAAAGCAATGTCCGATACGTTGACTCTGGCCACTATCAACACGGCGGGCGCTGTGACCGCTGGCGATCCTGTCCTCAGTGAGTTCCGGCTGCCTTTGCGGGGTACGTATTATCCCCTGGGTTTCGCCTTGGAAATTGCCACGAACTCTGGTGAAGTGTTGGCCGCCGCCGAAGAAAGCTGGGGCGGTTTTCAGAAAAAGTTTTCTGAGCGTCCCCTACGCCTGGAGATCGGCGTCATGGCGGATGGTTCGAGGGACTGCCCTCCGCCGCCCGGCTGCCGATCACGGGGCAATCTGCTGACCATCATCGCGGACGCCGGAAATTTTAGCGTTTGCGATCTGAGTCGCGGTTTTGCTTTTGCATGGCTGACGCAGTCGGCGGCCGCGGACAGAGCCTATCTCCGCTACTACTTCCTGGAAGCCGCGGTAGCGACCTTACTGGAGGCGTTGTACTTGACACCGCTTCATGCCGCCTGCGTTCAGAGTGAAGGCCGGGGAGTGTTGCTGTGCGGAGAGTCGGGAGCAGGCAAGTCGTCGCTGGCATTTGCCTGTGCGCGCAGCGGTTGGAGTTTCCTCTCGGACGACAGCAGCGCCGTTGTCCGAAAGCGCCAGGGCCGGGTTGTTGTAGGCAATCCCTGCCAAATGCGCTTTCGCGAGTCAGCGGTAGAGCTTTTCCCGGAATTGAAGGAGCAACGCGTCACGCCTCGCGCCACCGGCAAAATGGCGATTGAGCTGGCCACCACAACCCTGCCAAAAATAGCGACGGCAGCGGAATGTCAGGTCGACTATATCGTCTTCCTCAACCGGCGCGAGCCCGCTCCGCCTGGCCTTTTGCCCGTGTCTAAAGAAACCGCATGGCAATATTTTGAGCAGTACATGTGCTTCGGGGAAGACGAAGTTCATCAGGCCCAGAGCGCATCCATCCACGACCTGCTAACTGCCAAAGTCTTCGAGATGCGCTATCGCGATTTGGACTGGGCGGTCGAGCGGCTCGGGACACTCGTCCGGGAAGGAAGCTGAGACGGGAAAGTGAGAGTGTCTGCTTTCCCTGAAAACCCATGCGTCGAAAGCCCGCACCACTTCCGGCGCTGTTATCGGCACTTCAATTCCACGGTGCCCATCCTGAAGCGTTGGAAGCCCTGGACGACTCCGAGTGGCACGAACTGCTGGAGTTCTGTGATCTCGCGCACTTGACGCTGCCCTTGTGGCGAAACTGCGCGGATGTTTTTCCAGGTTGGGTTCGCGAGCGGCTGGAACGCAACGCCTCCGACAATGCCAGGCGTTTTGACAATATTAAACGTGTTTATTTGGAACTGGCGAAGGCGCTCGAAGATGTTCAAGTTGAGTATCTAGTCATCAAGGGCTTCGCTCAGTTTCCCGGATATGTTGAAGATCCACGTCTGCGGATGCAGTCCGATATCGATATCTATTCTCGCTCCGAGTCGATCGTCCGCGCCCGGGACGCTCTGCTGAGTCTCGGCTATCAGCCGCTGCTGGGACTTGAAAATCTTCCCAAGGATCATCTGCCCGCGATGATACGCAACACAGGCTGGGAATGGCACGGAAATGCTTTCGATCCGGAAATGCCGCCTTCGATCGAGCTTCATTTTTGCCTGTGGAATGAGAGCAACGCTCGCTTTGCTCCAAGAGGTCTGGAGGACTTCTGGCCGCGACGTGTGACGCGCCATTTGGAGGACTTCAGTTTCCCAGCGCTTGACCCGATAGACAACTTTGGCTTCTCCGCGCTGCACGCACTGCGAGATCTGTTGAGCGGAAACTGGGTCCTGCACCGCATCTATGAGATGGCTCGTTTTCTGCACAAGAATGCGAGCAACAAGCCTTTTTGGTTGCGGTGGCGAGAACTGCACAATGATTCGCTGCGATCCCGCGAAGCGATCAGCTTCCGCCTGGCGAAAGATTGGTTCGCCTGTGATCTCCCCGGAGAAGTAGAAGCAGAGGTGATCGCCCTGTCCCCGGCAGTTCAGCGGTGGCTTGATTTATTCAGCCATTCACCACTGGAAGGGATGTTTCGCACCAACAAGGACGGAGTGTGGTTGCACCTAGCTCTGCTCGAGTCTTCCCAAGACAAGCGAGCTGTCCTCCGCAACGCTCTTGTGCCCATGCGAATACCCACGGTCGGTGCGCCGGGCCAAGACACAACCAGGCAAGGACGAAGAAAACGATTTTGGCCATCTCATCGATACGCCAAGTATCTATTCTACGTAACCTCCAGGGTCGTTTATCATGCGAAGACTTTGGGTCCGACGCTCTGTCACGGTGCGCGGTGGTGGTTGGCTACAAAGAACTTTGGTAGGGGAGTTCTCGACGATCGACGTGAGCTTACACGCGACATCCCTATCGAACGTTAAGCAGTCATATTTACGAGGCCCAATGCTGGGCTCTCTGACTGGCACTGCTCGACGATCTCCAAGCGGTCGCTGGCGCCAACCTTCCGCAGAATGCGATGGATATGATTCTTGACGGTGTGCTCCGATAGATTCAGACGATTTCCGATTTCCTTGTTTGAAAGTCCGAGGCGAATCAACCCAACGAGTTGCTGCTCCCTCCGGCTCAAGCCGAATTTCGTCTTTTGCGGCGGTGTGAAAGTGAAGCAAATGTCCCGAGCAGCGCACTGGAACAGGGACAACGAAAACTGGGGTGGACAGACCGCTTCGCCTGCCGCGACGGCCCGGATCACGCGAACGATCTCAGTGGCCGACGCGTCCTTCAGGACGTAGCCGACGACGCCTTCGCTCACAGCCTGCAAGAAAGTGGCCTCATCTTCTTCCATACCGACCATTATTGACTTGGGGTTTGCTCTCGAATGCCTCATCCGCGAAACCAGGCGGGGGCCACTCAATGCGATACTCGGGGAGTCAAGCAAGACTACACTGGGCTTCGCGGCCGAGACCTTCTCCAAAGCAGAAGGCGAGAATGGAATTGCACCGGCCACCACCATATCTTCCTTGTTTCGCAGAACGCGAACCAAAGCTTCGCGGAGCAAACAATTCTCCGCCAGCAGGAAAACGGCAATGTGCCCGACAGACAAGTTCGGCCTCCTCGGTCGATTGGTGAGAACAACACTAATTCACCGCGTACATGCCCTTGTCATAGATGCGTCAACGATTTGTAAAATGTGAGCGGTTTCGATGGCGGCATTTCGGAGCCGTCGCCTTTCTCACGCCGCGTCCCAAAGGCGAAGCCTCTCCAGTTCTCCTTTCGCGGCGCCCTTGAATTGCAAAAATGCCGGCAAGCGGAGGATCCAGCAGAGGCCGACGTATAGGCCTGCCCCCATCAGGGTCTGACCGATGAGCAGGTTTATATCGTTGCCAAACGGTATGCGTTCTGCCCAAACCATGCCTCCAGCCATTGCGCCGCTTGCGAGCGCATAAGGTGAAATATCGACCAATTGCTTCCAGAAAGAATAGGAAAGCGTTCGACCAGCCGAAACACTGTTTATGTACCAGGTGATTGCCATGGCTGCAATCTGGCTCAAGATCATACTTTTGATGCCAAAATATCCAGCCATCGAAATGAAGGTGACAGCCATCAAGGTTCTCGCGAATTCCAATTGCAGAAACAAAGTTGAACGACCTTTAGCGATAATTACGTTCAGGTTAAGTCTCTGCAGGGGAAGAAAAACTCCAACAACACACAGCAATCGAAGAAGCGGCACACACTCGAGCCATCTGGCGGTCAGCAAAGTCGCAACCAGTGGCTTGGCGACAACTGCCAAGCCGGCCATGACCGGAAAAACGATCAACGCCAGATGGCCGAGCGCTGAGCGAAAGCGATACGCCAACTCTGCTTGATCGTCCTGCGCCGCCGCGAAGACTGCAAGACTGGGTCGTGATACCGCAAGGTAAATGGTCATGACAGGAAGCTCCTCGAGCTGTGTGGCTCGTGAGTAGAGTCCAACTTCAGCCGTTGTGAACCGCCTGCCAATAATTGCGGAGCATAGGTTTCTGGCAAGAACATCGAGCAAGCTGATGCAAGCAAACGACGAACCGAAACCGAACATGCCGCGGAGCGACCGGAAGCTAAAGCCCGCGACCGGTCGCCACTCCGTCAGTATCCATAACAGCGCGACGTAGACTAGGTTGCCGGAAAGCTGTTGGGCGACAATGCTCCAAACACCAAATCCTCTCCATGCCAAAACGATTCCGAGGACACCCGACGTGACAATTGAAGTGATCGAAACCTTGCATAGCGTGAGGAAATCAAGCTTCCTGACCAACAATGAGCCTGGCACGATACATACGGAAGTGACCAGCACATCGAAAGAGGCGACGCGTCCAATCCATGTCAACTGAGGCAGCCGGTAGAAATCGGCCACATAAGGCACGGCACAAAATAAGGCCGCCGTCAGGATCGCCCCGACGACGACATTAAAATAGAAAATCGAACATTCATCGACACGGCTCACGATTTGTTTTCGAATCAGGGCCGTGCCAAATCCGCTGCTCATGATGACGTCAGCGATGCCGATGAAAACGGACACCAGCGCTACCAGACCAAAATCCCCAGGCAAAAGGAGGCGAGCAAGAACTATGGCGAAGACAGAGCGCAGCACTTGCGTTCCGATACGTTCAATGAAGCTCCAAATGAAGGCAGTAGCCGTCTTTGATCTTTGGATCATGTCAGTGCAAACGGGTGCTTGACGCGCCATACGCCGCCGAGTCAGAGCGGAATTGGCAACCGAGAGACGGCCAGGAGGGTGGGAAGGACGGCGGAAGGGTATGGCAGCGCAATCCAGCGAGTTGAAGGCCGATGGCCGAGCAAGAAAGCGGAATTATTCACGAGGTAGCGTTTCCACAGGTCCCCGGCGGGGCCGACTAACGACGAGAAAACTCGGTACCTCTATCCATACATTAGCTCTCGTTCCGGTTTGCTACCACGGGAACCAAACTCGAATCCCATCGCTTGCAGCGAGACTAACACGAGATAAAGGGGGTTCAGCAAGAGGTAACGGCGCCACAATCGGCGTGGTTCCGCGGAAAACCGAAACACCCATTCGAGTCCGTGCCGCTGCATCCACAATGGCGCTTGGGCAAGAATGCCAGCGTAGTATGGAAACGCCGCGCCGACGCTAATTACGGGCAGGGAAAGGCCAACGCGGAATTCATAGGCCCAGACCTCCTGCCGTGGGCATCCCAACCCAACGAAAACCAGCGCGGCCCCCGAACCGTGAATCCTCGCCGTCACCTGCCTTTTCTCGTCGTCAGTCAACGGACGAAACAAAGATGGCTCCGAGCCAGCTACCTCCAAGCGCGGAAATTTCTCCTTCAAGCGAGCTTTGAGTTTTGAGATTACCCTGTTCGTGCTGCCATAAAAATAGACCGGCAGCTTCTCGCGTTCCGCCTCTGCACAAATCCTCACCATCAGATTAGGTCCGTACACCCGCTCGCGAAGGTCGACTTTGTATATCCAGTTCAGTGCCCATCGCACTGGTTGGCCGTCAGGAACGACCAAGTCGAAATTGTTCAGCCGGTATTTGTGTTCCGGATCCAGATAGCCGGTCATCACGCCATGCACGGCGAGAGCGGTCACTGCAATCGGATGCCTCCGGCGTCCAGCCACAAGAACCCTTTGGACCACGGTCTCATAATCGACAACGTCGACGAGGACACCAAGGATGTTTTTCTTACCACCATCAATCAAGCGGTGACCTCGGCTGCTGCCCAACGGTCTTTGTTGCTCTCGTAAATGTCTCCTAAGATGGCGCGAATGTTGTACTGTGGGCGCCAATGGGGAAAATGGTTTCGGAAACGCGATACATCGCTGATATACCAGATGTGGTCGCCTTTCCTGTTCAGCGGAACATACTCCCAGTTCACCGCTCTTCCCGTGATTGCTTCGCAGATCTCGATGGCTTCCAGCATAGAGCAGTTGCTGAAGCGGCCTCCACCCATGTTGTAGACTTCTCCGAGCCGTGGGTTGCGGAAGAAATGATGGAAGGCTTGGATAAGATCAGCACAATGTATGTTGTCTCGTACTTGTTTGGCTTTGTAGCCAAACACTTTATATGGAATGCAGGTAGCAGCGCATCGCATCAGGTAGGCTAGGAATCCATGGAGTTGGGTCCCGGAGTGATTGGGTCCAGTCAGGCAGCCTCCGCGAAAACACGCTGTCCGGAGCCCCCAGTAACGGCCATATTCTTGTACTAGGATGTCGGCTGCTACCTTGGAGGCTCCAAACAGACTGTGGAGTGACCGGTCGATCGCCATTTCTTCTGGAATGCCGTTTACATAGGGATGGCTGGGGTCGATTTCCCAGCGCTCTTCCATTTCCAGAAGTGGCAGGCGATTGGGAGTATCGCCATAAACCTTATTCGTGGATGTGAAAATGAACACCGCGTCAGGGGCGAACTGCCGCGTTGCCTCCAGCAACATGTGCGTGCCAGTAGCGTTGACTGAGAAGTCCAAGAAAGAGTCGTTTGCCGCCCAGTCGTGGGAAGGCTGGGCGGCAGTATGAATCACCAGGACAATCTCTCTACCGTAGGACTCAAATATTCGAAAAATCGCCGCTTGGTCGCGAATATCGGTGTCATGATGAACGTATGCAGGGATTTCAGCGATCAAACGTTGTCGCATCCAGTCAGTCGATGCTTCCTCTCCGAAGAATCGCTCGCGCATGTTGCTATCAATGCCGATTACCTGGAGGCCCTGGGATGCAAAATACCGAACTGACTCAGATCCCACTAGCCCACAGCTGCCCGTGACAATTGCAACACTCATGGCTCCCCCAGCAATCTCTTAAAGTTGTGTTCTAACCAGCATCGATCCATCCTCACGTCAGTGCTAGGTCGCGACACGCGAAGCCTGCCGATCAGGGGATGTCAGTGGTTTCTGCGCTTCTTGAATGGCTTGCCGGTAGACGTTTGTGAGCATCCCGTAATTGCGTTCCGCGGTATACTTCGCCTCGTATTCCGCTCGAGCATGCCGCCCCATTTCGAGCATTTCGCCCGAATGCGCCCACGCCCACTCAACTTTCTTCGCCAGATCGTCTGCGTCACCTGGGACAAAGTGCAACCCGGTACGGCCGTCATGGACGATTTCCTGCATGGCTCCGAGACGAGATGCAATGACAGGAGTGCCACAGGCGTAAGCTTCGGCTATCGTCACTGGAAAGTTCTCGTAGCAGTTGCTGGGCAAGATGAGAAGCTTTGCGCCCTGCAAGACGTTTAGTAATTCCTCGCGAGGTAAAAATCCATCCAGATGAACATTCCAAAAACCCGAGCGACTGATCTCCCACTGAAGATCATTAAAAAGTGGGCCATCGCCGATTACTCGCAGTGCATACTTGGAATTCACCCGGCCCCAGGCTTGAAGTAGTGTCCGCAATCCCTTCTCTTCGGACAGGCGCCCGACAAAGACGGCGTAGTCCCTTTTCCGGTCGCCAACCCCTGGGTCGGGGAGGACGAAATTGGGCTTTACGACGATCTTCTCCGGAGGCAGTCCAGCCTCGACAAACTTGGCGCNAGAAAACTCAGAGAGTGCGATGTAGCGATCGACAAGTTTCTTCCAGGTCCCGCACCAGTGGTGAAAAGAGAGCATGGCCACTACCGTTGCGCTCGCGCCGCGCGATTGTCGATAGCAAGCATGTCGCACTGCTTGCCAACGGTTTTTCGTGAGGCAGTCTTCACAAACCTGACCGTCGCGAAAGAACGCACCTGCCCCGCAGAACAGCCGGTAGTTGTGGAGTGTCTGAACCACGGGCACCCCGAGTTCCCGGCAGGCGTAATAGGCCGCAGGCGAGATGAGCGGAAATGTGTTGTGAAAATGGACGACGTCGGGCTTCCACTCTTTGAGCAGCCGATGCAATTCGTTGCGAGCGCCAGAGGACCAAACCGTCCGAAAGCCCAGAGTAATGTTGGAACAAGAGGATCCAGACTTGATCTCATTATTGTGTCGCAGATATTCGTTCACTTCGTTGCCGGCCCGGTGGAGAAGAGCTTTTTCTGCACTGACTACCGCGTCTTCACCACCGGCTTGCTGGTAAGCATTGTGTACGATGAGCACGCGCATGGTGATTCCCGAGTCGGTCGATTTGGCGATTCGGCACGGATTCCCCGCCATTTCCTGGCAAAGAATGTTGAACGAGAGGTCAGCCGCGGACTGAGGCGGCAATTGCTTCAAGGATTCGCGTTGCAGCAAATTCGGCGGTGAGGTGCTCAACTCGGGTGCGGGCGGCTTCACGCATTTGTCGGAGCGCTGTTTCAGGTGAATTCAAAGCCCAGTCCAGTGCAGCGTCCAATTCTTCCGATTGGTCGGGCCGGAATGTCCACCCGTTGACGCCATCTTCCACAAGTTCTTCCACCGCCTGGCTGTAACGACTACCCAGTACGGGAAGTCCAGCCGCCAGAGCTTCATTCACTACAAGGCCCCAGGTATCCTCAAGCGTGGGAAGGACGAAAATGCCTGCCGATCCGTAAATTCTGTGGAGATCATCAAATGGCACGTCGCCGAGGAACTTCACATTGAGGCCATTCCACCGAGCGCTCTGTTCGAGTTCGTGTCGCAATGGTCCCTCGCCCACCACCCAACACTCAAGTTGCCGATGGCGACGCTTCCGACGCGCGAGTGCGGCCAGAAACAAGTGAATACCCTTACGTTGAATAAGCTGACCGACGTACAGAAGGCGGTGACTGATAGCACTGTCTCGGGTTAGCGGCAGGGAACACAAGTCGTTCATCTCGCGCACGAACGGCAGATGGAAGATGGTTTTCGCTTGAGCCCCTAGGCGCTCCACATAACGAGCGCCACTCGATCCGTTTACCAACACTGCATCTGAGGACTGCAACAGTAGGCGGCGGACTGCCGAGCGCATCTTCCCAGTCCCGCACTCGCTGTGTTCTGAAAGATCTGCCCACGTAATCAAGCGAGCATTCCCGAACATTTTGCAATAGAGGAATGATTGCAGAGTTCGCGGGCCAAGTTGGGCGGAAATAACTACTGTCGGTCTGTAGTTCCGAAGCAGCGAGATTGTATCGTAGGGAAAATGCAAAAAGCTCGGTACTGAGTATCCCAGGGGGCGTTGCCGGCGAACCGCAGTCGTCATCGTCTTCTGAACCGTAACTTGAAGGCCCGTCCAATCCACTTCCCAGGAACGGTCAGTTTCCATCGCCGTGCTTATAAACACGTGTAAGTCGGCTACCTTGTACGAGAGTCTATGTAGAACGGGAAGCAGGTAAGGCGGGATGAAGTTAGTAAGAATCGCGACTCGCAACGGGAGAAACTGCAAATCTGATTTGACAGGCACTTGTCGATCCGGAGATCGGTTCATCGTGGACGTTCTCGCCCGCGGTTATGCCGGAGAGTGTTTCTCCTCAGGTCCAATCTTGACCCGTGCTCCCATTGCTCCAGCTAAAATCGCAGGCCTCGCTCTAGCAGGTAAAAAATGCGCATAAGCGGGCGCGGCGATTGAGAACGTAAAGGCCAACAAATAACCAGTTCCGGCCGGATGACCCGCATTGGCAAGAATATTCTCCACCCCTAGTCCAAGGAGTAGCGTCGGGAACGAGGCTATGTAGGCTAAAGTCGAGACTTCCCTGGTTGTCTTGGCCCGCCTCCAGCAAAACAGGAAGGTTGACGCAAGGAACCCAAGAAGCAGCACCAGGCCCAGGATTCCCCACTCGTAAAGGGCGCGCAAGAACTCATCGTGCATGGAACGATTGGCGTCGACTTCCTCCACATTGAATTGCTTGGAGTAAACATCGACCTTCACCCCACCCGCACTGCTGGTACCCGACCCGAACAGCAAGCCCAATACCGAGCGATTCAGTATTTGATCGATTGCTTCTTCATAGATAAGTACGCGCCAGGCGAAGGTGCCCACATCCTCATAGGAAGACGAACTCGTACCCGCGTAGTCCACTAATTCGTTTAAGCGGTTCTCAGGTGCGAAATGGAGAAGCACAGTCACCAGAAGCAAGATGGCGACAGCTACAAAGAGAACCCTTTTGGCCAGGGCACCAAGCTTTGCCGCTGCACCTCGCTCAAACCATTGCCTGAGGAAGGAAAGGACGGCCAGCATACCAAGCCCAATCAGCACATAACGGCTGCCGGTCAACACAATACCCACAGCGGCCGCCGCCAGAGCAACCCAGCGCAGCGCACTCTCCTTGTTGGCAAACCAGACAATTGCAGCAATCGAGATCAAGTACGCGGCGAAATTCTGGGGGTCGTCAAAACTGGTAAGTCGGCCTTCGGGACTGGCGAAATCGCCAAGCACATAAGTTTGAACAGCGGCAATACACAGGGCCACGCCCAGATTGGCGATAACGAATTTGACGGTGAACCAGGATTGCGCCCACGCGCGCCGGAAGAGAACGAACAGCACCGAGTAACAGTAGAGATAGCCGACCATCTTGAGCGCCGAAAGCGGAAATGGGCTCCAGAGCGACGCGATTGCGACATCGGCAACAAACAAAAACCACCAGCGCGATAATGCGCTGGGGATAGCTGGAATATGCGCCGTCGATCGAAGCCGGAGCAACATGACCGTTGGAATCACGGCGATTCTGAAAGCGTTGTCCAATCCCAGGGTGGACGCAGAGGCGAAGTCCGTCGCCGACAGATCAACCTGGGTTAGTAACAGGTAGCTAAACAGGGCCCACCGAGGAGGCGCGATTAGCGCCACTGCTGCCAGGGCCCAAAAAAGTAGGAGTGCCATGTTGTCAGCTGTTACTTGATAGCTTCGACAAAGAGAGACTCAGGACGATGCTCGATAGACTCCAAATCCGGGCAGCGGCCGCTTTGGTATTCGCAGCGCTGGACAGTTGGGAAGCCAAGAGAAGTCAGGAGACGTGACAAAGAACAGAAGTTATAGTGCCAGCGATGAGAGTTCTTGGCCATGCCATGCCCGTATGCGTAGACGTCATCAAGAAAAGGGTGAGGGGAGTCCTTTTCAAAGGCTGACACGATCTGATCCAGATCAGGCACGGCGATGCGTAAAACCCCCTGCGGGGCAAGAATTCTCAGGCACTCCGCCAAGCACTTCTCAGCATCCCAAGGATAAAGGTGTTCCAGCATGTGCGAAGTGTAAACGGCAGTTGTTGAGTCATCCGGAAATGGGAATCTCTTGGTGACGTTGAGGTAGCGGACACGCCGAAAGATTCCCATCTTGTGTTCCTGTAGTCGCTCAGCAGTCATTCTCCCCAGAGCACGAATCACTCCGGCTGCGCTGGGAACACGGGCGATCCAAATGTGAGGTGTGATGTCGGTATTGATCCACTCACGTGCCGGCCGGTTAAAACAGCCCAAGTTTAGTTTTTGTGGCATGCTTAACCGCTCCACTGTTTTATCCCGACGCAGAGACGCGAGCCGACAGTTTTCCAAATGACCAGCAAAAGAGAGCCGCGTAAGCTGCGAATCCAGCAACGAGACTCAACGCTGCGCCGTCGAGGCCCCAGAGCTTGATGAACACAGCCGCTGTAACTAGCCCCACCGGTGCGGAGACCGCATTAACCACCAGATCAATATGAGGTCTCTGTGAGGCTCGCGCAGCCATTGAAAAGCCTAAGGCGAGTCCTGTGCACACGGGAACCAGTCCCAAGATCGGAATTAACCGAACGTAGGGAGAATATTTTCCGCCGTACAGCACGTGCTCGATGGGGACCGCAAAAAGCGCCAGGGCGGCGGCATAGCCGAGTCCGATGAGGGTTACGAAGGCAGACGTCAGCACTGCTTCCCTTCGCAGCCGGGAGAGTTGTCCTAAACCAAATTCACGGGACATGGACGGTAGAAGCAGGAGGCCAACCCCAGTGACGATCTGGGTCATCACCAGGGAGGGTACTTGCATGGCGCGAAAAATTCCCGCTGCCCCGAGACCTAAGAGTCCGGCGGCGAGATAGGTCTGGCCCTGGGCTGCTACAGAAAATAATGCGGTGCTCAAGACCAGCCATCGTCCGTAATTCCAGTTTTCTCGCGCGACTGCTTTCCAGGGGCACCCATCGTCTGTCTCCGCACCCAGTGTCTCCACACCCAGCGCGCCGAGTCGCCGCATCGGCAGGATGGCGGACAGCAGGCCCGCGCCTCCCATGAGAAGGAATGCGGTAGCCGGGGAAAGTGCGCTCCTGGCGTGGAGCACGAGCACCCCCAACAGAGTCAGCAGAAAGTAGCCGGCACTTGCCCAGCCTGCGACGGCGGGCCGATGCACCATGTAAGCCATGCGCCGAACCAGCCAAAGCGTCAGGAAAAATGGCAAAGCGAAGGCACTTGCGGCGGTAGCCATCGCCAGTTCACGGTTGGCTCCGAGCAGCTTCATGAATAGTGCCATAAGCAGCAAAACGCTGGCGAGCAAAGCTCCCACCAGTTTGTGGATTCTGAATTGCGCTGCAAAATACGCCGCCGTTCGATCCGAGTACCGCGCCGGCCCCATAACGCTCATGGGTTCGAGCAACAGGACGTTGTGGAAGCCGGTGAGGAATAGGAGCGTGGCGAACGCCACTGCGAACGCTCCGTAGACTTCGCTGTTCAGCCAGCGCGCCAACAGAAAGCTCAGCAGGAAGCCGGCCCCCGAGACGAGGCCCTGATCCACAATGGAAAGACCCGACTTGATGCCCCACGTTCTAACCCGGCTTGCACTTAATTCGAATCCGAGCAATCTTGGCGTTGGCTGAACGGTAAGGTTCATAGTAGGTCGCCGTTGAGGCTCTCAGAGGATTTGTTACGCCTGCGCGGCGTCGCCAGTTTGCTCAAGAGCGCTGTTCCACGATATGCAGCAGTTCGCCACACGCTCTCCGCGAGCATCTTGCGCGAATCCTCTGGGTCTATGCGCTCCCAGCGTTCGGATCCGACAATCCACGCCGCCGCGCCAGCCATCGATAGAAGTGTCAATGCCAGAATTATGACAAGCCTGTGCGGAGACGATTTCCTCTCGGGCACGTTGGCTGGGTCGACGATATTGACGGTTGGGATTTCTTTGGCTTCCTGGATTCGTGCCAGTTCGTACTGCTGGTTGAGCAACTCGTAGACGGTTTCCTGAATCTTCATGCGCCGGTACAGATCGGCCCACTCAACGCCAAGTAAGGGCAGCTTGCGGATAGGTGGATACATCTCGTCGGACTGGGCTGGACCTGAAATCTCGCCACCAGAAGCCAAAGAGACGTCCGTGCCTTCGATCTTCTGTAATTGGCGTTTGAGTTCGTCGACCCTGGCTTGCAGCGATCGGACGCGAACATTGTTGCTGGTATAAATCTGCTCCAAGCTTTGCAGTTCCGACTCGGCGGCGATCAGTTGGCCCTGCAGTACGCCCGCGGACTCAACCATGGCTTTGGTCTGCTCTTTGATGTCGAGTGTGGAATTCTTGCTGGCAAAAACGCCGAACTGCCTCTCAGCGTCCTCAAGGTCACTTTTGACTGTGGTGAGGCGCTGTTCGATGAAGATACGTTCTCGCCGGGCCGAGGAAGTGCTGACCTGGGACAGGAGACGGTTCAACTCTTCCACGTAGGCCTGCGCGATGTCGCGTACGCGCTGCGGGCTCCGGTCGATCACCGTCAGCGAAATCACGCCGCTCTTGCGGTCTTCACTTACATCGGTTTGGCTGTTCAGCCTCTTGCGGGCATCCTGCTTGTAGCGAGAGCGATAGACTTGCTGCAGGTTTAACCTGTCCACTACGTTATCTTGCACGCTCCGACTCCGGAAGAGATCGACAAAAAGTGCGCCCGAGCCCCGCATTCCCAGCAAACCTCCAGCCATGGCTGCCAGCTCCGGCGACGCCTTCGTAGCTAACGCGGCTAGCATCGTTCCGCTACTGTTCATGGCGTCGGGTGGCATTATGCTTATCGAGGATTCGTATTGGTTTGGGGTGAGGAACGCGACGACGGCGCTGACCACCAACGCCCATGCGACGACACGATAGAACAACCGGCGTTTTTCCCACAGCAACCGCACGTACGCCAGCCCATCGGTTGCGGGCTGGTTCGCTACGGGTTCGGCAGCTGGCGGTGGCGAAGGGAACTCGATCTCAGTGACCGGGTCCATCTCGCGTATCGCGGTATTTGTTCTCAGGCTTTCCATGACGGGTGCTTGTGCTCGTCGATGATTACGCCACGCCCCAAGCGTTCATTCGGGTTTATATTCCCCGCATCGCAAAGATCGCGGTATGCAACAGGATCGCCAGATCCATGAAAAAATTGCGATGCTGAATGTAGTAGAAGTCGTATTCGATGTTTTCGTGAATCAGGTAATTGCGGTCACCACTGAGCTGCCAGAGGCCCGTGATGCCTGGTTTTACCAGGAGACGCTGCGCATGACGCTCGGTATAGGTCTCGACAACGAAGGGCATCTCCGGACGAGGCCCCACCAGCGACATGTTGCCCACGAGCACATTCACTAACTGCGGAAGCTCATCCAGACTGGTGCGCCGGAGGAAGCGACCCAGCCGGGTAATGCGGAGATCGCCCGACTCTTTCGGAGAACAAGCGTAGGCGAGAGCATCCGCGTGCATGGTGCGGAACTTGAAGATTTGGAACCTGCGTCCGTTCCAGCCAACCCGTTCCTGCCGAAACAGCGCTGGACCCTTGGAATCTAGTTTGATCAGCAGCGCGAGCAACAGAAAGAGGGGCGAACCGAGGAGCAGCAGAATTGCCGCGCCGCCAAAGTCGAAGACCTGCTTGGCCCGCTCGTAGGAAAAGCGCCTTGGGTCGCGGCCGAACGAGGCCAGTAGAATGCCGTCAATATCTTCAAAGTCAATCAGAGGATCGGAGTGCAGAAGGTTGTTGGGGACAAAGGATACGCGCGCGTTGGCCGCCAAAGCTTCCTCAACTGCCCGGTGAAACCTCTCTCCTTGAAGGGATGGGATGGCAATCACGACGAGATCGGCGGCATACTGTGTAACCAATTGTCGGGTCATGGGCCCGCGCATCACGGACGCGGAACGCCGATTTTCGTAGCCTAATTCAAAAACCGCGCTGCCAACTCTCATAGCGCTGTCGTCAATAAACGCCACCGGCTCCAAGCCGAGTTTCGGAGAACGGCGCAGCACCGAGTAGACGCGGCGTCCAGTAGATCCAGAGCCGTAGATGAGAACCCGTTCAATACCATAGCCCTTGGCATGTAAGTGTTGCACCAGCATGTAAACGAGATGCTTTTGAAGGAAGAGAAAGAGGGGCACAGAGCCCAGGGCGATTACAAGTAGCCAGCGCGAAAACAGGAAGCTGGTGAAGAAACTCACCGTAAGAATAAATCCCAGCGACTGCATGGCTACGCGCAGGACGTGCTCCGTTTCACGCACGCGCAGCAAACTGGTTCCGCGGGAGTACGCGCCGGCGCGGTCCAGCATCAGGACAATGACGGCAGCGAAGGTAGCGGACACGCCAAGAACAATCGAATGCGGATAATAGACCTGCCTGCCCAATCCGAGGAAATCGTAAGCCGCGTAGCTCGACATGACTGCGCCCATCACGGTCGCGAAATCAGCAAGCGCTTCCAGCTTTGTCAGGTAACTTCGGAATCGCGCGGCGGAAGTGCGCGGCGCAACGCGTGTAACCAGAGCCAGATCCGAAACGACCGTTGATTTGGCCCTCGGTGAACCTGTCAGACCGATTGAGGATTGCATGCTAATCTTTGGCGCTGTCTTTGGCCCCTGCTGGCCGGGATTCTCTTAAGTTCTGCGCCGTCACCTTCGATTGCCTCGGGAGGAGTTTGTGGCTCAACATTTGAGTGCATGATTTTTGTCTGAAGGGAGAGGGAGACGCTCGAAAGCTTGGTGTGGCTCAGTTTGACTCGGCTTTGAAAGGGCATGGCTTCAGCCGTGCCGTAAACTGAGCCACTACCGACAGCTTTGAAAGTCTGCGCTATCGTTCCGACTTGCGAATCTGCCACTTCGGATAAAACGTCAGCTGGACAGAACTCGTGAAATCGATTCGCCGCCCCGGCGCAAGAACCGGGAACTTCCACTGTTCGTATTGCAGGAAGCCACTGAGCCCAACGTCATGCGTGAGCATTTTCTCCGCGCGCGCCGAGTAGTCTACAGAGCGGCCGCCGCCGACGAAGAGCGTGGAGACTTCCTGTTGCCGATATCCCAACTGGAAATTGTCGCGGGGTGAAAAGGAATAGGTGAGCCAAGCCTGACCGCCTCGACCCGCTCGTCCCATCCAGTTCCCCATGAGTTGCCCGTCATTCGTATAACCCGAGCGATAACGGCGTAGGCCGTAATAGACGAAGCCCGGTGCGAACTCGCTGCTTAGAGGTTCGTGGATCCCTTCCGCGCGAAGTTCCAGCTTTTGAACTTTCGGAAATTGCGCGATGTAAAACCCAGGGTTCACGACCGGGCGAGAAGAGCCGATGGGAGAGATCTCATCGACTGCCAACGCATCGCAATATATGGTCAGCCAGTCTCGCAGATGCGGCACGCGATAGCTGACGTCAGCAGCCGAAAGACGTTTGGCCGGATTTTGGCCGGTCACGTCCTCGGCATCATTCGTGTGCGAGTAAAAGGTCTTGATAAAGTTGGCCCAGGTAAAGGGAAGCCCAGGACCGGCGAACATAGCCGTCGCCCCCATCCCGATCTCGAGATTCGACGTGGGCTTAAAGCTGATCTTGAACCCATCGATAAATGGCTGCGGCTTGATGTCTCCCGGACCGAGCAGAGTTGTTCCGTTCAGTTCGAACTGGGTCCCGGAGAGCTGGCCCAGAAAGTACTCAGTCCGGACGGGACCGAGAACCTCGGAGAGCAGCGGAATTCGATAAGGCGACACGTTATCCAACTTCAGCATGAGGAAGGATTCCGCATTGTTGCTCAACAAAAGCGCACCCGAATCGCCCGGTCCGAGCCACCAGCCTTGTTTGCCGATTGAGATCTGAAGATTGTGGAAATTCACCCCGATCGCGCCCTCGATGACTCGAAAACGATCGAGGGTAGGAGTGGCATTGGATACGGGAAGAGTAAGGTCCGCGTTGGCAATTGCCTGCAAGACCTGAGGAGGATCGGAAGGAGACCCTGGAGCATGTTGGGACTCGCCGCGGAAGTAAAAGAAAAACGGGCCAGCCACGGCGTGGCCACTTACTCCGGTCACATTGTTGAACCCTCCTCCGTAAGGGCGCCCGTAATCGTTGACGATCGTCTCCCCAAAGTGATATCCGTCACGCAGCGGAGTTCCTGAGATTCCGGTCAAGCGTGTATACACGGATTCCAGTCGTATGCCGAGGTTGGGAGCACCGTCCAGGCGATCAGTCTCGGCCACAAATTCCTCCGCCAGTGTGTGATAGATCTTCTGCGCGTTACTCCCCGGTTCAGCATCGTCGCCCAATTGTTCGCGAGCCTCTTCAAGTAGTCGCGCACATTCCATCCTCGTCCAGGGACGGATTCCGACATTTGCGGATCGCACCGCGCCCAGTGCGATAAGACGGTTAAAGGCAGAATAGATCCAGCTATCTATCGGTACGTACGGCGATCCCATATTTACCGGATTGCGAACCTTTTCGTCTTTGTCCGAGTCTTTTTGTCTGTCCGGGTCTTTTTCAAAATTGCCCCATGCGGTTCCACCCACCTCGGGATCGTGATGAGCGCGATTGATCGGGGGAGCGAAGTACCATCCGAGAGCGTTGCCAACTACAACGTCGGAAGAGAAGTGTTGCGGGCCGGACATAACCAGATTTTCCAGATCGTTTCCGACGGCCAAGAACGCGGGCCGATTCGCGTGCGGCTTTACACTTTCAGTCGATGGAATTGGACTATCCGGCAATTCCGTTATCGCTTCCAACGCAGGAGAAGGCGGCTGCGAACCGATCTGAGCGTTGCTCTGTTCGATAGGCAAGAACATGACAACCACGACTAAGAGGACCGAGAGCCACATACGCCGGCCTAATAGTTATCGAGCGACCTCAACGGCAATCGCTGCGGCAGACAAGATTTGGGATGCCTGCAAGATATTCTTCCATCGCGAATTAGCGCTGAAGGCCTTCTCGGGTACGACGACCATGTCGCCGGGCCGCAGTTCAGCACTTTCTACTCCTCCGCCGAACAATCCTCCGTTACCCCCGGCCACGGAACCGTCGGCGCGAATCACGAAGATACCCTTTTTGTATGCTGTATTGCTCGGGCCGCCCGCTTGACCCAGATACCATCCCGCAGACTTGCCGGGCTTGTAAGCGACAGCTGTTGGGATGTAAACGGCGCCATTGACCACGACGGATGTGGGCACTTTCGGAATGAAGATCGTATCTCCCGCACGCACCTGAATATCTGCCGAAGTATTTCGCCAACGCTTGGAGTCCTTGGAGATGTGGATCACCATGCGTCCGACTGGTGGAGTGTTCTGCAAACGCTCCACGGTCGCCTGCCACTGCAGGAGCGCAGCATCCTTGGCGGCTTTCTGGTCGGTATCGTTATCTGGAACTGCTTTCAAAGACGCGCCTTGATTCTCGAGGTTCTGCATGAATTCAGCACGGTTGCGCTCTTCGAGCTCGCGAACCTGCACGCGTTCGAAAATGCTACCGTAAGGATAAGCGTCGCTGCGCAGACCTCCGGCGCGCTCGAGAATTGAACTTAACCGTTCTCCTTCCTCTATTCCGTAGGTTCCTGGATGCATGACTTCACCGTTCACTGTGATCGTAGCCCCCACATCACGCCAGCCGGCCAGTTCGCGGATGGTGAGCACATCACCGTCGTGCAGACGCATATCGGTGTCGGGTTCGCCCCCTACCGCGCGTCCAATCGCAACCGTCTCATGCTCGCCGACCACCCTTTGACCGCCTTCCACGGTGTAGCGCGTTAAATCCGCGGTCTCCGTAAAGGCGCCGCGCTTAAAACCGCCAGCCGTCTGAACCAACTCAGCGGCAGTCATGTCCTGACCGAGCGGGTACTTTCCGGGACGCCCAACTTCACCTTCGATGGTGACGGTTGGCGGATCGACCTTGGCGAGATTGCGGTGGACGATCAGGCGATCCTTGGATTCAAGCGGAAGGTTGTCTTTGTCGTCGCCCGCCAGGGCTCGCTGCAAGTTGACGCTGAGTACGATGAGTTTATTGTCGCCGGTACGGCGGAATATCTGCAGCGAATCGGTAGAAGCCACGGAGGTTAAACCTCCGGCCAGGTATATGGCGTCGCGTACGCGGGCGGCGCCGTTGGTCAGATGATCGCCCGGATCGCGCACTTCTCCCGTCACTGTGATGATCGGCGGGTCCTCAAAATCAAAGCGTGAGAAGATACGCACCGTATCGAACGCTTTCAGCGCGACAGGCTGGTCTTTACCGCGGTTACTCGCATTCAAGGCGTCGTCGAGATTGAAGGCGATGACCTGCGGGGTATAGTCGGGAGGATTCAAGCGGACGATTTCGGCATGAACCTTCGATGGTTCAGGCAGCAAATCGTTGTAGGACTTGATCAGGTCGGTAATCAACATGCCGTCGCGAAAAGCGTATTTCCCGGGCCGAAAGACGTGACCCTCGAGGTAAACGGTCTTGTCCGCGTAAGGAAGGATGGGCGAGATTTTGATCTTGTCGCCGTCCTGCACCGCAAAGTCCTCCAGCGCTTTCTCCACACTCTCCTGGTTATTGTTTTCGGGGATGTCGAGGCGAAGCATGGTGCGGCTCTCGTGCGCCTGTACACGCTCGACATCGACGTGGCGTAGCGTGCCAGAAGTAAGAACACCCCCCGCCAGTTCCAGCACCTCGGCCAGATTTTTCTCGCCATGCAATTCATAAATCGCGGGACGGCGGACCATACCCTCAACGCTGATCTCACCGCCCAGAGTCGGAACCAGGACAGTATCTCCCGACTGCAATCGCTCGACGCCGTTGCGGATGCCGTGCAGCAGCAGATCGTAGACATCGACCTCCTGAACCAGGGTGTGTCCTCGATAGTGGCGAAGCGTGCGCAACGATCCACGCGACGTGGGGCCACCCGCGATAAATACGGCGTTCAAGGGCGTGGAAAGCGAACTGATGTCATAGGCACCCGCTCGTTCGACGTCTCCCACAACGTAGATCCGAATGGTGCGCAGTCGCGCCAGAGAAACATCGGCTTGCACGTCCCGGAATTGGTTCCGCAGACTGCTTTGCACCAACCGTTGCACGTCGCCGAGGCTTCGTCCAGAGACTTGGATGAAGCCTGCCTCGGGCAGCGCAATTCTGCCCTCGCCGTCCACCACCCGGCGTAAGCGCTGAGAAACTCCGCCCCAGAGATTGATGCTGACCGAGTCGCCGGGGCCGAGCACGTAGTCGGGACCAACCGGGAGGTCCATGGGCAACTGATCGAAATTGCCTGTGCCGTTGCTAAAGACATCATCCCCGAAGCGAACCAATGCGGGCGAGCGTCTGCCATATTGCGAGTACAAATCGTAGAGTGAAGGAACGTCTGCGTAAGGATTCACTCGATGGTGTAAGGGTGCATGATCATCGCGAGCGATCGGCGGCAATGACAAGCGGTCGCGGCGGGAATCGAGGGATGCGCGCTGGTTTAGAGAGTTCTGATCCCGTTGCATCCCCGTATTCCCGCCGGAGAAGTCTCCACTCGGCTGCGTCAACGATGGAAAAGATGGCAATCGGCTTAAGTCCGGTGCGGTCTGCTGGTTCATCGAGCCGCCGGAAGAACCGATCGTACCCGGTACCGTCTGCTGCTCGGATCGGGCGCGGATTAGGCCGGGCAGATCTTCGGGACTGATGCGCTCCATTGATCCAGTTAATCCCGATCCCATTGCCCCCGACTCCATCGATGCCGAAGCGGTCGGCATGCTGTCAAAGTCGTCGGAATCTTGCATCTGGGCCAGTTCGACGGCCCGTCGGCTGTCCAATTCAGGTTGTTGCTGAGTCCCGGGCGGCCCTTCCGGAGACGGAGGATTGTACTGAGGCTGACTCGGTTGCGGACTCACTGGTACTCGACGATCCTGATCGGACCAATACCGCTCTTCCTGACTCGTGTTGCGAGTCTTGTCTTGATTTGCTGTAGTCGAACTCTCCTCTTCTTTGGTTGTGATTGAACGAGCGCGCATAGCGGACTCGCGCTTACGCTCGTCTTGAGTGGGCAGTGCCCGGATGTATAGCCGCTTTGACACTTCTTGGGTCGCCAGCACTCGGATGTTCTCGTCCTCGCGCAACAGGCGAAAAAGTGCTTCGTCCGTCAAATCTTTGGAGTCAAGGATCCTGCCCTGCTCGAAAGCCGCTCGAACCAGAAGCTTCTTCACTTCCAGAAGCAAGCCGGTTTCTTTCTGGAGAAGCGTAATCAGCTTCTCCGCCGAAAGCGATACCGTCTGCTCCGCCTGCCGCTCCGCCTGCGAATGCGATTCGTCGAATGCTCGCGTGCGGCCATAAATAGGCGGATCCTGAGCGGACATCCAAGCCGTGCTGAGAGTCAGGAGCGACGCCAGGATTGCCGCTCCGGCGTTTCGAAATCGACGCGGAAGGAACCTTTGCAGTCTCTTGTTGACGAATGTCAGAAACTGAGTTCGGCTTGACCGACGTTTCAAGTGACAAGATCTCTTCATAGTGGTTCAACGTCGGCTTCATCCACCTCGAGCATCACCGATCGCATGAGCAGATCGATCGAGAGCACCAGGCGGAAGCCTTCTTTGCGGCGGACCATGATTCCTTCCGCATTCAGCAGAGGCCCGCTCTTCACGCGAACTTTCTTGCCTTGGCGCAGGTAAGGATGAGGTTGCGGCCGCAAACCAGCGGACACGCTAGATTCCAGCGCACGGATCTCAGAGTCCGGAACCGCGGCCGGCTTACCCTGAAAGGTTACGAATTGCACGACCCCTGGAGCCCGAAGAACGCCCAATCGATCTCGAAGGTCGAGGTTCACGAAGACATAGCCCGGGAACAGGGCCATATCCAACTCCTTGCGACGATCCTTCCAACGGCGCACGCTCCGGTAGACTGGAAGAAAGTAGTTCAACCCCTGGTGTTCGAGATGACGGGTGACCACGTTCTCGTGCCTCGGACGAACCGAAACCGCGTACCAGTGCTGAACCGGCAAAGGCTTTTCGGTGCGGCGGACAGTACCGACTGGAGCCGCAGTCTCTAACGCTGCGAAGTTTGAGAGAGTATTTTCCAGCACCGCTTTCGCTCCTAACTACAGCTCCGCCATCTCAGTTACATTCAAATGATGAATGTAAGCGATTAATTATCAATACTTTAACCAAGCAATCGCGACCCGAATCCGCTAGTTATGTACTGAACCTACTAACGATGGCCGGTCCCGCAAGGCGCTCAAAATTCCAGCCGCGGAACTCTCCAATGGCTTGGTGCGAACGTCGACAACCGCCCAATAAAACAGCCCACGATTCTGTTCCGGCGCGAGCGCCACGATCTTCATCTGGGGATAGCGGCCAAGCAGAAAGCCGCATTGGGCGAGGTGCCTGTTAGCGTCTTCGAGCGCGAGAATCAAGACATCGGGCTCGGCCTCTTCGACCGTCCCAGCCAGTTCGCTCTGATCATGGACTTCACCGATCACTTCGATATCAGGCTGGTCTGCGATTACGGCAAGGACAAGCTCTCGCATCAGTCGTGGATGGTTTGCAACCAGAACTCGCACTCGTTTCACCAGCGTAGCCCTCGCCATTCCGTTCTAAACGCTTGCGATATTGCGCACAAGAATCAATTGTTTACTAAGGTTGCAGTGCCAAAAGAGGGCATGTCACAATCGGAATCGTGGTACTAAGCTGGGACTAAGCGAGGCACTAATCGGTGGTCGTGGAGGACTTACGGCAACTGGGCGCGATAGAGCGCGGGCAAACCGAACGCTCGCCCGCAATCGCTGGCGAACAGGATGGACTTGGAGTCCAGTGCCCACGCCGGAGATGAGCTGTTGCAATTCCCTCCGGTCAACAGCGTCACTCGACCGTCCGCAAGGTTTCGCAGCCAGACTTGCTCCGGGCCGTTCCGCGTTGACGTAAAGGCCGTCCATTTCCCATCAGGCGAAACAACCGGCTTCCTGGAGTCGAGCGCAACTGGTTCAACCTGCAGAGTTGTTTCCCTGGTGGTTGGATCGAACTGCATCATGGTCGATGTCCGATTCGCTACCACTTCGAAGTAGATCGGTCCATCCGGTGTTGCCGCTATGGGATGAAAGGCCTGCCCCGCAAATGCCAGTTCTTCGTCGCGGCCATCGTGCAACCAGCGCAATATATAACGCTCTCCGCTTATCGACTGGTAAAAGATCCCCGCTCGTGAAACGGCTGGGTAGGAGGAGAAGATAGCTCCCTCTTCCACGGCGACGCGCTCGAAACGCTGGCCTGGTTCCTCGGCATAGGCCCGCATGTGTTGTCGCGCATCGACGAAGGCAATCAACGCAGCCAAAACTGTTGCGCCAACAATCCACCTGCGAGAAAGGCTTCGCCAGCGCTCCCATCCCAGCATGACAAACAGGACAAGCAGCAACCACACCTTCGGAAACAACGACGGGAGCCCCAGAGGGGCGGTCAACAAAAGATATGCGGCTATGAAGAACGCCCGCTGCCATGGCAGCGATTCCTCCGACAGGAGCACGAGTGGCAGCAACAGTAAGATAAACGTATACGATGCTGCGTTTGTGGATAACAAAAGTACGGCAATGACGAACCAGGCAAAGTCACGGCGATCGGTGGATGGTTTTAGGGCTACGCCCAGGCAGAGAAAGACAATCACCGTCACATTAATAAAGGTGCGCAAGAAGAAAAATATTCGCGGAGCTTCCCAAAGCGGGCTGGGATTCAGCTCTGGTTCCCGTACAAGATAATGCCGGAGCATGGTCGAAACCGTCGGCACGCCCGGGTTATAAGGATCGATCGCACCGCTCTCCAGGGATCGCGGGAGAATCTGCGTGGCGTAATAAACAATGTCATGCCAACCGAACAAGGCGATCGCGAGGACTCCCAGGCAAGCAATGGCGGCGATCATTCCAAAGACTGCCTTCCAGTTTCGTTTGGCAATGAAGTACAACAGAAACGGGCCACCGTACAGTTTCAATCCAAACGCCAGGCCAGCTAGCAGTCCGCTTATTGCGTGCTTCCGGCGGTGCAGGCAATAGAAAGAAAGGGTCAATAAAAAAAGCAGGAAAACGTAGTACTGGCCATAGAGGAAGTTGGTTCGAAGGGAGAAATAGCCACAGAATGCCAGGAGCCAGACTTGTTCCACACTGAATCGCGTCATGCGCGACAGCAGCCAGACGGTCATCGCCAGAAAACCGAGGTTGAACAGAAGCCACACCTGCTTGGCTCGAAGCGGAGCAAGCTTAGTCAGCCCGACCAGAGGCAGCGCGGTCAAAGGGGTATGGGGATTGTAGTTGCCGAGTTGATGCTCGACGCCGGCATAGTTCATTTGCCGTTGGAACCATGTCCAGTCGTAGTAATCGTGCAAGGGCTGGCCTTGTCGGACCAGGACCGACGCCGTGTAGTAGTTCGGGAAATCAGTGTTTAACTCCGTCCAGCCTGCTCGAAATGCCCTTGAAAGAAAAAATATCAGCGCGAGCAACGCTATCCAACGCGTTGCGCGGGTGAAGCGCGAGTTAGAAGGTGAGGCAGCCATGGGTCGAGCAGGATCGGCGGGTGGTCCTTGAAGCGTCTGCGAGAAAGACCGTCGTACACAGTCCGAGCGGTGACTTGTATCCGCATGCGCCGAGTGAACCGTGAACAAAAACCGCGGCCTGGTAGTAGCGGGGAATCAGTTCTTAACTTCGTTCCTTCCTTTCGTTGTTTGCGGCGCGGCGGTGTGGCTCGGGGCTACAGCTTCCGCGCTCCCCGGACCGAGGTCAATGACTGATGGAGATGAGCTTGTCACTCTGCCGCGTTCCAAAACTTCATCTCCATTCGAGAATTTCTTTCCGACATGGTAATGGTCGTGGAGATAGAGCTGTAGAGGAACAAGATGATTACCCGCGTTGTTGACAGGATCATCCAACCCAGGGAAGCTACTCACGAATGTTACCCGATGTTCTTCCAGTGTCTGCACAACGTTCCGAACTTCTTCGGGCCTGGAATAGTCCGTCGCACTCAGAAACGGCACTCGAGAGGGATTTCGGAGCCGGAGGGCAAAAAAAAGAGAAGTATTGCCGAAGAAATAGTCTAACGGCTGGGTCCGTTCCGCCAACCACTTGGCCTTCTCGTAATAGTCGGGCTGGAAAAAGACGGTGCGTCCGGTGGGAAGATTGAGATAGGCTTTCCAGCGCGTTTGCGTAACGATCGGCTTCAGGATGGCCAAAACTACGATCGCCGTCCAGAGGATTGGCAAAAGAGTTTTCTTAACCGGAACGAACCCACATGTAAACCAGACGAGAAGAACAATTCCAGGGAGGGAAACTGTATATAGCCGGTTGTATGCCGGGGCGGAGGAGATTGCTAGAAACATCGATAGCCCCGTGACGTTTATCAGCATCAATCGCTCCCAGGGCAGTTCCGGCCGCGACCGAGCCGCACCCCAGTAGTACAGGACGAAGAGAATATAGATAAAGGGAATGAGGACATGAATAAGGGGCCAAGCGGCGAGGTCGGGCCAGTTGGGCCACGAATGAATGGAAGGTGCTCCCCTTAGATAGGCTCGCCATGTGTTCCACTGTTCGGCGGAATAATACTTAGCGACAAAGACAACCGTGTAATAAAGGAACCGTCTCAAACCCGCCTTCCACAGAAAATAGGAACTAAAGATGGCAACGGTCGCAAGGAAACCACCAAGGAGACCCGCCTCTTTCTTAAGCAGCAAGCCCCACCGTGCGGCGCTGCGTTGCCGTTCCCACAGCAAGAACAAAGCGAAACCGATGACACCCAGGACCATGGATTGACTGAAGCATGTGCCTAACCCCCAGAGCGTACCGGCCCATGCCATTCGGGCGACAGTTCTTTTCTCGATAGCGATCGCCAGCGCCGCAATAGCGGCAAGCGCGCTGTACCAGTGATGGGTTGCGTCTAGGTAACTGCTGAACGGAAGCGTGAGAAACAAAAAACCGGGGAGGAACAAAGTTCCTCCGACCAGCACCTTTCCAGAGATCACGATACACAGCCAAGCGTTGACCAGGCCGATTAGGACCAACATTGCCTGAGGGATCCAGGCTCTGACTCCAAACAGCTTGAAAAGCGCCGCATAAAGGACGTCTGTGCCGGGCAGGGTGAAATGGTCGTAGTCGCGATAGATGATTTGTCCTTCGAGCATTCGCGTGGCGTTGTGCAGGTAAATTGACTGATCACCGATCGCCAGACGAGGCGTCGCCGGAAGGACGAATACCTCCAGATACAAGAATATGCCGCAGGCAAGCAAGGTGAACAGAACAAGCCAAGTCCTGGACTGATCCTTCAAGACGACCGGCGTCAAGTATCGAATTGGAGTAGCAAAATCTGTAGAGGGCTTCAGTCCTGATCTCCTCCCATTAACGAATGGCCTGTCGAAACGGGCTCGCCAGTGCCGTGCGGTCTAAACACCTCCCGCCGCCTGGCCAAATCAATAGATCTGTCGAGTCAGGTCAAATCCGATAAAAACCTTCGAGGGTTTGTCGGCGGTGGGATCGCCCGTGAATGTCGCGTTGGTTCCGGAGCGCTCGGAGACGATGGTGCCTGGACTGTTCGTGAAGCCGAGGGTAAACGCATGCCGCCAGAGTCTCTTCTGGATGCCAAAGGAAAACTCCGGCCGATGAATGGCCAGCTCATTTCCGTTCACCAAAGTCGGTATGGTCTCGGCAATGATAGCAACGGTCGTACGAATATCAACCGCCGCACCCATCGCGAGCGAGAAGGTGTTCGCACAAGGCCGGGCTTGGAATGAGGCCGGGAGTGACACGGCGAGTGGAGCGCTGCAAGGTTGGTTTGGAACAGCATCGGCGAGAGCGTTATTAGGATTCGCAAGCAACGGACGTTGATGAATGGAGAACGTCGGCGCGGCATAGACCTGAGCGCGGTGGCCGATACTGCGGGAAGTAACCAACTCGAAATTCTCCGTGTAATTGGACTCCAGGTCATTTTGACCGTCGACCGAGAACCTCAGCGCTGCGTTGAAAGGCTTGCCGTCTCGCTCATCGATAAAATTGTAAGCGGCCATGAGTTCGATCGGTCGCCCGATTACACTGGGTGAGCGATACGCCATCACCGAGAGCTTCGAGGTCACTCCATAGCGCAGGCCGAAGGACGAGACGGAAAAGTCATCCAATCCAAACAAGGTGTCGCCGCGGCCGGGAGTGGTGAATGCCGGTTCGTAGGGAAAACGATGCGTGAAGTTCACATAGAACCCATGCCGTTCCAGGCGGCGTCCGGTTGGCACACTAAATAAGGAGTCGTCTCCCGGAGTGTAGATCTTAGCGACGGTCTTCTTCTTTTCCGTGTCCGCTACCGCGGACGGTTGCGAACTCGATACTGCCTCTGCCGCAGGAGCCGCTGGCGCGCTCGCGGGAACCTGCGCCGTGGCGGCATCGGCCTCGCGGATGGAATTGGTGGCTACGTCCACAAGATAGCGCTTGCCATTGCGCTCTATCACCAATTGCGAAGCCGATCCTGACAAGAACGTAACCCCGAGGTCACTCGCGCTGATGCCGGGCTGAGCAGGCGCCGCAGCCGGCGCCGGGGAGGGGACCTGGGCGATGGCAATCGTGATTGCCGCAGGCATCAAGCCCACCGATAACAGAAGTTTTGCTAACGAATTCCTGGCCAACATGACTTTCACATTTCTCCTTTGACACTGGGTAATCTCGGTTGAAAGATCTCTTCTCCATCGCCTTGCGGAAGGTGGAGAGAACACACGCAGCGCTGGCAGATCGGATTGTTCGCGATGTCAAGCTCGTCACGGAATCGCAACGCCTGTGGACTATTCAAAATCTCGTGCAAACTGGAGTCGTTAATATTCCCGAAGGCGGGATGAAAAAAACATGGCCGCACTTCGCCCTCTGCACCGACCACCGCTGAAACCCATGGCGCATTGCAACGGGGGGCCACGGGTTGCACGTGGCCCAGATACACACGAAACTGTCGGACGATCCGCCGCAACTTCGCAGCCGTCTCCACGACGAATCCCGAACTCAGATCGGATGCGTATTCGTGGATGAGATCTTCCATTTCTCTTTCGAGAATCTCGACTTGTTGGGCATCGAGGGTGACGGAATCGGCCTTAGGCTGAGTCCAACCTTGCGGATGATTGAAGGCGTCCGAAACCGCGTCGGCGGCGAGAAAGGAAATCGAATTCAGCCCGTGATCTTTGGCCGATTGCACGGTGGCGCGCAAGGAGGCGTGATTTTCCCTTTGCACGGTACACCGGGCCCGCACCACGATTTCGGGGCGAAAACGCCGCAACGCCTGAACTCCATCCATGAGCAATTCGAAGGCAAGCGGAATTCTCCGTACGCGATTGTGCACCAGTGCAGGACCATCGAGCGAAACGATGACATCATCGATGGCAGCTACTAGGAGTTCCGCTTCCGTGGAAAGAAGCGTGCCGGCGGTGAGCAGCGTCACCCGAATACCGAGGTCGTGGAGCATCCGCGCCAAAGTGCAAAGTTGGGGATTGCGCTGCGGTTCGCCCCCGCTCAGCACCGCCCACCGCACTCCAAGCTTGCGAAACGAATCGCGCTGAGCCTCCAGAAGCGCGGGCGTGATCTCTTTCGGCTCACGGATCTTCCAAATGTCGCACATCACGCAGCGGCAGTTGCATTGGTTGTGGGGCGAGAGCACAACCACAGGCAGCGAATGGATGTGGTGAGCAGACAGATCCAAGTGCGCCGCTTCGCCGGCGATAGGCATTGTTGAAGCGGGAGCGATTGTGACCAGGGCGTTCATGGCTGGATCCGCTCGAATTTCAGGAGAATGTGATCGGAAAAACCGCGAATGATTGGGCAGTGCGCCAATAGGCGATCACCCTGCTCTGCCAGTTTCAGGAGTGCTGGAAACTGCTTGGCGGCGGACTCAACATAGCTGGGAGGAACCATGAGCCCGATCCCCCTCCACGAGCGGAGTCGCAATGACGGTGCGAAGATCCGCGCCAGCGATCGAATGCCGTAATAGTGCACCTGAATACTCGAACCGGGTGCTAGCTTCGCGGTAACGCTCGCGGAATGCCAGCGCCGGAATGCCTTGCGCGGGTTGGCTTTGAGCAGAAACCAGATGACCTCCCAGAAGCAGCAAGGACCGAGGAAACACAGAAGTGCCGTTCCCCCTGGCTTGAGCAGGCGACCGAGGTTTTGACCAACGGCGTTCAAGTCTTCAACGCAATTGAGCGCGGCAAAGTTCGAAAAGACGCCATCGAACGGAGCCTCGTGCTGAACAGCAGCCAAGTTCTCAGCGGTCAGCAGATGTAAGTCGATGGTATTGGCATTGGCGTTCATTTCTCGAATTCGCCGCGCAGCCACGCGAACCATCGCCGGTGAGCTGTCGCACGCGGCTACTTGCACGCCGCGTTCGGCCAAGAAACAGGCGTCGATGCCCGTGCCGCATCCGATCTCCAGAACACGATCCCCCGAGCGGAACGTCCGGCCGAGTTCTTTCCATACGGCGGAACGCTGGGCTTGGCCGATCTTCGAAAAGGTGAATCCCTGGTCGTAGCCTTCGGCAAGCGCGTCGAAAGGAGCCTGCGTCATTTCGGTTTGCAGGGTCGACATGCTCATGCCTCCTTCTCGGAAATCGACGCCTGAAGTCCCTCGCGGGCAAGAGCAGCCTCGGACTGCAACTTGTAAATGGCCGGCAAATCGACTTCTGGCTTCGCCTGCATCCTTTCGATCTCCACTTCGGAGCGCAGCAAGCGATCCGCGAAGCTATAGAAACGGCGCGAGTGGCGGCCCCGTACGCGAAACTCCCGATCGGAACTCATGTTCCAGGGCTTGAGAGCCTCGACCCTCTCCGCAATTTCTGCGAAATAGGGTGTGCCTTTGATGGGATACGCCACCGTCGTAAAGAAAATATCGGGATTCGTTCGCTTTACATGCTGGACGGTTGCTTCAATGTCCTCGACTTCCTCGCCCTCGTATCCCCACATCAGAAACATTCCCGTTTGAATACCGCGGGATCGGCAGAGCCCCACGGCAGACTGAACCTGCTCGACGGTCACGCCGCGCTCCATCGCGTCCAGCACTCGTTGCGAGCCGCTCTCCGAACCGATCCAGACGCGAAAGCAACCCATCTCCGCCAGAGTTTCGACGACTTTTGTATTGAGTCGATCCGCTCTCGAAATACATTCGAAAGGTAACTGCAGGCGCCGGCGTTTGAGCTCCTCGGCATACTGCGAGAGCCAGCCGGGATGGATGGTGAATACGTCGTCGGCCATCCACGCCATGTCCGGCTGGTAACGTTCGATCAACCACTCGAGTTCGTCGGCGACCGACGCTGGCTTTCTGCGGCGATGAGTTTTGCCGAACACTTCATGGCTGCACCAACGGCAGTGATAGGGACACCCGCGGGCGGTGATCAACGAGACCGAACCCATGCCATGATGTTTGCGCCAGGTTTCGACATACTGTCCCATGTCGATGGCTTCGCGATCGGGCCAGGGCTGGGCGTCGATGTCGCGCAACTGTTCGCGCGGTTTCGTCCGAGTGATGTTTCCATCGGAGTCGCGGAAGGCGATGCCATCCACGCGATAGAGCGATTCCCGAGAACCGGTCCGCAACACGGGAAGCAGTTCCTCGATGGTGACTTCTCCTTCGCCGACAACAATTACATCGGCTCCAGCATTAAGGTATTCGGGGATATACGCGCTCGGTTCCGGACCGCCGGCCACAGTCTGCCAACCCGACTCCTTCGCCGCGCGCAGGATTTCGAGCACGTTCGAGCGCGTCATCAAGTTGGCATAGACTCCGAGGACTGCCGGCGGCGACTGCCGGAGAATCTCGAAGAGCTGGTCACGGGAGCCAAAGGTGGAATCGAAGACTTCCACCTGAACTCCTTTTCTCCGGAGGTGCGAGGAAATATAAAGAATGCCCAGGGGGGGATATGGTTTCATGATCTGAAGTTCCTTCGGATCTTCAAATAAGAAATAACCGTGCGTGAGAAGCAGATCCATATCCGGTTGTGAACCCTTATCGAAATGTGGCAGCACCAAAAGTCCTAGGAGCTGCACTCAGACTGCAATTGCAATTGCACCAAGCTGCCGGCGTGGGAATCGTCGAGCTGGGTGGGATTTGGCGTATGGCTCGTGCGTTCGAGTTGAACCACTTTGTCCCACAGTTCTCGCCGGTCATTCCTATTCCTATTCCTAT
>JGI12635J15846_10000150_pt1 | contig 51626 bp, 54 predicted proteins | sample BlaSpr_A8_OM2_M2_FD_15846 | JGI IMG/M metagenome (IMG submission 15846)
GGAAAATGCGGGTTGCGCTGGCACGGGTCCTGCTCGGAATGCCGGATGTATTGCTGATGGACGAACCGACGAACCACCTCGACATCGAATCCATCATCTGGCTTGAGCAGTTTCTCAAGTCATTTCCTGGCGCGTTACTGATGACTTCGCACGATCGCGAGTTCATGAATCGTTTGGTCTCAAAGATTGCAGAGATTGATGGCGGCGAGATCATCACATATTCGGGTGACTACGACTTCTACGAGCGCGAGCGGGCGGTGCGAGAGAGCAATCAGCAGGCAGCATTTGCCCGGCAGCAGTCCATGCTTGCCAAAGAGCAACGCTTCATTGATCGTTTCAGGACGCACGCGGCCAAAGCGGCCCAGGTGCAGAGCCGGATCAAGGCCTTGGACAAGATCGAGAAGATCGAACTGCCGAAGAAACGCCTGGTGGTGAAGTTTGAGTTTCGCCTCCCTCCGCGATCCGGCGAACAGGTGGCTGTCCTTGAGAATCTGCACAAGAGTTACGGCCCGCGTGTGATTTATGAAGGATTCAACCTCACCATCCGCCGCGGAGAACGCTGGGCCGTCATGGGAAGAAACGGCGCGGGCAAGACCACGCTGCTCAAGATGATTGCGGGAGCCAGTGCTCCAGATGCCGGAAGCGTGCGGCTCGGTGCCAGCCTGTATATGGGCTACTTCGCGCAACAATCGCTGGACGTGCTCAAGCCCGATCTCACCGTTATCGAACAGTTGCAACAAGATTTTCCCCAAGACGGTCTCGGGGCTCTGCGGAACCTGGCGGGGGCATTCCAGTTCTCCGGTGAAGACGTGGATAAGAAGATCCGCGCACTCTCCGGCGGAGAAAAATCGCGGCTGGCAATTGCACGCATGCTCTACAACCCGCCGAACTTCCTGGTGCTCGACGAACCTACCAATCACCTGGATCTTGCGACCAAGGAAATGCTGGTGGACGCCCTGAAGGATTTTGAAGGCACCATGATCTTCGTATCGCATGACCGCATGTTCCTTCGCGGTCTCGGCTCACGTGTGCTGGAACTGGGCGGTGAGAGCGGCACGGACCGCCATCCCACTGTTTATCCTGGGTCATACGTTGAGTACGTGGGGAAGCTTGGACACGAGGCGCCTGGGATCTATTCGTAGGCCTTGCAGGGCTTTTGTGCGACCACTCGCCGGGTAGATATCGAAGCCTGCGTCGCAGCTAACGGAGAGATTCGAACTCTCAAACACCTGTTTCTAAGACAGGCTGCTATTCCAATTCGCTCACTCTGGCGCACAGGGGAGGATTTGAACCTCCGCCTCCCACTAGGCAAAGACAAGACTTGTGCCACTTCCGCCATCAAAAATCGCGGACCTCGGCACTTCGCGACTAACTTCGGCCAAGTTTGACTGCGTGTGGCACAAAGAGAGTAAGCTAAAAGAAACAGTTCCTTTAGCTTTTTGGGGGTGGTGAGAATGGCAGAAGTTCGACTGCAAGAAGGCGAGTCGTTGGAGAATGCCCTGCGGCGGTTCAAACGCAAGGTTATGACGGAGGACATTATCAAAGACATAAAGCGTCACTCCTACTATCTGAAGCCGGGCGAGAGACGCCGGGTCAAACAGGCCTTAGCTCAAAAGCGTGCGCGGAAAAAGATTCGTAAAGACTCGGATCAAGTTGCACCAAGGCGGGCTGCTGCTGCCAAGTAGTGGCCCATTTCTTGTATCACTCGCTGATTTCGTTCAGAAGATGCCTTTCCTCTTCGATGGTCGGGAGTGCGATTGCATGTGGTTGACCCCGACTAATGCGGAAATAAGCAAGCTAGGAATCAGCGCCATATGAGCGAACACTTCCGTTAGATCGGGCCAAATTTCGGCCGCGGCAAAGAATAAACCGAGAGTTGCCACGAGACCAGCGACGGTCCAGAGCAAAGTCATCCATCGCCGATTACTTTCAACTACGGCCCAGATCACGAGGGCTAAGTAGGCCATAGCAGTTATCAGCGCCATCTGCCCCTCCCTGATTTATTAAGAGTGTAACTCTGACTCTTCCCAAGAGCCTATGAAATAAGGGATCCTTGCTCGTCTGTCCCCCTTTTGTCTTACAGACGAGGAATCCCGAACCTGCTACGGTCGAAGCTATCAGTGATCACAGTGGTCCCGCCCGCGTAACGGGAATTCGGTAGTGACAGCTTTCACTCTGGAGTGTAGTAACACAAACGAACCCCGAATCATTGGTACTGGTAGTGTCTGTTGGCGTCTCTCAAGGAAAGGATAAATCCGATGGATATGACGAATGTCATGAATCACGTCCGGGAAGAGCTTCGAGAACAGCCTGACATCAACTTCTCCGAGATTTACTTTAGAAGCGTTGAGCGTGGAGTCAGTAGCGCCGAGGTGCGCGGCGCGCTCGTCGAGATGTTGAACCGAAATGAGATCAGGATCAAAGACGGTAAGTGGAGATTGGCTTCAAGTGTGGAACGACGAAAGTCGGCCTGAGCCACGGACATCCCAAACTCGCCGAACGAGATCGCTGCCAGCGACGGCAAGTCGCGAATGTCTGAAAAACGGCAGGACACCTTGCTCCTTGCTGCCGCCCTGCAGCACAAAACGGACAATCTGCGGGATCAATGTGGATATTCTCTCGCCGCGGATGGCGTCCATCGAGTGCGAAGATCGGGGGATATTTCATGTTGATGGAAGAATTCTTCAACGCTGTTGATCGTGCGTTTACCCGAGAAGCGAATCGAATTCCGCTGTCACCGTTTCGTCTCGAACTAAAGACTTCCTTGGAGCTACCGCTATCTGCGCCGGAAGGTCCGCTAGTGGCTCGCCCGTCAAAGCGGCGTGGGGCATCGGTGCACAATTCTCTACGAGAGCGCCGTATTCGGACGAAAACAGGCTAGTACACGGTGGCTCTTAAAAGGAGTCGATGAATTGGTCACTGGCTAGAGTTTCTTCAGCCATGGCTGGCGTATTCTCATACGACCATCATCATCCCACTTGACAACCGCGTCGTCCTCGTTCGCCCGCTCGACTGTGCCCAACTCCCCGGTCGGTATTCCGAAGTTGCCTAAACCCTCGACACGATCTCCGGGATTCAATTCCGCGCCTGTGGGAGACGGCTCTGCCAGCGGTGGCCTCTTGGCGCGATCAGAGTCAGGGGTTGCCCCGATGCGCGACAGGGGCGGCTGAGGAGATTTATGCAGCTTGGGTATTGGTTTGCTGTTATGGGTCTTGTTCATTGATTGCCTCTCTCTCCAGTAGGCAGAAGATCGCCCTTCAATACGATTGATCATCCTCGTGCATGGTGTTGAACTGTGGCTCGGCGTAAGTAAAATGTTGGCTCCGTTCAGAGAAACAGTAAAAATCTGAGCTTCACAGCCGTAAACCCGCCGCCGATCCTCTGACACTGTTCGTCTTCGATAGTCCAAACCATGGTCATGTGAAAAAGAGGCACATTGTTTCCACCTTATCCAGTCCAATACTACATTTCGCAGGTTGGCCGAGACTGGTCAAAACCGCTCGGTATGTAGGAAGTTTCTGTAACCGCCAGCCTCCGATATTTGCGACCGCGCAAGCTAGTCGTGGAGCACGACGTTGAGAAGCGAACTGTGAACCTGCAATTCTTCGCTGTTGTATTCGATGAAGCCCATCTCCCGGAACTTGTTCATGAAGAAATTGATTCGCGAGCGGGTTGTGCCCACCATCTCAGCCAGAGTCTCCTGACTGATCTTCGGGATCACAGATTCGGGCTTTCCGTCCTTGCCGAAGCGAGCCAGCAACAGCAACATCCGGGCAAGTCTTTTTTCGCTGGAATTGAAAAGTTGGTCAACCAAATCCTCTTCATATCGAACGTTCCGTGTCAGCAAATATGCTACGAACATATCGGACAATGCAGGTTCCCGGTGAAGCACTTCCATCATGTACTTCTTGTCGATTCGCATCACGGAGCAATCGGTCATTGCGGTTGCAGAGAACAAGCGGAGAGTCTGCTCCGCAAGGCAACCTTCCCCGAAGAAATCGCCCTCGTTCAAAATCCCTATCGTGGCTTCCTTCCCGCTCTTCGACACAACGGTGAGCCTTACCTTTCCTTTCTGAATATAAAACACGGCATCAGACGAATCGTCCTGAACAAAGATCGCCTGCTTGTTGGAAAACTCTGCGATCTTTCTACCGCCGTCAACGGTCGAAAGGAATGTCTTGGCATCGAATTTGCTGAGTTTCTTCGCCGCTACCCTGTGTTTCATGATGGGCCCCGTTTCGAGAGTTTCGAATGCACGGAATGCAACTTCGTATGAAGGATGAATGAATGCGGTAGGAGGGGAAAGCAACTTCAACGTCGCGGGCAAAACTGCGATCCGCTCGACGAAAATAATGATTTCATCCTTGCTGTTGAAAGTCAATTTGTCTCACCCTGCTGACCTCGCTGTCCATCGTGACTGTTGTGTGGTAAAAGCGGCTACGAAAGACTGGCCGGGAATTTTCTTAAGCGACCTGATCAGTATTGACCAGTCCTGAGAGGAATTCGGAGACTAGCATGAGCTTATAGGGGGTGTCTGAATGTCATCGACAGAAGGACAAACTATTCACAGAGTTCTACTAGTGGATGACGATGAAGTCGTATTGGGCGTAATGAGCGAATCGCTCAAATCGAAGGGATTCGAGGTAATCGCTGTAGGCGGCGTAACGGATGCTCTCAAACGCATTGCCACCGAGAAATTTGATGTGCTGATCACCGACCTGCACATGCCCAATGCAGGGGATGGCTTTACAGTGATCTCGGCGATGCGGCACTCGCAACCAACCGCACTCACTATGCTATTAAGCGGCTTCCCGGACGTAAAGAGCGCGATGGAAGCGATCATTCTTGAGGCCGACGAAATCGTCGTGAAACCTGTCGAGGTCCAGCAACTGGCTGAACTGGTTCGAGAAAGACTGCTGATTCAGAAACCCGCTCACCGACCGAACAAGGAGAGAGTGAGCGAGATACTCGATCGCTGTTCTGCCCTTATTGCCGTAGACTGGTTGTCCCGGGCAAAGCAGGCTCGCGAACTGAACCACCTTTCGCTTACCGATAGCGAGCGAACTGGCCATCTTCCTAGGCTGATAGAGGACCTCATTTCCCGCCTAAACAGACCCCCTACTGGACCACCGCAGGATAGCGATGCCATCTGTTCTCCCGCCGCCGTCCTACACGGCGAACTACGATACGCGCAAGGCTACACCCCGGAGATGCTGGTACACGAATCCCGTATCCTACAGGTGATCCTGTTCGGGACGTTGAAAAACAATATGAACGCTCTGGACTTCAGCTTGCTGCTACCGGATGTGATGACGATTGCGGATGAGGTGGACGCACAATTGATGCAGACAATAGGGAGCTATATGAAACTCGCGAAGCCACCGAACGCACCAAAATTGGCGATCTCAGCGAAGCCCGCAGCCGCCTGAAGAACTCGCCGGAGGTAATGAGATTGGCAGAAGTTCGGTTACAAGAAAGGCGGGTTGATGGAAAACGCCATCCGTCCCTTCAAGCGCGGGTCTCTCGGACGGAAGATAGCATTGAGGAAGTTATCAACTTGCAAATACCACAAGAAATCTGGCCCATCTGACAAATCAAGAACAGTGGATGGAACTCTGCGAACTGGCCCCCAATGAACAGGACCAAGACAAATTGGGGGCGCTATTCGAAGGGATTCTTTGCCTTCTCGAAAACCAACAAGCGTGGCTTAACACCGCTGCTGATGGCATGCCACACGAGACATCAGCGTTAATTTCACACTGAGCGATTTCCAGTCAGATTTCCAGTCATTTACGTTGCCTTGCGTCCGAGGCGAAACTCTAACCCGAGATTTTCCCTTCGATGGCCGCAGTGATCTGCGAGAATTTCCTCGTGTGCGGTCGCTACAAACCAAGTCGGCGAAAGCAGATCGTTGGACAGCACTTCGACAGCGCCTCCGATGCAGAGGACTGGAATCCCCGCTTCAATGTTGCGCCGGCCCAACCCGTCCCAGTGATCCGCCAGCATCCCAAGGAGCTCGTGCGGGAATTCTCACTAATGCTTTTTACCGCGCTTCTGACTCCCATCCAGCAGGACTGCGACGATCCGACAAATCAGACGTTTAGCTTCCAATACCCACGGAGGGAAGCCTTCTTGACCTTTTGCTCGCCAAGCAGGAGGTTCAACGCCGTACCGACTCTATCCCGGCGCTTTCGGAGCTGTGCCGCCAAATCATTCTCGCCCACCACCACCTCCCCGGACGGGTAGCGGCGATGGACGCTGCGCGCATAGTTTGAGATTTTGTCAGCAATGGCGCGAACCTCTTTTCCCTCTTCCTTCGTTCGTTGGGCACGTTCGGCGCGTGCTTTATCTGTCTCAATGGATCGTGTGGACGTGACTGCAATTCGGACAGCATGAGCGACCGCCGCACCCATTCTCCAGTGTGAGGCGATCCAAGAAGAGATGTTTGTGGGGGCGGGCACAATCCAAATGAGCCAAGCCGAATGGAATCGGTAAGCCCGGAGAATCCTGCCGTCGAGTTTGCTCAACTCCTCGCCAAGTTCGTGGAGGCGGTCATTTCTTGCTTGATATGCGTCTATTTCAGTTTGAGGTGTCTCGGCGAGGGTGATCCTCACGGGGTTCGTCATAACCAGAGTTTGTTCGTCTGGAAGCGTGCGCGTCTCGGCGCTGATCTCTTGTACCTTGTCGTCGTTCATCGCCAGTCTCCTTTGTACTTTGGTTTTGCTCCGAAGGGTGGCGAGAGGCGACCCCCCGTCGGGAAACGAGCACCGATGCTTCGCAATTTGCCAAGCATGAGCGCCAGATGTTGGGACATGGAACGTAGGCAGCGGTTGGGGGGAATCGGTTCCCTCAGTTTTCAGCCACATCGTGCAGTGTCTTGTCAGTAATGATGTGACCTCCCAAGACGGAAGACTGTTCAATTGTGGACAGGCGGAGGAAAAAAGTCGGACTCGGGGAAGGAGGCGCTCGTCGAGCATGAAGGTCTTGTCGGGTGTAATTCCAACCCAAACATTCCGAGTCGAAAGCAGACGAACCTGCAACGTCTTGATGAAAAGCTGCGCGTGCCGGGGGTGACGAACATCTGGACACAGCCTATTCGCAACCGAATCCACATGCTCTCAACTGGAACTCGCACCCAGGTCCGGGTCAAGATTTTCGGCAGCGATCTCGCCACCATCGAACAGAAGGCGGAAGAGATCGAAAGAGTTCTGCATCAGGTTCCGGTCGCGGTGACCTCCATGCAGAGCGGATCGCGGGCCTATCTTGAAATCAAAACCAACATGGCGTCGGGAGCGAGAGGTTAGGAGAGGAATGTGAGCCTGCGCTGGCGGGCTGCAAACGCGGTTAGCTATACTGGTGGGTTAATGGACGCGAGCAGACTATCGCCGAAACCGAGTGCCTTGAGCACCTCCATGGCTGGTAACAAAACCGTAACCGCGTATCCACGGGCGAATCGCGCCATCCGGCCAATTTACGGAAAGTGGTCAATTTTGAACAGACAGGCTTGCTCAGGTTGCCTATCTTTTGGACCATGGCCGTCCCCTGACGCACGGCCAATCTAGCTCGCCCAGTGGAGTTGGTTGCGGCGAGCGTGTTGTGACGGCAGAGCCGCTCGGCTTGCAACTTTTCACTTGTAACGATCCAGAGGAGAATGTGGCCATGAATTCCCACACTGTATTGTGCATCGACGACCGTCCGCAAATGTTGGAGCTACGCAAAGCGACGCTGGAAGCTCATGGGTATTCCGTCAAACTTGCGTCCAGCGCATACACCGTGATGAAGATGTTAGAGAACACGTCCGTGACTGCGGTTCTTCTGGAGTACAAACAGGAAGGCATGGACGCGGAAGCTGTAGCCAGCCATATCAAACAACGGTTTCCCAACCTGCCGATCATCCTGCTCTCTGCGTATTCCGAGATGCCTGAGAGAATTCTCTGGTTGGTGGATGACTACGTGATGAAGAGCGAACTGCCGGAACGACTGGTGCCGATCATCGAACGAGCGCACGAGCGGGCACCGTGCTCCGCAGAACGACTCCGGCGTAAGGGCGCAGCAGCGTAGCAATCCAGCCCGGAAACAATCCCCCTTTGCTGCTGCTTCGTGGAAACGACATTCCGGGGCTTTCCATTTTTCTCCAGCTTCTGTTGTAAGCGAACCAGTCGGCTAGAGACACGATTCTTGGTGAGCGGCCTGTTAGTCTCTGTCGGGCAGTGGCGAGTTTGGGCTGTCGAACTGCTCTTGAAGGCTCGCCTGCGCATCAGCAATCCGCGCCAGAGCATTCTCGGATCTATTACGCCGTAGCTTTCGTCTTGGGTCGCATGACGCACTCAGCAACTTCCAGCCGTCGCGTACACTGTCCGCACAGTGAAACCCGGAAAGAAACTGTATCCCCGTTGTTTAGGTGACCGTAAAGGTCAGCCCTGTGCTGTTGCCGCCGCTGTTGCAGCCGAGGTCTCCGGAGAGGTTGGCAGGAGTGTGTACGACAATCTGGGCGCTGCCGGGAAATGAAATCTGTGTTCTGGTAATCGTGACCTGTAGCTGGGTACTGCTCAGGACCGTGGTGGGCAATGCCGCTCCGTTCCATAGAACGTACGAATTGGAATAAAAGTGGCTGCCGTTCACTGTGAGCAGCAGGTCCTGCTCTATCTGAGCGATGCTCGCGGGGTTCGGTTCGAGCGAAGTCAGATCGGGCGTCGGCCGGGCACTCCCGCAGAACGGGTTGAGCGCACCGCAACCGGCGAGGAACACGACTGCAAGGAGCGGAGCAAACAGCGATTTCGGGATTTGATTGCGGGGCATCAAGAACACACCTTTCGGATATCGACTGATTCTTGGATGTTGCGGATGTGCTGTTCCAACGCCCTGATATCTTCCTCGATGGCGTGTGATAAATGCTTGAGTCCGTCCAACATCTCGATGGTTATCGCATCGGCGGTGCTCATTCTGGCCTTCTCAAAGTGATTTCTTGATTCGCTGTAGCTCATTAAATTTCCTCTTCAACATTCGCGCAGTTGAGTTTCTTACTCTGGCTCCTCATGGCTGTTCCCCGAGAGCAAGGCTCCGGCGATCCAATCCTGTCACATTCAAGCTTGGCGAAATGCATGGCTGACGGGTAGACCACATTTGCGAATCGTACAGTGATGTGGGTGGAGGACAGCCGTGTGCCACCTTGGCGTGCTCGTTCATTGCCCTGGCCGCTTGGGTTCGGCACCTACAGTGCTCTCCGTTGAACTCCATCGTTGTGACGGAATGTTTGCAAAGTGAGCACTTGAACTTGGCAAAGCCGCTCATCATTTTGATGGTGTAATGTCTCACAGCTCTAATTGTAGGCGCTCATCACTGGCATGACTTGGAACTAAAGTTTGCCTCAGCACTAGCGGGTGAAGCGACAGGCTCTTGCGCACGCAAAATCGGTCTGTGCAAGAGGTTGCTCACCTTCAAGTTTAAGAACATAAGTAACTGGAGTGTGCTGCCGATCATATGGACGGGGAGAGCATCTCAGTATACTCGGTGTATGTACAACATTTTACGCAGCGATACTGGTGGTGTAGTTCTGAAATGCAAAGTGTGCCCTCACACCGAGAGCGTCAACGAGTTTGATGACAGGCAGGGGAGTCGTCGCACGCAAGCGGCGCAAGCGATGCTGAACCACACCCGCAACGACCACGGAAGAGAGCCAGTGGGCAGACCGATGCCCGAGGCCCTAGAGTCGTGGATCTGAGAGACCTATGAAAACATCGATCACCACCAAGCCGACGCTTCTTATTGCTCTCATCGAAAGCGATCCCCTGCGGTTGGTTGGTTTCCGCTCCCTCTTAGAATCAGAATCGGACTTGGAGATAATTTCGACCTCGCTCCCGGAAATCGCGAATCAGGCAAACATTGACGTCGTGTTAATAGGAGATCGTCCCGGTCAGAACCTTTTTGACACAATATCAAGCCTCAAAGTGTTGCGCCCTAATGTGCCCGTCATCGTGATCGGACCCAGTACAGATGACAAGATTATGCTCAACGCCATTGTTTGCGGAGCAAGAGGCTATGTGTTTGATGGTACGCCGCCCAGCGAATTTGCTCGGGCGATTCGCGTGGTATGCCAAGGTTCGGTTTGGATTTCGCGGCGTGCACTCTCCATGTTCGTAGAACTTGCCATTGGCCAACCGAAGCGCATGCGATCCGGAGCCAACGAGGCTATTACTGAGCGGGAGAAAGAGGTCCTAGAAATGTTGGTGACGGGACTTTCCAACAAGGAAATCGGTGCACCACTTGGGATTGTAGAGCGTACCGTTAAAGCCCACATCGCGAAAATTATGCGCAAAGTAGGGGTACACAGCCGCATCGAATTGTCGGTACACGCACTTTCCCGTTCGCTCGTTAGTTTGCCTGCGCATTGAATAATTGATTTGACATGCACTGCTCGGGCGATCAGAACTGGATTTGAAATCGCACTCACCGTGCGACCAAAGAGCGAAAAGGCGATTTGTACGAACCCGCCGCCTCCCGGCGATACTCTGCGTTGGGGCACTTGTCGAGGGGACTAAGAGTTTTCATCAAGAATGACGAGGTTCCGTCCCGAAGCACAAAGACTGCACCGTAGATCACGGTGTCACAGTTATCTTCAGCTGGTTCGACTTCACCGACGCCGTCCTTTATGGGTTGTCCGAAATGGGCGCGACAATTGAATCACATATTCTCCCGGTTGGCTCAGGTCATTTTGCGGACTGATGCCAGTTTCCCCCCTTGCCGCATCAATAACCCAAGTGGTGTAACCATGCCACTCCTGCTGCGGCGGCGAGGCAATAGATTCCGAAAAGGTACCAGCGTCCTCCTTCAAGCCATCGGCTAAGCCACCTCAGTGCAAGAAGTCCCGCAAAAAATGAAAGAACTGCCCCAGCGAGACTCGGAAACACAGCGGAAGCCAAATTTGCCGCTCCACTGATGTTCTGTGCGCGGATGAGGCGCATTGCTTCACGGAACACAACTGGAGGAGTCAACACCACAGCCAGAGCGAAGCTAAAGGTCTCCGCTCGCGACTTCGCCACTCCCGCCAGCATTCCGGCAGAGATGGTTGCACCAGAGCGGGAAAAACCCCGAAAGGGCAAGCAGAGTCCCTGCACGGCCCCGATCAAACCGGCCTGTCGTGCGTTTAGATCGTTTGTTTCAGTCAGATTTCTTGTGGGATTTCGCCTCTCAAGAATGCCAGCGATCAAGATCAGCACTCCGGCTGCGGCAAGTGCTGGCGCAATGAGTGCGAGGTGGCTAAAAAGCTCCTCGATCTCTGCGTGGGGCAGACCTCGAAACGCTGTCTTTTCGATGATCTCGACGATTATTTCGCCGACAACTCCGGTGAGTATGGTCGCCAAGGCGAGGAGTCCAGCAAACTTCTTGAAAGCAGCGGAGGTCTGGAAGTATGTGTCGCGCCATCCGTGCCAGAAGTAGGCGATTACGGCAAACATCGTACCCGCGTGGAGCATGACCAAAAGCAGTGTCATGGGCGGCGACGATGGATCAAGCCCCATCAGTTTCTCCGCCACGATGACGTGAGCGGAAGTGGAGACTGGAAGTATTTCGGCCAATCCTTGCAGAACTGCCAGCACGATGACCTCAAGCAGTGACATGCGCCTCCCGATGCGTGGTTACGCCGAACAGAGTAGCCCAGTGTGAAGACGGCCGCAACCTTCGTGCCGCCTTAAATCGACCGTGCTCGGCACCTCCGACAAAAGCGTCGTTTTGGCAACGACGCTTTCTGAGGCTCGGCATTGTGCACGAGCCTAGACTCGCTCGGCAGCAATCTGTGACGTGCGGCACCAACTACTCCAAAACCCGCGCCCGCTGCCGCAAGCCACTCCGGTCGATTACAATTATTCCGAACCAAAATACCCGAGGGAGTTAACTATGTCGACTCTAGAGAATGCACTACGAGAGCTTCGAGAGAAGCGCAGGCACGCACAGATAGAAATTGAGAAGCTAGACCAAATAATTTCCGGAATCGAGTCACTGAGAGGCACGGAGGCAGCAGCACCCAGCAAGACGATCCTACCGAAACGAATCATATCCGCAGAATCGCGGCGGAAAATGGCGCTGGCGCAGAAGGCTCGATGGGCGAGCGTTCGGAAGAACTCGCAGCCACTTGCGGTGGTAGCGAAGTCAAAGGGATCGGCTCCGGCGAAGCGCAACATTTCCGCAGCAAGCAGGAAAAAGATGGCGGCGGCTGCACGGGCACATTGGGCGGCGTTCCGAGCGGCGAAGAGGGCGGCTTAGCGTCAACCGCCGGAGGTGAAGGTGTTGAGGAATGCCTGGTGCAGCCCCCAATGGGGCTAGCCAGATGCGACGACTGTGCCTCCTGTTACAGCCTCTTCGCACACTATTGGGAACTTTGCCCCCACTCTCAACGGAGACGAAGCCATTGACGAAGACGAATGTGGTCAGCTTGCCAACCGGGTAAGAAGCGGGTTCAAAGCACGCTTTCAGAGTTTGAGTCTCACGCAACTGAGGGCTTGTCTGCTCTTTGAGCAACGACGATTTCGGCACTTCGGTGATGAGCCGGAGGGTGAAGACAAACTGTATGTCGATGCTCTTCTTGAAGGCCCCTTGCAATCCGCGCATCTCCGTCGTCAGAACCGAAGACCAACGCTGCCGACGCCAGCACCTCATATTTCTTCGGGGGAAGTTTAAGTAGTCCCGCATCGTGCTTGGCACGGAAGTGCGCCTGCGTCGCTCGGACCGCCTGCGTGCATTGACTGCCGACGCTCAGGCTGAACTGACTGACGCTCTCGATGTGAGTGCACTTCCGGACCCTTGCGGATTGTGTCCATAACTCGATCCTGCTCCCTGTTGAAGTTTCAGTGTGCAGACGAATCCCGCCATGCTTGACAGGTCGCGACGTGGCTCTGAACCACAAACACCACTTGCCCCGCGGCGCGGGCTAATGTACGGTAGCGAACAGTGAGCCGGACCCGCATCCGGTGCGCCACAGACGAACCTACAGAGTAAGAGAACGGCGCATTGGGTCCCTTCCGTACCCACGGGCCAAGACTCCAGACCCATCTCCTGACTGCATCCGAAGGCCACGGAGTCCCGGCCCTGCAAGCGGGAGTAGGGCATGAGTGCAGCGCCCGCACCACTGCGGACACCGATCCATCTGCTGATCCGCGAACTCGACAACCATCTCCAAGTCATCCTAGCGGCCAGCGAGCTGGGCTACTACGAAACTGCCCTCGAAGCCCAGTTATTAGCCAAGGAAGTGCTCGACGCGATCCGCGAGGAGTTGCTCCGACCGCATGGCCCGGCGCAGCGCCCATGCAGCGACCTCGACAGCTAGCTCTACAAGAGCACAGTTGTTATCTGGACCACATACGATCCCACCGAGCTCGGAACGGGTGGAGATCGTTCACCAAGCTGAAAACGGGGATGCCTCCTGCTCGAGCATGAAGTGTGTCCTTGTTGCTGATCCTGAGAAAGATCGGATTGGGAAGGCACGGAGTTTTTTGATTCAGGGGACGACGAGGAACGTTCCGGTTCGAGCGCGTCTTTGAGACGAGCGCGCTCGGGTGCGGCAAAACAAGCTCTGTGCAGGGGCAGTGCGTAATGAGTATGAAGACTTCGTGAACTCCACCTCGATTCTGGCACAGAATCCAGTCCATGAGCACCGATTCGCACGACGACTTCTTCCCGATCACTCCGACGGTTAATTGGTTTGTTAATTGAGAGGCTGCGATCTCGCGTGATGGCTTAGATGACTGCGCCGAATCGTTATGCTGAATCGTCGCTCGTACGTAAGCAGCATTTGCATATCACAAGTTCGCTTTTACGCGCGAAAGCCGCCTAGGTGGCGGCCTTCGCATCGCTGCTTTCTTACACTTTCTCCTCTGGGGTTTTTCGGTGACCGGCTGACTAGTCCAGCGAGATCACACCGAAGGTCCCGGCCAGATTGTTGGCTGGGCCGGCGGTGAAGAAGAGCTGGTTCGTCCGTCCATTGTTTGCCGAACCTCCGCCGAACTCGATTCCCCAGAGCTGGTTAATTTCAATATCCTTACCAGCCGAGTCCTTAACTGTGCCTTCAAATGCTCCGCTAACCAGATTAAAGGCGTTGATGGTGCCGTTGTTCGTGTTATTGGAGACTAATAGAGTGTTGCTCAGCTTTCCAAAATTCTTAGGCGCCGCAGCGAAGCCCCAGGGCTGGTTCAAAGGCGCGCCGCTCGCAAGTTGCCGAACAAACATTCCGTCTTCCTGGAAGATGTCGATGACTCCGCTCGGTGCTGACGATATCAGCGCAAAGGAGACGTAGACCAGTCCATTGATGTCCCGAATACCAAACGGTCCGTAGCCTGCCGGCAGCGTGGTATCGGTAAATGTGTTGACCAGGTTGAAGCTTCCGTCATATACCTCGACCACGTTTTTGGCAAGGTTGGCGGCATAAAGAAGATTCCCTGAAGGCCGGTTGGTAAGGGCGAGTCCGGTGTAGTTCGCACCGGCCGCCGAGTTATTCACAGCGATGATCGCGTCGTTCGGATTCGACTGCGGAGCCCAGCCGCTGATCGTCCCATCCTTCGTCGCGAATATGAACAACGCTGACCATCCCTGCACCGGAAATTCCCCCGATCCGTTAAAAACAATTCCAGTCGGCTGGCCAGGGCCTGCGCCGGCGGCGGGTATCAAGACCTCCAAACCCTCTTTAACTCCTTGGCCATCGTAGAGTGTCGACCAACCGGAGCCTTGATCGCTGACCCAGAAGGGTCCCCCTGGTCCGTACGCGAGGCCCCAACCGTTCACTTGTAGGGGATCGACATATTTCGCCCATCCGACCTGATTCGAATCGAGGTTCTTAAGTTGATACTGCGCGAGGGCCGCGCTCGAAAACAACAGCACTGCGAAGCTGAGGCAAATTGTGCAAGCAATCTTGTGACGCGCCATACTGAATCCTCCTTGGATTGGGCCAGCAGCTGGGAGCCAACGAGTTGTTGAATAGCGTGACACTCGAACGGCAAGTTCTGAGCCCTGCTGGCAAACGAATGCTAGTTCCGCCATCCCGGCAGGTTGTCAACGGGATGTCACCGGTTTGCACAATTCTTGTCGGCTAGACCGGACGGTCATGGCGGGCCATTTGGCTGTCGAGGAACGGAATGTGTTCGTATGACCATACAAGTCACTTATTTCTCTGGACGGCCTACGTCGATCGCAAGAGATACGCCGACCCTTTTTTAGCAAAAAATGTTTGCCAGGGCTGAAACGATACGCGTCCTTTCTGCACTATCCCAATAAGTGGAAGACATCGCGGAGTGCGGCGATGAGCCACAGTTTAGGATCCCAGCCGGGAAACTCCCGACTGGGGCCCAGTAAAGCACCGGAGTCGACGGGGAAGCGGCTCCGGCGCTTTGTTCCTAGTCTTTCTTCCCAGCGCAGGTTCTTGATCTACCAGGGTGGCTTAACATTCTTAAAGGAGTCGTTTTCTTCCCAATGCTTGCCGCCCGTTCCAGCCCGCCGTCCGGTCGTCATCGCAGCAGTCACACGCCTCTGAAACGGGCCTCGGCTGCGCTCACAATGGTTCCCGAAAATGCCCACGCTTCGCCGTTCCGAGTGCTACACTGTCTGCCACCTCCGGCTCCTCGGGGTCCGTGCTTGCAATTTCATTCCTTTGACGAAGCCTACGTTGCCCGTCTGCGAGCGGGGGATTTTCGCACGCAGGAGCATTTTGGCGCATATTTTAGCGCTTTGATCCAGGTGAAACTGCGCTCCCGGCTAAAGTCGCGGGAGGCTATCGAGGATGTGCGTCAGGAAACCTTTGCCCGATTCTACGTGGCTCTGCGCGAAGGAAAACTTCTGCACCCGGAGCGCCTGGGATCATTTGTGAATTCGATTTGCAACAATATTTTGCTGGAGCACTATCGTATCAGCGCGCGGGCCGCGTCGCTCGACGATGACGATCCAAGAGAACTTCCCTCCCCGGCGCTGAATCTCGTGGACATCCTCGTAGCCAAGGAAACGGGAAAGAAAGTTCGGGAGATTTTAGAGCAACTTCCAGAACGCGACCGGCGGTTATTGCGCGAGGTTTTCCTCGAGGAGAAAGACAAGGATCAAGTATGCCGCGACTTCGGTGTAGACCGCGAATATCTGCGTGTACTCCTTCACCGTGCGAAACAGTCGTTTAAGTCGCTCTACAAGAAACATTTGGGTAATGATTCTCCGGAGTTCACTCCGGCTTGATGGTGGTGCAGCGTCATGTCGCGATGACGCACTATTTATGCGAGGGGGCATTCTACTAATGGACCACGATGCGGTGGTTCGTCAAAAAATGACGGAAAGATATTTACTCAACGAACTCGATCCCGCCGCCCGGGACGAATTTGAAGAACACTTTTTCGATTGCCCGGATTGCGCACTCGATGTGCGAGCCGGGGCTATGTTCGTTGAACAGAGCAAGCTGGCTTTGGCGGAAAAATCGGTACCGGCATACGCCAATGTGCCGGAGCCGGCGCCAGTCCACCGGGGATGGCTTGCTGGGTTAGGTCTTATGTTGCGTCCGGCATTTGCCGTGCCCGTGTTCGCTTTGCTGCTTGCCATAATCGGATATCAAAATCTGGTTACTTATCCCCACCTGCAGCAAGCGCTGAACACCCCCCAGGTCCTGCCTTGGACGTCGGTCAATGTCGGCACCTACGGATCTGAGGCACAGGTTTTCACTGCTCCGGGGAAAGGCTTCCTGCTATTTATGAGGATTCCGCCAAATGACGGCTATTCTCAGTACACGGCCGAGTTATATAATGCTGCGGGCAAGGTGGAATGGTCACTTACAGTGCCGGCCACTCCCGGCCAAGATCAGTGGGCGGTCAAGATACCTGGAGGCAATCGCGAAGCAGGCAATTATATTTTGAAAGTGCGCGGGCTTACGGCCAAGGGCGAAAGTAAGGAAGTCGGTCAGGCATCATTTGAATTACAAATTCAGAAGTAAGTCTAAACGGAAGGATTAACAACATGGCCGCAAATCCGGCATCACCTGTGACAACAGGGCCTGTCCTCGAGCAATACCACATCTATCACGCTGAGGCCAACTTACTCAAAGGCCACCTCGAACACCCTATTAAACAGCCCCTCGAAGATTATGGGCGTGTTTTGTTGGAAAATACCCGCCGCGAAAGTCTCGTCACCCAGTCCGTAGGGGAGACCAGCGTCGAGGGTTTGATCTCCTTCAAGTCAGGACACACTCGCGTGATCGGCAGCCAAATCAAGAGTAAGACGGATATCTTTGGTAATGATCACGCGGGCTGGGTAACGTTGTCGTCGTCAGTGGTCGAGGGATTGAATGTCGTCGATGTGGTTACAGCCGATCGCGTGGTTGCGCAAGTTTCCACCGAACATCCGATGGTAAATGGCCATGTTCCCAAGGTGACCTTCTTAGGCACGAGCTTCAAAAACCTGCGAGTAGGCGGATATCCGGTCGAGGTGGAACTCGACCTCGGAATTTGCGGCAAAAAGCCGGAAGGCGACCTGTCGTATCTCGAAGACGGCGGCTTTCTTGATCGAGTCGAGCGTCAATACGACAGCATCGCCAGCACCAAGGGACTTCCGGAAACGATGGAGAAGCAGTACGATGCCAAGATCGCATACATCGACGATCTCAAAAAGCGCGCCAGTGGCCGCGCGAAAGGGGAGCGGAACGGCTACTCCAAGCTGCAATGCTCACTGGTCAAAAGCATCGGACCGATTCCGATTCCCGGCGTCAAGACCTTCGGGAATATCATCTTCATCCCGAACTTTGGGACCGTAGCTTTGGCCGAAATCGAGGTCGGCATCGGACCCTGCCACAGCGACCTCCCGCACGAGATTGGTTCTTCGCCGGAGCGAAGCGACAGCAACTACTTCACCCTGAACATGCTGGATATGCGACTGGGGTGTCCCGTGGCGGGGAGTTTGGTCGTGCCGAGCGTTGGATCCAACGGCAACACAATACCGTAGCTCTTAGTCTTTGCCTTCTTATTCTTACTTGCGGGCTGGCTTGCAGTCGTAACGACAGCCCGCAGGTCGCTTTCGATCGCGTTTACAAGACTTTCTTGCATGGCGATCTGCGACAAAGTCAAGACGAGGCCCATCAAGAATGTGAGCGTCTTCGAAATTCGAACCCGGAATTGGCTGCGAAATTCAGAATCCTGGAAGCCAAGTCCCTTCTGTGGCGTGGAATGTATCCGCAGGTACTGACACTCCTTAATTCTCCGCCGAATAGACCCGCCGAAAGAGAATCCCTGATCGAAATTCTTGCATTAGAGGGTGCGGCTAATGCCCGTCTGCACTACTTCACTGGAGCGGAGGAAAAGCTCGGACAGGCAATGCAAATGTGCCAAGCATCCCCCGAAGTGACGTGCGGCGATGTCATTGGTGCACGCGGCGTTCTAGCCGTACAACATGGCCAGATAGAAGCCGCAAAGCAGCTCTTCGGGCAATCGCTGCAGTTCGCTCACGCTCACGATGATCGCCTCCTGGAGGCAACCGCTCTTCTCAACCTGGGCGTAACTTCGCTACAAGAGGAACATTTCGACGAAGCTATCGATTGGACGGGTTCCGCATATCAAGCATCAATGGCTTTGGGTGCTGGCGATATTGCCGAAACGGCTCTTGGTAACCTCGGTTGGGCCTATTACAACCTTGGCGACCCTGAAAAGTCGTTGGATCTTTCTCTCGAAGCTGAAAAGCGCGCTGGCAAAGTGGGAAATGCCGTCGGTCAACTGTACTGGATCACAAACACCGGATATGTCTACGCGGGTCTTGGCGATCTTGCTCGTGCCAAACAGTCGTATCTGAAAGCGCTAGAACTCTCTATCAAGATCGGAAGCAAGCAGGGAATCTACAACGCCCTCCGCGCTTTGGCCTTAGTGTCGGTAGAGAGTGGCCAACTCACCGAGGCACGTAAGTATTCCGATGAAGCCATTGCGATGGCAAAAGCGGACAACAATCGGCTGGATGAACTTTATCCACTCCTGGTCAAGGGACTAATTGCTGCGCAGTCGCACGAAGATGCGCAAGCTGAACAAACATTTCGAGAAGTCGATCTAGATAAGAGCAGCAATGCCTCCCTGAAATGGCGAGCTGAGCACGCCCTCGCGCGACTCTATGAAGAGGAAGGCCAATCGGACAGCACGGATCGTGAATATCGCACCGCGCTCACAACATTTGAAACGGCACGATCGTCGCTCGAACGCAACGACTCGAAGCTGCCTTTTTCAAACAACGCCTCGCGCATCTACGATGACTACGTGCATTTTCTCGTAACTCGTCGAAAACCGGACGACGCGTTGCGCTGGGCCGACAACAGCCGCGCTCGAACTCTGGCCGAAGGATTGGGACTCCTGCCAAAGGTAGCTTCCACCGGGCCTCCGCCGCTGAATCCGCAGCAAATTGCGCGCCGAGCGGGATGCGCCGTTCTTTTTTATTGGCTGGGCGAGAAGCAATCGTACTTGTGGACAATCACACCACAGAAAACCCGCTTGTTTACACTTCCGCCCGGTCCAGAAATCAATGCGACCGTAGAGCGCTATCGTAAGGCTCTCGTTGGACCACAGGATGTCCTCATGTCGGCCAACAGCGATGGGCAATGGCTTTATCGCACTCTGATTGAGCCCGCACAGTCATTATTGAAAGAAGATGCGAAAGTTCTTGTCATTCCGGATGGCAGCCTGAATAACCTGAATTTCGAAACCTTGCTCGTCCCCGAACCCAAGTTGCATTATTGGATTGAAGACGCGACGATTGCCAATGCCAGCTCACTTCGTGTTCTCAGCGCAGCGCATGCGGACAACGCGGTTGGACATCGTAATACTGATAGAAAAGACAAGCGAGCGCGCAGCTTGCTTCTCTTCGGCAACAGCGTCGCGCCGAACGATAAGTATCCTGAACTGCCACAAGCCGCTGCACAGATGGAAAGCGTGGCTAAACATTTTCCCGCAGCGCAACAACGAATATTTGCGCGGCAGCAGGCCACTCCGGAAGCATATCTGGCAAGCAATCCAGAGCAGTTTTCCTTCATCCATTTTGTCGCGCACGGAACGGCTAGCCGGTTGAGTCCGCTCGACTCTGCGATCGTATTGTCGAAAACCGCATCCTCGAAAACCGAACTGCCGAAGCCCACGCCGTCCGAAAGCACCGCCGACGACTCTTTCAAACTCTACGCTCGGGAAATCATTGGCCATCCTTTGCGAGCCGATCTGGTGACGATCTCGGCTTGCTATGGCGCGGGCGAACGCGCCTACTCGGGCGAGGGGTTGGTCGGACTATCCTGGGCATTTCTCCGGGCCGGCGCTCACAATGTGATCGCCGCCTTGTGGGAAGCGACTGACGTTTCCACCGAGCAGCTAATGGATAAGTTTTACGACGAATTAGACAAGGGAGCGAATCCGGAGACAGCTCTTCGCACCGCGAAACTTTCATTGCTTCAGCACAGTGGATTTCACAATCCGTTTTACTGGGCGCCCTTTCAGCTTTATACAGGCTCATGAATCCGAATCCTCGAGTCGCCGGCTAGAAGCCCGCCTGAGCGGTGATCCCTTTAGCTTCTACGCACTCATAGGCTTTGCCCGCGGAAAGGTTCTTGTATTCTTCTGTTCTTCCGTTAGGCCAGTCGATGATCAACCGATCGACCGTGTCACGCTTTCCTAATCCGAAAGTTACGGGTAACTCCGATTGCGACAGATAACTGGAACCGCTCTTTACCAAGCGCGATTGGGTCAGGGTTCCGTTCGAGGTTCCACTAACAATTTTCAGCGAAGCTCCAATCGCATCGCGATTCGACTTCGTCCCTACCAGCCGAATGCGGATACTGCGGTTCCCGGCAGTCTGGTCAGCGCGATAGAGATAAGCTGGACCATTGTTGGTCGTGATCAGGAGATCAAGATCGCCATCGCGATCGAAATCGCCATAAGCGAGCCCACGTCCCACCTTGGGCTGACTGAAACCGCCTCCCACTGCAGCGGCGACGTCGACAAAAGTTCCCCTTCCACTGTTGAGGAAAAGCTGTGGTGGTTGTGCGTACCCGACTCCGCTCACATTGCGTACCGTATCGTCGATATGTCCGTTCACAACTGCGAGATCGAGCGCGCCATCCAGATTGGCATCGAGGAACACACATCCGAATCCCAATTTATCCTTTGAGGCCAGACCCACTCCGCTCGGCATGGCCACATCGACGTAATTGCCTCCATCGGAAAGGCGATAGAGCCCTGTCATCTCGTTGTCGAAATTCGTGATCGCCACGCCCGAGTTTCCTGAGTTCTCGAAGTCGGCTACATCCACGCCCATGCCAGCGCGGGCTCGGCCTTCCGCGGAAAAGGCGACGCCCGCCTCCACGGCTACATCTTTAAAACTGCCATTGCGCTGATTTCGATAAAGCTTATTGGGTTGCGTGTCATTGGTCACTAGCAAATCAGGCCAGCCATCATGATCGTAGTCGAGCATGGCCACACCGAGAGATTTCGAGCTGCTGTCGAAAATCCCGCTCGTGGCTGTGACATCTTCAAAAGTTCCGTTCCCACGATTGTGAAACAACCAGCAGGTTTCTCCGCGGTAGGCTTCGGGGGTGCAATAGGATTTGTGCTTGCCGTCAAGACTGCAAAAGACGTCATGCTCAGGAGACCACTTCACATAGTTGCAGACGAACAGATCAAGTAGCCCATCGCGGTCGAAGTCAAACCATAACGCGGAAGTGCTCATTGCCTGTCGACCGCCCAGTCCGCTCGACTTGGTTACATCAACGAACGTCCCCTTGCCCGTATTTTTGAAGAGCCGGTTCTGGCCGACACATGTAATAAGGACGTCCGGAAGGCCGTCGTTGTCGTAATCTCCGACCGCAACTCCCATGCCATACATTTCGACATGAAGCCCCGCGCTTTGTGTTACGTCGGAAAAGGTGCCATTGCGATTGTTGCGATAGAGCTTTAGTGTGCTCGGCTCCGATTTGTGTTCCCGTCTGTGTCCTGGCCAATCAGTGCCGCTTACCAGAAGAATGTCCTGCCAACCGTCACCATCGTAGTCGAGGAATGCGCAGCCAGCGCCCAGCGTTTCGGGGAGCAGTTTGCCTCCATAGGCGCCATTGCTGTGGCGGAAATGAATTCCAGCCTGGGCGGTCACATCGACGAGCCGGAAACCGGGATCAGGCGCGGGAGCAGCGGCGAATGCGTCAAAGAGCAGGCCGGAGGTTGATGTGAATCCTACTGACGCAAGACCTGCCATTCCCCAGAGAAATGACCGTCGGTCCAGGCTTCGGCAATTCGCGGAAGATCTTCTCACGGAAGATCAACCAGCCCGTTGCGGATCGCATAGACGACTAACTCGGCGGCTTTGTGGATTCCCAAAGTGTCCATCATATTCGCCCGATGGACGGCGACAGTGTTCGCGCTAAGTTCGAGCGCGGACGCAATCTCTTTATTTGATTTTCCATCGACAATCATCTGCAAGACTTCGAGTTCGCGAGGTGTAAGCCCCGTGCTGCGCTTGCCCTTGAGCGCCGCCGGACGTTTAAGTTGGGAATCGAGCACGATCTCGCCCTTTACAACGCGCCGGATGGCAGCGCCTAACTCCAGGTCCACCGCGTTCTTAAGCACATACCCGCGCGCGCCTGCATGGAGCGCTTGCCGTACCAGCGTTTCTTCCGGATGCATGCTAAGCATGAGCACCAAAGCCTGCGGATGCTTGTCAAGAATCTGCCGCGTGGCCTCCAGTCCGTTCATTCCGGGCATGGCGCAATCCATGACAATCACCTTTGGGCGAAGCTCCTCGGTGAGCTTCACTGCTTCCGAGCCGTCGCCGGCTTCGCCAACCACTTTAATATCCGTCTCATCTTCCAGAATGCGACGGAATCCTCGCCGCACCAGGGTATGATCATCAACCAGCAAGACCGAAATTTTATCCGCCATAGGAATCAAGCTTCTCTCTTGGGACCCTCAATCGAACCACCGTTCCAGCTATATCCTGCGCCGGCCGCAGAAATTCAACCGTCCCGCCGAGCAACTCTGCGCGTTCCCGCATCGCTACCAGTCCGATTCCCTGCTTGGCGGTTTGGTTTTCGAAACCTTTGCCGTGGTCTTCCACCTCGACTTCCAGGGCTTGGGCTAGAAATCGCAGATGCACCCAGGCTTCAGTGGCTCCCGAATGCCGGGTCAAGTTATTCAAAGCTTCCTGCACGACGCGATAGACATGAATCGCAGCGTTGCCGTCGACCGCAAAAGATTCACCCGATTTTTCATAGAATACGTGAATTCCCGCCTGCCTTTCCACCACCGGCAAATACCAGTCGAGCGTACTCTCCAGTCCGGTTTCTTCGAGCATAACGGGATGCAAAGCCTGCGAAAGGCTGCGCACTTTATCCAGCGTGCTTTGGGTGATTTCACAGACTTCACGCAGGTCGGCGCGCAATTCCGATCCCTCCGGAGCGTGATTTCCAGCGCGCGTTAGCATGGCGCCTACGGCGGTCAGAATTTGTCCGAATTCATCGTGCAATTCACGTGAGATGTGGCGCAAGGTGGATTCCTGGGTTGAGATAAGCTTCTGGGCAAGTTCGCTGCGCTGCGCGGAAAGCGTCGCGAGTTGCGCGAATAATCGCCGATTCGAGCGGATGAGATAAAGGCTGGTAAAGAGGATGGCAATCAGCGTCGCTGTCAGAAACAGATAAACCTGGCGTTGAACGCGGTCGTAAATCAACCCAATGCGCAGTGCGGCTTGTTCTTCACTCTCATTATTCTGCACCAGCAGCCGCGACACGGCAGTGCTCAGCGCTTCTTGCCGGGCTCGCAGCGAGATTTGTATTTGCGTCCTGGCTTCCGCCTGATTGGAATCGTGCGCGAGTGCAAAAGTTCGATCCGCCGCATCCCAGAACTGCGTCACCGAATTCTGCAAGTACTGTTCTTGTTCAAGAGTGCGATTCACCGGAGCAACCTGCTGCTCGCGACGCAGCGCATCGTCGAGGTCAGTGCGAACGCGCTCAAACTGTGCCGACCACGCCGTCAGCGGGTAAGGCTCATCGTTGTCCAGCATGTCACGCATGGCCAGCGCCAACGAGTTCAAATCGTTCTGGATGCGAAGCAATTGCAGCGAATCTTTCCGGTTGCGATCCACCAGATTGTTCTGCAGTTCGCGCAAGCCGGAAATCTGCCGCGTGATGTATCCGGAGTAAGCAACCACAGCCGCCAGAGTGATGATCAGCCCCAGGAATAATCCGGGAGTTGGCGACCGATGGGCCAGAGACGAACGCACGCCCCGAGAATACAACGCGGACGCCTTAATTTACCAACCTCCCCAGCGCCGCGCGCAATTCTTCGGACTTAAAACCAAACGGACCCGGTTTCGCCTTGTAGGCGACTCGACCATTGGCATCGATAAGGTAAAGACGATCGGGCCATCCCGTGTATGCTTGCTCGGTCGAGTTGCCGAACTCGTCGATCACGGCCGGAATCTGGATTCCAAGCTTCCGCACGCACGCTCCCGCGACGAGCGCGCGCTCTTGTTCATCCTTCGGACTGGCAAAAACCACTTTGTCTTTGAGATTGCTCTCCATCTGCCAGACATCGCTCGGATGCGCTTCGGTGATGTAGACCACCATGAAATTGACCTTGTTGCTGTATTGCTCGTAGAGCTTGTTGAGAGCGGGCACCTCCCGCCGGAACGGCGGTCAAGTATAGCTGCCAAAAATCAGGACCACCGGGCGCCCTTGCGCCGTCAAAGCAGAGAGGCGTACTGATGCGCCCTTATCGAGTTTCATCAGCGAGAAGTCCGGCGCGGGGTCGCCAACGTGCAAGCTTCCGGCGCGAGCCTGCAGCCACAAGGTTTCAAATGGAAATAAAAGAAATGGGACCGGACCGGGCAATCGCGCCATGAACCGCCCAAATGTCTCCGGCGGTTGCCGCATGATTTCGTAGAGCACAGCGCAGCCTAGCATCCACACCAGAGCGATCGCGACGAACGCGCGGATCAGCACGCGCTTCGGGAATTTGCGTATTGCGGCCAAGAAGCTTTTCATGGATCTTTCAAAAATGCGCTAGAACAGAAATTTCAACGCCACCTGAATCACTCGCGGACTGATATCCGATTGGATTTGCCCGAAAGTTGGCGATTCGATGTCGCTGACCGGCAATTGGAGATTCGTATGATTGAGAAAATTGAACAGCTCGCCGCGAAATTGAACTTCTTTGGACTCCGTCAGTCGAAAGTTCTTGAAAGCGGAGAAGTCCCAGTTCACATATCCCGGTCCCTCGACGGCATTGCGGCCTTCGTCGCCGAACACCTCGAACCGGCCGAGAGGATCGGGCTCAAGTTTCTGAAACGCGCTTGCGTTAAACCATTCCTGCGGCGTGCGAGGACCAGAGTTTGGGTTCCCAATCACATTGGGACGGTTCGCGGAGAAGCCGGTGATCTCCGGCGCCTGCCCCTGCAGTGAAACATCGTTCGAATCAAACACGGTGAACGGCGTGCCGCTCATAGCCGTGAAGATTCCGTTCAACTGCCAGTTCCCGAAGGCCTTACCATACCAGTGACTGGAATGTTCGAAGAAGGGCAGGCTCCACTGATAACTCAGCACGAAGCGATGGCGAGCGTCGAACATGGAGGGGCCGCGTTCGGCCGCAAGATCGAAAGGATTCTGTGCCAGATCGTTTTCTCCAGCTACGGGCTGCGATGCCGAGCCGGTGATATTGAAGGAAGATACGTCGTCGATCGAATGCGACCAGGTATACGAGGCAAGGAACGAAAGTCCGTGTCTGAATCGCTTGCGCAAGCTGGCTTCGAGAGCGTTATAGCTGGAGTTTGCGAGGCTGGCGATTTCACCGACCGAGCTGTAGATGCAATTGTTAGGATTCGCTAAGGTGCATCCAGAGTAGAGGCGCCGCTGGTTCACGTTATTCTCGGTGGAAATCGGACACGGGCTTGCCACCGAACAACCAGGACTGGTCGTGTCCACGCCGGGGATGAAGACTGGCGGATTGCCTTCAATGAATCGCGGCAATCTGACACCGGTCGTCCCCACGTATCCGATCTGCAGAAGCCAGTCAGCGCCGAGAGATCGCTGAACGTTCAGATTCCAATCCTGCGCGTAAGGCAGATGCAGGTTGCGCGCGACCACGAGCAGCGTCATCGGCTCGGGGAAGGCTTGGGCAAAAGGGTCCGGGGTATAAAACGGATAGGCAAATGAGTTGACAGGAAAGCTTATTTGCTGAGTCTTCAGGAAAGGAGGCGCGCTGACGGGATCCTGCAGTGGGCCGCCCTCTCCGTTATAGAACGGCTCATAGAAAATTCCGTAGGCGGCGCTAACTACCGTCTTGGCATCGCCACGTGGATCCCAGGCAAAGCCGACTCGAGGAGCAAAGGCGTTCTTCTGCGTTGGAATCAAACCCGCGGGCACACCCGGATCGCCCGGATAAAGAAGTCCCGGCGGAGCCGTCGGAATTACCTGCGACTGCGCTCCGGGGACAAAAAGATTGACCCGGTTCTTGTTCTCTGTCGCGGGGAAGGGCAATTCGTAACGAAGACCGAGGTTCAGCGTCAGGTGAGATGTGGCCTTGTAGTTGTCCTGCGCGTAAGCGTCGATGGCTCGATCGCGGATTTCGCGGCTAAAGTCGCCTCCGCCTTGCAAGAAGACCACGGGATTGCCCGAAAGAAAGTTGGCAAAACCATCGTTGTAGATGAAGTCCTCGTAGGAGGGGATGCCCTCGAATACAAAAAATCCGTTGGTGGCAATACCCTGCAAGGCATTGATCTGGTCGCGGCGGTAGCCTCCGCCAAACTTGAATTCGTGGCGGCCGTGGATCCAGCTCACAGAGCCGGAGAGGTCAAACGTATTCTGAAACGTATTGCGCGGTCCGGTAATGGGATCGCCCACCGAGGCATACCCTCCAACCTGGATAAAGGGCGGCCCTTCGGCCGAAGCCAGTGTGGGGTCGTACTGAAAACCTAAAGCCGACAGCGACTCATGATTCAGGTGCTCGTCGAGCAGGAACGTATTGCGGAGAAACGAAAAACGGGCGACCCCGATGGTGTTGGGCGAAAAGATGTGCGTCTCCTGCGCGACAAAGTTCTGCGCTCGGTCATACTCGCCCACCGGGAAACCGGGGACATTGGCGCCCACCGGCGAAAGGGGATCTGTGGTCGGACCACTGCTATACATGTAGCGGAAATTCAGGGTGTCTGCCCGGGAAAGATAATGATCGAGCCGCAAACCGAATTGGTCGTTATTGGCGCTCAGGGTCTGCGTGGCGATGAATCCATTTTCCCCTTCGTTCGGCAGAGGAAAAAAGGGCAAGACATTCGTCGCAATCGGGTCAATGGGCGTGAAAAGAGTCAGTTGGTTGAAGGGCACCGGTGTGCCAAAGAACGTCAATTGCTCCTGCGGGTTGCTGCAGATCCCGCTGGGGTTAAAAGTAGCCGGAAGAGCGCACTGTTCCGCGAAATTGCCTTGCCTTTCGGCGGCCGATGGCACGGTAGACGGCACACTTTCGCCCTGCCGGTTGCGGAAGCCTTCGTAGTATCCGAAGAAAAAAGTCTTGTCCTTGAAGATTGGCCCGCCAAAAGTAGCGCCAAACTGGTTCTGCTTCAACGGCTGAACAGTTTGAGTAAAGTAATCGGACGCATCCATCGCATCATTGCGCAGAAATTCCCAGAGAGCACCATGGAATGAGTTGGTCCCGCTACGAGTGACGATGTTGGTCGTGGAACCGGTGTTGCGCCCGAACTCTGCGTTCGCGTTGTGGGTAAGAATCTTGAATTCGGCAATCGCATCGATCGGCGGCTTAAGCACAAATCCACCGTCGACGGCGCTGACATTGTCGGCGCCGTCAATCAGAAAGTTATTGGACTCCGGCCGCTGGCCATCGACGGCGTAGGCCTGGTTCTCCCGCGCCGGACCTCCGGCTTCGAGCAGTCCGGGAGTCAGAGGGACGACGCCCGGCTGAAGCAGTCCCAACTGAGAGAAGTTGCGGCCATCGAGAGGCAAGTCGAGGATCTCGCGCTGCATCACGGTCTCTCCCAGACTGCTGACCGTGTTCTGCACCAGATCTGCGTCCGCTGTCACTTCGACCTGCTGCGTCTCCGCCCCCAACTTAAGATGAATGCCGACCGTCGCGGTCTCATTAATATCCAGCGTGATTCCTTCTTGCAGATATTTCTGATAGCCCTTGGCCTCAGCCCTGATCTGATAATGTCCGATGGGCAATTCAACCAGGACATACGCGCCGTCGCGATCCGTTCTCGCCGTCCGCGTTAGACCGGTTTCAGTCTGCTGGGCTTGCACCGTGGCGGCCTGCACGACCGCGCCGCTAGGATCGACGACGGTTCCGCGAATACTACCTGTGATTTGCTGGGCAGAAACTTGCAAACCTGCGAAAACCGCAAGCAACGCACAAAGCAACGCCCTCCGGCTGATCATGCCTTCCCCTTTTGCCAATTTTTCTAGAAACGTTTTCCGGTTCTACAACACACTCCGCGTGACTACACATGCACGGCAGCACGAAGATTTCACATCGGGTCGAAGTCCCGTGATTATAGGGAGGCAAATCGATAGGTCAATAATGTGAAAGTAGTATCCTGCGTGGCTTGGTGCGGAGTGCGTTAAAACCATTTGAAGATGTTAGAGACGATCGCGACGCTTCCCCGGCCTGAGAGTTGTCGGTAATATCTGACTGATGAGGTTGTTGCCCGGTGGATGATTCGAAAGAACATTTTGCAGAAGTGAAGGATCTGAAGGTCACCTACTATCCCGAGGACGGGGTCCCGGTTCGCGCCTTGGATGGTGCCAACCTGAAAATTCGTGCTGGCGAGATCGTCGGGATCCTGGGAGAGTCCGGTTGTGGAAAGAGCACGCTAGCCTCTGCATGGCTGCGATTGCTACCGCCGCACGCGAGTTGCGAGGCCGGAACAATCGTGTTTCGCGGGCGCAATTTACTGACCCTGTCCGAGCAGGAATTGCGCCCGCTCCGCGGCAAGGAAATATCCCTTATTTCGCAAGATCCGGCTCTTTCTCTTAATCCCCTAATCATGGCTGGCTCACAAATCGGCGAAGTTCTGCGTGCGCACTCGCTACTCAATGCACGGCAACGCCGCGGGCAAGTCATGGAGTTGCTGAGAGAAGTCGGCTTCAATCATCCAGAAGAAATCTACTCTGCCTATCCTCATCAGCTAAGTGGTGGACAGCGTCAGCGAATCGCAATTGCGCAAGCTGTGGCCTGCCGCCCAGCGCTCGTGATCGCCGATGAACCAACGAGCAAACTCGACTCTACCCTGCAGGCGGAGATTGTCTCCGTCTTATTACAGATTCGCAAAAGACATGCGACGGCGATTCTGGTAATCAGCCACGATCCATCGTTGTTTACGGGATTTGCCGATCGCGTCGCGGTCATGTATGCAGGCCGCATTATAGAAGTCGGGAGCAGTCCCGAGATCTTCGGACGGCCGCTCCATCCTTACACGCAAGCGCTAGTGCAGATCGCAGCATACTCCGTGCTTACAAAGCTACAGACGGGGCTCCGGTTTCCGGCGATCGAGGGCGAATCCCCCGATCCGACTTGCATTCCGGCTGGTTGCCGGTTTGAGCCCCGTTGCTCTGATCGGATGGAGATTTGTTCACAGAGTTATCCACCACAGTTCATGCCAGACCCTTCGCGGCCCGTGAACTGCTTCAAATATGGGGAGTAACTTGTACGCTGACTCGCCGAACGATACACCGACCGAAAGCTTATTGTGCGTGCAAGCACTTCGCAAACAATATGTCCGAGGTGGGATATGGCGAAAACGGGTGCCCGTAGCCGCTGTAAACGGCGTCGACTTCGAGATCCCGCGAGGACGAACATTCGCTCTGGTCGGCGAGTCGGGATCGGGAAAGTCTACCGTAGCACGATGTGTAACGCGCCTGGAAAGACCGGATTCAGGCCGAATTCTGATCCGTGGAATCAATATCGCACAGTTGCGCTCGCGCGACTTGCTGCCCTTCCGTTCTGGCATTCAGATCGTCTTTCAAGATGCGATTACGTCGATGAATCCGCGTTTTTCAGCGCTCGAGATCATTGAGGAACCGCTATTGATTCAATCCCAACGCGGTCAAGTCGAATACGATCGACGGAACCGTCGCGACCGAGTCGGCGCCTTGATGGTGGAAGTTGGGATATCCCCAGATTGGATGCACCGATCCATCCTCCATTTCAGCGGCGGCCAGCGCCAGCGGCTTGCGCTGGCTCGCGCACTCGCTCTGCGACCACAGCTTCTGGTACTCGATGAAGCGCTCTCCGGATTGGACTTGTCCACTCAGGCGCAGGTCGCGAACTTACTGCTCGATCTGCAAGCGGCACACTCGCTGACTTACCTTCTGATCTCGCACGATCTTGGGCTTGTTGCGCGATTAGCGGACGAGATCGGAGTTATGTCCGGAGGGCAGACCGTAGAGATTGGACCAACCCAGCAAATCGTTACCAGCCCTAACCATGCGGCGACCAAGAAATTGCTGGCTGCGGCGCGCACGGCCACATCGGCCTTTGCGGCGGCCACTGGTGAGCAGGCGTGAGCTACATTGGCCGCAGGCTGGCGCGCGCGATTCTGCTACTGGTTGGCGTTTCGGCCCTGTGTTTCTTGTTCACTGAAATCGCACCGGGAAGTTTTTTTGACGAACTGCGGCTGAACCCGCAGATTTCGCCGGAGACGATTTCGGCGCTGCGCTCTCATTACGGGCTAGACCAACCGCTTTTGGTGCGATACGCGCACTGGATGAAGTCTGCCCTACACGCCGATCTTGGATATTCCATCGCTTACAACGTGCCGGTAGCACCATTGTTGTGGAGCCGAGCAAAAAACACTCTGCTACTTACAACTACAGCGCTAGTTCTGACCTGGATGATCTCGGTCCCGTTAGGCGTGTGGACTGCCAACCGACGTGGCGGGTTACTCGACAGAATGGTCAGCCTTACCGGTTCATTACTCATCTCTATTCCAGAAATCGTGATTGCCGTCGCCTTACTTGCAATCGCTGTTCGCTGGCGCGTCCTGCGCGTCGGTGGAATGATGTCGGCGGACTTCGAGAGTTTCTCCGCCTGGGCGAAATTGCAAGACCTCTTGCTTCACCTGGCTCTACCCGCGTTCATTCTCGTCCTTTCGGAGACCGCCATAATTGTCCGGCACGTTCGCGCCAGCGTACTCGAGGTGCTCGGCGCTCCCTACGTGCAAGCCGCGCGGGGATTTGGGGTTAGCCAGACTAGGCTTCTGTTCCGGCACGTGCTGCCAGTTGCCGCAAATCCCGCCATCTCGCTTCTTGGATTTTCCTTGGCCGGCTTGCTCAGTGGATCGCTGATGGTGGAGGTAATTTGCGGCTGGCCCGGCCTCGGACCGCTGATTCTAGAGGCAACGCTGTCCCGTGACTTATATCTTGTGATCGGCGGAATTATGTTTTCGGCGTTATTCATGGTCGGCGGAAATCTGCTTGCCGACGTGATGCTGCTCGCTTTGGACCCGCGGATAAGCAGAGAAGGAACCGATGCGCTCTAAGACCTTCCTCTCGATCACGGGTCTTGTAGGATTGCATCTGATCCTGTTGTGCGCGGGTTTTTTCGCGCCTTACGATCCGACCGCACAAGATCGCGAGCTGCCCTATGCTCCGCCCACGCGGATGCATTTCGAGGATGGTTACGGGTTCCATTTCCGTCCATTTGTGTATGCTTGGACGACTTCGCTCGACAGCGATCAGATCGAAAGTTACAGGGAGGACCGAACCCGCAGGTATCCGGTACATTTCTTTGTAAGTGGCTCGAGTTATAACTTGCTGGGGGGTTATAGAACAACTTTACATTTGTTCGATGTGGAGTCGCCTGGCAAAATCTTGCTCTTCGGAGCCGATGGTTACGGACGCGATGAATTCTCGCGCGTCCTGTTCGGTGGTCAAATTTCGGTTGCTGCTGGAATCAGCGCAACCTTGATTGCACTTCTGACCGGCGGCCTTTTCGGAATCGTCGCCGGATACTTCGGGCGGTGGGTTGACGAAGTGCTGATGGGCGTGACCGAGCTGTTTCTTTCCCTGCCCTGGCTCTATTTCCTGCTTGGAGTGCGGGCATTCCTGCCCCTGCATCTCAGCACGCTCCGCACCTTTTTTCTTTTGACCGGTGTAATTGGGCTGATCGGCTGGGCTCGGCCGGCCCGGCTGGTACGAGGATTGGTCCTCAGCTCGCGCCACCGCAACTACGTTCTGGCGGCGCGTGGCTTTGGTGGATCTGATTTCTATCTCTTGCGGCGACACCTTCTTCCCGAAGTCTCGGGCTTGCTGCTGACTCAGGCGACGCTTCTGGTTCCACGCTATATCGCTGCCGAGGTAACGCTCTCCTTCTTCGGTCTCGGGGTAAATGAGCCGGTGCCAAGTTGGGGCAACATGTTAGCCACGCTGCAGCAATACAATGTCTTAGTATCCTATGGGTGGCTTCTCGCTCCGGCCTGCGCTCTGGTTGTTACTTCGGTACTCTACAGCTCCCTCGCTGATATGTTTCATTCCCGGTTAAAATCGTATTCAACCTAGAAAATCGTGTTCTGTGGGGTAAGGGGTGTCTATGAAGTCGGTTGCTCGCCTAACCCTACACGTGTGTCTACTCGCCGGTACGTGCTTTGCATCGGCACCCGCTCCTGACGCAGCCAAACCCGGCGAAGAGCTTGCCCGCATGGCGGACGTTTCTGGCCACTATGGAGGGCACCTGACCATCGGAGAGCGCGCCGAACCGAAAACGCTCAACCCGGTTACTGCAACGGATGTGATCTCGCGTGAGGTGATCGGACGTCTTATGGGCGATCTGATCGAGATCAACCGGTCGACGCAACAGACCGAGCCCGCGCTTGCGAAGTCTTGGAAGATATCACCCGACGGCCGCATTTTTACTCTTCAACTCCGCAAAGGAATACGCTTTTCCGACGGGTACCCGTTCGACGCGGACGACGTTGTTTTCTCGTTCAATCTTTACATGGATGAAGCAATTGATTCCCCGCAGCGCGACCTGTTGATCATTGATGGCAAGCCGATTCAAGTCACCAAACTCGATCAATACACGGTGCGATTCGCATTGCCGCGCCCTTACGCGGCAGCCGAAAGACTGTTCGACGGCCTTGCCATACTGCCGAAGCATCTACTGGAGAAGCCCTATCGTGAAGGGCATTTCGAACAGGCATGGTCCTTGAACGCGCAAGCCTCGGAGGTCGCTGGACTGGGCCCATTTCGGCTGAAGCAATACCTGCCAGGACAGCGCATCGTTGTCGAACGCAATCCTTATTACTGGAAGGTTGACCGCGAGAACCAGCGACTGCCCTACCTCGACGAACTGGTATTTCTTTTTGTGGGCACCGAAGATGCACAGGTGATGCGCTTTGAGGCGGGTGAGACAGACATTGTCAGCCGGCTCAGCTCGGAGAACTACAGCCTGCTTTTGCGCGAAAAGTCACGCCTCGGTTCACAACTGGCGGACATGGGACCAAGTCTCGAATACAACTTCCTGGTGTTCAACCTGAACGACCTGAGCGGGAAAAAACTCGGCGAGGTTGCCGGCAAGCAGGTCTGGTTTCGCGATTTGAAATTCCGCCAGGCAATTTCTGCCGCCCTCGATCGTGACTCTATCGTGCGTCTTGTCTTCGGAACGCGCGGCGCCGCTCTGTGGGGAAACGTTGGTCCCGGAAACAAACTCTGGATCAATCAGAATATCCCGCACTCACCCCGGTCCATCGAAACTGCGCGTCAGATTCTAAAGTCAGCAGGATACGCCTGGAATCCCGCGGGCCAGTTACTGGACTCTGCCGGAAAACCAGTCGAGTTCTCGATCATCACCAGCTCATCGAACACCCAGCGCCTGAAAATGGCAACTCTGCTGCAAGACGATCTTTCGCACCTTGGAATGCAAGTTCATGTCGTTCCGCTCGAATTTCGCGCCCTGATGGATCGCGTGTTTCAGAGCTTCGATTATGACGCGGCGATCATGGGGCTCGGCGGCGGCGATGCGGATCCCAATCCGGAGGTGAATGTCTGGGCCTTTAGCGGCACATCGCATTTGTGGCACTTGGGCGAAACCAAGCCGGCAACCGATTGGGAGGGTGAACTTGATCAATTGATGCAACAACAGATGATCACGCTCGACTACGCCAAGCGCAAGCAATTATACGATCGCGCGCAGCAACTGATCGCCGAAAATCTTCCATTCATTTTTCTCGGGACGCCCGACATTCTTGCCGGTGCGGATTCCAAGGTCGGCAATTTCCATCCGGCAATACTTGATCCCTACACGTTGTGGAACGCTGACGAACTCTATGTTCGTAGTCCAGCTCAGGAAAACGCGGGCGTTCGATGACAGGAACTGCAACAGGAAGGCAGCAGGAAAGGCCCGCCGATTCTTCGCTCAAGCACTCTGCGAAATGTCACTCTTCGGACGAAGAGCTGATCGGTGGCTGTCTAAAAGGCGATCAGGAAGCATGGTCCGCATTAATCGACAAGTACAAGAACCTCATCTACTCGATCCCGGTCAAGCTCGGGATGCACCAGGATGCGGCCGACATTTTTCAGTCCGTTTGTGTGGATTTGCTTTCTGAATTGCCGCGACTCCGCGAACACCGCGCTTTACCGAAATGGCTGATGCAGACTTGCTATCACAAGTGCTTACACTGTCGGCGCGCCTCGGATCGGCTGGTTGAACTTGCTCCCGAGGGGGCCGATAGCGACGCCGCGCTGCCTTCGAGCGAGGCCGACGAACTGCCGGAGCACATGTTAGTACAGCTCGAACAAGAACAAATCCTACGCGATGCCGTCGCGGAGTTGCCCGACAAGTGTGGGCGGATGGTTCGGTTGCTTTTTTTTGAATTTCCTCCGCGACCCTATGAAGATATTGCCGAGGAACTGGGTATGGCGACGGGTTCGATCGGGGCGATCCGCGGGCGCTGCCTGGCCTATCTTAAGAAACAGTTGGAAAAGAGAGGTTTCTAATCCCCATGACGGTCCGGGCAGTTCAGAAGACCGAATCGGACGCCATGATCGAGCGCTTGCTCGCACTCGACGACGCTGCCAGCCGTGCGCAGTTGGTCACCGAACATCCGGCAATCGCATGGGACGAAATCGTGAACACTCTCACCGAAAGAGTTTGGCAGGAGGTTCGGGTTGACACCCATCGGGCCAAGCGATTGGCGGATGCATCTCTCGATGTCGCCCGGGTGCTTAACAGCGCGAGTCTGCTTGCCCGGAGTTTGCGGGCAAAAGCGAACGCCATGTACGCGCTCGACGAGCACACGGATGCCGTTCATTTCCACGAGCAGGCAATCAATCTATTTGAGCAGACCGGCGAAGAGTCCGAACTGGCACGGACTTTGAGCGGATCCATTCAGTCGTTGTTATTGCTAGGGCGGTACGATCAGGCGCTCTCCGCCGGCGAGCGCGCCCGCGCAATCTTTCACAAACAGGGGAACACTCGCCGCTTGGCCCGTCTGGAAATCAACATCGGGAACATCTATCACCGGCAAGACCGCTTCAGCGAAGCGCTTGCATTTTACGAACGCGCATACGAGCAGATGCTGATTCACGACGACGCCGAAGGTTTGGCGGCTGTCCTGAGCAACTTGTCGCTTTGTCATATCAGCTTGAACGATTTCCCCAAGTCGTTGGAACTGCACCAAGTTGCGCGCCGGCACTGCGAACAGAAGGGAATGCCGATTCTGGTCGCCTATGCCGACTACAACATCGCCTATCTGTATTTCTTACGCGGAGAGTACGGACGTTCCATAAAAATGTTGCGGGATGCGTCCGTCAGTGCAAAGAAAGCGAACGACCCTTATCAGCTTGCGCTCTGTAATCTCGACCTTGCCGAGATATACCTTGAACTAAATCTGAGTGCCGAAGCCGGAGAACTGGGACGAGCGGCCCACGCGGCTTTTCACGATCTCGGTTTCGGTTATGAAGCCGCTAAGGCATTGGGGTTTGCCGCCATTGCGTCCAGCCGCCAAGGACAGGCGTTTGAGGCCGTCAAGCTGTTTGCGCAAGCCAAGGAAATGTTTGTGCGCGATCAGAACCAGGTTTGGCCTTCGCTGATTGATCTCTACGAAGCCCTGGTACTTTTCACCGAGGGGCGGTTATTTGAAGCGCGACGCCTTTGCGCCGCGGCACACGAGTTCTTCCGCGCCCCGGCGTCATCGATGCGCGGGAAGGCGGTGCTGGCCGATCTCCTGCTCGCGCGAATTGCCCTGCGTCTGGGGGACACGAAACTCGCCAAACAAAACTGCGAAATGGCCCTCCAAGACGTGGCGAATCTGGATTCGCCCACGCTCCTCTATCAGGCTGAGTTTCTGATGGGCGAAGTGGAGCGCGTTACCGGAAATGAAGACGCTGCCTACCGGTCATACAGCCGCGCCCGTACGGCCGTTGAGCGACTGCGGAGCAGTTTGCGCGGAGAAGAACTGAAAATTGCCTTCTTCGAGAACAAACTCGAAGTTTACGAGTGCCTAGTTGACATTTGTCTGCGCCGCCAGAACAGCTTTGAAGAGGCGTTTGCTTACATCGAGCAGGCGAAATCGCGCACTCTCATGGATCTTCTGAACCAGCCAGTCCATGTGCCCTCAGCAGTCGATCCGGGGCAAAGCGAACTGGTACGTTCGATCCGCAATCTTCGCGAAGAACTGAATTGGTATTACAACCTGATTGAGCGCGAACAACTGCGTCCGGAAGAACGCTCGCAAGAACGGGTCCAACAACTCGAGCAACAGGCGCGATCACGCGAGGCCGATTTTGTGCGCGCTGTGAAAGAAGCCACGGTAGCGGAGGCCAATGAAGCGGGTGTGCAATTACCCTCGAACATGTCGCTCGAGCATATTCGCTCCGTCCTTCCCGCCGATACCGCCTTAGTTGAGTTTTTTTGCGCGCACGACCGCATCGTCGTATGCGTGCTAACCCGCGACAGCCTGCACATCTGTCCAGTCACAGTGCAGTCGCGAATTCAGAAGCTCCTGCAATTCCTGCAATTTCAGATATCGAAATTCCGACTCGATCCCCAGTATGTGGCCACCTTCAGCCAGGCGCTACTGGAGTCGACGCAGGCACACCTCAAGAGTTTGTATCAAGAGTTAATCGCTCCCATCCGCCACTTGCTCAATTCCCGCCATATTGTCTTCGTGCAACATGGGCTCCTACACTACGTTCCATTCCATGCCCTGCACGATGGCGAATGCTATTTAATCGATCGATTTTCCATTTCTTACGCACCGAGCGCCAGCGTCTACGCCCATTGTCAAACGAAAGCGGTCAATGTGACGGGCGATTCGCTAATCCTTGGCGTGCCCGATGAACGGACACCGGCGATTCGCGCCGAGGTCGATGCACTTGCCCGAATCTTGCCCAACTCCAAACTCTTCTTGGGCGATGAGGCCACCGAGGACATATTAAAAACCTGTGGACCGCGCAGTAAGTCGATACACATTGCAACCCACGGATATTTTCGTCAAGACAATCCGATGTTCTCGTCGATTCGTCTGGGAACATCTCATCTCAGTCTCTACGACATGGCCCATTTGCAGCTACCAGTCGAGTTGGTCGTGCTGAGCGGCTGCGCGACCGGATTGAACGTGGTTACTCCGGGCGACGAGTTGATGGGCTTGGTCCGAGGCCTGCTACAGGCCGGAGCACAGTCACTGGTCTTAAGTCTGTGGGATGTTCACGACGACAGCACCAAGGAATTCATGGTCGAATTCTATACCCAGCTACAGGCGGGGCATTCCCACGCCGAGGCGATGCAATCTGCGTCGGTGAGCCTCCGCGAACATCGCCCCCACCCCTATCATTGGGCTCCCTTCTTATTGATAGGAAAGGGTTAACGAGTTACGAACTTATTTATTGCCCGTACTGTATTTTTCGGGCCCCTGCCATCCCTTTTGTACTAGAGACAACATGTAGCCTTCACGGACCAAGTCTCTGATCGCCACGAGGATATGAGGATTCGAATGCAGCATTTTTCAGAACAACCCTGGGCCGATTTTGTACGCGGAGTCAGCGGTCCCGAAGTCAGCAGCGCCATCAAGGCGCACCTGATCTCGGGTTGTTTGAAATGCAAGACCGCTCATGGCGGCTGGAGCCGAGTTCGAAGTATGGCAAGTGAGGAAAGCGCCTATGCGCCGCCGGAGAATCTGGTGCGTCTGGTGAAGTTAGGTTTCGCCAGCAAAGCTGCCCCGCCCTCCCAGGCCTGGACTTTGGCCAACCTCGTTTTCGACAACTTTGCCCAACCGCTGATGGCCGGTGTGCGCAGCGGTGCGCTGAATGTATGGCAGGTGATTTACGAGGCTGAAGGCCTAACGGTGGATTTGCGTTTCGGTCGCCGCGCCCAATCCAGGGCCGTTCACTTAGTCGGACAGGTGTTCGACAAACAGGAAGTACGGGCATTGCGGAACAATGCGACTGTCGAGTTATCGACCGAGCAAAACCAAATGGTCGCCACAACCGATGTCAGCGCCCTGGGAGAGTTCCACATTGAGTTTGAAGCAAACGAGCATTTGTGGTTGTCAGTAAAAGCGGCGGGACGCAACCCCGTGCGGATTCCGCTGACAAATCCGAAATAAAGGTAACCAACATGTCTTACCAAAGGAACCAAAACAGGTTACGCCAGAGAGAGTACGGGTGTAAGTGGCAAGCACCGAAGTTCTACATTAAACTCGCACTCAAGTACATGGCCGAAAAGGGGCAAACGATGGCAGATACAAGATCACACATCAGTGTTCGGCGCGCGGGCGTGGTACCTTGCCTGCTGCTATTGCTGGTAGCTTTTTGCGCGCCGGCTGCGCAAGCACAAACTCGTTTGATTGTGCGCGACTCGCTAGGCTTGCCGGGGATCAACCTGACCTGCTTGTTAATGGGCTGCAAGGTCGTGACCGGCCTCGGGGATCCTAATGGGCAGCTGTTCCTCGTGACTTTGCCCGCCATTCTTAATCCGGTGACAAAGCTGCTCCAAATCAGCCTTGAGACCGGGATACTGGATGTTGAGGTCGATCAAGTCGTAACTGCGGTGCCAGCCAATGCCAGCTCTGACCCCTCATATTTGACGGACGAGACACCCACTCCTTTCTACGGCGCAACGGTTTGGCAGGGTTACCTTGTACAGCCCGCGAATCAGTTGGTACGCACGGCCCAAACTCAGTCGACATTCAACGTCGCAGGCGCCGGAACGAAAGTTGCAGATATTGACAGCGGCGTCGATCCCACTAACCCGGTACTACAAAGTGTTCTGGTCGACGGTTACGACTTCACCACTAATACCAGCGGTGGTTCGGAAATGACCGACGCTCCAGCCGCCCCCAATATGAGTGAAGCGCAACCTGCAACGCTGGACCAACGGACAGTCGCGGTGCTCGATCAGCGCACCGTCGCAGTCCTGGATGGAACGGCGTACTCAGATTTTGGACATGGAACCATGACCGCGGGCATCATACACCTGGTCGCACCCGAGGCCAAGATCATGCCGCTCAAGGCGTTCACCGCGGACGGCGCCGCGTACGACTCCAACATTCTGCGCGCTATCTACTATGCCGTGGCCAACGGCGCCAACGTCATGAGCATGAGCTTCAATTACTCGAGTTACTCGGCAGAACTCGCGACTGCTATCAAGTATGCGAACAGCAAGGGCGTGATTTCCGTAGCGTCCGCTGGAAACAGTAGCGAGGACACAATGGTCTATCCGGGGGGCCTACCTGGCGTGATCGACGTCGCCTCAACCTCGAATACCGATGTCCAGTCTACATTTACGAATTACGGCACGCCTCCAGTGTTCATGGCCGCGCCGGGAGAAGGCGTGGTCACGACTTATCCGTGGGGAACATGGGCCGCGGGATGGGGCACGTCATTCAGCACTCCGTTCGTGGCGGGCACTGCAGCCCTCATGGAAGGCGCCAACAGCAACTGTCCCAGTTCGATGGTTCCGATTGGTCTGGCAAATGCCGACTACATCGGCAATCTGAATCTCGGATTCGGACGATTGGATACGTACCAGGCGCTTCAGGCGTGCCATCTCTTGTAATGGATATTGGAAAGCAAATCCCCGACATGTCCGTAACTCTGAATCCGGTAATGGATGTGTCGGGATTGACGCTCCGCGTCAAGGAACTGGAAGAGCAGCATCTCGCTTTTCGTAACTCTCTGGTGTGTGCCTTCAACCAAATGCTTGATCTGAAGGACATCAACACCGGAGTCCACAGCACTCGACTGGCAGAATGGGCGCTCCGTGTAGCGCGTAAGATGGCGATTCCGGAAGAACGCCTTTACCAAGTGGAAGTAGCGGCATTGCTCCACGACATCGGCAAGATTGGAGTGCCGGACGCAGTTCTGAAAAAGGCCGGTCCACTCACACCCGAGGAACGCGCTATTATTAACCGCCATCCCGAATATAGCTGGTCGATCCTGCGCCTGTTCCCGGGACTGGAAGAAGCGAGTCTTTACGCCCTACACCATCACGAGAGCATGGACGGCAGTGGCTATCCCGCCCAGCTAAAAGGCAGCGACATACCGTTGGTCTCAAGAATCATTTGCGTCATCGATGCTTTTGATGCAATGGTGTCGAATCGTTGCTATCGGCAGGGCCTTCCGCACTCGGAAGCGATTAACCGGCTGATCCGTAGCAGTGGATCTCAGTTTGACTCCGACGTGGTGCAGGCCTTTATTCCCATCGCTGAGCAGGAAGCCGCCGATGTTTTTGCCGCTGCAGGAACAAGCATGGCGGCAGTTCTCTAGGCGGCAGAGATTGGTTCCGGGCTCAGATTCGCGCCTCCGAGCGCAAGTCCGACGCAACTCTGTGTCTGATCAGGTTCCTAGTAAATTGACTTGCAGCTTCTCGTACCCGTGTTCGCGCGCCCATAGATCTAAAGGGATTGTTGCCAGATCATCTACAACGGCCACTGCCAGCCCTGTCTTGGTCAGATCGATACTCTTCAGATAGGTGTGGCATGAGTCGCAGACATCCACGCGGACGTGCGCAATCTCCGGCGCCGAATAGTATGCCATCTGCGGCTCTCTTTCTTCTCCGCAGGCCGGACAATAAATCCTGCGAAAGGCCCATTCATGGGCGCAGAGCATGCAAATCAGTGACTTCTTTGCACCATCGCCTTCGCTTCGCAGAACGGCGACGATTGGCTTACCGCCGCACAGCGGGCAGGTCGACGGAGCACCATCCACGGTCGCGATCTCGCGGTGATCGGCAAGATATTCGGCGTACGGCTGAAGAAAAATCCACGCGAGCACGCGATCGGGATACGTTACGGCGCGCCAATCGGCGGCCTGGAGCCGCTCAGCGTCGGCCGCGCTCGCGCCTAATTCGGGATCCCCATGCCAGAAGTCTTCAACGACGTGCTGCCATCCGGCCGTACCCCTCTGCGCCAAATTGGCAGCGCTTTCGGCCAGCGGAGCGGGTGCAATCTGCCGAATCAGCGACAGGAATGCAGCGAAGTGAGGAAGTAGTAGAAAAAGATCTAATTCATCGCGCAGCGGGCGGTCCGAGGAAGTCTTCGGCGAATCCACCAGCGCTTTGTGGATTTCCGCGTACAAGCTTTTCTGAAAGGTTGCGACGCGCACATAGAAGCGCAGTCCTTCCGCGGCGAATGGATAGGCGGAAGTTAATTCAGTGGCTCGACGGATGCGGCGATCCCACTTCGCATCGATCATTGTTTCTGCAGGGATTGCTTCGGTCGAGATCGGCCTGTGACCTCGTAATACCACGTGCGATGGAACGTCCAGGCCCAGGCGCGCGTGACATACCCGTGAATCATGGACCCGAAACTGCCCTCTTCAAGGACGGCGCTCATGTACACGTGGATCAGAAACAATCCGATCGTGACAAGCGCGACGCTCGCGTGAACTAAAATCGCGGCGTAGCGAACGAACCGGAGGCTCCAGGGGAGAGTTTCCGTGTACCACAAGACGACACCCGAGAGCAGCAATAGGATCACGCCGTAGAAAATTCCCCAGAAGAAAAGCTTCTGTCCGTAGTTGAAGCGCCCGACGGGCGGCAGTTTGTCGTCCTCGTTCTGGATGTAGTCGGGAATCGCCTTCGCCCAGGCGCGATCGGCATCGTCAATTTGCATGTCGCGGTGCCACTCTTTAAAGGTCCAGAAGAGTGACGCCGTAAAAACCAGCCCAAGCCAGGGATGCCAGAATCGCGCCGTGGGGCCTCCCCCCACGATTGCAGCCAGCCAGTACATATAGGGAGACCAGAATGCGAGGCCCGTCATCAACAGATAGGTGTAGGAGAGAGCGCCGATCCAATGATTCACACGCTCGCCAAGCGTGTACCGGACGATGGTCTCCTTGTTTTGATGGGCGGCGCTTGGGCGTGAAACTGCGTCGGTCGTCATACGCGCCTCTCGTCGTGGCTAAGATCATCATTCGGTGGAATCGGTTCTTCTTTCTTCGGGCCAAACCGCATGTAATGCAAGGCCATACCGACGATGCCGCCGACGATCGCCACATTCCCCAGCCACTTCAGCGGTCCTTTCCACAGCCGCACCGAAAGCGGGATGTGCGGATCTTTCGGCAGCCCACCGTATAACTCCGGATTCTTGGCATCATGCAGGACGTAGATCACGTGCGTTCCGGCCACCCCGGGCGGATCGTACACTCCGGCGTCGGCAAATCCGGAAACCTCGCGAAGCTGTTCCGCGCGCGTTTCCGCCAGCTCCTTCATCTCCAACTTCGTCCCGAAATGCAGGCAGCCCGTGGGGCAGGCCTTGATGCAAGCCGGTTCGAGTCCGACCGACACGCGGTCATTGCACAAAGTGCACTTGAAAACTTTGCGCGCCGTCGGACTGAACTTCGGGATGTTGAAGGGACATCCCGTCATGCAATATCCGCAACCGATGCAATTCGCCTCCTGGAAATCGACGATGCCGTTGGCGTACTGAACGATGGCGCCATCCGCCGGACAAGCCGCGAGGCAGCCCGGGTCTGCGCAGTGCATGCACTGATCTTTGCGCATCAGCAGCATCATGCTGCCGTCAGCGCGCTCGTGTTCATTGAACTTGATCAGGTTCCAGTAATTCCACGCCGTCTCCGGCATCGTCTGGTAGGTATTATCAAAGGTGGTTTCGCTGAACGTGTAGCCGTTCCATTCTAGGCAGGCCACTTCGCACGCTTTGCAGCCGATGCAGGTCGTGGTGTCGACCAGCTTGCAGACCTCGAATTCCCGGTTCAATCCGGCCCCCGGGACAGTTCCAGCGTGGCCTGAAATCCGGATTAGTTCTGTTGAAGCCTGGCTCATCGTTGTTTCCTTCCGCCTGTGTTCCGACGACTCCCTACACCCTCTCGACTTTCACCAGGAAGCCCTTGGATTCAGGCGTGTGGGCATTGGGATCGGTGACTGCGGGCGTCAGCAAGTTCGCCGGAGTCCGAGCATTTCTTCCTTCATCCTCGTCAATACCGCGGAATCCCTGGTGAATCGGCAGCCCGATCTGATAAACCTTCTTGCCGTCGATCATCATCGGCTTGAGACGGCGAGTGACAAAGGCTTTCGCGATGTAAGTTCCGCGCGCGCTGATCACTTTGATCTTGTCGGTTCCGCGAATTCCTTTTTCGTCGGCCAACTCCACCGGAATTTCAACGAAAGGTTCCGGGATCAACTGGACGTTCATGGGATTATTTTTCGTCCAATAGTGATACTGCTCCGTCAGCCGATAAGTGGTGCAGACGATGCTGTATTCCTCCGGCGATCCGAACTTGTCGAACGGCGTCTTGAATTTTTTCACCAGCGGATTATTCGACTGATCGGGATGCAACAGGTTCTTGACCGGGCTCTCGATCGGTTCGTAGTGCTCGGGGAACGGCCCATCGGCGAGCACGCCGATGGGAGCGAACAATCGCCCGATGCCTTCCGGATTCATGATGAACGGCCCCATGTGATCTTTCGGATGGGAATCGGGTTTGAAATCTGGCACATCGTTGCCAACCCATTTTCCCGCCGCTTCGTTCCACCAAATCTGCTTGCGCTCCGGGTCCCACGGTTTTCCCGCCGGATTGCAAGAAGCGCGATTGTAGAGCACGCGCCGATTGGCCGGCCATGACCAGGACCAGTTGGGATAGACGCCCATTCCGGAGGGATCCTCCGTGCCTCGCCGCTGGACCTGCGATCCGGCCTCGGTCCACATTCCGGAATAAATCCAATTGCCGCACATGGTGGTGCCGTCGTCCTTCAACCAGGCAAATCCTGGCAATTGCTGGCCGGCCTTGAACACCTGTCCCGTCGCCTCGTCCTTCAAGTCGGCGAGTGCCTTGCCGTTCAGCTCCATCGCTACTTGGGACAGTGAGGGATGAGCCGCGTCTGCATAGGCCCAGCTCAGATTCAGAATGGGGTCGGGGAACTTTCCGCCATCCTTCTTATAGAGATCCCGCACGCGCAGGAAAATCTGCGCGACGATGTCCTGATCGAGCCGCGCTTGTCCCGGAGGCGGAACAGCGGCGTATTTCCAGGTGACCCAGCGCGCCGAGTTTGTCATGCTGCCGTCTTTTTCGGCAAAGCCCGCGCAGGGCAAACGATAGACGGTCGTCCTGATGTTTTTCTGTTCTTCGGTCGTGATTCCCGGCGCTCGCCAGAACTCGCTGGTCTCATCCTGATAAATTTCGCCTACCACGAGCCAGTCGGCTTTTTTGAGCGCGTTAATATTTTTGTTCGTGTCCGGGCCGATCATCACTCCATTCATTCCGAACGCCATCATGCCCTTGATCTTGTCGTTGTACATGTCGTCCCAAATGTGGGTCCAGGAGCAATCCTGGCCGGGTTTGGGCAGGTAATCGAAGGCAAATCCGTTTTCTTTTGTCGCCGCGTCCCCATAGAACGCCTTGAGCAACGACACCATGAATTTGGGGGTGTTGGCGTAGTAGTTCATCGAATCCCACGGCGCGGGTTTGGACGAGGTTGGCGTCGTGCGCTTCAGAAATGCAGCCAGATCCGTGTCGTCGGGCACCGGCCCTTTCAGATACCCGGGCAGCGAGTCGTACAGGCCGGCCATGTCCGTGGCGCCCTGGATATTCGAATGGCCGCGAAGTGCGTTCACGCCACCGCCCGCCCTTCCGACATTGCCGAGCAGAAGTTGAATCATGGCCGCAGTACGGATAATTTGCGTTCCGAAAGTATGCTGGGTCCAACCCACCGCATAGATGATCGTGGCGACCTTCTTCATATCGCCATCTTTGCGGACTGAAGTGAATAGATCGACGGCCTTCAGATACTGGTCCTTCGGGATGCCTGTAATCCGTTCGACAGTTTCGGGGGTGTAACGGGAATATTGCTGCTTCAATAATTGGAAGACGCAACGTGGATGCTGAAGTGTCAGGTCATAGGCTACATTCGGCGGCAACAAGGGCGGAGGTGCTGGCACCGCCGGGTGCGCGGCTGTTTCCGGACTCACTTTAGCCGCAGGGGCAGAAGAGGCCACAGCGTCCGTTTTGCCGCTGAAGTCTCCGCCCTCCTGATAATTCCAGGTGGTCTTATCGTAGGCGCTGGTCGCCGCGTTGAAGCCGGAGTACAAACCATCCTCCGGAAGTTTGAACCCTTCTTTCACGATGAATGCGGCGTTGGTGTAGTTGACGAGATATTCTTTCGCGATCCGGTTGTTCTCGATCGCGTAACGGATCAGTCCGCCGAGGAATGCAATATCGGAGCCGGCGCGAATTTGCACAAAGAGGTCGGCGGTAGCAGACGTGCGCGTGAATCGCGGGTCAACGGAAATGAGCTTAGCATTGCGGTTGCGCTTGGCCTCCATCGCCCACTTGAATCCGCAGGGATGGTTTTCGGCCGGATTTCCCCCCATGATCAACATCATGTCGGTGTTTTTGATGTCGATCCAGCCATTTGTCATGGCACCGCGTCCAAATGTTGGTCCCAAACTTGAGACCGTGGGGCCGTGTCAAACACGGGCTTGGTTTTCTAAATAAACCAAGCCCAGACTCCTCATGGCCTTGACGACCAGATAATTGAACTCATTTGTGTCGGTGCAGCCACCAATAAACGAGATACCTTCGCACCGATTCACGGTGCGGCCGCTCGCATCCTTCTCGACGAAGGAGCTGTCGCGGGTCTTCTTGGTCCATTGTGCAATCTCATTCAGAGCGTCATCCCAGGAAATGTCCTGCCAGTCAGTCGCGCCGGGGCGTCGGACTTGCGGCTTCGTGAGCCGCCGCGGGTTGAGCATATCCTGTTCCAGCGAAGAGCCCTTCGGGCATAGCGTTCCGCGGTTGGTGGGATGATCGGGATCGCCTTCGACGTGGATCACCTGCGGCGTGACATTCTTCGCCCGATCGCCGATCGTGTAGATAAGAACGCCGCAACCCACCGCGCAATAGGGACAGGTTGAGCGCGTTTCGGCAGCGCGGGCAATCTTTAATTCTTTGAGCTGAGCGTAAGCAGGCTGGAGGTCGAATCCGAAGACTGTAGCAGCAACCCCGCCACCGGCGGCGGCCTTGAGGAAATCTCTACGGGACGGCATGCGTAATCCTCCCTTACTTACGAGTTCACTCGCTGCCTCTGAACTTTTCCGAGTCCAGAAGTGGCGCGCTTGTTTCACCAATGAGTCGTGAAACTGGAACACCCGGCCGTGACCGGGCAACCGAGTAGCATACCATTCGGCAAGTGCTCGCTCAACATGCTAGGAAAATCGCTAGGAAAAACTTGGATTGCTGAAACTACGATTCCATTCTGGCGCAGAACAATTCAGGAAACCTCCATCCTTCTCAAATGATCACTCCCGGATTAGCATCGTAGCGATGACCGATCGCCTCGGACGCTGGCTGCGGGATCCGCTTTTTCTCTTGTGCCTGACCGCGGGGCTGCTCGCTTTCGTGGTGCAGTCGGGCGAGCTGGGGACGGCCGATACGGCGCATCGACTTCAAACCACACATTGGATTTGGACCTCGGAGCCACAGGTTTTTCCCAATGAGTATCCCGAGTTCGGCCTGCACGGACGCGAAGGGCGTCTTTATAGTTGGTATGGCATCGGCCAGTCATTGCTCATGCTTCCCGCCGATCTCCTGGGGACGTGGATAGAGAGCCGGTCCATTTTCTCGACTTACGACGACGATCCTCGAGTACGCAGCATTGTGGTTAGCTACGCTACCAATATTCTCCTGAACGCTCTGACCGCGCTCATCGCCTTCCAATTGCTTGGCCAGTTGTGCTTTAGCGTGGAGGAATCAGTAGCGGGCGTGCTGGCGTTGCTGTTCTGCACTACCCACCTTCACTACACACAGAACATGATGGAGAACAACTACATCATGTTGCTCACGCTCACTGGATTTTCGTTTCAGTATGAGTGGGTGCGCACAGCAAACCGGCGCGCACTTTTCATCGGCTCTTGCGCGCTCGGCTTCAACCTTCTTACACGTCTTACGACCGGCTTAGATCTTATGGCGGGGGGAGTCTTTGTCTTCCTGGCACTTTGGCTTGAGGGCGTGCGTGGTCCGCGCTTTTGGCAACGTTTCATCGCCTACTGCAAAATCGCCGCGCCCGTCTATTTGCTTTTTCTCGTCTTCGATCGTGCGTACCAGTTTTATCGCTTCGGATCTTTCACGAACACATACCTGACGGTATTTGCCCGGGAATATCGCATTTTAGACCCGACGCTGCCAGCGAATTTTCCCTGGAACACGCCCTTTCGAGTAGGCTTCTTCGGCCCGCTATTCCAGCCTGAGAAGTCTATTTTTCTCTTCGATCCTCTTCTCTTCCTGGCGATCCTCCTCCTGGCCTTGCTTTGGAAGCGCCTCAGTCCACAAATCCACGCGTATGGCGCGACATCTCTCCTCCTGTTGCTCGCCTATGTCAGTTTCTACGCTAGATATGCTTACTGGAGCGGCGACTTTGCCTGGGGCGACCGCTATGTTTCGACGGCCGTGCAACTGGCGGTACTCCCGGCTGTGCCGCTGCTCCTACGCTATCGGGAACGGCTGGGAACGGCGACATGGCATGCGGCACTGGTGCTACTCGTGATCAGCCTCACGATTCAGCTGGCATCGCTGGCGTTTTGGTTGCCCCTGGAAATCTACCAGATGAATACTCTCGGGCACCCAACATTTGTGATTGCTCTGCGTTTCAAGAACATCTTCGCGCATGCTCTCGGCAAGACGGATGCCTGGGGGCTAAACAACAAGCCCATGGCACAGGATGCATGGGATTATGTTCACATCACAACCTGGAACTTCCTCCCGTTTCTGCTACGCCGCGTCGGGGCAGCGCCGGGATGGGTTGTAAGTACGGCGTTCGCAATTTGGTTCGCCGGGATCGCAGCTCTTGCGTTGGTTCTGCTCCGGTTACGAAGTACCTTGCGCACCGTTCGGCGAGGAAGGAACCAGTCTACGAAAGCGGGAAACTGCCTACCATGGCGATTCGGGCGATCTACACGTGAGAGCGCGTGACAAGCAGCCCGAGATTCTCCCGAGTCGATCAGAACGTCACACCACCCGACGGTTGATGATGGTCCATCTCTCAGTCCGTCATCCAAGGAACTGTCGGATTGCCGTTAATAGGCGATGGTCATCGACAGGCTTTTCAAAAAATCGTTTGACCCCAGCGTCGCGACAGCGCTTTTCGTGAATGAATCGGTTTCGTGCGGTGAGGACGATGATGGGCACGTCAGCAAGCTCAGGAAACACACTCAGACTTTCCATAACAAAGTAGCCATCATAATCCGGTAACCCGATGTCAAGGATGATGAGGTCCGGCATTTCGGCAAGCGCCGTGTTGAACGCGGACTCTGCATCATTCGCGAAACACGTATCGTAGTAGTTGGCCCCCAGGCGAATGTGGAGTCCAAGACACAAATCCGGATCGTCGTCGATGACGAGAATCTTATTGCCACATCTGATTACCGGTGTATGATTCGCCAATTTTAATCGGCAATCGGCCTGATCGAGGTCGACGTTAGGCGGACAGTTTGTTAAGGCCAACATCTCAACTCCTTCTTGGGCCGCGGAATATTGGTAGTCATCAAGTTCGAAAGGCCAGTCCGTATAGCGCCGAGGCTCTTCTTGGTCAAGAGAACATCGACCGAGGGGACTCGCTACGCCATCCCCAGCTCATAAACGACAGATTTGTTTCGCAGCGCAGGTTCTCCCAGGGCGCGTCGGATGACCGCCAAGAATTCGGAATCATTCACCGGTTTTTGAAGATAGGCCTGGGCGCCCGCCTTGAGAACACGAGGCCCGTTCTCGCGAGCGTCGCGAGCAGAGACGACGATGATTGGGATCAGATCGAGAGCGGGGATTGCTTTTAGCCACTGTATTACGACAAAACCGTCGCCCGCGGGCAAGGCCAGGTCGAGAATAATTAAATCCGGCTGGTGTTTCCGAGCCTCAGCAATGGCGGCGACCGCATCGCCTGCAAAGAAAGTTTCGTAGCGATTAGCTGTCAGACGTACGCACATTCCTCTGCGCACATACGGGTTGTCGTCCACAATCAGAATCTTCTTGTTACTCATTTTCACCGCCCCTTAACGAGGTTTCCTCGCTGACAATTTGCGAATCTAGTACGAGTGGCATTCTTAGCATCCTACGGTTTGCCATTAGTGCTAGTCGAAAGTCGAAATCGGGGGATGATGAAGTAAGGCTGACAGGAAGATGGATCTAAATCCGGGTGCTGCCGATCATCAGTTTGATCGTGCGTGATCTCCCAACGTCACTGTAACCGTTCCCCGTGTCTCTGTTTCGGAAAAGTGCGGAACCTTAGTACAGGGCGTTTTGTGTTTTGTTGTCTTAGGTTTTTAGGTTTTAGGTGTAGCCCCTTGGCATGTTGCTTACGATGGCAAGCTGCCCCAGCTCCACGGAGGCCAGGCTGGAGCGAATCACTTGCATCAACTCCACTTCGTCGTGCGGTTTCTGGAAAAAAGCGATGGCGCCAGACTCGAGGCTACGTCTTTCGTTGTCCCCGGAATGGCGACCCGTAAGAACGATGATCGGGACCCTCGAAAGCGCCGGATACTCTTTGACGTGTTTCAGGATGGCGAATCCGTCACCCGCTGGCAGCCCAAGATCGAGGATGATCAGGTTGGGTGTTTCCTTGAGTGCCATGGCCAGGGCCGAATAACCATCGCAAACGCTCACCGTATCGAAGTTGTTGGCTCGAAGACGCACGCTCAGGGCAAGTCTGAAATCAGGATCATCGTCGGCGATCATTATCCTTGCTTGATTCATGACTTGCCTTTCGCCGTAACGCCCAGCTGCCTTCGATGGTAAAACTCTGCCTTACTGGTAACTGTCGGGATGTTCTGCTGACGTCGTAAATGTGAGGCTACGGACATGAGGCAGACCTCGCAACGGTCCCCCAGTACAGTATCGATGCTCACAACGCGATGTGCTATTTGGTAATCCCCACTAGGACAGAGGATGTGCACCAGGTCTGAAGATCCAGGGCAGAAATCGGCCCACCACGAGGGCACCGCTGCTATGGCGTGGTTGCAGGAGTTCATGGAGCAGGTTGTGAGCGTTCGCAGCAACCCACCACGGATGGCGGCGAGATCCGCGCCCGTCGGATCACCGAACCGACGACCGAACCAGAAATCCCTGCTGCACTAACTCGGCCTGCTGGAGTTACCCGAGCATTTTTCGGCTCAATCGCAAATATAGTGTAGACCCGGCGGTTGCCTAAACTGATTCTGAACGGGTTAAGTGACTTATCGATCATTCCGTGACGAAGTTCGGCTCGTTGCGCCGGGAACGTATGGGATCGAGACTGCCCGTCCTCGCCTGCTGCCAGGCCTAGCTAACTTCTCCGAAGACTTCAGGCCAGTCTCGCCTTTTTTCGTGAATCATGCGCCAGCAGATTCAGGGTCGCTACCGGCAGAGCTTCAGGTTACGATTGCTTCCGGAAGCGAGCGTTTGCTTCACGCGACGCGTCGTGGTTGAATTTGTCGACAATCATCGGAGAAGTAATCTCCGGGTGATGCTGAGAAAGCAGGTAGCAGCCTTGAACCGAAGAAAGTTTTTGAAGGCGTCCGGGGCAGTATCACTTTCGCAGCTGTGGCCGCGCAGCTCGTTTGCAAGTCCCGCCCTCCGCCGAGTGCGTCCTTCGGACGCAAATTGGCCCTCGAGCGCGGCGTGGAAGCGCCTCAACGAGGCGGTCGGCGGCAATCTGATTCAAGTTGATTTTCCGCTGAACGCCTGCATGTCATCGTCCCAGGGCGCGGAGTGCAAAACTCTGTTCGCAAACTTGAAAAACCCCTACTATATCGGCGACAGCCCCGGCATCACCCAAACTCTGGGCTGGGTCGACGGTTGGGCCACCAAACCGAGTGTCTACGCTGTCGCTGCAAGAAATGCCGACGACATCGCAGCTGCCGTAGATTTCGCCCGCGACAACCATCTGCGCCTCGTCGTCAAGGGAGGCGGCCACAGCTATCAGGGCACATCGAACGCGCCCGATTCTCTCCTGATTTGGACACGTCATATGCATGACGCTACCATCCAGCAAGATTTCGTTCCCAGTGGTTGCAAGTCCACTCATGCTCCTCAGCCGGCCGTCACTGTCGGCTCGGGAACAATTTGGGCGCAAGCTTACGACGCCGTCACTACCAAGGCCGGCTCCTACGTCCAAGGCGGCGGCTGCACCACCGTCGGCGTCGCCGGCCTGATTCAAAGCGGCGGGTTCGGCAGCTTCTCGAAGCATTACGGCATGGCC
>JGI12635J15846_10000152_pt1 | contig 51432 bp, 44 predicted proteins | sample BlaSpr_A8_OM2_M2_FD_15846 | JGI IMG/M metagenome (IMG submission 15846)
GGACTGGCGCGGGGAAACCCTCAGCAGAATGCGCAAGCTCATCAAGGAAGCAGACCCGGACGTCGTCGAGGAGTGGAAGTGGATGGGCACTCCAGTTTGGTCGCACGACGGCATCCTCTGCACTGGCGAATCCTACAAGAATGTCGTGAAGCTTACCTTCGCCAAGGGCGCGTCTCTGAAGGATCCGGCGCGTCTCTTCAACTCGAGTCTCGAGGGAAACACACGCCGCGCGATCGACATCCACGAAGGAGAAGAAGTTGACGAGTCCGCCTTCAAGGCGCTCGTTCGCCAAGCGGTCGCCCTTAACAGTTCTGGCAAGTCGAAACCTTCGAAGAAAGCGAAGTCCTAAGGGATTCCGCCCCTGGACAGATCCGACATCGGGGTGGCGGAGGTGTCGTTCCGCCCGAGCGTACCCAGGTTGAAGACGGCCTATGAAGTGCGCTCAACTCTCAATCCCAAGGACGCCGTAATTCCTATATCGATCTTCAGACAGGAATCGCCTGGCAAACCAGTCGTAAAATCAGAAAACGTCCAGTCTGTCCCCGCCCGTCCAGACTGGCCGGAAGGTCAGAGTAACGGATACGGGGAGTACCGTACCTGCCGAGCCTCGAAGCGCACGACACAGCGTGGCCTACTGCAGTCAACCCAGCGCCCACCCCCAGGAAAGGTCACAGTATGAAATACAAAACTCTCGTCCTTGGTGCGGCCGGAGCCGCGATTCTGTTTGGCGCGGCCACGGTGGCGGCGCGTTCCTACAATCCCATGAAGTGGATCAAGAAACCGACCGCCAGCCAGGAGCTTGCGGCGAACAGCGCGGAGGAAAAGGCGCTGACGCTGCAGTTGCAGGCGCTACTGCCGGCGCGCACCACGCTGAAGGACGCTTGCACCCTCTTCAAGACCCTGGACGATTGCGCTGCTTCGCTTCACGCCAGCGGCAACCTGCAGATCAAATTCAACTGCCTGAAATGGGATATGACCGCGGTACGCCCCAACGGTGATATCAAGTCGTGCCAGGCGCCCCCGAAAGCCCTTAGTCTGGAGAAAGCCATCCTCGCTCTGAAGCCGGATGTGAATGCCAGGGGCGAGGCGCGGAACGCCGAGAAGAGCGCGCGCGAAGACATCAAGAACGCCCGCTCCTGACGCAGGAAAACAACTCCGCGGGGCGTTTCCTGTTAATTTTCGCGTGGGGACTCCTCGGTTGGGCTGCCCCGGCGCCGCCGCGGGGATGATTTCCTAAACAATAAAGGGCGAATCCCGAAGGACCCCGCCAGAGTAATGGCCTGTGTTCGGCGTCGCCAAGGCCTGCCGGCGGGTAGCACATCTTCTTCATTCCGCTTCGGGTGCTAGGTGAGATCTGTTTGACATCACCCTTGCGAAGCGCCCCAGATGCATCCTGGGTGGCCTTCGCTCTTATCGAAGGCCACCCAAGAGTTCTTAGCTCGCAAAGAGTGTGCCACCCGCGCTTTCACAAAGCTGTCGGCCAACGCAACCCGTCAGGTTAAAAGTTGAAAGTTCAAAGGAAGAAAAATCCAACCCAAGCTGGCCCCGCCTCTAGGGAAGAAAATCGGAAACGGACGGAAACATCCCCTTACCCATCGAGAAAACAGGAAAGAAAAGTACTCCCAGGCCAAGCCTCACAACCCGAACCAGAGCCACCCGCCAATTCCGAGGTCCATGTTTGGGACTAAAAAGACTGCCCAACTTCGGTCGGCCCCTAGCGATTACATAATTTGCTTGCAAGTTGTTACGCCAAGTGTTTACTCATGTGGGTAAGGAAAACGTAAGTACTATTTCCCAGTTCGAAGCCTTCCGCGAGGATTTAGTTGTGCGTGGCCCTGTCCAAATCGCTGTATCGCTAGTTTGCCTGCTCGTCATCTTTATGTGTGTTCGGTATGCCGTAGGACTAGGACGGCTCCGTTATGCGGACCTGCACGCCCAATATCAACAGTTGAATCACGACTACTTTGCTAGTGAATTGAAGGACGCCCAAGTGGAGTGGAGCCACCTGAACGACCCCCCTGCGATGACCTACACTGGTGAAGCTGGTGGGACACGAATAGTACTTGATGTGGATTCGAATACATCTGACTCGGACGTCTTAGAAAGCCTTCAGCATGAATCCTGCCACGTCCAGACATGTCAGTCGGTCCAATCGACCCGACAGGACGCACATGGTTCGCCATTTCAGAAGTGCATTGAACGTTTCGGAGGGAATCCATGAGCGACTCAAATCCGCTGAAAGCACTTAGAAAGAAACTAAGCCTCTCAAGGGTGGGCATTCTGTGCCTCGTCAGCTTCATATCGGGCGGCGGTATTTATGGGCAAACTCAGGATGAGTTTATCGCTGGTTGTGCCGCTGGAGCGTTCGATTCGTACGCTGCGCTGAAGGCGAATTGTCCCAAGCAGCAGTCGCAGACGACCGTAGTCACTCAGCCACTCGCGTATACCCCTCAGCAACTTGATGAAATGAATCGCTACGCGCAACAAGGCGCACAGTATCTTCAGAAACCAATTACGCCATTGAATATTCCATCGACGGGCGACACAACGTCTTTTGTGCCGACTATAAAACCAACAGCAGACACTCCTGCCTACCAACCTATGTCGTTTTACCCTAAAAGCGAAACTACCGGTGGGGCATTGGCGGGAATCGCCAAAGCCGCGCAAGCGTATCAGCAGAGGAGCGCATCGTTTGCTTCGTACGATTCGTCGATGAAGCTAGCGCAGGCACAGAGAGAACTAGAAAAAGTCAAAGCGGAATTGGCCGACACGATAGCGTGGGGAGAATTTCTGAAAGAGCGGAGAGCGACCCGCGAGGCCGCAGCACAGGAGGTTTCCGAAGCGAGGGCCGCCGGGGCTCCCGTTGTGAAATCCAATCTCAGTCTGGAGGAAGCAAAAAGGCTGCAGTCTCAGTTGGGCCTCGACTCTCACCAAAAGCATATCTTTCCAGACATACTTACAATTGCATTCGATTCGAAAGGCCAGATACACTACGACAGAGTTGGATTACCAATCGAAGAATTTCGATACACCGTTGTCGGCGACGTAGTTACGCTTGATGAGCAAGAAGAAACCAGGGCACGTGCATGGCAGGGAATCGAAAATGCTCCGAACGAGCTAATCGGAAATTCGCCTTTGGAGACAGGACCTGACCTGTATGCAACGATGGACCAGCTAAAAACGTCATCGGAGTCCACCGAGAATAAAGGCGTAGAAATAGGGGCTGCCTCTTATTTTGTTGAAGTTTTTTCCCCGTTGTCCGCGACCGGACCGGGTGAAGGCCGTGTTCTGGTAGTGACTTTGTCCCGGTTCTTCGCCGGGAGCTTCGATCATGCCGAAGTGTGGTTCAACGTGCTCGATATAGACCCCCAAACTGTGTCATTACGGAAATCGCCGCTCGGGAACTTTTATGTTTTCGCAGTTCGAACCACGGACGGCGCTTTGAAAATTTTTGACCGGAAACGCGACCAGCACCTATCATCAATTGCCTTTGAAATCTCCTCAGAATACGGGCCACAATTTGCCAAGTCGTTTAAGAGAGCCGTGATTCTCGCAAAGAATGAACAGGAGTCGAAGGCAGCGGAACAGCAACAGGGTAAATCGACGGGGAATTGGTTCGAGGATAATGGATTCGGAAACTCGCCGCCTGCCATTCAACCAAAAGCCGCCAGAGACAAATACGCACGAGAGGTGCTGGGGATAAAAAACCCATGAGCTACACTGGCCCAGACCTTGCAACCGGGGATGGACAATATCCAATCGAAGGCAAAGTCGTGAAAACGGAACATCGCCAACCTGCCACCAGGTGCGGAGGTGCCGGGCCCCCGGGTTCCGGTTTTGGTACCCGGGTCTTGGAATCACCTCGGCTCTTCCCTTTTTCTGGACTTCCAACCCTTAACTTTTGATTTTCAACTTCTGATCCCCGACCTTTACTCTTTCAGCGCAAAATCGTTCCAGTGCTACAGATTTCACAAGTCGGGCATTGCGACCGGCTTGCAGTCTCTTTCTCCGCTCTGAAACTAACGGCTGTCGGCTGACGACTCCAACCCCGGTTTGGTTTCGGTGTCCGGGTCCTCTTGCGATACTGCGTTTCAAGACCGAATCTTCTATTTGCCAACGGCCGCCAAGAAATGCAGTAGACTGAGAGCGTGATTTTTGAATGGGACCCGGCCAAAGCCCGAGGCAACCGCCGCAAGCACCGGGTGACGTTCGAGGAGGCCGCCACAGTTTATGGCGACGCCCTGGCGCTGACGTATCCAGACCCGGATCACTCCCTCTCGGAGCAGCGGTTCATCACGATCGGAATATCGAGCGCCAAACGGGTTTTGATCGTGGCCCATGCCGAGCGCGGCGAATCGATTCGAATTATCAGCGCTCGGAAAGTTACACATAGCGAGCGAAAACAATATGAAGAAAACAACTAGGAAGCGAAAACCGGCAAGCGACCTGCGGCAGGAGTACGACCTGTCCAGCCTGAAGGGCGGAGTCCGGGGTAAATACTTCGAACGCTTTCGGGCGGGCACAAATCTCGTACTTCTCTCCCCCGACGTGGCTCGTCATTTCCCCAACGAACAGTCCGTCAACTCCGCCTTGCGCGAATTAATCCGTGCCGGCAAACGCCCGCTACGCCGCGCTCGTTAGCCGTCATTTTATAAATGGTTTTCGGGGGGTCGGAGCTTTAGCTCCGACAACAAGGTGGTCCTGAACTTGCCTCACACACCGGGCGTTGCAACCGGCTTGAGGATTCTTCCTCCGCTTCGAAGCTGATGGCTGTCGGCTAACGGCTGTAGGCTCACCGCCCGTTACTCTTTCAGCGCAAAATCGTCCCAGTACTACAGAATACTATTGCCTAGTTGTTACTAACGCGAGAGAATAGGCCATGCTTGCCCTGAGTGCTTTGTGCGAAGGGCCTGCCCTGAGTGCTTTGTATGAAGGGTTCGCCCGGGGATGGGCCTGTCTACACACCGCCTGTCCTGAGCGGAGCCGAAGGGCGCGGCTTCCCGTCCCGAAAATTCCTGCAGCTAAGCCCTGTGTTTCCATCAGTTCAAAACTGATAGAAATCAAAGGACTTCAAGTCCTGCATTCCGGTCACTTACGAAAAACAGGGGGGAGGGGGAGTTACCAGCTGGTACATACCACGGATCATCCGGTCCGAAAAACCCCGCAGCAAAGTCCTGCATTCCCCACACGCTTGTCCCGAGCGCCTTTCGAGAGGGATGCGCAACCACTAACTAACCTGACTATTTTCAATAACGTGCAGACCATAGAGGGGAGGGTGGTCTGGTCACACCGTGGTTCGTTCCCAAACCGGCCCGCCCGCCGCGGCGGGCGGCCGCTACACAACCCAAGAGGCCGCCGCTTGGGCGGCGAGCTGGCATAAAAGCCAGCGCTACATTGAGGAATTAGGAATGACCGCGGAGGCGTCGAAGGCTTGGCCTTCGGCGAGGACGTGGTCGGGGACGCGGCGGAGTTCGCGGACGAGGCGGAACCAGGAGAGGAGCTTCAGGCCGTAGTAGGTGAGATCGATTTCCCACCAGTAGAAGCCTTGGCGGGCGGAGGCCATGAAGTAGTGATGATTGTTGTGCCAGCCTTCGCCGAGGGTGACGAGCGCGAGCAGCCAGTTGTTTTTGCTGGTGTCGGCGGTCGGGAAGCGGCGGTTGCCGAAAATGTGGGAAAGCGAATTGATGGTGAACGTGCCGTGCCAGAGGAACACGGTGCTCAGGAAAAAGCCCCAGATAAGCAGCGGCCAGGAACCGATGAGCCACAGGGATACGGCCAGAACGGTCGGCGGGAGCATGTGGTATTTGTTCAGCCAGCGAAGCTCGGGAAATTTGGCGAAGTCGCCGATGTAGTCGTAGCGCGTGTCGTTGTAGCGGTCGGAAAGAATCCAGCCGATGTGCGACCACCAGAAACCGAAGAGCGTCGGCGAGTGCAGGTCTTCCTCCAGATCGGAGTAGCGGTGATGGTGGCGATGGTGCGCCGCCCACCAGAGAACTCCCTTTTGCGTGGACGACATGGCCATCCAGGCGATGACAAACTGAAACCACCGGCTGGTTTTGAAGGAGCGGTGGGAAAAATAACGGTGATAGCCGGCGGTGACGAAAAACATGCGCACTTCAAAAATAACAAAGGCGGTGATGAGATACGACCACTTGAACGGCAGAAAAAAGATGCCCAGCGCAGCCACGTGGATCAGGCTGAAAGGAACCAGGGAAATCAAGTGGAGACGCGCCCCATTGGGGAGAGGGATAGACAGGGGTCTTGCAACAGAGGCCATGCAGCTCAGCTCCTGCGCGGAAACGCCGCGCGATTGTGGTTGATGCGCGCAAGAGTCGAGCGAGCTCAGCGCCAAAAACTACACTTCCAGTTTACGGGGCGCTCTTGCAGGGGTCAAGGAAGGCTCAAGACGGGTGTGACGAGACGTCACACTGTACGTTCGTTCAGATTGATTGGTGACACCCCAATCTAGGAACTATCGCAAAGGATGTGCTATCTTGCCTTTGCAACACTTGCAAAGGAGCATCAATCCGCATGGCTGAACGTCCCGTACTGGTTGGCTTGATTCCGCAGGCTGTGGTTCTCGATCCCGGGGATCAGGTCAGCTGGCTTTCCGATGCGGGCAACTTGCGGGTGGAGTTCGACGCCAACCGCTGCCCTTTTTCCTCGAACGTGTTTCAGGTGCCCGCGGGCATGCGGCTGCTGAGCGGCCCGACGATCGCCGGAACGAAGCCGGGCAGCTTCAAATACCGGCTGTGGCTGAACGACCAGATGGTCGGACGCGGCGAAGTGATCGTTCGCTAGAAATCAGAAAAAGTCGCTGGACACTTCTATACCCCTCCTTTAATTTGGGCCCATTGGGGACTGGGAAAAGTCAGTGTTTCTCCGAAGGGCGATACCCGGCCTTGATGGCATCCGCCTCCGTCATATATTTGCCCTGTTTGGTCTTGCCGTAATAGCGGCTCCCCGGCTTGTGATAAATGCGGGATTCCGTATTCACCCACACCATAGTGTTGTTGCTCGCTGGCGGCGACTGCTGGGCAGACTGAGAAGCGGCGGGCTTTGCCGCGGGAGCAGGCGGTTTTGCGGGAGCGTCTGGCGAAGCGGGGGCGGGGTTTGCCGCAGGCGCCGATGTTGCCGAAGTTGCATCCGTAGCGGAGCCCGGTTTCTTTTTCTTGGACTTTGCCGCATTCGAATCGCTCTGGTCGGTCGGAGTGGTAGTTTGCGCCGCCTGAGCCGCCGACGCTCGGGAAAGCGCCAAGATCCCGAGCACGAGGAGGAAGGCAGCAAGGAAGGTTAAGTACAATCGCTGGCGAGTAGGATTCATTTTAGTGAATTCCCTTCAGCCGATGCGGATCAGGCTCTCTATCTGGCACACGGAAGACGCGTACTTAGGCTGGTAATTGAGAGCACAGACGATCGCAGCGCGGCTCTTCCCGGTGGAATTGGGGGCGATAATGTGCGAGAAGGAGCGCGAAGTCAAGCAGGGATTCCAGCAGGCCTTGGAGCGCGCGGGTAGACAGCAAGTCCCAGCGGACTGGCCGGTCAAGAGTGTCGCGCGAATGCCATTTCGGGGCAAGCGAGGCGCTTCACTCGGTCAAAATTGCTTAAAGGGAGCGAATATACAGAATTAAGGGAGCTTTGCTCAATCGCTGGCGAGCTGGACGCGGCCGGACTCGACGGATTCCGCCAGGCCGCGGCGAACAAAACCCAGAGCCGATGCAGGCGCATCCCGCTCTGGCTCGAGCGAGAGGTTGGCAGCTTTGCGCGGAAATTCATTGCGGCGGTCGAGCTGCAAACCGGCGTCTTTCAGAAATTCCGCTGAAAAACCCATGTCCTCGGCGCGGTCCACGCCCCAGAACCACAGCTTTTCTTCGTTGCGCTGCAGGAAGTGCAGCGACTCCTCGAGTTTCTTCATCGCCCGGTCAAACGAGGAGGCCAGGAAAAATACCCCGAGCGACCAAGCGTGACGCGGGTATTGCACCCGCATGCGGATGCAATATTTGCCGTTCTGGTTCTTTTCAATGCTGCAGCGGTAGTCGTTGCGAGACTGAGAAGTACGTCCTGCCATGAAATTTAACCTTCTTGAGACGGTATGCTGCGGCCCCAATTGGACTGCCGAGCAAGCTGGAAAGGGATTGCAGAGCAAACGCCACCGTCAAAGCCAGCTTATTCGGACAAAAATAGGGTACCGGGCTGGACCCGGCGGGGCAAGGGGGTGTGTCCTTAAAATTTAACTTCTTTATTTACTGCGAGATAGGGAAGCCCTTGGAGCTCCCCAAGTCTCCGAATACGCTCATTTTTTCCGGGTAGAGCTTCAGCTTGCCTTCCTGTTTCAAGCGGTCATTCAGCGAGGTTTGGAAGGCGCTGAACGCCAAGTCGCGCTTCTTTTTCAGCAGCGTATCGGTGAGTTCCTTCTTCTGCTTTTCGAAATCGGCGGGATTCGCCTCTTGTCGCTCAACGACCTGATAGACCACCCAGTTGGAACCGAGGCTGAGAGGTGGCGCTACCTGCCCAACTTTCAATGAGAATGCCGGGGCCAGTTGTTTTCCACTGCCAAGGTTGGCCACCGATCCGTTCCGAGCGAAAGGCTCGCTGGTCTTGGGGTCTAGTCCGAGGGCTTTGGCGGCAACAGCAAACTTTTCGCCCGCCTTCACCCGCATCGCAAGTTCATTTGCCTTCGTGCGGGCAAGCTCGTTCGACTTTTGCTGCTTCAAATCGATGACGACCTTATCCCGCACTTCCTCGAGCGTCCCCTGATGCGCTGGCAGGGACTGCCGCAGTGACAACACAACATAGCCGCGGTCGGTCCGCAGGGGCAGGCTCAGGTCGCCCGGGCGGAGGTGGAAAATCTCATCCTTTACATCCTGGCCGTTGCCTAATTCCAGAACGGGCTCACCCGGTCCGACAGGATGCGTCTCGGCGATGGTCAGGTGGTATTTCTGCGCCAGTTGATCGAGGGTGGTTTTGTTGGACTGGCGGATATCGGCAGAGATCTGATCCGCGGCCGCGGCGGCCTGCTGGTCGACTTTATTCAACAGGTAATTGGGCCGAAGCGTGTCTTTCACTTCGTCGAAGGTCTTGGTATGAGCAGTTTCCTTGTCCAGGACCTTGATGATGTGAAATCCATACTGGGTCTTGATGAGGTCGGAGATCTCGCCCTTATTCAGGCTGAACGCGGCTTTTTCGAATTCCGGCACGGTCTGGCCCTGCACCAGCCAGCCCAGGTCGCCTCCCTTGGCCTTCGAGCCGGGGTCTTCGGAATACTTCTTGGCGAGATCCTCGAAGTTTGCGCCCTTCTTCTTGGCCTGCGCCAGGATGTCTTCCGCCTTTTTCTTGATTTCGGCGACTTCCGCGTCGGTCTTGCCGCCCACGGTCATCAACAAAATATGCTCCACGTGGACGCGATTCGGCACTTGAAACTGCTGAATATTCTGCTGGTAGACCACTTTCAGCTCGTCGTCCGTGACCACTGTGTTCTGGCGGAGTTGGGTCAGGTCCAACAGGGCGTAGCGCACGACGCGCTTTTCCGGAATCTGGAACTTGGCCTTGTTCTGTTCGTAGTAGGCCTTGATGTCGGCTTCGGCCGGGGCGATCTTGGCCTCAAGGTCCTCGGGCTTGATGAGCACGTAATCCAGCTTCACTTTTTCGTTCTGATACTTGAACTCTTCCTGAATCTCCGCCGGACTGGCGCTGATGCCATCGGTAATCAGCTTGCGGAATTTTTCCTCCACCAAGCCTTGCTTCACAAGATCTTCGAACAGCGGCACGGTCAACTGGAACCTGGTCTGAACTTCGCGGGCGTAAGCGTCCATGCCCACAAACGTGTCGCCATTGAAGGCCGTTGGCACGTACTGCTTGATGCGGTCGGCGCGTTCCTGGTCGCTGACGGCGATGCCGAGTCGCTTGGCCTCATACTCAATTTCTTTCTGAAAAACGAGTTGGTTCAGGATGTTCCTGGCGTAGAAGCCTTCAAGCGGCTGCGGGATGGGGTTTCGGCGGCGAATCTCGTCAAGCTGTTGGCGCACCTCTCCCATCGTGACGGTCTGGTCGCCCACTTTGGCCAGCACGTCGGTTGCGCCCTCGGTGGTATTGGTGCCCTGCGGCACCAGGTACAGCAGCATGCTGAGCGCGATAATCGCGATGAAGACGCCGAAAAGCACTCGGACGCCGGTTTTCTGGTTGTCAAATACGCCAGCCATTCCAGATGTCTCCTGAGGTGGTGAACAAACTTAAGATTATAGAGGATTGCAGTCGAAACCCCCAAATGAAGTTAAGACGTGCCGCGGCCGATTTCTGATTAATGCCTTAGGTGCGTGTGTGCTATGCAGATCTGTAACTGAATAGCTTTTGGCATTCTTTGCGCAGAAAACTGCCGATAACGGGGATGTGGTGATTGCCCTTCTCGAAGACGAACCGGCAGGAGATCAGGCACGCGCGCCATTTATAAACTTCGTTGCCGTGCTTGCGGCCGTAGGCGGCAATGTCTTCCTGCGATACTCCGTAGACGACCGCGCCAATTTTAGACCACACGCAGGCGCCGGCGCACATGGCGCAGGGCTCGTGCGTGGAATAAAGGACAAAGTCGGGAAGGTAGCGGCCATAACCGCTGGAAACGTATTTGAGCATTTCCAACTCGACGTGCTTGATGCTGGATCCCGAAGTCTTTACCCGGTTCCCGGCGCTGGCAATGATCGTCTCGCTTCTGCCGGTCACGCGGGTAATCACCGCACCAATCGGATAGTCGCCGCGATCGCCGGCGCGCTTGGCCTCCGCGATGGCGAGTTCCATGAACTTCTTTTTCGCTTTGTAAGAAGCAGGGATCACGAACTGCGATTATATCCGTTTGGCGGGCGGCTGGCAGATTGAGGATAAAAACAGGTTTAGGCGCCGCACTCAGGCGGGCTGCAAAGGTCCGGATTTAGCTTTATCCGCGATGCGGACAGCTATTTGTATGCCGGTTTATTTCGCAGCTCGAGCAGCTTGCCCTGCTGCTCGGGCGTCAATTTATTTTTAATGCGCACGAGCAGCGTCACTTGTTCCCTTTTGATCTCGCGTTCCGCCGCCAAAACCTTTTCCAATTGCGCTAGAGTCTGCGACTCGTCCACGCGCGGCTGCCTGGCGAGGGAAACCAGCTTCTCCATTTCATCCTGCAGCTTCCATTGCAGCTCGGTGAATTTCAACTGTGCCTGGCGGATTTCCGTCTTGAAATAGTCTTTTTGCTCGGCGCTTAGCCCGATCGCTTCCTGGTGCTGGATCACGAGTTCCGGCGCAAAGAAACTCTGCCCGATCGGATCCTGATCGGGCTGCTGTGCGCGGACTGCACCGGCCGCGAAAAGAAATATTGCGCAAACCCAGAGAACTCCCGCCCTCATTTCACTCCTCCTCATCCGTCTTTGCCGGGACCTTTAAATAGGATTCCCCGAATCTCGGTATCTTCCGCAGGATCTCCTGCCCCGGAGTCAGCAGCAGACCATCACTGGGCGCTCGCCATTCCACCAGTTTCTGGGCGGCGGCAAGTTCGCCGGCGGAGATCGTTTGCGCCGCTCGCCGTTGCAGGCCCACCACAATCATCAGTACCACCACAACCATGGCCGCCGCTCCGCTCAACGTCCATGCTCGCCACAGTTTAGCCCGCTTCCTTTCACTTGCAGCCTCAGCAGCGGCGAGCACCTCAGTTCGGAAATCCGCCGATGGCTCCGCGCCTTGCATCAACAACGGAAGTAGCACATCCAATCGCTCCGCGCGCGCCCGAACCTCGTCCAACTCCGCAGAACAGTTCGCGCAGGTTCGCAAATGTTCCTCGAAATCCTTGCCCGCGGTCCCCGCCAGGGCGGCCTCCCGCAGGCGATCTTGCCATTTTTCGCAGCCCTTCTTCATTTCATCGCTTCCAATAAAAGTTTTCGAGCCGTGTGCGCACGCGACCTCACGGTCCCCGCTGGAATACCAAGCACGGCGCCCACATCCGCGGCTTCCATCTCTTCCACGAGCGATAGCTGCAGGACGCTCCGGTATTTCTCCGGCAAGCGCTCGATTTCTTTCCGGAGCCGTTCCAGCATCACATGTTTCTCCGCGTCTTTCGCTCCATCAATCGTCGCCCGGGATTCCGCGATTTGCCACGCGGTATCCCGCGCCAGCCTCCGCCGATAGCCCCGCTGGCGGTTCAATGCCAGCCGGAACGCAATTCGGTTTATCCACCAGCGGAATTTCTCCGCCTGCCGCAACGACGCAAACTCTTGATGGGCGCGCAAGAATGCTTCCTGGGCGACATCTTCCGCGTCGGCGGGGTTGCCGAGGACGCTGTAGGCAATCTGAAAAACGCGCCGCTGATTCTCAGCGATACGCTCGCCAAATCCCGCTTGGATTTCAAGCGTCTCGGCTTTCGAAATCAGCGTACTCACGCAAGCCCCTGTCACGCGTCAATTGCCTCTCTACCTATAGACACCGCACCCCGGCTGCCCGTTCAGAAAAATAGCATGCCCAGAGGACGCTCGTGGCACTCAATTCGCCCGGCCCCCACACGCGTGCGGCAAAGAGTGGGTGACCTCGCCGCCCACTCTCTGCCGCCGGCACGTCTCCCGATCAGAAGAGCCCGATTAAAAGAGAAAGATCGGCTGAAATGCTGGAAGAATCGCTTGCAGCTGGGCTGCGATTTGAACGGCCTGAAGTTTTTGCAACTGCTCCGGGTCCAGGACGGCCACGAATTGCGCCAGAAAAGCCTGCTGTGTTTGCGCCATTTGCTGCTGCAAGGCGTGAATCTGGATTACCAGTGTTCCCACTTGCGCCGGGTTCCCGCCGGAATTCAGCAGCACCGCCAGCTGTTGGGTCCGGGCTTGCGCCGTTTGAAGCAGCGGAACAAGCGTTGTCTGGCGCGCCTGCAACAATTGCTCCAGTTCGTTGACTTGGCCGGGCTGCAGCTGCAGAAAATCAGCCACGACCTGCAACGGCGACGCATCTGGGACGCTCGGCTGAACGTTTGCATTCTCTACCTGTTGCAGCATCTTTTCGATGTTTAGTTTCGTCAGATCCGGCGCGATCGTTACCGGTACGGATTTGGGTGCGGGCTTTTGCGCCAGCGCCACGTCGCAGCTCAAAAGAATAGTGGCCAGCAGGCCGATGGCGATTGCAGTGTTTTTCATGGTGCGGTTCTCCTTGTAGGGCGCACAGCTTGCGCCTTTCATCGTCCAGACACCGCGGCTACCCCTCCCGTTCGAATTAAATCCGGCAATTCCCGCACCCCGGCCCTGAAGATCTACATCAGGAAAATCGTCACCGTGTTTTCACGCATGTTCCTTCCTTCAGAAAACAGGATCACCTCGTTACAGGTATATTCATAAGGGCTTCGCCCGAGGGACTTTAATTTCCTTTCGGGACGGGCGCACCACAGGCTGGGGGATTTCAGTTTGCGCATAGTGGTTCAAGCGAAAGAGTGTTTCTCGATGGCGCTGCTCGGCATCGCGCTGCTGGCTGGCTGCCCAATGACGGCGCAGCAAAGCGCCGTTGCTGCCAAGTCGCCTACGTTTTACCGGGACGTTTTGCCGGTGCTGCAAGAACACTGCCAGGTCTGCCATCGCTCGGGCGGAATTGCTCCGATGGCGTTTGAAAATTACGAAGGCACGCGGGGCTACGCTACCGCCATCCAGGCATCGGTGCGGAATCGCTCGATGCCCCCGTGGTTCGCTGAAAAAGGAATCGGCAAGTTTTCGAATGATCCATCGTTGACGGATGAGGAGATCGCTCTGCTCGCTGTTTGGGCCGCCGCCAAAGCTCCCGCGGGCAATCCAGCCGATGCGCCGCCGCAAGCAAAATGGGCGGACCGGTGGACGATTCCGGCGCCGGACCTGGAAATAAAAATGGCGGAGCCGGTGAACATCCCCGCGGACGGCGACGTGGGCTACACTTACGAAATCCTGCCCACACATTTCAAGGAAGGGCGCTGGGTGCAGGCTTCCGAAATTCTGCCCGGCCTGCCGGAGCATGTGCACCACGCGGTCGTCTATGTGCGCTCGCCGGATTCGCCGTGGCTGCGGCATGCGCCGGTGGGAAAACCATTCACCGCCGAATCACTCGATTCCCCTGAAGATAAGAAGGACGCGATGTGGACCGACAGCGACGTCCTGCTGGTCTACGCTCCGGGCAGCACGCCGGACAATTGGCCGCGCGGCATGGCGAAATTTATCCCCGCCGGCTCCGACCTGGTTTTTCAAATGCACTACACCACCAACGGCAAACCGGGAAAAGACGTCGCCCGCATCGGCCTGATTTTCGCGAAAGAGCCACCGGAAAAGCGCGTGCTCACGCTGCAACTGACCAACGACCACTTCGTGATTCCGCCCGGCGCGCCCGATTATCGCGTGGAGGCCCGCGGCACGCTGCCGAACGATGCCCTGCTGCTCAGTTTTTTCCCGCACATGCATCTGCGCGGAAAATGCTTCGAATACAACATCATCCACAAGGACAAATCGGTTCAGCCGCTCCTCCGGGTCCATTACCACTTTCACTGGCAGATGAGCTATCGCCTGGCCGAACCGCTGCCGCTCAAAGCCGGCACGGAACTCCAGGGGGTTGCGTGGTTCGACAATTCCAGAAAAAATCCGCACAATCCGGACCCCGGCGTCGCCGTGCGCTGGGGTGAACAGACTTATGACGAAATGATGGTCGGCTTTTTCGATGTGGCGGTGGATTCCCGCCTCGACAAGCCCCGCTTTTTCCAACGCGGCAGCCTTTCAGCCCCCAAAAAGTAACGCAGAAAGCACACAATTCGGAAAAGCGTCGCAACCGCTATTTGTAGATTGACTACGGGGATGCGCGGGACTTCCGCGTGCAACCAAACGGTGTGCTAAATTGCGAAGTTGGAGCATTCAAGGCACTTATTCAAGTGACTACACAAACGCCCATCGAACCACGCCGCCCGATCTCGGCGCCCCCGCAGGGGCCGAAGATCCACCGCGTGGAAGTGTATTGGCACGCGGTTACTTACAAAACCGTGGTGATCTACAGCTCCCTCATTCTCGTGATCGGGATTGCCGGTATGTTTGCCGTTAAACCGGAATGGACCAACATCATCACGAAAAAAGTTTCCAACGCCCTGGGTAATCCGGAAACCGGGAATTCGCAGGCCACATTGACGCAAGCCAAGTTCGTCAACCTCGATGGCCGCGTCCAGGTGAAAAAAGTGAATTCGGTGACCTGGGCGGAAGCGGACTACCACACGGCGCTCGACAAGGGCGACCTGATTCAGACGGCGAGCGATGGAGCGGCGCGCATCACCTTTGCCGACGGCACGGAGTACACCATCAAATCGGAAACGTTGGTGACTGTGGAAGAAAACATCGTCACACGCGACCACTCGAACACCGCGGTCCGCATCAACACAGGCTCCGTGGATCTGGCTACCTCGAGATTCTCTTCCCCCGATTCCAGCGCGGCGGTCAGCGTCGAGGATGCCACCGCCTACCTGAGGCAAAACAGCCGCGCGACCGTGAAGAACGACCCGAAGGAAAATGAGCATGAAATCGTGGTGGCAAGCGGTTCGGCGCAAGTGCAGCGCGGGCAGGAGAAGATCGAGCTGACCCAATTTGAAAAGGTCAGCTTTCCCTCGGGCGGCCCGACACAGAAATCCAATATCCTTGCGCCTCCCGGCCTGATTGCTCCGCTGAACCTGGCACCGGTGATTTCGGAAACTCCAAGAACCGCCTCAATCCATTTCGAATGGAAGGCCGTGGACGGCGCCATCGGCTACACGCTGCGCATCAGCCCGACCACCATGTTCACGCGGCTGGTAAAAGAAGTGAGGGTTTCCGGCACCAGCACGGAGGTCTCGGGACTTGAGGCCGGCGATTACTTCTGGAACGTCAGTGCTTCCGACGCCAAAAAGGAAACCAGCGAAGTTAGCGAAACGTTCAAGTTCAGCCTGGTCGCCCAGGGCAAGACCCAGGAAATGATGCTGGAAATCGAAGCGCCCAGAATCCAGGGCCACTCGGCGGAACTCATTGGGAAGACCGAACCTGGCGCGGCGCTGATCATCAACGGCCAAGCCGTGGCAAACATTTTGCCGGACGGAAGTTTCCGGCATTTTACCGAGCCGCTTGAACCCGGACAGCACAACATTGTGGTGATCGGATCGAACCGGCGCGGTGGCACGGCGAAGCAGCAGATTTCGATCGTCATACCAAAATAGGCATGAGGAGGCCAGTTCGCGGTTTTGCGTGGGCCGCGAAATCCGGCGACAATGGATAGTTGCACCGTGGGGAGTCCGTACGCGGAGATCCTACCGGGCAGGATCCTCTCCGCAGGGGGAAAGCGGTAATGAACAAGAATGGTTACAACCTGAGGTCGGTGTTCAGTCTTTTTTCGTCCGACCTGGCAATTGATCTGGGGACCGCAAACACGCTGGTGTTCGCACACGGCAAAGGCATCGTCGTCAACGAGCCATCCATCGTGGCCATCAACAAGTCAAGCGGCGAAGTCGTCGCCGTCGGCCGCGAAGCGAAAGACATGCTCGGCCGCACGCCGGGCAATGTCGTCGCCATCAAGCCGATGAAAGACGGCGTCATCGCCGATTTCAAAGTCACCGAAAAGATGCTCACGTATTTCATCCAGAAGGCTCACAACCGCCGCGTGCTGGTGCACCCGCGGATCGTCATCGGCGTGCCCAGCGAAATTACGCCGGTGGAAAAACGCGCGGTGCAGGACTCCGCCTATCGCGCGCGGGCCAGCGAAGTCTACCTTGTCGAACAGGCGATGGCGGCGGCCATCGGCGCCGGCTTGCCGATTGAGGAGCCGTCCGGAAACATGGTCGTCGATATCGGCGGCGGCACCACGGACATCGCCGTGATTTCCATGAGCGGCATCGTGTATTCACGTTCGGTGCGTGTGGCCGGCAACGAAATGGATGAAGCGGTGATGCAGTATTTGAAGCGCAAATACAACCTGCTGGTAGGCGAGCGCACCGCGGAGCAGATCAAGATGGAGATCGGCTCAGCCTATCCGCTCGAAAAGCCCCTGACGATGGAAGTGAAAGGCCGCAACCTGATCGAAGGCGTGCCCCGGACCGTAACCATTGACGACAGCGAAATCCGCGAAGCCCTCAGCGAATGCGTAGCCACAATATTGAACGCCGTGCGCGTTGCACTGGAGCGCACGCCCCCCGAACTTTCCGCCGACATCAGCGACCGCGGCATCGTGCTGACCGGCGGCGGCGCCTTGCTCAAGAATCTCGACAAGCGCATCCGCGAAGAGACCGGCTTGCCGGTTTCCATCGCCGATGATCCGCTGGCTTCAGTGGTGCTCGGCACCGGAAAGATGCTGAGCGATTTCAAACTTCTGCGCCAGGTTTGCATCGACTGAGAGAGTTTTAAGTTGTTCGTTTACCGTCGGAAGTTTCATCATCGGAGTTTCGCGCTTCTCCCAGCCACGGACGCCGATGTTGGATGAGAGTTTGAGTTTTACTTAAAACTAAGAACTATTTACGAAGAACTTTTTGCCATGATTGGGATTCCTTCCAGACACAAATCGCTCGCACTTCTTGCCGGCGTGTTGCTGGCGCAAGTGCTCATGCTGGCGGTGCAGGTGAAGCGCGATTCCCGCGGCCGCCTGATCCGCGTCTGGAGCATGACCGCAGTGACACCTTTCGAAAAGGGCGGAGCGTGGGGATTTGGCAAGGTTCGCGGCGTGTGGGACCACTATTTCGCGCTGCAAGGCACGACGCGCCAGAACGAGGAGCTCCGCGCGGAAAATGACGAGCTCAAACTGACCATCTCTCAACTGCAAAGCAAAGCCGCCGAGGCCGACCGGCTGGCCTTGCTTTTGAAATTTCGGCAATCCCATGAAAAGGTGCCGATGGTCATGGCGCGAGTGATTGGCGCCAGCGCCGGCACCGCAAGCCACACGGTCGAAATCGACCGCGGCGAGCGTGACGGCGTTCGCCGCAACATGGGCGTCATCACACCCGATGGCGCGGTCGGCAAAATCATCGAGAGCTATCGCGACACGGCTCAGGTTCTCCTTCTCAGCGACAAAGAAGGTGGCGCAGGCGCGATGCTGGTCAGTTCGCGCATTCAGAGCCCCGTAAAGGGCACGGGCGAACCGATGCTTTCCATGAGCTATGTGGCTGCCGAGGAAACAGTCAACGCCGGCGAAAAGATCGTCACCAGCGGCATGGACAAGATTTTTCCACGCGACGTTCCCATCGGGACGGTACTGGACGTGAAGCAGGGGAATCCCTTCAAGCAGATTCGTGTGAAGCCCGCCGTAAGGCTCGACCGCCTGGAGGAAGTGATTGTGCTGCTGACGCAAGAGACCGTGAACTTCAGGAACGACGCCGAAGGGCAACCTGCAGCCGGAAATTCTGTTCCATCCGCTGCAGGGACGCCGGCGGCAGCGAAACCATGAACGACACCTTCGAACTCCGCGGCAGCGAATCGCACATCGAAGTCCACAAATTTTTTCCCGGCGCGGTATTTGGGATTGCGGTTCTTTCGCTGGTGTTGCAACGCATTCTTCCGGTCTATCTTCCCAGGCTGGAAATTCTGGATCTTCCCCTGCTCGCCACTATTTATTTCGGCCTTAGCCGGCGCAATCCTTCAACGGGATTGCTGCTGGGCACGCTCATGGGGATCATGCAAGACAGCCTGAGCGGCCCGACGGTTCCGATTGGCGAATATGGAATCGCCAAGACGGTGATTGGCTACCTGGCCTCCTCGATTGGTTCGCGGCTCGACACCGAGCACCCTCTCGCTCGGTTTGCCCTGGTGGCTGCCTTCTATGTGGTGCACCAGTCCATCCTGGTGCTCGTCCGGCGCCTGCTCCTGAACGAACCGGGAGCATGGTTCAACCTGCACCTAGCCATCGCCGCATTGGTTAACGCCGTCCTCGGCGTTGTGCTCTTCGGCAGCCTCGATCGCCTCCGCCGCTCCTCCTAAGCTGGTTTTTGTGGGTGCCGGGCTTCAGCCCGGCACGCATGAATTCTATCGGGGGGCGTTGTAACTCGACTGGAGGAATACCCATGAGAAAAACGATGAGTATCCGCATGGATCGCGACAACTATGAGTTTCTGAGCGAACTCACTCGGGAGGAGCGCACCGATTTGTCGAAAACCGTGCGCGAATTGGTCACCCGTGGCAGGGTATTGCTGGCCATCGAAAAATATCGGAGCGGGGAGGCTTCTCTCGGTCGTGCTGCCGAACTCGCGGGGCTGCCGCTCGGACAGATGATGACCATCCTCACGGATTTTGGCGTGGAAAGCCGCATAGAAAAAGAGGACTATCTCCAGGGCCTGCAAAATCTGCGAAAAGCCTTGTAGGTGTGTTTCAAACGAGGAAAAAGCAGTGTTGCCGCCCGGTTTCAGCTTTGAACTTCTCCGGTTAGTTGGGCTCCCTTAGTGGGCCAGCAGGAACTGCTTGAAGTCTTCGTATTTGCTGCTGATGGGCAACGAGAGTTTCGGGCGTTGCAGATATTCCGCGAGGCGCGACGGCAGCGGCGGCGCCACGCCAATTCCCTTCTGCACGATTTCAGCGAATTTCGCGGGATGCGCCGTGGCCAGCACCAGGCCCTGCGACGGCTCCGGATGCTCCTTGCGATAGGCTTCCCAGGCAAGCAGGCCGACAGCGGTGTGCGGGTCGGAAATGTAACGGTAACGGTCCCAGACTGCGCTCATTTGACTCAAAGTCTCGTCGTCGGTGGCGCGATGTCCCCAGATTTCCTTGCGCACGTTTTCGAGGCGATTGCGACATAAATCAAGCAGGCGTGGAAAATTATTCGGATCGCCCACATCCATGGCGTTCGAGTAGGTGGCGATGGCCGGACGAGGATGATACTCCCCGCTGCGCAAGTATTCCGGCACAGCATCGTTGGCATTCGTGGCGGCGATGAACTTCGCCACCGGCAAGCCGATGCGCTTGGCGAAGAGTCCCGCTGTTAGATTCCCGAAATTCCCGCTCGGCACGGACACAATCAGAGGCACGGAAGCTACCGGCAACTGCCGGTACGCCGCCACGTGATAAAACATCTGTGGCAGCAGGCGCCCCACATTGATGGAGTTCGCCGAAGTGAGGAACGCGCGCCGATTCAGCGCCTCGTCCGCAAATGCCTGCTTCACCAGCCGTTGGCAATCGTCAAACGTTCCGGAAACCTCGAGTGCGGTGATGTTTTCGCCAAGCGTTGTGAACTGCTTCTCCTGCGCCTCGCTGATGCGCTTCGAGGGATACAGAATCACCACGCGAATGCCCGGCACGCGCAAAAACCCATGGGCTACCGCGCTTCCCGTATCTCCCGAGGTCGCCACCAGCACGGTCAGGGTTCGCGATTCGCCGCGGACGAAATATCCCATCAACCGCGCCAGGAACCGCGCGCCAAAATCCTTGAAAGCCAGCGTCGGCCCGTGAAACAACTCCAGAACGTGGAGGGCCGGCGAAAGCGAAACCAGCTTCACCGGAAAATTGATGGCCTCCGCCACAATCTGCCACAGCATTTCTTCGGGCACGTCCGGCGTCGCGAACGGACGCACCACGCGGAAGCAGACTTCCGTGAACGGCAACCGGCGAAACTCTTCCAATTCTTCCGGCGTGTGCCGCGCGATCTCGACGGGCATGTACAGTCCACCGTCAGGCGCGAGGCCCCTCAGCACCGCACCGCGCAGAGACGTCAGCGGCGCTTTTCCTCCTGTGCTTCGATATCTCATTCGCCGGGTTCCGCTTTGACGCGACTGCCCATGCGCTCCAACCGCCGCCGTACCATTTCCAGAAAACCGGCGCCGGCCAATTTACCGTCGGTAGCCTCCCGCGAAGAGGGCTCGCGCAATTCCGAAACCGGGATCGAGCAATGCGCCAGAGCCTCGTAACTCTGCCCCCGCGCTGAAATCAGCACCGGGTAGCAGCGCGCCACGGTGTCGTGCGGCGCTTCCCCCTCGCGGGCCTGAAACGCACCCCGCCAGAGCACCGGCTTTGGATCTTCCAGGTAGCGTTGAATCAAGAGCTGCTGTTCGTCACGTGACGCCGCGAGATAAACCACCAGCATTTGCTTGCGCAACCTGTGCAAGAGGTGATTTCCCACGTAAATGACGCTGCCAGTGGTGTCGAGAACCAGATCCCGCTCGGGGTTTTTTTCAAGGCCGATCAAAACTTCGTCGAGCACCGCAATTTCCTCTGAAAGATAAGCCGCTTCACGGTCGGCATAGGCCGGGAGGTGTGGCCAGCCCATCCATGCGGCGACGCCGTTGATGCCTCGATGGCCTCCGACCTCGAGCGCGGGCTTCAGCCTGCTTTCAATTTCAGTATCGCAGGAGATCGACGGATAACCCGCCGCGGCGATGCGCGTGGTCCAAAACGACTTCCCCGCACCGGACATTCCGATGAGCGCAAGTCGTAACGGCTTATTCGAATGAGGCCACATAGAGAAACAGAAAGTGTAATGGACTCCGCGCCATCAAAGAAAATGAAAAGCACCGCGTCATCTTGATGAGTTTAATTTATACGAAATCAGAGGCCTTGCGAAGGCAAGCGCTGGCCGGCGTTTCCACCCAACACAAATGACTTCACATTAAGCCGGTCGTTTCTGTTCCGGGCAGACCAGCTTGGCGCAATGACTTGAGCGCCGGGCTGCAAGCTTGTACTGAGAGTACCGCCCCCGCGGAAGACGCGGTTTTACATCCATCACCATCGAATGCGCTTGACTTGAATCCTGCCCGCTCTAGAATCACTTCACTCACTTCCAGGGGGACCTCCTTAGGTCGGCGAAGTGACTTCCGTTAAAACCAAACAGCCATCCAAAATTGAAAGTGGAGGACTATCTTGAAAATTCGCAACCTCTCTCAAAGCATCAAGAGCACCGCTTGTTGGGCCCTTTGGGGCGCAGTCATTTTCGCACTTATTGTTTCGGCAACACCGCTCGCAAATCCGGTGCGCGCCGACGGGCACGACCACGCCGATTTCGATCACGTCTTCATCATCATGATGGAGAACACTGGGTACAATAAGTTGATCGGAGATCCGAATGCGCCGTTCATCAATTTTGTCGCCGCCACCAGCGGACTGGCCACAAATTACTTCGGCATCACCCACCCAAGCCAGCCGAACTACATTGCGGCTACCTCTGGATCCACGAACGGCGTGGCCGACGACAACCCCACCACCATCGACGTGCCCAATATCGTTGACCAGTTGGAGTCGCACGGAAAATCGTGGAAAGGCTACATGCAGTCCTACTCGCTTTGTACGACACCGCTCGATACATTCTGCGGCATCCAGCTCTACGAGCGGAAGCACAATCCGTTCATCAGCTATAAGGACGTGCAGAGCAACCCGGCGCGCGTCGCCAACATCGTGGACTTCAGCCAGCTTGCGACGGATCTCGCGAACAACACCGTGCCAAACTACGTGTGGATCAGCCCGGACCAGTGCCACGACATGCACGGACGCGGCCTACCCGGCGATGCCTGCGATTATTCGCAGATCGAGCCTCTGATCTCCGTAGGCGATACTTTCTTGCTGAACACCGTGAATGCGATCATGACTTCGAAAGCATGGACGGGTAATTCCGTAATCTTCATCACCTGGGACGAGAGCGACTACACCGGCACGGGCCCCAGCGGCTTCGGCGACACCAGTGGCTGCTGCAATGCGAATCCCGGCGGCGGTCACGTTTTGACGCTGGTCATCTCGAGGACGCTGCGTTTTGCGCGGAGTTCCGGCGACGCGGCCAATCATTATTCGATGATGGCGACCATCGAGGACAACTGGCACCTCGGATGCCTCGCGAATACGTGCGACCGCGACAGCGTTCGCCCCATGCGTGACCTTGTCGGCCCCGTCGGCGGCTTCTAGTCTCGCACTCTACTTCCGTGTGCCGGGCGGCTTTCCGCCTCCCGGCACACCGGAAGCAATTGCACCCGGCCCGCAAGCATAAAGTCAGCTGATTCCTTTCCTTTTTTCAATTCCCTGCTCCGTCCAGTGAATTCCCCGCGCTTCCCTTTGCGCCCAAAAACCCAGTAATCAGCCCGCTACCTGTACCTCAGGACGAGTTGCGTGCCCTACCTGCGGGTGCTACTTTGGGAAAGGCTTCTGAAAGGAGACGGTTTCGGAGGCCGGGCGACGATTTCGGGAGCTTCCACAGGTGGACCGGGGCCATTATTTCTGAGCCTCGCCGACCGGAGAGTTCGCACTTCAACGCTTCAGTAAAAGAATTTGCGCGAGCGGGCGCCGCTCAGCCCTGAGAAATATATTGGCTCGCGCGCAGGTCTCGCGTGTCGTACTGGTTTCGCAACGATAATCGACTGCCGCAAGAACGGCTGGCCGCCGCCTCCTACGTGATCGTGGGTATGATCACGCTTCTGCTGTTGGGTTTCTGGAAACTCCAGGTCATTGATTCGGACAAGTATGGCGTGATGGCGGAGCGCAATCGCGTGCGCTCCATTCCGATCATCGCGCCGCGCGGGCGCATGCTCGATCGCGATGGACGCGTGCTCGTCGACAACTATCCCTCGTTCAGCGTCCTCCTTCTTCGCGACGACATGGCCGCTGTGGAAAAAAATCTCCCCGCCATTGCCGACGGCCTAGGTCTTTCGTTGGACGATTTGAAGGACCAGCTGAGCAACATTGGCAATCTGCCAAAATTCCAGCCCATCGTCATCAAGCCCGAAGCCACGCAGGCCGATGTGGCTTTCATCGAGTCGCATCGCGCCGATATTCCACTCCTCGAAATGCTCATGGTCCATCGCCGGCGCTATCTCCCCGGCGGCTTCATGTCCCACGCCAGCGGGTATGTCGGCGAAGTCAGCGAGCAGCAGATTGAAGCCGGCAACGGAAAATATCGTCCCGGCGACGTTGCGGGCAAGTCCGGCCTGGAGCGGCAGTACAACGATCTTCTGGTTGGCACGGACGGCATGCGTCGCGTGATCGTGAACAGCATCGGCAAGGAAGTCGGGCGTCTGACTCAGCAGGAAGCCATTCCCGGCAAGCAGATTCAACTCACGATTGACTATGATCTGCAGCAGATTGCGGAAGAGGCCCTGGCGGGAAAGAAAGGCGCTGTAGTGGCGCTGGACCCGAGCACAGGCGAAATCCTCGCCTTCGTCAGCCGCCCGGCGCCTGATCCCAATGATTTCGCCATTCGTGTTTCGAAAGAAGAATGGCAGCGCCTGAACACGGATCCTGACCGCCCGCTGCTGAATCGCGTGACGCAGGCGCAACTCGCTCCGGGCTCGGTCTTCAAGATCGTGATGGCCACGGCGATGCTCGAAGAAAAAGTGCCGCCGGAGAGCTTTACAACATTCTGCCCCGGGTACGCGACGTTCTACGGCCGCCAGTTCAAGTGCTGGGTCTACGGCAAAGCCGGGCACGGCGTGATGGACGTCCACAACGCCATCGTGCATTCCTGCGATGTTTTCTTCTACAACATCGGACAGCGGATGGGTATCGAACGCATTGCCAAGTACGCGAAGTTGCTCGGCCTGGGCGCCAAAACTGGAATTGATCTGCCGTCCGAGGAATCCGGGCTGGTGCCTTCGGAAGAATGGGCGCAGCGCGTGTTTCACCGCAAGTGGTATCCGGGCGAAACGATTTCTGTCTCCATCGGGCAGGGCGCTGTCACCGTGACTCCCATACAGATCGCCTCGATGATCGGCGGCCTCGCTTCCGGCGGCGACTTCAAGCAGCCTCATTTGCTTAAAGATGCCCAGAACATTGGCGATCGTCGGGTGAGTATCTCCGATTCGACCGTGGAAAAGGTAACGATGGGCATGTATGGCGTGGTGAACGAAGGCGGCGGCACCGGCGCGGCGATCAAACTTCAAGGCATCGAATTCTGTGGGAAATCGGGCACCGCGCAAGTCATCGGCGCGGACGCGAAGAGCCGCTTCGGCAAAGGCGACAAGAAGTTCAACAACAACGCGTGGTTTGTTGGCTACGCTCCACGGCGCGATCCCGAAATTGTAGTTACGGTGCTTGTTGAAGAGGGCGGCCACGGGGCTTCGGCTTCCGGCCCGATTGCACGCGATATCATCAAGGCTTATTACGACAAGAAAGCGAAGAAGGGCCAGGGCCAAACGACCGTGGAATACAAGCGATACGATCTCGGCGCGGATTCCAAGGTGCAGGTTGCGGAACAATCCAAGCCCGCGGCTAAACCGGAACAAGCCGCGGCCGCGATTGAACCTGCGTCCAATAAAAAGCCGAGACCTGAATAGAGCCGGAAATTGGTGCGGATAGAAACACGATGAACGAAACAACGGGAACACGCGATTACGACTGGTGGCTGCTGGCGATCGTAGCCGCAATCTGTGCGCTTGGCGTGGTGGAAATCTACTCCGCGACGCACGGCAGCGCTCTAGTCGGCATGCACACCAAGCAAATCCGCTGGCTGGTGATTGGCTTCGTGCTGATGTTCGTTCTTTCGCGTATCGACTATCACCTCATCATGGATCAGGCTCCTGTGCTCTATATTATTGGAATAACAGCACTTGTAGCCGTTCTCCTGGTTGGCCACACGCGTTTTGGCGCCAAGCGCTGGATTCCCGTCCTCGGCGAATTTCTCCAGGTGTCAGAATTGGTCAAATTGATTATAATCATCGTATTGGCGCGCTTCTTCGCAGAGGTGCGTACCGATGAGCTTTCCCTGCAGGATTTGATTAAGGCAGGGCTCCTGGTAGGAATACCGCTGGTCCTAATTCTGAAGCAGCCTGATCTCGGCACCGCACTTGTTTTGATGCCGATGTTGATCGTAGGTGCATTTCTCGCCGGACTGCAATGGAAACACGCCGCGGTGATTATCCTAATCGGCGTCTTGATGCTTCCCGTCGGGTGGCATTTCTTGAAGCCGTACCAGAAGGAAAGGGTTACTTCGTTTTTGCATCCCGAAGAAGACGCGAAGGGTTCCGGCTATCAGGTCTTGCAATCGAAGATCGCCGTCGGCTCGGGCGGCTTCTGGGGGAAGGGCTTCGGCAACGGCAGCCAGAATCAACTGGGGTACATTCCGGTCAGGTATTCCGACTTCATCATGGCGGCCCTGGCGGAAGAACAAGGATTCAAGGGCGTGCTGGTTGCCTTAGGGCTGTACATGGCGCTATTGTTACGACTGGTCCAGAACGCTCAGCGCGCCAAAGATCGCGCGGGAATGTTTCTGGTCATGGGCGTCACAGCGGCGCTTGGTTTTCACGTTTTGGTAAATGTGGCCATGGTCATTGGGGCCATGCCGGTTACCGGCATTCCGTTGCCCTTGATGTCCTATGGAGGATCCGCCACGCTGTTTGTTTTCCTGGCGATAGGCCTGGTAATGAATGTCCGGCTGCGCCGATTCGTTAACTAGCTTTTCGCCAGTTCCGAGCGCGACTACCTTCAGGAGGTTTGCGCCGGACCCGCGGTCCGATCAAGTTTCGGCCCGCTTGCAGTTCAAGAAGGAATTTACGAGTGAGGATAGCATCGTCCGCCGTTACCCCGGGAGCTTCCCGGCAACGGCCCAGCCTCGATAGCATGAGGTTTTCGCAAAACGAAAGCCGCAACCCGGCTTCCCCCTCCGGCTTCGAACGCCATGCCGCAACAATATTGTTGTCGCCAGCGTGTCCCGGTCTACACCGGGACGGCGCCTTGCCCCGGACCTCTGTCTCTGAGGGTCCCGCGGCGGTGCATCCCAAGGAGTTTTCATGTCGAAAGAATTGGTTATCAGCGCGTCCTCCCACGAGCGGAGAGTCGCGATTTTGGAAGAAGGCCAGTTAGTCGAGATCTACATTGAGCGCGAAAAAGAGTTCGCGCTTGTCGGCAGCATCTACAAGGGAAAAGTAACGCGCGTCCTTCCGGGCATGCAGTCGGCTTTCGTCGACATCGGCCTGGATGGCGACGCGTTCCTCTACGTCAGCGACGTTTTCGAAAATCTCGAAGACTACGATCACGGCCATTCCCACGGGGATGCCCCCCCGCCCGCAATCGCCGCGGCCTCTGGCGGCGCTCTCATCGAATCGCTGCCGGGCGAAACCCTGTCCACGCGCACCATCCATGAAGAGACGATCTCTCTGGACGAGCCGCGCGAAGAACATGGCCACGGCCGCGATCACGGTTCGTCCGAAGAATTTCACGGCGCACCCGAGCACCACGATGGCGATGCCGGCTCCGAAGGCCAGCCTGCCGAAGGCGGCGATCTTGACGAGCGTCAGCCGGATTCGAACGCCTCCGCACCTCAGAATTTCGCACCCAGCTACAACCCCACCCGCAGCTATCCTCCGCGCATCGGCAACGATCGCCCCCAAGGCAGTGATCGAGGCGGTGATCGCGGCGGCGACAGGGATCGCGGACGCGGCGGGCGCCGCGGACGTTTTGGACGGCGTCGCGGCGGAAGTGGAAGCGGTGGCGGCGACCGGGATCGGCGTCCTCCTGGACAGGGCGGCGCCCGAAATTTGCCGCCATCGAAATATGCCTCTCCGCAGGGTGCTCGCGAAAATCGCGGCGGATTTGACAATCGTCCTTCGAACGATCGCGGCCCCAGCGCCCCGATCGAAAAGCGCGAGGACGACATTGTTCTGCCGGGCGAATCACTCGCCAAGTATCGCGCACGCCCCGTGCCTGCTCCCGTGGAGCCACTCGGTGATCACGAACCAGAGGAGCGCCAGCCCGATTATGAGCAGACCCTTTCGCGGCCCGCGGTCGGCCTGCAACCCGGATCGGGAACGCCTCGCCGCTTCTCCGGCAGCCTGCCGCACTGGGTTCTAGCCGATACGGAATCGGAAGCCGATGCAGCCACTGGGGAATCTGCCACGGAAGAGCACGCCGCGGAAGCCGCTGAGGAAGCCCTGGCTGCCGCTGCGCAGCATCACGCAGAACAAACTCCAGCCGGGCCGGTTCGCAATGGCGCCGCTGGCCTCAGCGATGAAGAGGCTGTCTCCCTCTCCGCACGCCTGGTGGAAGCCAAGCATGAAGAGACCCAGGCGCGCGCCGAAGCCGACTCCCTCGTCGGTGGCACGGATTTTGACGAAGACGAAGCGGAGGCCCTCCACGAAGCGCACGAAATTGCCGAGCACGAGGAACACGGCCACCATGAAGAAGAGTCCGAAGAAGAACAGGTAGAGCGTGAAGACCGTGAGGACGCGGAAGACGAAGCGAGCGAAGCGCAGTTCGCCGCGGAATCCGGCCACGCGGAACCTCATGCCGAAGCAGGCCAGGAAGATCACGCGTCAGAAAACCACGCGGAGATGACCGAAGCCGAACGCGCCGACCTCGCACATGATAAAGCCATCGAGCACGTTGCGGCGGAAACGCTTTCGGCCACGGTGGCGGACGGCTCAACCGTCGAAGCCGTTATTGAAGACGACACCGTGCTTTTGCCCGGGGAAACCCGCGGACCGCGCAATCCCAGCGCGCCGCGTGAAGATTTTGCCCGCATCGGCACCAATCCGCGTTCCCGCTTCCAGCGCCCGCAGCGCGGCGGACGCGACCGCGGCGGTGATCGCGGCGGTTTCCGCGGACGTGGCGGACGCCCGGACGGGCGCTCCGATCGTCCCCATCGCGGCGGCGACCGTGACCGTGGCGGTGATCGTGGCCCAGATCGCGGCCCAGATCGTGGTCCAGATCGTGGCGGTGATCGCGGCCCGGATCGCGGTCGTGGGCGCTTCGAGCGCCGCCCTGGTGGCCCCGGCCCACATCGCGGGCATCATGGCGGACGCGCTCCTTCTCGCCGGCCTCAACTGATTTCCGAAATGCTCAAAGCTGGCCAGGACGTCGTCGTGCAGATCGCCAAGGAACCTCTCGGCAAGAAAGGCGCGCGCATCACCAGCCACGTCGCGCTCCCCGGCCGCTTCCTGGTGTACATGCCGACCATCGACCACATCGGCGTCTCGCGCAAGATTGCCAGCGCGGAAAACCGCTCGCGCCTCCGCCGCCTCGTCGGCGAAGCCCGCGGCAGCTATCCCGGCGGCTTCATCGTGCGCACCGCAGCCGGTGGCGCCACCGATGACGAAATTCGGACCGACATCGAGTTCCTCGGCAAGACCTGGAACGAAATCAAAGCCAAGAACGATGACCGCAAGGCTCCGGCGCTGCTTCACCGCGACCTGAACCTCGTCGAGCGCATTCTCCGCGATTACGTCAGCGACGATTTCACCGGCATCTGGATCGACAACGAAGAGGAATACGGCAAGGTGGTCGAGTTCGTCAGCCGCTTCCAGCCGAAGCTCGTCAACAAGGTGAAGCTCTATACCAAGGAGCAGCCCATCTTCGAAGAGTTCGGCATCCAGCACGAACTCGACAAGGCTCTTCGCGCCAAGGTCTGGTTGAAGTCTGGCGGCTATATCGTCATCAACCACACCGAAGCGCTGGTCGCCATCGACGTCAACACCGGCAAGTTCGTCGGCAAGGGCTCGATCCGCCTCGAAGACACCATCGTCAAGACCAACCTCGAAGCCGTGAAGGAGATCGTGCGGCAGATTCGCCTGCGCGATCTCGGCGGCATCATCGTGGTGGACTTTATCGACATGGAAGAGCGCCGCAACCGCGAAAAAGTTTTGAGCGCGCTGCAGATGGCACTCGAGCAGGACAAAGCGCCCTCGAAAGCGCTTTCGTTCAACGAGTTCGGCCTGGTCTGCATCACCCGCAAGCGCACCAAGCAGGCGCTCGAGCGCGTGCTCTGCCAGCCTTGCCCGTATTGCACCGGCTCCGGCATGGTCAAGTCCATCCCCACGCTCTGCTACGAAATCCAGACGGAAGCGCGCAAGATGGCCGTCACCGATCACGAAGGCCCGAACCTCACCCTTCGCGTGCATCCGGAAATCGCCAAAGCCCTGAAGACGCGCGAGTCGATCCTCATCGACGAGCTTGAGCAGAACTCGCACAAGCACATCATCATCCAGTCCGACGCCACCCTTCACTGGGAGCAGTACGACATTTATTAAGCTGGCCAAACCAAAAAGCATTACCGATCCAGTTGAGCCCACTCAAAGTTCTCGCTTGTGGCTGCCAGCGCAAAGAGTAGTTGCATGGCTTTGCGCCCTGTTTTTTGGATTTCTGACGTTGGCAATGCTGGCCGCCAATGCTCGACAGCAGCCCAACCCACCGGGTTCTGGCGTCGGCTATCTAATCGGACTTTTGCTCAGTGACTTGGGCGTGCCTTTGTTGTTTGCCCTAAGTATTCGCTGGACCCGGAGTTTGACACGCACAGGGAAGGCATCTAGGCTGGCTCAGTCGTAAAACGGGTCGTGATTGAATCCGCCGCATGGAGGCGGAAAAAGTGGGCCTATGAGAGGAATGGGAAAATGGCTATGCGAAGCTTACATCGCTGTGACCCTTCTCTATCTCCTGGTTCACTCATGGACATGGTCGTGGACTTTTGCGCTGCGAGCGGCGTTTTGGGTTTTTATCGGCGGCAGCGGGGTATTCACCCTCTTTGGATACCTGTGCGCAAAAGCGAGCATGCCACGGCCCGCAATGGGCTATTTGGGAAAGGACGGACAGGTTAGGGTGCCGCTATCAGTCAATGTGTTAAGGTGGTCGGCGTTTGGGGTGCTTCTGGTGGGATCGGCATTGATTCTTGTCGAGGTTTTTTCCAAACCCTAAGGGCCTACCAGCCCCAAGTAACTAGGCGCGCCGGGACCGCGCGTGGTGATAAAATCAACACATGAAAGCGAAATTAGCAACTGCCCTCCTTGCCGTTTCCATGCTTGTTGTCAGCGAAACCATCGCAGTCGATGACCGGAAACACATTCACGCGGAGCTACGCACTGAATCTGTGGCCGCAACCGCAAGCTATATGGCTGCATTCGGCAGGATGCTGCGTTCAGTGATGCGAAAAACGGAGAACGGCGTGGTAGGGGAAACGTTCATGTACAAACTTGAATTGCCTTTCGCTCAGACGATTCAAATCATCTATCACAGGAATCGAGGAACCGACGGGCAACTGTGTCGGTGCTGGCAGGTGCGCCGCATATCGCCCGGCGTTTGCGGGGAATGGACAGGAAAGTTCGCTTCGGCTATGGAAGCCGCCCTTGATGCACAAGCCCGCCCCGCAATACTTTTGCATTAAAAATCCATGCTTTAATCGGTTTGTCCGTTTTGGCCTTGTGACGTTTCTGTAACTTACGGGCTGTCAACGCGGCATTTTGTACGATATTTACTGATTCCGCTTGAAGGGGCGCAACATCGGTGCGCCCCTTCTTGGCTACCCGTTCACCGAATTTGTAGCGGCGAGTTTATCTCGCCATTTTTTGGTCGAAACGCCCGGGCGCATCATCGGCCCCGGTGTTCTTTCTTTGAGCAGCTATTCGAATCTCTCATTTGCAGAACAAGGTGTAAAACAACCTGTAACCAAGAGCCCTCAAGACCAGTAAGACAGGGTAGAGAGTGCAAATGGAACTTTTGCAGAGGTTCGCGGCTGGCAAGTGAGCCGCACGCATTGGGCGGCTGGAGATCTTCTCGTCCTTCTAGCATCCGTCGAACAGGTGTACGATGAACGAAAGGAAAGGCTTCGTATGCCCGCTCTGGATTGGTCACAATGCCCCGCGGTGGAAAGCGTGCCCGGCAAAGTAAGCGGCGCTTGGGTACTCCGAGGTACGCGCATGCCGGTCTCCGTAATCTTCGAGAATTTGGAAGCTGGCGCCAACATCGATGACATTATGGATTGGTTCGAAGGTCTGGATCGTTCCCAGATTAAGGCCGTTATCGAATTTGCTGCCCGCAGTCTTGATGATACTCCCTCGTCCGCACTTACTCGCTGATGTTGGTCCTCTTCGACCAAGGGGCCCCGTCCCCACCCGTAAATTCCTCAAAGGACATGTGGTCCAGACAACGGCCCAGCGGGGGTGGGACGAACTCAAGAATGGCGATCTCCTGAAGGCCGCTGAAGCGGCTGGGTTTGAGGTGTTCCTCACTCCCGACAAAAATATCCGATATCAGCAGAACCTAGCGATTCGTACGATCCCAGTGGTCGTCCTCGGCAATCCGCAATGGCCGGTGCTGCGACAGCATGTGGACCGGGTAGTGGCGGCTGTGAATGCCGTGAGACCCGGCACTTATGTCGAGGTGGAAATCCCCGAAGGGTAAGCTCGACCGGAATTCTCGCAAACAGATCATCATCTAGTCCGACGCCACCCTTCACTGGGAGCAGTACGACATCTACTAACTGTAGGGGCGGCCTGCCTGCCGCAGGCAGGCTTTTCGCCGCCTCTTTTCGAGAACGAAAAACGCCCGGGCGAATCCCCGAGTGTTTCTTTTTTTCCAGTGGGTCCGCTCTTGCGCTTTCTCGCACAGTTTACGTGCCACGTGTCTGAACGGGCAGCTTCGCGTTGCTTAAAGATGAACTTGTAAGGGAGATCGCGAGGATTGTACTGGTTTGCGCTGCGGTCTCTCCTCGGCGGTTCGCGTGTTATACTCCCCGCGGTCTTTTCAGGGGGAAATTCATGCACAAGAAATTATTCCTGTTGTTGATTTTTTTCGTTCTGCCGGCTGCCGCGCAGACCATCGCCATCCGCGCGGGGAATCTGCTCGATCCCGCCAAAGGCACGGTCAGCAAGGATCAGATCATTCTCGTCGAGAACGGCAAAATCACTGCCGTCGGTTCCGGTCTGGCCATTCCAAAAGACGCGCAGGTCGTCGATCTTTCCAAAGAATGGGTGATGCCCGGCTTGATTGATGCGCACACACACCTTACTCTCACGGAAATTCCCGGCAAGGCGCCGTTCGAGGCTTCCTACATCAAGGAAGGCTCCCCCTTCCGCGCCCTTCGCGGACTGCACAACGGCCAGATCATTCTTCAAGCGGGATTCACCACCGTTCGCGAAGTCGGCAACGAGGCCAATTACGCCTGCACCGATTTGAAAGCCGCTTTGAAAGAGGGCTGGTTCGACGGCCCGACCATGCAATGCGCTGGGAAAATCATCGGCCCATTCGGCGGGCAGTCAGGCCACATTCCGCCGGAGCAGGGCGAGTTCTGGAAGTTCGAATATCTCGATGCGGACTCTCCCGATGCCATCCGCCGCGCGATCCATGAAGATATTTATTACGGCGCCGACGTCATCAAGCTGGTCGCGGACAACAGCGCGTTTCACTATTCGGAAAACGATATCCGCGTCGCCGTCGAGGAATCCCACAACGCCGGTCGCCCTGTCGCGGTCCACGTCTACGGAGGCCCAGCGGCGGACAACGTGATTCGCGGCGGCGCTGACTCCATAGAGCACGGCTTCGAACTCAGCGACGATCAACTTCGGTTGATGAAGGAAAAGGGCACGTTTCTCGTCGGAACTGACTTCCCCACTGCGCATCTCGCCGGGCTCAGCCCGTCCAACGACACGCTCGCCAACGCCGACATACTCGGCAAGAAAATTATCGACCGGCTCGGCCGCGCCCATCGCATCGGTGTGAAAATGGCGTTCGGCTCGGACACAGTCACGGAAATGCCCGGCCGTACCCGCGCCGACATGATGCTCGACTATCTCGCTGTGTGGCGCGCCGCCGGCGTTCCTCCCGCCGATATTCTGAAGGCCATGACAAGCAACGGCGCGGAACTTCTGCGGATCACCAAGGAACGCGGCGCAATTTCCACTGGGCTGTTTGCGGACATCATCGCCATGCCCGCCGACCCGCTCCAGGACGTCGAGTCCCTGAGCAAAGTAAACTTCGTCATGAAAAACGGCAAGATCGTCCGTAACCCGCCACAAAATTGTCATCCTGAGGCTATCCGATAAGGTCCGGTGTTGGGACTCCGGTGGTGTTTACCGGAGATAGCCGAAGGATCTCAACCTTGGGACCGTGCACGTTGTATTGATTGTGATCCTTCGCGGAGCAACTCCCGCGCTCCTGAGGATGACCGTGCGTGCTTGGACTTTGACTGGTGGAAAACTTGTTTTGTCGAGAAAGGGTTCCTACGTCCCCGAATAGCGCTGTTCTTTCCAGGGATCCCCATACGCGTGATACCCGTTTCGCTCCCAGAATCCCAGCCGGTCGTGGTCCAGCAACATGAACCCGCGCACCCATTTCGCGCTTTTCCAGGCGTACAGCTGGGGAACGATCAGGCGTAATGGCCCGCCGTGCTCCGCCGTCAGCGGCTCGCCGTCGTGCTCGAAAGCGAACAGCACGTCTGGCCGCAGCAAATCTTTCAGCGGGATATTGGAGGTGTAGCCCTCCTCGGCCAGCACCAGCACGTATTCAGCTTCCGGCTTGGCCTTCGCGCGCTCCAGCACGTTCGTGAACCGTACGCCCTTCCAGCGATTGTCCAGGCGGCTCCAGCGCGTCACGCAGTGAAAATCACTGGTGGATTCCACCTGCGGCAGCGCGCGAAACTCTTCCCACGTCATGCGCAACGGTGTTTCCACCAGCCCGCTGATTTTGAAATCCCATTTCGCGGCATCAAAATGCGGCACGCTGCCATAGTGCAGCACCGGCCATTTGATCGTCAGCGATTGTCCGGGAGGCAGCCGCCCGTCGGCCTTCGCCTGCTTCTCTTTCGCCCGTCTTCCGCCGTCATCTCCGAATATCGGCATCCCTCCACCTCTGTTTCATTAGAGTCCGCGCCGCCGAAATGGTTTCAGTGGCGATGCTCGCGTAATCCTTTGCACGTAATCCAGAGAATTTATGCTACTTTGGGCGTCTGCTCTCGTGCAGCGGCCAACATGTTTCCCAAGGAGATTCTCACATGGCAACGCCTGCTCCCCTCGGCGATTTAAACCGCCGCTTTGAAATTCCCGGCGTCGCCAAAATCGTTGCCGGACACGGTGCCCTCCCGCGCGTCCAGGTGACCACGCCGCGAGCCTCCGGTGAAATCTACCTCCACGGAGCGCACGTCACTTCCTGGCTACCGGCCGGCGCCGAGGAAGTCCTCTACGTCAGTTCGAAATCCAAGTGGCAGGACGGCTCCGCGATTCGTGGCGGCGTTCCTGTCTGTTTCCCGTGGTTCGCCAGCCGCGCCGACGATCCACATTCCCCAGCGCACGGCCTGGTGCGTACAAAATCCTGGCAGCTGGAAGCCATCACCCACGCGGACCACGACGTCACCGTCGCCCTCTCCGCCTCCGCCGACGCAGCCACCCGTAAAGCCTGGTTCGGCGATTTTCATCTGCTCTTCTGCGCCACGTTCGGCGAACAACTCCGTCTCGAGTTGATCGTCACCAACCACGGCACGTCTTCTTTCCGTTTCGAGGAAGCGCTCCATTCCTATTTTCGCGTCGGCAACATCGAAGCCGTCCGGCTGCGCGGCTTGAATGGCGCCGCTTACCTCGACAAGACCAACGCCCAGCGTGAAAAGCACCAGCACGGCGATGTCGTGCTCTCCGCGGAAACCGACCGCATTTACCGCAACACGCTTTCCACGGTTGAGATCGAAGATCCCGCGGTCCGCCGCCGCGTGCTCGTCGCCAAGGAAGACTCTCGCGACACCGTCCTCTGGAATCCCTGGTCCGAAAAAGCAAAAGCCATGTCCGACGTCGGCGCCGACGAGTGGCGCCAATTTGTCTGCGTCGAAACCTGCAACGTCGGCGACCACGCCATCACACTGGCCCCCGCTCAGGCGCACACCATGACTGCCCTTATCTCAGTGAGCGCCATCTGAATCTGTCGCTTCATTGCATCATGGCGTCTTTGCTTCGTTACTTCCTTACTTCGTTCCCCCTTTGCTTCATTGCTTCATCCCGCGTGCTATCATTTGAACTTCGGAGCACAAGGAAAGCGAACCCTCAATGCCCGCACGCATCCTCGACGGCCTGAAAATCCGCGACGAAATCTTCTCCGAACTGAAATCCGATATCGCCAAACTCCATGCGCAGGGCATTCGCCCGGGCCTTGCCGCCGTCCTCGTCGGCGAAAATCCCGCCTCGCAGCTTTACGTCAAAAGCAAAATCGCCGCCTGCGAACATCTCGGCATGGCCAGTTGGCTGCACACCCCGCCCGCCGGAGTTTCCACCGATTACATACTGCAACTCGTCCGCGACCTCAATGCCGATGACAACGTGGATGGCATCCTCATCCAGCTTCCCCTACCCTCACAAATCGATTCCAAACGCGTCCTCGAATCCGTCGATCCCGCCAAAGACGTTGACGGTTTCCATCCCGTCAACATGGGCATGCTCGTCAGTAATCGCCCCGGCCTCGTCGCCTGCACGCCCGCCGGCTGCATGGAAATCCTTCGCCGCAATAAAATTGGCATCGAAGGCGCCAACGCCGTCGTCCTCGGCCGCAGCGACATTGTCGGCAAGCCCATGGCGCTGCTCCTGCTCCACGCCAACGCCACCGTCACGATTTGCCATTCGAAAACGCGCGATCTTCCCAATGTCATTCGCCACGCCGACATTCTCGTCGCCGCCATCGGCAAAGCGGGTTACGTGCAGCCCGACTGGATCAAGCCTGCCGCGGCAGGCAAGCCCGGCGCCGCTGTGATCGACGTCGGCACCAACAAAGTCACAGATGCCGCCGAAGCCGCGCAACTCCTCCGAAACTTCCCCGAGCGCCTCGAGAAATTTCGCGCCAAGGGCAACGTCCTCATTGGCGACGTTCACCCCGACGCCATCCAGATCGCCGGCGCACTTTCGCCTGTTCCCGGCGGCGTCGGCCCCATGACCATCACCATGCTCATGAGCAACACGGTGAAAGCCGCCCGCCTCCGCCGCTCTTCCACGGCCGCGGTCGCGCGCTCCTAAGATTTTCTGATTTATTTCTTGCTGTAGTAGGGCCGGCCTTCCGAGGCGCGTTTTCTGCGTCCCGGATGGTGTTGCGGGACCGGCCGCTCTTGTCCAAGGAGTCGCGCGATTCAATGCTGAAACTCGGCCTGACCGGCGGCATCGCCAGCGGCAAAAGTGTTGTCGCCGCAATTCTCCGCGAACTCGGCTTCCCGGTTCTGGACGCTGATTCCATCTCCCACAAACTCATGGAACCAGGGCAGTCCGCTCACGACGAAATTCTTCAAATTTTCGGCGCCGATCTAGCCGACTCCGCCGGCCGGATCGACCGCCACAAGCTCGCCGCCATCGTCTTCGCCGATCCCTCGAAACTCGCGCGACTGAACGCCATCCTTCATCCGCGCGTTGACCAAATCATTTTTCGCCAGCTTGAAGACTGGCAAAAAAGCGGCGCTCACTCCGCCGCCTTCGTCGAAGCCGCATTGCTCATCGAAGCCGGCATGGCGGCAAAGCTCGACGGCCTCGTCGTCGCCTGGTGCACGCCTGAACAACAACTCGAACGCCTCCGCGCCCGCGGCATGAGTGAAACCGAAGCCCGCCGCCGCATCGCCGCGCAGCTTCCCCTCGAAGAAAAACTCAAGCGCGCCACCTACACCATCAACTGTTCCGGCACGCTCGACGAAACCCGCGCCCAGGTCCAGGCTCTCGCCGCGAATCTCCGCAAACGCCCATCCAGCTGAGGCTCCGGCGACAACACATGGCGCTTTACTTAGTCACCGACGTGAAAAATGAATTCCTGCCGGAACGCAAATCCTTGGCGTACCCAAGAACAACCTGCACTCCCCCGAGCACGCGGATCTTCGCCTGCGCCCCCGTATCCCACAGCCATTTCGGCGATCCAAAATATCCGGATGGGTCATACGTTTTTCCTGTGTCGAGAAACGGCCCCGCCTTCACCGTAAAAATTCCGTTGCGATAAACAATTTTGTCCGTCTCCGCGTTCACCAGCACATAATTTCGGCCCAGCGGCGCATTTCCTTTTTGCCCGTCCTGCAGCCCGGGATGCCCGCGCAGCCACAACGGTGTGTCGCGATCGAATCCCAACGTAAACAACTCGTCGAACGGCACGTCTCCGATCGTGCGCCCGCCCCGCAAGTTCACCTGCGTTTCGTAATCGTCCCCGCGAGCTCTTGGCAGCCAGAGCGTGGCCAACGTTCCTTCCAGCCGTCCATATCTTCCCAGCGGATCCCTGAAAAAAGTTCCGAACTCTCCGCTGCCGCTGGCATTCAATGTAAATCGCCGTTCAGGAAAGCGGATGAGCCATCGCTGTACGCGCGTTCGCAGAGCTATCGCCGAGCCGTCGGTAAAAAACGGCTCAGCGGCGGTTGAAATTCCAAACACATTTCGAAATTCCCGGTAGCTGTACTCCACGCCCGCGCTCCACTCCCACCGGCCACTCTCAATAAACCTCATCTCCGCGCCCACCGCGGCTTTTTCCACGTTCAGCCGCGTGAGCGCCGGACTCCCGGGCGTGAATGTGTTTGTGATATTCCAATTTTCATTTCGCCCGTCGAAATAAGCCCGAAAACGCACAGCCGGATTTTCAAACACCGGCGCCGCAACCTCAGTGAACAGACGCCTCTTTTCATCGTCCCACCGATAATTCGAAACCCAATTCACTCCCGCGCGGCCCAGGTTGTAAAACTCCGGATCAACCGCCTGGTATGGCAAATCGCGCAACAGCGAAACCAATCCTTCCCATTTCGTGCTTCCCCAACCGTCGCGCTCAGCCGCGTGGAATCCCAGATCAAACGACCCATCATCGTGCGCCCGGAGTTCGAAAAACATTCCAGGATACAAATCCAGCGCCCGCAACCGCGCTTGCGTCCTCAAAAACTGCTCTCGCTGCCACTCGCCGCCTTGCGCAAAGGCAAACGCGCGATCCACCACCAGCGGCCGCAGCTTCAGCGCCGGCTCAAAAGTCAAATCCTCCAGCTTCGGCTTCCCCGCTCGATTCCAATACTTCAGCGCTGCTTCCAAATTCCCTTCCTGGAAATAAATCGAAGCCATAAAGTTGTTCGCATACTCATCTTTGGGATTCGTCGCCAGCGCCCAGCGCAAACTCCGCTTCGCCGAGGAAAATTGTTTCTCCCGGTACGCAATTCCCGCCAACTCGATCAGAAAGCGCGGGTCGCCCGGCGCCTTCTTCCGCCCAGCCGCAAACGCCGCCTTCGCCGCTTCCCACCGCTGCAAATGCGCCAGCGCCAGCCCGCGATAGAGCAGCAAGTCGGCCGTCTCTTCCGGCGATTCCGCAACCGCGCGCACCACTTCTTCCCAATTCCCCGCTTCATAGAGTTTCTTTATTTCGGAAAGTTTCTCCGCAGCCGGATCGCCGGTCTGCGCCAGGGCCCGCATGGGGAGAAAGAAAAGCAGCAGAAAGAAAATCAATCGATGCTTCGCGGCACGGCAAGCAACGTCCAATGTTGCGTGGCGCTCCATTCAGACTCGAATCCCTCGCGCGAAAGCCGCAGCATCTTTTGCTGTGCCGGGTCGTTCACGTAAATGGTACCCCTCGCCGAATCGATTCCCACCACAACCACGTAATGCAGCGGCCCATGCGGCCCGCTCGCCTTCAGGCTCACGATCAGCGGCCTACCGCGCTCGAGATGATGCCCCAGTTCGCCCCAATCGCCCACAAACGCAAACGTCCGGTAGCCTGCGCTCTCAAAATATCTCTTCATCGCGCTCTCCGGAATTCCCTCTTCCGCGGGCGAATAGAGCGCCGCCTGAATTTTCCCGGCATCCACAGCAGCACCCACCGCGCCCCGCCCCGTTTTTTTCTCCCAATACTCCACCACCATCGCGATCGCGGCCGAACCACAACCATTCTTTACCTGCGCCACGAATGGCACGTCGATCCACAGGCTGGGCGTCTCCGCGGCAAGCGCGAATCCCACGCCCGCCGCCGAGAACAGCACCAGCCCGAGGATGCAACGCAGTTTCATCTCAACGCACGGCCACGATAATCAGAATCAAGGCCGCCACCGCCACCAGGATAATCAACAGGTCGCGGTCGGAAATGTTTCCCGCCGCAAACTCCCGTTGGGCCTTCTCCGCGCGCGCCGAAAGCCGCGCCAGGTCCTCGTCGTCCAATTGCTGCACGGCCGTCTTCACTTCCTGGCCGTCCATGTGCGCCGATTTCAGCGCTTGCTGGGCTTCTTTCGACGACAGGAACCCATCCAACTGCTGCACATGCTGCTGCCGAGCAGTCGACGCGCCCGCAGCATCCTTCTGCATCTCGGATGGTGAGACCACATGATCCTGGGCCAACGCGGCCCCAGGTGACGCCAAGATTAGTCCCAATAACAACACCAAGACAGATCCGACGGCGCTGAATAGCGACCTCTTCATCTCTCCTCCAATGAACAAATGTAGTGGGGCTGGTCCAATCAGTCTAACAATCGTCCGTAGGTCCTGTCACCATCCCCGGCATGGGTGGCCTATGCGCCTTCTCCATAGGGTGGGTCCGCTCGTCACTCTTAAATGTGGGCGCTGGGCTTTAGCCCAGCCTGCAGGAGGCGAGCCAGCCTGTTGGGTTTTCTTCCCAACACGCCCCCTGCCCCTCAACGTGCCCGTAGGCACCGGAGGTATGTCAGACCCTGCAACTCTCATTTCCCTAGCAACCCCAACCAACCTGTGGCAATCTATCCACCATGGGAAACAAAGACAGAGGCAAGCGCGAAGTAAAGAAACCAAAGAAAACCACACCAAAAGTCCCCCCGGCACGCCGCGACGCTGGCCCAATCCCCACCCACATCATCAAAAAAGTCGGCGAATAGCCTTCCGCAAAAGTTAGCTGGGTGCCGCACCCTTCGCTTTTGAGGGTGCGGGTTTTGACTTTTCTTCACTAGTCGAAAAGTGCCGCGCCTCGTGGGGACTTTGGCCTCCTCGCCTTGAAAGTCTCTTCGACACCTAGCGCGCCAGCGGTCTTCAAGTCCGCCTCGGAAATTAGCGGCCTCCCACAAATTCGATCCAGAAGGTCGGCCTGCTGCGGCTCCAGCTCTACGAGCATGGTGAGAACGTTGAGGACGTTCAATAATTCGGTCGTGTACTCCGGAAGCCAATGGTCGGGTTGAATGTCGCCAAGCGGTGACGGCTGCCTGCGATCGCCAATGATGGGACGCTCCCGATTCTTCTTGCGGTAGCTGAACCATTGCACGAGAACTTGTTTTCCCGAAACTTCATAACTCCACACGGCTGGCGGTACGTTTTCGATAAAACCAGTGCCTACGAGTAGCCGATGCTTCTCCCCGTCGTAGTTGAGCGTGTCGGGCATCTCCGACGGTTTAGAGGAAATTGTGCCTTCCTTCGGCACGACCGGAGCCTGTCCGGCAGGGAGTCGCGGCGGCTCTTCGGGACGACCCTGTGCCGTATCGGGCATGCGCTCTCCAAAAGTCTGGAGCCACAGGACACGTCGACCGATCTGAACAGCTTCCTGAAAAAGAGGGGCGTTTGCGGTTATCGGGATACGAAGACCGGGTGTCGACAGGTCCTCCTGAAACCGCGCGGTGTAAGCCGGGTTCGCAGCAACGGCAGCGACGTAGCTCAAGAAGTCTTCCGGCTCAACCTTCACACCAATTCGGTTTGAAAGAGCGACGAGCAAAGCTGGTCGGATATTGCTTAATTTTCCGTGCTCGTCAGCCCACAGAGGGCAAGCACGGCCGCCCCGTCCAGCATAGTGATGGAGATCGGGTACAAACGCAGTAAAGGTAAGCGCGGGCCCATTCGAAGGTGAGCGGTCACTTGGTGCAGTCAGGTAGATCTGGTTTTCAGAGCGTACCCGCCAAAGTTCGGGGTTTGGTTGGTTGATCAGACGCGCATCTGGGATGACCCATTGGCGGTCTAATGAGCGAAATCCATACCCTAGGGGCGTGATTTCCACTCGATTCTCGTCTGCGATTGACTTTTTATTGCTATCGAAACCATGCAAAGGGATCGCCACTACTTTGTGACTATGCTTGTCGCCAGGTTGACCATTTCGGAGGTGGGGATGGAAAAGCACCTCTTTGCGTTCTGCAGGAGCTCCGATCAGCGTTTTCCATCGGCGCTCTAGCGAGCTAGCATCTGGTGCTATGATCCACGTTCTGCCAGGCATGACACCCGATCCGTTGTAGATGAACAAGTCCTCGAGACTAGGAAACGTGGACCAGTCGCGATGTGAGGCGGGCAGAAATGGCGCCCGCCATTCAGAGGGCGCCTCGATCCATTCCCGGTCTTCCAAACGAATCTTTGAAAGCGCAATGAATTTTTCCTCTCGCCTTCCGGGCGGTAAGGCTCGAAAATGCACGTTCGCAGGGATGTCCGGTTTCGCAGCCTTCGATCTGGACACCATAACTATGCAGACAGGCTGCTGCACAGCTTGAAAGATGCGCGTGTTCACTTCTGGCTGGTGGCCCTCGGGGGAGCAGTCGATGACCCAGATGTCGTCGCATGTACGTCGCATGTAGTCGCGCATCTTCTGGAATCCAGGTCCAGCGAGAAATCCCGCGACAGTGATGAAACAGACGATTCCTGTATCGTGCGCGGGCTGATGATCAAAGACCTTCCATGTCGCCCAGCGCCAAAAGTAGATATAGAGGTTGCGAAGATGTTTGCTATGAGCCCCGGCATGCCATTCGGGCGGCGGCATCCAGGCTTGGAGTGGTGGCGGGTCTTTCTTGTTCGGGCTCGCATGCTCAATCCAGCCCCCGCGACCCATCGCCTTTTCCTTATAGGGAGGATTGCCCAAAACTACAGTGATCGGCTCCTCGCGCTTAATCTTGTTCGCGTCGCGCCGCGATCTACCAAGAGCCGCAAGCATGCTGGGGAAATAGTCCTCGTGCTCGTAGGGATCGCCCAGCGTGTCGGTCACGAAGATGCGCAGTGGAGAGTCGGACGCGGCACCGGTAAGGTCGACCACTTCGGCGAGGAGGCGCAGTTGGGCTACCGCGAATGGGCCGAGTTGCATTTCGAACCCTATCAAGCGTGACAAAGCTGCCTGAATAGCGCCGGCAACGGCGCCGGGTCCCTCGTTCCCCTCCACGGTGTCGGCGATTCGGCGAATGACCCCCAGCAAGAATGTTCCTGTACCCATTGCGGGATCGGCCAGCGTGACGGAAGGAGAGGCCAAGCCAGCGTGCAGGCCGAAGCGTTTGCCGCGAAGGGCTTCGTCCACCAGCGACACCATCGCTCCGACAACCTCAGGAGGTGTGTAGTAAGAGCCAGTCTCCTTCCGAAGGTCTTTGTCGTAGACATCTAGAAACTCTTCATAAAAATAGAGCCATGCTTCCGGCTCGCCTTTTGTAAGGAGGTTCCAGTCAACGGCGTCCAGCACGCGGGTGAGGGTGCTGAGACCAGTCTTGAGCGTCTCCTGATTCTCGGCGCTATCGGTCAAAAGCCGAAGGGCAGTGCCAATAAGCGTGCTGCTCCGCGCTAGCTCTGCAGCCACCTTCTGCAATCCGTCGCTGAGAGGGATCCTTTTCGCCCGCGCCATGAGCATTCCGAAGGTAACAGCTTGGGCATATCCGTCCGCGAATCGCTCATCGGACGCATCCGGAAAGAGGAGTTTGCGCCAATCTGTCGCGAGGTCCGTCAGCGCCTGACTCTTCAGATCGAGTTGCTCGGTAACTTCGTTACGCAGCAAGCGGCATAGACGGGCTGTGGTGTGCGCTAGCTCGCGAGCGCTGCGCGGCGCCACAGGTTTCCAGCGCAGGAAGCTCTCCAGGAGGAGGAGGAGTCCGGGTGGCGGCGCGAGTTTCGCACCGGCCGACTCGATATCACCTTGCAAAGTTAGAACGGGGCCCACCGCCTTGCCATCCTGCCACAGACCGAACGAGTTGCCGTCGCAATAGAGCAAATTCGGGAGCGAACACAAACGCTCCCATTGCTCTTTATCATGGGGATCTTTGAAGCGAGCTGGATTTGCGCCCTTTCCCGGAGCTTTCAGTTCAACAAAACCGACGAGCACTTTATCGACCGTGATCGAGTAGTCGGGGCGCGTCTTAAGTTGTTTCTGAGCGGATTCGCCGACTGCGACGACAGCCCCGCTGCGGAATTTGCAAATGGACGCGACGTCTTCAATCAACTGTTCAAACGGAGCGCGCAACTGATCTTCTGGCTGACCGGCGGCAGCAGGATTTGATAGCTTTCTTTTTGCAGCTTTTCCAAATTCCGATATCGCAGCTTCTATACTTAGTTCCATCCGACCGCCTTGGCCCGAGAGTAGTTCACACTACCGCCCAAAAGTTTACGTTACCAGTCTGGGTTATTGCCTATCCTATACAATTCCTCAATCAGAACCAGAGAAGATTAAAGTCGAGGTAGCATGTAGAACACCCACTACCTCGTTGGAAACTTCGGCCAATAAGCCGAGTACTCCAGATTCGGTGTTGGAAGCTGGGCCTAGGGGTTGGCGTCGTTGCTTCGTTGCTTCTTTACTTAGTTGCTTCCTTGCCTCTTTGCTTCGTTCTTCTCTCTTCCGCTACAATCTTGGGCTTGCCCTCCTGCCCTGGGGGTCCGAGGTGACCGGATGAGTGGTCTGCTGAGTACGTGTGTGCGTTCATGCCGGCAATTGCCGCTGGCCGGCTACGGAATTCTGATCCTGCTGGCACTGGCCTCACTGCCCTTCGCGGTCCCCGCCGCCGCGCAACAGCGCCGGGAACGCGAGCCCAACTCCGTTTATGCCCAGCGCCGCGCCAAGCTGGCCGGCAACGTGGACTCGCCGATCATCCTCACCGGTCTCACCGGCCGCGAAGAAGATGCCCAGGCTTATGTCTTCGCCCAAGAGGAGAATTTCTACTACCTCACGGGCCACAACGAGGAGGAAGCCGGGATAATCCTTCTCCCCCCTGCCGACAGCAAAGCCAAGAAAGACGATTTCCAGGGACCGCGCGAAATCCTGTTTCTCCCCGCGAAGAATCCGGGCAAGGAAAAGTGGAACGGCGTGCGCATGTCGCCGAGCGATCCCGGCATCCAGGCCCGTACCGGCTTCGCCGACGTCCGGCCGTTTTCGGAAATGCGCGCGACGATTGAAAAGCTCGCCAGGTTTTATCCGGCTTTCTACACCATTCTTCCCTACGAAAAAGAGCTGGGCGGCTTCCCCCACGAGAAAGAAACGGTCGACTGGCTAAAGCTGGCCGTGCCCCAAGTCAGCCTGAAAGACATTCGCACCAACATCACCGATTTGCGGTTGATCAAGTCAGTAGGTGAGTTGGCCTTCCTTCGTCAGGCCATTAATCTGTCGCTCGACGCGCACTTCGCCGCCTTCAAAATGATGCAGCCGGGGCTATGGGAGTACCAGGTGGCCGCAAAAATGGTGGAGGTGCATGCGATGGGCGGCTCGGAAGCCGAAGCCTACGCTCCCATTGTCGGCGCCGGACCCAACTCCACGGCGCTGCATTACGACAAGTTGGGCCGCAAGATCGAGGACGGCGACATCGTGGTGATGGATGTGGGCGCGCAATACTCCGGCTACGCCGCGGACATCACGCGCACCGTTCCGGCCAACGGAAAGTTTACTCCGCGGCAGCGCGAGATTTACGACATCGTCCTCGGCGCTCAGAACGCCGCGCTCGCCGCGTTGAAGCCCGGCGCGGACATGTGCCGCAAGGCAAAGCAGAGCCTTTATAAGATTTCCTACGACTACATCAATTCGCACGGAAAAGATCAGAATGGCAAATCGCTCGGCCAGTATTACATCCACGGCCTCGGCCACAATATCGGTTTGGATGTCCACGATCCCGGCGATTCCTGCAAACCGCTCATGCCGGGTCAGGTCGTCACCATCGAGCCGGGAATTTACATTCCCGAGGAAAATCTCGGCGTGCGCATCGAAGACGACGCGTTGATCACCGACACGGGTTACGAACTGCTCAGCAGCAAGCTCCCCCGCACCGCCGACGAAATCGAAAAAATCATGGCCGAAGCCGCCAAACAGCGCCCCGCCGAGGCCAAATAAGGAGCCCAATCTGCCTTTCGGCCCTCGGATTGACCCTGACGCAAGGCCCCGTCTATACTGGAGTTTCGCGTTGGGAGCGCATCTCTTCCCGGCGTGCCTCGTGTTATTCCACGCGTCGCTCCTTCGGGCTGCCGTCTGGAATCTGCGAATTGCATCTAACTTTTACAGGGAGTCTGCTGCCGCTCTGCGCGGCTTCAAGAAATTATGAGCAGCGTTAAGGCCACACAACTTCGCCCCGGCATGGTGATCCAGCACGAGGGCCAGCTTTTCACCGTTTTCAGCACCGATCACCGCACCCCAGGCAACAAGCGCGGCTCCATGCAGACGCGCCTGAAAAATCTCCGAAATGGGATCATGATCGATTACCGGTTCCGTGCGGAAGAGTTCGTGGACCGCGCCATCCTCGACGAAATCGAATTCGAGTATCTCTACAAAGAGGGCGATGAATTCCATTTCATGAACACGGAAACCTACGAGCAGATGCAGATGACCCGCGACGAGCTCGGCGAGACCGTCAACTACCTGATTCCCAATACGGTCGTGAAAATCGAGTTTTTCGAGGAAAAGGCCATCGGCGTGGACTTGCCGGACACCATGGACATGAAAGTGGTGCAGACCGAACCGACGCTGCAGAAAGCCACGGCCAGCGCGGTGATGAAGCCCGCCACGCTGGAAACCGGCCTGGTGGTCAACGTGCCGCCGTTCGTCAACGAAGGCGACCGCATCCGCGTGGACACTTCCGAAGCCCGCTACGTCCAGCGCGTCGAATAATTTCCGCCTCCGCAGCCGAGCCGCCTTTCCGCCCGCTCGGATGAGGCAAATGCAAAAAGAGCTCCCACCCAGCCGGGAGCTCTTTTTGTTTCCAAATTTTATTCGACCGCCCGCCGCTCGCCAAGACTTCAAGCCTTGTTCGCCACGCCTCGTTCGCCAGCAGGATGCTCGCCGAAAACACGATCAAAAATCTTGTCCACGTAGCGCAGTTGCCGCTTCAAGTCGAAGGTGTGTTCCAGTTCCTTCGGCGTCAGATACTTCGTCACCCTTGCATCTTTCTCCACACGTTCTCGGAAGCTCGTGTCCGTCTCCCAGGAAGCCATGGCATTTTCCTGCACGGCTTTGTAGGCATCATCTCTCGGCATCCCCTTCTCGACGAGGTCCTGCAACAACGTTCCAGAAAACACGAGGCCATGCGTGGATTCCAGGTTGCGCATCATGCGCTCCGGGAACACCCGCATCTGGCTGACGAGCTGTGTCATCTTCGTGAGCATGTAGTCCACCAGAATCGTGGAATCGGGCAGAATGACGCGCTCGACGCTGCTGTGCGAAATGTCGCGCTCGTGCCACAACGCAATGTTTTCGTACGCCGCCACCATGTTTCCCCGCACCAGCCGAGCGAGGCCGCAGATCTGTTCGGAAGTGATGGGATTCCGCTTGTGCGGCATGGCAGAGCTTCCGCGCTGCTCGTTTCCGAAATGCTCTTCGGCTTCACGCACCTCGGTGCGCTGGAGGTGGCGTATTTCCAGGGCAATCTTTTCCAGGGAAGCTGCGATGAGCGCGAGGACGCTGATGTATTGCGCATGGCGATCGCGCTGGATGACCTGGGTGGAGACAGGCGTGACTTGCAGCCCGAGCTTCTGGCAGATTTTCTCTTCGATTTCGGGGCCGAGATGGGAAGCATTGCCAACGGCACCGGAGATTTTTCCAAATTCCATGTTGCGGGCGGCTTCGTGGAAGCGGGCGATGTTGCGCTGATTTTCGGAGAACCAGTTGGCGATCTTGAGGCCGAACGTGATGGGTTCGGCGTGAATGCCGTGGGTGCGGCCGATTTGGGGAGTGTGCCGGAACTCGTGCGCGCGCACATCAAGGACTTCACCAAAAATGACGAGGTCGCGCTCAATGATGTGCGAAGCATCGCGGACAAGGAGCGCTTGCGCGGTGTCCACCACGTCGTTGGAAGTCATGCCGTAATGGAGCCAGCGCGCGGCGTTGGGATCGCCGATGGATTCGCCGACGGCCATGGCGAAGGCGATGACGTCGTGCTTCACGCGAGTTTCGAGCTCGTTGATGCGGTCGGCATCCACCTTGGCGCGTGAGTGGAGAATTGCGGCGGCGTCCTTGGGAACAAGACCCGCTTCGGCAAGCGTGTCGGCAGCGGCCAGTTCAACGTCGAGCCATTTCTGGTAGCGATTGGCGTCGCTCCAGACGAGGCCCATCTCTTTGCGCGTGTAGCGTGGAATCACGTCAGCATCTCCCGTGCAAATCCTTTGTAATGATACGGTATTTTGAGGCCGCGGGGCGAATTCGGCCGACCTAACCGCGCGAGGGCTAACCTGTCTAATCGTTGGAATGAGGGAAGGCGTCGGGATGGCTGATGAGGTGGAGGTCAGCGACGCGATTGCCGTCGAGCGGACGCTCGCGGGCGATCGGGACGCCTATCGTGTGCTTGTGGAGCGGCACAGCCGAACGGTGTACAGAATGGCGTACCGGATGATGGGGAATGCCCACGATGCGGAAGAGGTTGTGCAGGAGTCGTTTTTGCGGGCGTATCAAAAGCTGAAGCAATTTGCGGGAAATGCCAATTTTGGGACTTGGGTTTACCGGATTGCGGCGAACTACGCGATCGACCGCCTACGCCAGCGAAATGTCGACGAGGCACGACGCGAAGGGCCGAGCAAGCCAGGTGAAGATTTGCTGGAAGTTGATCCGCTGAGCCAGGTGCGGGACATGTCCCCTTCGCCGGAGCGATTGGCGGGAAGCGCGCAATTGGCGGACCGGATGAAGGCGGCACTTGCGGAATTGAGCCCCGCGGAGAGGACGGCGATTGTTATGCGGCATTGGGATGGTTGCGGGATTGAGGAGATTGCTGTGGTGCTGAGGTCGAATTCAAATGCGACGAAGAATACGGTTTTTCGCGCGGTGCAGAAATTGCGGCGGGCATTGACGCCATTTCTTGAAGGGAAAGAGGCTCGCGCGATGGGAACAGAGGGATGAAACACAGAACGGACGAGGAGTTGATCGGCTACCGGTTCGGCGAGGCGAAAGAGCGCATGGAAATCGCTGCGCACCTGAAGGAGTGCGCCGAATGCCGGGATGAGATGGCGCGCATTGAGGCTGTGTTCGTTGCGCTGGACGCGATGCCGATTCCGGATCCAGGGGAGGATTATGGAGAGCGGGTGTGGCAGCGGATTGCTCCGAGACTTGCGGAGAAGAAAACGCGCTGGTGGGAATCGCTTTTTGTGCCGGAGCGGTTGGTGGCGCTGGGAGGTGTAGTGGCCCTGGTGCTTTTGGCATTCGTAGCCGGGCGGTGGACTAAACCCCGGATTCCAGCGGCAGATCAAGCTGCCGCGGCGAAGGTGCGCGAGCGCGTGCTGGTGGTGGCCGTCGGGGAACATCTGGGACGCACGGAAATGGTGCTGATGGAACTGGAAAACGCGCCTGCGCAAAAGGGTCAAAAGGCAATCAACATTTCGGAGACGCAACGGCGCGCGGGGGACCTGGTGGAGGAAAACCGGTTGTATCGGCAGACGGCGCTGAGAGAAGGCGATCAGGCCATGGCGAGCACGTTGGATGAACTGGAACGGGTGCTGTTGGACATTGCAAACAGCCCGGAGGAATTGACGCCGGCAGCGTTTGAGACGATCCGGAACCGGATTGAAGCGCAAGGGCTTTTGTTCAAGGTGCGAGTTGTGAAGCAAGGGCTGGACGAGCGGAAGACGAATCCTGACGCAAAGCCGGCGGAAAACAAATCGAGAGGCACGGAGAGGAACAAAGTATGAGCATGCGGAGAACCTTTGTGCGCACAGGAATGATCTGCTTCACGGCAGGGATGCTGAGCCTGGCGATGCGTTTGGGCGCGGTTGCGGCGCCGCAGGGCGGGGGGAAAGGCCAAGCGTCGGAAACTCTCGACGAGAATCAGGATGAGAAACAGCAGGCGGAGCGCGAGCGCCAGGCCCAGGCACGGGAAGCAGAACAAGATCGAATGGAGCGCATGCAGGAATTGTACGACCAGGGGCGTGAGGCGCTTGATCAAGATGAGTTTCGGGAGGCGGAGCGGTCGTTCAGCGAACTGGTGAAACTGAATGGTCCACAGACGGATGCGGCGCTCTACTGGACGGCTTACGCGCAGAACCGGGAAGGAAAGAAAGAGGCGGCGATCGGGACAATCGCCGAGTTGAAGAAGCGCTATCCGCAGAGCCGCTGGAAGAAGGATGGCGAGGCGCTGGAGATCGAGGTGCGCTCGACGACGGGATCCAAAGCGAATCCAGAAGCGCAGAACGACGAAGATTTGAAATTGCTGGCGCTGCAGGGATTGATGAACAGCAGTCCGGAGAAGGCTATTCCGCTGGTGGAAGGGATTCTGAATGGGTCCGGATCGCCCCGGGTCAAGTCGAAGGCGTTGTTTGTGCTGGCGCAAAATGGATCGCCTGAGGCGGAGCAGGTTCTGGGAAAAATTGCGCGGGGCCAGAGCAATCCAGATTTGCAGAGAAAGGCGTTGTCGTACCTGGCCACTTTTGGCGGCAAAGGAGCCGGGAAAATACTGGCGGAGGTGTACACCAGCAGCAACGACCCGGAGGTGAAGCGGGCGGTGATCCGAAGTTACATCATTTCGGGCGACCGCGAGCAGCTTGCGGCGCTGGCGAAGAACGAGCCGAATCCAGAGCTAAGGAAAGAGGCCATCCGGAACCTGGGGATTGTTGGCGGACAGGCGGAGCTGCAGTCCATGTACGCGAAGGAAACGGATCGCGGCGTGAAAGAGGAGATATTGAACGGGTATTTTATTGGCGGAGATGCGAAAGGTTTGATCGCGGTGGCAAGAACGGAAAAGGACCCGGAGATGAAGAAGAAGGCGGTCGAGAAACTTTCGTTGATGGGATCCAAAGAAGCGAATGAATACTTGATGGAGCTGCTGCAGAAGTGATGAGGCTGGCGATGTTTTTGCTGAGGCCATCGGACCCACTCTAAGTCAGTGACGGAAAAGCCTTCGGTGTTGCTTAAGATTTGCCGCACTCCAAATTAAGAGCGGACCGCCTCATAAGGCGGTCCCTACAAGGGTTAGAGAAGTCCGGAGAGTGGAACGCCCGCCTCAGAAGGCGGCCGCTACAAGAAAAAGCGGGGGCCACTTGAAAGTGGCCGCTACGGGGACGGGTTGGCTTGCCGCGATGGCGGCTACGCGTTAGCGGAGGAAGTCTTCTAGCTGGGTGCGGGAGCCGGTTTTGTCGTCACGGTATTTGACGATGACGGCGCAGGAGAGAGAGATGCCCCATTTTTGGCCGGTGGGATGCAAGACGCCGCGAGAGCCGGGGACGACCACGGCATCCTCGGGGATGATCAGAGGCTTGTCGTCGCTCGCCGAATAGACAGCATCGCGCACGAGATCGTAGACGGGGATGGAGCGGTTGAGAATGGCGCCAGTGCCGAGGACGGCGCCGCGTTTGACGATAGTGCCTTCGTAGACTCCAGAATTCCCTCCAACCAGGACGTCATCTTCGATGATCACGGGTAGTGCCCCGACGGGCTCAAGGACTCCACCGATCTGCGAGCCGGCGGAGATATGGCAATTGCGGCCAACCTGCGCACAAGAACCGACAAGGGCGTGGGAATCAATCATGGTGTTTTCGCCAACGTAAGCGCCCACATTGACGAACATTGGGGGCATGCAGATGACTCCGCGGGCGATGTGGACACCATCGCGAATGCTGGAGCCACCAGGAACGATGCGAACACCGTCTGCAACAGAAAAGGAATGAAGCGGGTAGGTGGATTTATCGAAAAAGAGCTGCTTGGAAGAATCGGCGGACATGTTCACGATGGAGCCCATGCGGAACCCAAGTAGGATTCCCTTTTTCACCCAGGCGTTGGTGCGCCAGCCGGT
>JGI12635J15846_10000153_pt1 | contig 51404 bp, 42 predicted proteins | sample BlaSpr_A8_OM2_M2_FD_15846 | JGI IMG/M metagenome (IMG submission 15846)
CATAGGCGGGTTCCGGCATGTCGAAGTAGACATACATCTCTTCCAGCATTTTGGCGTGCTCGTGGGGCGGCCAACTGGTCCAGTTTCCCGGTTCGGAAAAGGTGAAACCTGCGAGCAGGCGGCCCGCTTCCACATTGTTGGCAATCAGCACGTTCAATTCGCGCCGGGAGCCGGGGCTCCCGGCAACGAACTTCATCGCGGGATCCTTGGACACTTCCGCGTAGCGAACGACTTTCAGAGGATACTTCCCTTTGACTTCCGCCGAGAACTCCGCGAAATCGACGGCGGCTTTCGTTGCGACTTCAATCACGGAATCACGGGGCATATAGATGGCGTCGAATTGGCCCAATTCAAATTCGCTGCCGCCCACCTTTACCCGGCCATTTCCGGACAGGCAGATCAGTCCGGTTTCGTGATCGGCATTGGAAAAGGAAACCATGGGGTTGGACGAGTTCAAGATGATGCGACCATAGCACAGATGGCGCATCGTGCTGTTTTCCGGCGTGACCGCGAGATGCCGCCCGGTTTGCGCATTGGTTTTTCGAAACACCATTTTGTTGAGAGCAACTGAGGATTGCGTACTCATAGACCACTCCTTGTTGGTTGGACCCCAATTCATGAAACCGGCATGAACGAAGACAGTTTCAATCTGGCGCCTTGCTTCGATTTAGATTCAAAACTAGCCCTCACGATGGGCATTTAGCACAAGAACCTCAGAGATTACCGGAGCGCTTCAAAATGTGAAGCGGAGTCCGAGCTGCAACTGGCGCATGGCACTCGCTGAGGTGATTTGCCCGAAGGTAGAAGTGCCAACGGTGGCGCCGTTTCCGGACGGCGTGTTGAGACTCACAACGTTGAAGACATTGTAGGCGTCAGCCCGCAACTGGATGCTCATACCCTCCCGGAAATGAGACAAACTGAAGTCGCGAGAGATCGAGAGGTCCACATCCTTGAATGTGGGGCCACGCAGCATGTTGCGGCCCGAGTTTCCGTTGACGGCAACTCCGTTTGCCAGGGCGGCAGGATTTTGGAAAAAAGCGAGGGTATTGAACCACTCGGCAGCGTTGCGGCTTCCGAGGACCGGATCCACGCCGGAGACAAGCTGGGCGCGTTCCGCAGCAGTGTTGCCGGTGAGGTTGGCGTCTTTCCCGTTGAGCACGGTGAAGGGGAGGCCGCTGTGGATTTTGATGATGGGAGAAATCGACCAGCCGTTGAGGAGCGCCCGCTTGAAGGGGCTCTCTCCGCTGAAGTAGTTCAATTGCCAGACGATGGCGGTGACGAACTGGTGGCGGATGTCGAAATCGGCGGGGCCGCGTTCGAGCCGAAGATTGGTCATGTCTTCCGCTCCGCCCTGGGTGGTGTTGTTGTCCAACTGCACGCTGTCAAAGGTGTGGCTGAAGGTATAAAAGCCGTAGAGCATCACGCCGCGCGTCATGCGCAGCTGGATGGTGGTTTGCAGACCGTTGTAGGAGGCCGTTTGATTGGATTGCGCAAGGAACAGGGTGCCAAACGGGCTACCCGCGCCGGTGCAGGTGGTGGTGCTGGGGTTGTCGATCGGGCGGCGTTGCGTGATATTGCCGGAGGCGCTGGTAGCACATGCGGGAGCGAGAGCACCCGTGGCGGGAGCGTTGATGTCCTGGGCGAACGGCAAATCGTGGCTCAGAGTTCCTACATAGGCCGCGGAGACGCTGAGGTTTGAGGTGAGCTGCCGCTGCACGGAGAGATTGATCTGATAGCTATAGGGCCACTGGAAATTTTTTGCGAAACCGAAGAATGGCCCCCCGGGGGTGATGAACTGCCCAGGAGCGAAGGGAAAAGGATCCGTGCCGGTGAGTCCGATGCCCGCGCCAGCGGCGCAAGTGACGGTGGCTCCGAGAGGAGCGCCCGATCCATTGTTCGCGACCAGTTTATTGTAAGGGCAGGTAAGAGTTGCGCCCTTGGGGACAGCGGTCAGGCCCGAATTGGTCGTCACCGCCTGTGTTGCGTTCGTGAACGTGTAGCGGACGGCCGAGGGCTCGAAATTGGTGACGGTGTTCCATTCGTTGCCCGAAACGCTGCCATAGAAAACGCCCGCACCGGCGCGGATGGAAGTCTTGCCGTCACCCTTGGGATCCCATGCGAGTCCGATTCTGGGAGAGACATGGTGCCAGCGCACGGGCACGATGCCGCGAGTGATGCCAGGGTCGCCGAAGAAGAGGGCTCCCAGCGGGGCGTTTGGAAAAGCGACGGATTGGACGCCAGCTTCGAAGCTGGTTGCACGATTGTGAGGATCGGTGGGAGGGGTCTGAATGTCCCAGCGGAGTCCCAGGTTGATGGTCAGGCGGGGGAAGATCCGGAAATTATCCTGGGCAAAGAGTCCTGTACTCCAGCTGTTGGTGTAGCCGGTGACCGGAGAGTCCTGGGAAAGAGAAGTCGGCAAGCCCATCAGGAAATTGGCAAGTGCGGGAACGGCAATGGTCTTGCCGCTGATGGAGTCCTTGATGTTGGTGCCATTGAATCCAAAGACGCCATAATTGTTGAGCAGGGTTTGCTGAATGTCCTTGTCGAGTGTTTCGTCCGCCCCGAAGTTGATGGTGTGGCGGCCGTGACTCCAACTGACAACATCGCGCACGTTGTAAAAATTTGATTCTGCCAGTGGACCGGCAATGGCACTGGCGGCGGTAAAGAAGCCTGTAACGGTGATCTGCGGAAGCGAGTGCGGGCCCTGGACAGTAAAATCCGAACCCAGGTCACCGAGGGAGGTTGTGGGCAGGTTCGTGCGGCCGCCAACATTGCGGGTGTAGCCTATCCAAACCTGGTTAACGAGATTCGGCCGTGCCGTCCAGGTGTCACTGATGTTGACGTTCTGCTGGCGCCAACTGAAGGACTGGATGCTCCAAGGAATGTTGCCGTTCGGCTGACCGCTGGTGGAGTTCAGTGGCGGGACGGTGTTTTCTCCTGTGGTGTAGAAATAGCTTCCGCTAAGGCGATGGTTGGCGGTGAGATTGTGGTCCAGTTTGACCAGGAATTCATCGGTGTTAAACGGGCTGGGAGCAATGCCTTGCCACCCGTTTTTGGCCACATTCGACGTGGGAATCGTGGGGAAGCTTGTGGAAGCGCCGGTGGGATTAAGCAACGCCTGAGCGGTGGGATCGAGCAGCCTGGGACAGATGATTGTGGGTGAGCCGCAGGTGTACTGGGCCGGCAAAGCTGGAAGATTTGGAAACCCCGTGAAATCGCCAGTCCGCTCGGCCGCCGTGGGAACGGTTACCCCGGTAAAGAAAAAGCTGCTGAGCTGCCGGAGTCCCTGGTAGGAGAGGAAGAAAAAAGTTTTGTTCTTGATGATGGGGCCGCCCAAAGTCCCGCCGAACTGGTTGCGCCGGAGCGGAGGCGTGGCCAGGGAGGAGTTCCAGTTGTTGGCGTTCAGAGAACTGTCTCGCCAGTATTCGAAGAGCGAGCCGTGGAGGTTGTTGGTGCCCGATTTGGTGAGGACGGTGATGACGCCGCTGGACATTTTGCCGTACTCGGCGTCGTAGTTGCTCGTTTCCACGCGGTATTCCTGGATGGCGTCAGGATTGGGGAGGATATTACCGGTGTTGCGCAACCCGGTCATGTTAATTCCGCCGTCGAGGTAGTAACTTACCGAACCGGCGCCGCCGTCAACTCCCCCATTAATGAAGGTACGTTGTTCAGGATATCCGAGTGTGATGACCGGGTTGGGTTGGCCGGCGTTAAAAGTGCTGTTCTGGACTCCTGGCGTGAGTTCGAGCAACTGGTAGGCGTTGCGGTTGACGAGCGGCAAATTCTTGATCTCTTCATTCTCGATGGTGCGCCCGATTTCGGGACTCGTGGTGTTAATGAGCGGGACGCTTTCCGTAACCGTGATGGTCTCGCTGAGGTTGCCCAATTGCATCATCGCGTCGACCCGGGCGGGAACGTTGACTTGCAGCACCACGCCAGCAAGGACAACTTTCTTAAATCCCGTTTTGGTGATCTCCACCTTATAGTTGCCGACGGGGAGCAACTCAATCCGATATTCGCCCGCGGAATTGGTCTCCAGCGTCCGTGTGAGGTTGGTGTCGGTATTGGATACGGACACCTGGGCGCCGGCCACGGCACCCCCCGTCGCGTCCGTCACCTGGCCATACATGGTCGACGAGGTGATCTGCGCCCCAAGACGCCCGGAAGAGAGGATGGCGAGCAAGCAGAAAAAAAACGCCACACCGAATTTTTCACGCATTGGCTTCTCCTAACGCCGCGCAGGGCACGTCTGTGCGGGTTCATCACTGTTTCTCCCAAGATGAGGCGCAGCGGCTCCGGCTGGCCGGAAGCGCTGTACCGCATTATGAGACTACGTCCCATATACTGATCGGACCAAAAAAAACCGGCTTTCGCCGGAATTCCCCTGTTTCGATTCCCTAGCTGACCGCCCCTCTCACCAACTCCATCGCCGTCGGCCGATAGCCAAGTTCATACGAGAGCTCCCCGGCTGCCTGCATCACCGCCTTCCCGATCTCCGGCACTCTCTCCTTGGTGACTCGAAACGCCGGTCCCGAAACACTCAAGGCCGCCAACAGTTTTCCTGAGTCGCCGCGCACCGGTGCGCTGACGCAGCGCAGACCCGGCTCCTTCTCCTCATTGTCAATTGCATATCCCCTGGCTCGAATGGCCCGCAACTCCGTCTTGAGCGCCACGGCGGTGGTGATCGTGTTCGGCGTGATGGCCTTTAGCCCCCAGCGGCGGATGATCTCGTGGACCTCCGCGTCCGCCAGCTCTGCGAGCATGGCCTTTCCGACTGCCGTACAATAGGCCGGAGCGCGGCTGCCCACCGTGCAACCAGTGCGCACGCTCTGCTGTGACTCGATCTTTTCGATGTAAAAGACTTGTCCGTCGTCGAGCAGGCAGAAGAAAACAGTCTCGCCAAGTTCGCGCTGTAACCGGTCCAGGTAGGGTTTGGCATGGCGCCGCAAATCGATCGCGCCGATGGCCTTCGAACCGAACTCAAAGAGTTTTAGCCCTAGCCGGTAGCGACCCGTGTCCGGGTTCTTGTCCACCAGGCGATGCTGTTCCAGGACCATCATCAGCCGATGCACCGTGCTCTTATGAAGCTTCAAGGTCGTGCAGAGTTCCACGAGGCTGCATTCACTCGAGCGACCGGCCAAAACCTCTAAAGCGGCCAAAGCGCGGTCAAGCACCTGGACCCGGTAGGGGGATTTGCGTGTCTTAGATTGCGGCACGCGTGCCATAATATGACACAGATTTTTGATGTCAAGCGAAAAATTGGTACCCTGCAGCAAAAAAACTGCTGATCTTTCGGGTTCTGGTCGGCGTCCCAGCCGCTAGATGGTGAGGTCAGCGATTCTCTAACGGCTGACCCCTTGCGTGCACTCTCTTGCTGTCAAGCCTAGCCTAGCTCGGAATCTCCGCGCTGTCCTCGGCGAGTACCACCTACTGGTTCACATCAATCGCTTCTGGGCTGGCGATTGGACCGCAAATCCCGAAGTCCTTAACCAAGCTTTGCACCTGAAACGATGGATTTGCAGATCCGTCGGCAGACACAACAGATCCCTTAAGGGTCATGCGCTCGCCCGCCTTCAAGGAATTGTCGTTGGATACGATCGAGTAGGTCTGGTTGTCCTTCTCGCTCGTCAGACTGATTCCGTTCTGAACGGATTGTGTGCAGCCGGTGACGTAAGCCTGGGTATTATTTGCAACGTGATGATGGTGCCGGACGAGAAGGACAACAGCAACGGCAGCGCCAGCCGCAGCGCCAACCCCAATCCCAATCGCCTTGCCGGAACCGTATCCTCCTGACGGCGCTACGTATCCGCCACTGCCGCCAGTCCCACCCGTTCCACTCGATCCCCCCATTCCACCGCCTCCGCCATACTGGGCGGATGCAGCGGCGCACACGGCCAGGCAAATTGTGGAAATTCCAGCAAATCGTACTATCCAACGTGAAAGCATGGTGTTCCCCTCTCCTCTGATTTAGTTAAGTTCGAAATCGCAAAAGATGAATCTGTTTCAATGATGGTGACTGAGATCGCCGTTGTTCTATTCCACGAGTCACTAAGATCATTTCGGCGCGCTCAAGCGTTCGTTACCTTCGTGGAATGCGCCATCCTACTGCTCGACAATAATCTGACCCTTCATGCCCTTGTGCCCAAGACCGCAGGTATGGCAGCACTTAAACGAATACGTTCCTGCAGTTTGGGCAACGAACTCGATCATGGTTGTTTCCCCCTTCTTGAGCTGCCAGCATTCCTGCTCCGAGGTGAAGACTAGGCCGGTTTTGTCAGTGGATGAGGCGGCGTCAGGAACATTGCCAATCTTAAAACCATGATCGTGGTCGATCGCGGTGATCTTGAGTTGAACTTTGGTTCCAACCTTCACGTGAACGGGTGAGGTTGAGTATTCGTATTTCTTCGCCGTAATTTCTATAGCCTGTGCATCCTGACTTGTGGCACGAATGGACCCGGGCAGCGAGAGAAATGTACCGAGCGCCAGCAGTGCCGCTGAAACCATAAACAACAGGGAACACTTCGCAATCTTTTTCATTGATCCTCTATGCCGCGCGAAAAATTAACCTGCGATGTTCGGGATGCAAATTCTATTTCCGTAACTCAACGCACAGCGATTCCGTCTTGACCATGCAACTGCAAAAAGTTGACCAGAATGGGCAAACTGAATACGGAGGTATCGGCCCGCCCATCCTGGTTAACTGGCGGCCACTCGACGTGCTGGGTGATAGAGCGCGTCAGATGGCACCAGCGGTTATGCTTCGCTTCTTTTAAAGTTGGCGGCGCGCCTCATCCGCCTCTTCCGCCAAACGCATCAGCACATCCACGATCCCGGTGTTCTTGTGTGTCGACGGGTCCAGGAAGAGCCCATCCTCGGCAAAGCTGACGACAGAGGCCACTGCGCCTCCCTGCTCTGTGGACGTCGGGCGAATGATGGAGACCGGGCCCAAATTTTTGTTCAGGAAGAGGGTCGGTTCGGGCATGATCAAGTTGGTCTGGAACATATCTGGAACGTTCTTGTCGGAAGCCCCGGTGTTGGGATCGACGCCGGCGTTGAGGTCTGGAAACGTAAGGTTGCCGTCGGTGATGAGGGCCGCGTTGCCAGCCTTGTCGTGCCAGGTCTGGAAGTGCATGATCTCGCTGCCGCCGATGCTGAGCAGAATCCGCAAAACTTCCAGGTTGGTTACCTTCTGAGCCAGCGCGGGATACAAGCTGCTTCCGCCTTGCTCGATGAAAGCGAAGTGGAATCCCGCGGTGTTGGCGATCGCCTGCAAGTGATTAGAGATGGTGCCGTCGCTGTTCAGGGTCAGGTCGCCATCGTTCAACGGAATGGCGGGATGCTGGCCTTTGGCCAGGTCCGGAACGGCGTTCTCGAACTTGCCTCCGAAATCAGGGTTGGCTGTCGCGCTGCGGTACCTTGTCCACCAGCTGGTGTCTATGGTCAATTGCTTCAAGTTGGTGAGGCGCCCATTTTGGGGAACTCCCGTGACTCGGCTCGGGGGCAGAACCGCAAAATTTTTCGTCAGGTCGATGGCCTTTCCACCCTTCGACTCCAGGTAGTTGTTGAGAAACCTGTGGTGGCTGATCTCATCGTCGGTGTTGTCCGCGATGTACTGAGGCATGTCGCCGTCGAGCACGAAGAGCCCGGTGATGTAGGCTGGAGCAAGCCCCGTAATGATTTTCTGGCCGTTGAGTTCCAGATCGATCGGAGATTTGCCTTGATTGGTGGCGCCGCCGAGTTCGGCGTACTGAATCCACAGGTCGGCTTCAACTTGCTCCAGGGCGCTTAGGAACGTCAGGATTGCGATGTCGCCCTTTGTAATTGGCGCGTTATCCCCATCCCCGCCAAATGCCGCCGATGTGCCGGGCAACAGAGACGCACCCAAAGTTGCGGCTCCCGCTGCCACCATTCCGTTCGTAAGGAATGCGCGCCGGTTGCTTGGGCGCTTCATACCAGTTTCTGACTTCTTCATCGTTTTTCCCCTTTTCCAAGAAATTGTGTTCGAATTGTTCGGACCAGGCATTTCGCTGGGCCGCCTTGAACTTACCCTTACGTTTCATTTCCTGTGACTCACCCAAGTCAAATCTTTGTCAGCAATCGGTAATCTTTAATGTTCATCAATGCGGCCCTTCGTACTCAGGCCCGTTCAGAGAGCAGCCTTGCACCATCACTTCCTGTGCCCAACCTCCTTTCCGATCCAGTCCAAGAGCGCCGGTGAATAAGGAAGGCGATTCAGAAGTAGGCGCATACCGACCTTTCCGAATTATTTGTCGCCGGATTCGTCCTTCCGCTTCTCTGAAGTTAGAAAGTTGTCCACGACAAAGTCGGCTACTTCGCGGCCCAGGCGTTGGCCGCTGGTAAGGTCAGTGCGGAAATGTTGCCCGCCGAAGATGCGGCTTAGCGTCGCTTCTTCGGCGGCGGCGGAGATGCTTGTGAATGAGCGTTCGACTCCCGGGAGAACCTCAGACGTAACGTTGAAATCGGCATGGTCCTTCTCGAAAAAGGAAATCAGCACCTCTGCTGCGGAGGCGCTGATGACGCCATGAGCTCCTGGATAGGATGGGTCAGCAGTGGTCTTGCCGACTTCCGGGAGCCAATTCGGATCAGCAACGGTTTCAGGATTGATTCCGAGATCGGCAGCCCGAATGGCGGTCACTGGACGCCAGAAATTGTAGGTGTATTTGGCGTCGTAAAAGGCGATCACGTCATCGGCAAAACTCAGGTTAAGCAGGGCAAACAAGCGGGCATTTTGCGCCGTCGTCAAACCGTGCGCCAGCGACAGCGTTTGCGTGATCTCGTTCCAATAGTTCTGAATGGCTCCGTTCCAAAAGCGCCCCGTCAATGCCTCGTCCGCAGTGGCGGTCGTGCTGTTGGCGATTCCAAGTGACTTGATCTGGTTGAAAGCGTCGCTGTACGCATCGCTTGCCAGCGCCGGGGGAGAGCCGGGACGAAACTGATTGGCACGCTCCAGAGCGAACGGCGTCACGCGCGACCAATGCGTGAATTGGGGCTGGGGTGCAAAATTCGGAGGCGTCGACTGGTAGTCGCTTGGGGCAGTCCCGAAAACATAGGGAATCGGCGGGGCATTCGAGCCGTCGTTGCTTCGCGCGGCCACGATGCGATCCGCGACATTCTGTCCTATGAGGACACCTTTCGCCTTATCGTTCCCATCCGGAATTTGCGCCAGGGATTGCTGTAGTTGGGCATCGAGCGAGGCCTTAAATGCTGGATACAGCGCAACCAGAACTTCGTGCGCCGCGGCCGCAGCCGCTGCCTCTTGGGAAGCATCCCGTGGCACGCCGGAAAGGCGGACGAGGTATGGCCGATGCGTTCTGTCGATCGCATTGACTGCGTCATAAATCGCCGCATGCATGATCGCAAAGCTGCGGGTCGGATGGACCGTGGCTGATTGCGCTCCAGGCGTGCGGACGATCACAAGAAGCGCTCTATTCCACTGGACAACTGGGTTGACTTGCTGAGAGGAGAAGTCTTGCGGACTATGATGCTTGGCGTTTGCCGAGGCGCTGTAGGAGCCGCCGGCCTGTACCAAAAGGCTTGCGCCCAAAAGTGCTAGTTGAATATAACGGTTTAACATTGAGGATTTTCTCCCATGGCGTTTGTGCAGATGGATGCTTGGAGGCGGTGACGAAAGCCAGGTCGTGGCCTCTCACCAGTACCTAACCGCTGGGTTGAGGGAAATATTCCCTGAATACGCTGACTTAGCTGATAAATCTGATCTTCTGCTAGTTAGATTCCAAATCCTGGGAATCTCCAATCGAGACGCTGAGACAAGACTTTTGGCGCTGGCGAGGACCATCGAGGAACCATTTGCCTTGAAGGATGGGCATAAACGCCTTGCGCTGTTTCGCACAAGTTCCGATCGGCCGCTTCTCTTCTCCATCCGGATCAAATTCAGCCCGCGCCGTGGCAGAGCATCTTCTGGGCAGCCACACGCTCATCGCGATACTTTTCTCGCTCAATTTCATGCAGCAATTCACGCAGACGCTTGCGAGCCCTGTGGAGCTGCGACTTCGAAACGCCTTCCGAGCGTCCCAGCATCTGTGCGATTTCGTAATGTTTGTACCCTTGGATATCGTGCAGGACAAATATTGCGCGAGAGCCCACTGGCAACTGCGCGATGCAGCGGCTGAGATTTATTCGATCAATCGATCCCTCCAGGAACAAGTCGGAAGCGGCAATATCGACGTTCGACGCGGCGGTTTCACCGTTCGGACCGGGAGCCGCTTCCATCGAGACTGTAGGTAACGACTTTTTGCGCAGGTGCATCAACACGAGGTTGACCACCAATCTGTGCAGCCAGGTAGAGAACGCCGATTCACCTCGAAACGTGTGAATTTTGCGGAACAAGAGCATGAAGGCTTCTTGAGTCAGATCTTCCGCTTCGGTCGTGTTTCCTACCATGCGAAGACAGAGCGCGTAGACTCGCCGGCAATGCGACCGGTAGAGATGTTCAAATACTCTTGCGTCGCCATCTCGGGCTCGCCGGACGACCTCGCAATCGTCTAACTTTTCGTTTCCGATGGGCTGCAGCGAGTCGGGATGGCTCGTCGCGGTGGCTTCGACTGCTGATTGCGAATTAAGTTCCCTGAACCGGTGATGATCCGCGGCACGGCTGACGACGCGCGGTTTTCTTGATCGGATTGTTCCAGCAATCATAGTTGCTTGCATGTTTCTTTCCTCGGCGATTCTTCAATGTGCAAGACCACACGAGCAGTGAAATAATTCCCCTGTCCGGCGGGGGTTAGGGGACGGGAATGAAATCGGGCGTACTTCAGTTGTTGAGCTATAACGTGGTTCCCAAGTCCGCGCGTAGGGACTGCATTGCCGGCCGCAGTGTGGTCAGTCGGACATCAGCTGGTTGAGCTGTTCAAGCTCGGCGGAAGCTGCGTCGGAGACGGCGCAGAATTCCATCTTGTGCTTGCGCCAATCAATCCATTGGAAGCCTTGCCGGGACCCTGCACGCGGCGACGTGTCCGGTTCTCGGGTGGGCCAGATGAATACATTGATTGGACGGCCGTTATGCTGATAGACGAGCACCGCGACAGAGCGGCCTTCAATAATATCGAGGCGCCCACCGTTCAGCGCGAAACCCTCGTTCGCGAAATCACGGACCGGGAGAGCAAAGTTAACTTTGCCATCGAACCACCCTCTGACAACGCGTTCATCGTTGGAAGCGATGCCGGTCATGTGGCCTGGCTGTAGGGAATGCAGATGCGCATCGACAATTTCTCCGGCAAGTTCGGCCTGGTAATCGTCACTGCGAAGCCCGGGACTCACTTTCCACAATACGATCGCGATGAAAAGCAGCGCCGCCGCGGCAGCCAGCCAATGCCAAAGGAGAGGCCGCGACGCGGGAGCGGTGGGCGCGATTGGGCGGAGATGGGCGTTAATCGTCCGCCGCAGCGAGGCGGGGGCAGGCTCATAAAGTTGAGCGAGTTGCAGTCTGCCGCTCAACCAATCCAGGTCCACGAGCTCAGCGGCGCAGTCGACGCAATGCCGGAGGTGGCGCTCGAATTCGGCAGCGCTAGGGGCGTTCAGTTCACCGTCGAAATAGCCCTGAAGGAAGGAATCGCCAAAGTCACACTTCACGGACAGCCCCCTTTTGAGAGGAGTTTGCCAGCGCGGAATGCAACTGGCGGCGGGCACGGGAGAGCGAGGACATAACTGTGCCAATGGGAATCGACGTGATCGCGGCGATCTCCTTGTAGGAGCAGCCTTCCAGCTCTCTGAGGACAAGGACTTCGCGGAAGCGCGGCGGCAGCGTCTCCAGGGCAAGGACAAGCCGCTCCCGATCGTCACCCGAAATGGCGAGGGTTTCAGGCGTGGCGCAAGTCTGCACATGTATCTCTTCGTTGAATTCCATGCTTAGTTCCATAGGACGATTCTTCTCCAGCCAGGTATAGCAAGTGTTACGCACGATCTGCAGCAGCCATGCGCGCGCATCTCCACCATGAAAGCCGCGAAAGAAACGGCATGCACGGAGCAAGGCCTCTTGAGCGACATCCTCGGCATCAGCGCGCCCGCGCAACAGCCAACGCGCGAGGTTGAAAGCCGCGTCGACGTGCGGCAGCACCAGTTGCTCAAAGTGCACCCGGTCTTCGAGCTCCAACTCACTCACAATTCACCCCTGAAAGTAAGACCTCATATGTAAGAACTGCCTCAAGCCCGATTTTATTCTCCCTCGTCGCACGCCAGGGAAGTGCGGTCGCGGGAAACGTGTGTGCGTGAAGCTGGAATAAATCGGTTAGTGCGTCGGTCTTGGATGGACGAAGCACGTGAAATGGGTGCGCGGAGTGCAAGAGATAGGGGAGCGCAGCGCGCTAGGAGAACAAGATGCCCGGGAAGAGAAAAGCAAGCCGGGAACATTTCCGTACTTCTGCTCGATTCATCCGAAAACGACCGGCAACGTGATCGTGCAGTAAGTGAGGAGAAACCATGCACCCGTTCGACATCAAGACGGTCCTTTTCGCAAAACACGCGCAACACGTCGTGCTGATTCATTTCCCGATCGCGCTGTTCATCATCGGCGTGCTCTTTGATTTTCTTGCGCATCGGACCAAGCGGCGCGTGCTGGTAGCGGCGGCCTACTGCAATTTATTCGCCGCGGCGCTCGCAACCATTCCGGTATTGATCACGGGAATTCTCGCGTGGCAATGGGAGCTCGAAGGACAGCGGCTCAAAGGCATCCTTCTGATGCATTTGGTGCTCGGCGTCGCGTCGAGCCTGCTGATCTGGATAGTGTGGCTCATCCACGTGAGAACGCAACGCAAGCAGGGAGCAGTTCTGCCCGGATACCGCCTGCCGATCGAGGCTGTGGCAGTAGCAATTGTGACCGTGACAGGTCACCTGGGCGGATTTCTCAGTGGAGTGAATGGACCGGGATAAGTGTTTTCCCAAACCACGGAGACAGGCGATTTTCTCACAGGATAAGTTGACACAACGGGAGATTCGGCAAAAAGACAAGTGCTAATGGCGTTTGCAATGAAATATTCGGAGAAGTCCCATGCGAAAAAGGAGCATGAAAATGAAAACTAAAGTTTTGCTGGCAGTTGTGGCGCTGTCCTACGTGCCGCTGACGGTGGCAGGCGATAGGGCCGTGTATCCCAAGGAAAAAATAGCGGAGTTCATCGTCGAGAAACTAGATATCACTTCCCTGCCAGCTACGATCCGGCCGAAAAAGGAAAAAGGAAAGAAAACATTTGCGGATTACGGATTCACGGCGCAGAAGTTGGACGCGGGCGAAGCTATCATCCAGGCGGAGGGCGGAGCGAGGAAATTGTCGATCAAAGTTCTCGACCAGAGACCCTCTGGAATTTACGTGTGCGTTACCGAGCCGGGGCAAAATGCCGGTGAGGCAAAGATGCAAAGTGTAGTCCTGCTGAAACGGAACGATTCCAATACGCTGTTAAAGGGACGTGAGTCCTGGCGAGAATTTGCTTCCTGCCCGGTGGTTGGCGGGACCGACAAGGATTTCGAGGTCAGCGCAGGAGGGGACTGAGAGGTTCCGTCAAAAGGCGCCGTTGCGATCACATCGTTAGCTGTGATGGTGGCGCCCTGACAGAACGTTTCGACATGCTGCCGCGCGAAATTCTCCCTCAGGCATGAAGGAAGGGTCGACAGTTTGCGAGGAGACAGTCTGCTGAGAGAAGCATCCCCTGGAACGGCGGCCCCGCGCGCCGCAGATTTGGTGCTGCTGCTCGAGATCGCCATGGGGCTGCTGATTGGCGCTCGGCTGGCTCGCAAGAGCTCTTTCGGCTACACGCGTGGAGCCAATCCGTCACCGAGCTTCTGAACTTTGTCCTGACCGCGGGGGTGATGATTCCTTCATTTCGCATTCATGTACTTGCCAGGATTCCGGCCGACCTTGGCAAGGCTTCGTGCACGTTGGCGATGGCCCACGCGGCGCCGGACTACAGGCCGCCTGCCCCACGGACTGTAGCCCCGTGGTGCCAAAACAAATTTCACTGCCAACGGCTGTGTGAGCGGCCCCGGTATTTTTGATCCACTCCAAGGGTTAGTTTCGGGCAAAATCTAGTACCTCGGGAAGTGAGAACCGTGTGACGCGAACCATATAATCCGGGCCCCCGGCACCATGCTGTTTCTAACCTGCCCATAATTTGCCGGCAGGAGTTCCCTACCCCAGATTTACCAGCGCGATTACGATGACGGAGAGAAGCAGGATGGCCATGCCCGCGCGCAACGTGCGGCGGGCGGCCGGAGTGCTGGAGGTCCATTCGCCGGCGCGGATGCCCCAGAAATTGCCGACGAGGATGGAAGTGCAGATGAAGAGGGGCCAGGCGAGGATTGTTCCGGTGGGGCCGAGGAGCGAAGTGCCCATTCCGTAGACATAGAAGCTGCCGATCCACATCGCGGCCATTGAGAAGATGAGAGCGGCGTTGCGCGGGGTGGCGTGGCGAAACAACTGCGCGAGTTGCGCGCGGCGCTGCATTTGCCAGAGGCAAAACGCGCCGTTTGCTAGAAAACCCATGCCGAAGAAGAGGACCCAGACAGCGTTGCCGGCTCTTGCTGGAGGAATACCTAAGGACGCACCGGCTTTTGTTAGCGCGGCGCTCATGGAGATTCCGAGGTTGGGGAGGCTGGAGAGGATGCCGGCGGAAACGGCGATCAGCAATCCTGCGAGGAGGCCGGTTCTCCCAGAGTTTGCGGACGAAGAGCGCTCGCGGTCGCGGTGGGCGGCGGCACTGGAGCAGACGATGATGCCGGCGATGGCGAGAATTGTGCCGAGTAGATAGACACAGCCGCGGCGCGAGAGCAGATCCTGGGGATGGAAGAGAACGAAGGGGATGAGGCCGCCGAGGACGGCGATGAGGCCCATGATGATGGGATAGCCGAGCGACATGCCGAGGCGCTCCATGCCGAGGCCGAAGAGGATGGCTCCTGCGCCCCACCCGAGGCCGAGGGCGCTGAGGATGAGGAGCGTGGAGTGCGGGGTTGCGGCGTAGATCGAGAGGAGGACGGGGATGGTGGCGAAGCCGATGGCCGCGTTGAGCACCAACATGCCGAGGAGGGAGAAGACGAACCAGTTGTGCTCCCATTTCCATTCGCGAGTGTAGTTCATGGGAAGGATGAAGGTGCCCTGGAGAATTCCGGCGAAGAGGACGACGGCGAGGCCGAGTGCGAGGGTCATGAATTTCTTCTCACGCGAAGAATCTCCCGCAGTAGGAATTTCAACGTATGGCTTCCAGGATTTCGTTGAGGCGTTGATCCACTTCTGGGCGATAGGGGTAGGAGGCTAGGGTTTCGCGCTTTTGGGTTGAGAGCGAGGCGGCGGTTACGCCGAGGGCGATGGAGTGGGGGACGGATTCGCCTTCGCTGAGGCCGACGGCGAGGCCTGCGTTGAAGGCGTCGCCTGCGCCGACAGTGTCGATGGGATTTACCTTGAGGGCGGGGATTTTTTTTAGGTCGTTTTGGGAGGCCCAGATGACGCCTTGGGCGCCGCGGGTGAGCATGACGTGTTCGGGGCCGAGGGCGAGGAGGGCGACGGCTAGTTCTTCGTCGGGAGCGGGGTCGGCAGCGGGGAGGCCGAGGCAGGTGCGGGCTTCGGTTTCGTTGGGTGTGAGGGCGAAGACGCAGGAGAGATCCGCAGTGCGGAGATCGCAGGCTGGGGCGGGATTGAGGATGGCTTTTACGCCGTGTTCTTTGGCGAGGCGCGCGCCGGCGAGGGCGGTGGCTAGGGGAATCTCCAGCGGGGAGACGATCACGGAGGATTCGCGGATGGTTTCGAGGTGCTCGTCGAGATCGGCTGGAGAGAGCTGGGTGTTTGCGCCGGGATCGATGGCGATGAGATTTGTGCCGATGGAATTGAAGAGGATGATGCCAACGCCGGTGGGGAGATTCGGGGAGTACAGAACCTTTTCGCGGTGAACGCCTTCGCGATCGAGCATGGCGATGAATTCAGCGGCGAAGGAGTCACGGCCGACTTTGCCAAGGAAGAAAGTTTCGGCGCCGAGGCGGGTGGCGGAGACGGCGGCGTTGGAGCCTTTGCCGCCGAAGGTGGTGTGGAAGTCGCGGCCGACGACGGTTTCGCCTTCGATGGGGAGGCGGTCCATGTCCATTACGAGGGCTACGATGTAGCTGCCGATTACGGTTACACGGCGTCTCGTCATTCGCACTCGGGGGTCCTTTTTTGGGAGATGCGGGACGGGGGCATTAGAACATGATTGGGGGGGAAATTGTAGGCGGGGGGTGGAGGAAGAGAAAGATTTACCAGAGAGGGCGCTGAGGAAGAGCGCAGAGGACACGGAGAAAAGAAAGAAAGCGCACAGCCAGGAATGGCTGTGCCACAGGTTGAGTATACATTCTGAGTTGCGAGGACGTGGTTGGTTGGTAGATGAGGTTTAAGACGCAAAAGCGGGAGCTTCGCTCCCGCACTCAAAAGGAAGAGCGGGGGCTACAGGAGGTTGTGGCGGGAGGCGAAGGTGCGGATGGCGTTGATGGGAACTTGGATTAGGGGCTCGTAGTTGCCGTAGTCGCGGACGCGCTTGTAGGGCTTGTTTTCGACGGTGTTGTAGGAGGCGATGTAGTTCCAGCGGCGATGATCGGAGCGGTTGGCGTCGGAGCGGTGGAGGAGATTGCAGTCGAAGAAAACAGCGTCGCCTGGGTCTAGTTCGAGATAGACGAGCGAGAAACGGGCGCGGGCGGCTTCGACGTGCTCGGGATTGGCCATGGTCTGTTCGTTGATGCGGTCGTGATTCACGCGGCCCATCGTGTGAGAGCCGGCGAGGATCTGGAGGCAGCCGTTTTCCTGGGTGGCTCGGTCGACGGCGATGAGGCAACTGAGCATGCTGGGGACGAGGCAACCGTAGTCATACCAGTAGCCGTAATCCTGGTGCCATTCCCAGGCGCCGCCTTCGCGAGCGTTTTTCATGATCATTTTTGCGCTGTAGAGATAGACTTCCGCGCCGAGGAGGGTCTCTACATTTTTCACGACGCGTTCGTTGCGTGAGAACATGCCGTAGATGTCGTCTTGCGGGCGGTCCCACATGGCCAGGTTTACCGGATTGCCGGCGTGGTCGGCCTTGTTGAGGATGGAGGCGCCGGCGAGATCGCGCTCGGCTTCGTGCTTCATGATGTTGATTTCGTCGGGGGAGAAGAGTGCGCGCTGGATAAGAAAGCCTTTGGATTTGAAGGTTTCCAAATCGGGGGCGGTGAATTTTGGGAAGGTTTCGGGCGCGGTGGTTGCTTCGGGGTTAGTGGGCATAAGCGGCTCCTGTGGGGTGGAGGTGCTGGGGACAGTGTATTCCGAGATGGTGGCACAATCAAAAGGACGGGGCAGGGGGCGCCGAATAACGGATTCGGAAAATACGAACCCAAGAGCACAGCCAGGAATGTGCCACAGAAGGCAAAACCCAAGACGGCCCGCCTGAGAAGGCGGGCCCTACAATTACGGCAAATCTTTCGTGAAGTTCGCCTTACGAATGTGATTTTGGTGCGTCGAATGCTGGTACGGATTTGCGTTTAGATTCGGGGTTCGTTGTCGTAAGATGAGAAGCGGCGCAGCCTGCGCCAGCGTGAGCAGATGACCCTCGTGGCAGGAAAACAATCGAGATACGGGATGTCCGTGGACTGCCTGGCAGTGGTGTGCCTTGCAGCGGTGATTGGTGTGGCTGGATGCGGGGCGAAATCGACGTCGGTGAGCGCGAGCGGCGAAGGCGGGGCGGGAGAGGCAATGCCCGTTCAGGTGCAATTGGTCGAATCGAAGCCGATTGCGGAGACGACGGAATACCTGGCGCTGCTGAAATCGCGGCATTCGGCGACAATTAACCCGCAGGTTGAGGGGTATATCACCAAGATTTTTGTGAAGTCGGGCGACCGCGTGGCAGCGGGCACGCCGCTGCTGCAGATTGACCCGCTGAAACAGGAAGCCACGGTGAACAGCCAGGAGGCTACGCGACTGGCCCAGGAGTCGACCGTCAATCTCGCGCGCGTGAACCTGGAGCGGGCGAAAAAACTTGCGGAAGCCGGGGTGATTGCGAAATCGGACCTGGACAATGCGCAGACGAATTACGATACCGCAGTGGCGCAACTGAAGTCACTGGAACACCAGGTGGAGCAGCAGCAGGTGGAGTTGCGGTATTACAAGGTGAGCGCGCCGATGGTCGGCGTTGTTGGGGACATTCCGGTGCGGGTCGGAGACCGGGTGATTGTCTCGACGCTGCTGACCACGGTGGACGAGCCGGGGGCGCTGGAAGCGTATCTGTACATTCCGGCGGCGCGCGCGAAGGATTTGCGGCTTGGACTGCCGGTGAAGCTGCTGGATGAAGCGGGAAATGTGCGGACGGAATCGCAAATTACGTTCATTTCGCCGCAGGTGGACCCGGATACTCAGACGGTGCTGGCGAAGGCCGCCGTGCCGAATCCGAAAGCGAATTTGCGGATTGCGCAGCAAGTGCGCGCTCAGGTGGTGTGGGGGAACGCCGCCGGGCCGGTGGTGCCGGTGCTATCCGTGACGCGGATCAACGGACAGTTTTTTGTGTTCGTGGCGGAGAAGGATGCGAAGGGGACGATTGCGCGGCAACGAGGAGTGAAGGTGGGAGAGATCGTCGGCAACGATTACGCCGTGCTGGACGGCCTGAAGCAAGGCGACCATCTAATCGTTTCCGGGACGCAATTCCTGCAAGATGGAGCGCCGGTGAGCGAGCAGATACAGCCAGCGGGGCCAAAGGCGGAGAGCACACCCAAGACCGGAAAGTAATACCCGCACGTCAATTGAATTTGGAATGAGCATTCACCCTCAACGAGGGAAAGGCGAGGAACGCGCTTGTTTGTCGATTTCTTTATCCGGCGGCCGGTGTTCGCGACGGTTTGCGCGCTGCTGATCGTGCTGGGCGGGGCGATTGCGATTCCCTCGCTGCCTGTGGCGCAATTTCCGCAACTGGCGCCGCCGCAGGTAGTGGTGAGCAGTTCGTATATCGGCGCGAACGCGCAAGCGGTGGAGACGGCGGTGACGATTCCGCTGGAACAAGCCATCAACGGCTCTCCGGGGATGAAGTACATCACGTCGTCGAGCGGGAACGACGGGTCGAGCACAATCACGGCAACGTTTGATGTGACGCGGGACGTGGACCTGGCGTCGGTGGACGTGCAGAACCGTGTGAATCAGGCGCTGGGGCGCCTGCCCAACACTGTCAAGAACACCGGCATCATCATCACCAAGCAGACCGGCGGATTTGTGTTTGCCGCGGGAGTTTACTCGGACAAAGGGCAGTACGACAGCCTGTTCCTGAGCAATTACCTGGACGTGTATGTGCGCGATGCGCTGAAGCGCGTGAAGGGCGTGGGCGACGCGATCATATTTGGGGAGCGCAAGTATGCCATGCGGCTATGGCTGGACCCCGAGCGGCTGGCGCAGCGGGGACTAAGCGCCACCAATGTTTTGAACGCGCTGAACGAGCAGAACGTGCAGGTGGCCGCGGGACAATTGGGGCAACCGCCTTCGAATCCAAAACAGGATTATCAGATCAGCGTGCGGGCGATTGGCCGGCTTTCCGAGCCGAAGGAGTTTGAAAACATCATTCTGAAGACCGGGACGGATGGAACGCTGGTGCGGATCAAGGACGTGGGACGCGCGGAACTAGGAGCGGAGGATTACAGCTCGGTGTTGCGGTTCAACGGGCACGAAGCGGTGGGCATCGCGATTACGCAGCTTCCCGGAGCCAACGCGCTGGACGTGGATCGCGCGGGCAAAGCGGAATTGAAACGGCTTTCGAAGAATTTTCCTCCAGGGCTGAAGTATGCGGAAGCGTTTGACACGACGACGGTGATCGGCGAATCGATCCGGGACGTGCTGATTACGCTGCTGGAGGCAATTGTCCTGGTCGTGCTGGTGATTTTTATTTTTTTGCAGGATCTGCGAAGCACGTTTATTCCGGCGATTACGATCCCAGTGTCGCTGATCGGGACGTTTATTTTCGTGAAGTTGCTTGGATTTTCGATCAATACGCTGACGCTGTTTGGAATCACGCTGGCCACGGGGTTGGTGGTCGACGACGCCATCGTGGTGATCGAAAACGTGGAGCGGCATATCACCGAGGGAATTTCCGAGCCACACAATGCCGCGAGCGTGGCGATGAAAGAAGTGGCCGGGGCGGTGGTGGCGACTTCGCTGGTGCTGGTGTCAGTGTTCGTGCCGGTGGCGCTATTTCCGGGAACTACGGGGATTTTGTTCCGGCAATTTGCGCTGACGATTGCGTTTTCGGTTTCGATTTCGGCGTTCAATGCGCTGACACTGACACCGGCGCTCTCGGCCATTTTTCTGGGACATCACCGGGAAAGAGCGCAGGGCGCATTCTTCCGCTTGTTCAACCGCACCTTCGATTCCGGAGCGGCGTTTTACCGCAACACGGTGCGCCGGGTGGTGGAGCATCGTGCGCCAGCACTTCTTGCGTTTGCAGTGGTGCTGGGGGCGGCGATATTTCTTTATTTGCGGATTCCGCAGGGATTCATTCCTCAAGATGACCAGGGCTACCTGATCGTGGCGGTGCAGACTCCGCAAGGGGCTTCGCTGGCGTTTACGCAGGACGTTTGCGCGAAGGTGGAAAAGGCGGTGTCGCATTTCCCGGAAATCACCGGAGCTTTTACGATTGTGGGATTCAGCTTCAGCGGGAACGCCTCAAACCGGGGGATGGTTTTTCTGAACCTGGCCGATTTCAAAGATCGCAAGGGACCCGGACACAGGGGGCCCGATGTGGTGGAGAAATTGCGCGGACCGTTGGCAGCGATTCCCGGCGGATTGGTGATTCCCTTTAGCCCGCCTGCGGTGGAAGGGTTGGGACAGTTCGGCGGGTTTACGTTTGAGATCGAAGACCTGGGGCGGAACACGCTGCAAACGCTTGCGGATACGGCGAATCAAGTGGTGGGCACTGGGAATCAGAGCGGAAAAGTTACGGGGCTGTTTACGAGCTTCACGGCGAATGACCCGCAGGTGCTGGTGAAGATCGACCGCGATAAAGCGAAGAGCCTGCAGGTGCCGTTCAGCCAGGTGACGGATGCGCTGCAAGTGTTCATGGGCTCGGTGTACGTGAACGACTTCGATTTTAACAATCGCTCGTACCGCGTTTACTTGCAGGCGGATCAGAAATTCCGGTCAGAAGCGAAAGACATGCGGGGCTACTACCTGCGATCGGACACCGGTAAGATGGTGCCGCTGGACAACATCGTGCAGATCGAGCAGACGGCGAACCCGCAAGTAATTACCCACTACAATTTGTTCCGGTCGGCGGAAATTGACGGATCGGCCATGCCGGGACTGAGTTCAGGGCAGGGATTGGCGGCGATGGAAGAGATCGCGAAGAAAGTTCTGCCGCGCGGGATGACGTTTGAATGGAGCGGGCTTTCGCTGGAGGAGATTGAGTCCGGGGGAAAAGCTGCGATTCTATTTGGATTGGGGCTGATATTCGTTTACCTGACGCTGGCGGCGCAGTATGAGAGTTATGTGCTCCCGTTTATTATTTTGCTGGGAGTTCCGGTGGCGTTGCTGGGGGCGTTGGGCGCGATTGCGCTGCGCGGGTTGAGCAACGATGTGTACGCGCAGATTGGGCTGGTGATGCTGATCGGGCTGTCGAGCAAAAATGCGATTTTGATTGTGGAATTTGCGGAGCAGTTGCAGGACGATGGACTGAGCACGATTGAGGCAGCGGTGGAAGCGGCGCGGATTCGTTTGCGGCCGATTCTGATGACTTCGCTGGCTTTTATCCTGGGCGTGGTGCCGCTGATGGTGGCGACGGGTGCCGGGGCGGCGGGACGCGTGTCTGTGGGCACGACTGTGTTTGGCGGGATGATTGCGGCGACGACGTTGAATCTTTTGTTTATTCCGATGCTTTATGTGGTGGTGAGGAGTATTGTGCCGCGAAGAAAAGCGCGGGATGAGGTGGCGGCGTAGTTTTTGATTGGGTGATCAGATGTGGTGCCGCAAGGAATTTCCTTTTCGCGATAATTGAAGAAAAAGCAGATCCCTCCACTCCAGGCCGCAACCTACGCGGCCCTCTGGTCGGGATGACAGAGAAGCGAAAGCGGGCTGGGCTGAAGCCCAGCACCTACATGGAAGAGCGGAAATCGGCGATGGCTTGGACTACGCGGTCTTGCTGGGCGTCGGGGAGTTCCGGGTAGACGGGTAGCGAGAGGACTTCCCTGCTGGCCTTTTCGGACTCCGGAAAATCGCCGGGGGCGTGTCCGAGATAGCCGAATGCTTGTTGCAGGTGGATGCAGAGGGGATAGTAAATTTCTGAGGGGACGCCGGCGGCGTGGAGGAATGCCTTCAGATCGTCGCGGCGAGCAGAGCGAATGGTGAATTGATTGTAGACGTGTTCGAATTTCGAGGGCGGCTGCGGCGGGGCGGTGATGAAGGAAGATAGCCCAGCGGATTCGAAGAGGCGGCGATAGCGGTCGGCGCGGTTCTGTCTTCCCTGCTGCCAGGCGTCGAGATGCCGGAGCTTTACGCGCAAGACGGCGGCTTGCAGCGCGTGCAGGCGGCTATTGGTGCCGATCATTTCGTGGAAATATTTTTTCTTGCTGCCGTGCACGCGAAGCATCTGGAGCCGCTCGGCGATGGCGGGGTCGTTGGTGGTGATCATGCCGCCGTCGCCCGCGCCTCCCAAATTTTTCGAGGGGAAAAAACTGAAACAACCATATTCGCCGAAGGTGCCCGTGAAGCGGCCGGCGTAGCGGGAGCCGATGGCTTGGGCTGAGTCTTCGATAATGACGAGATTGTGCGCGCGGGCGACGGCCAGGATGGGATCCATGTCGGCGGGCAGGCCGAAGAGGTGGACAGGCATGATGGCACGCGTCTTGGGCGTAACGGCAGCTTCGAGCAGGGCGGGATTGATGTTGAAGGTGATGGGGTCGATCTCCACAAATACCGGCTTGGCGCCGACGTAGGCGATGGAGCCGGCGGTGGCGATGAAACTGAAAGGCGTGGTGATGACTTCGTCGCCCTCGCCGATGCCAGCGGCCAAGAGCGACAAAATCAGGGCGTCGGTGCCGGAGGCGCAGCCGATGGCGAATTTGGAACCGAGTTTGGCGGCGACTTCGTCTTCGAGAAGTTTTACTTCGGAGCCGAGGATGAAGTATTGGGATTCGAAAACCTGGGCGACGGCTTGCATGACATCTTCGCGGATGGTGGCGAATTGCGCGCGGAGATCGAGGAAATCGAAGTGGGGGGTTGCGGCGGGGGAATTTTCGGCGCGCTTGGCGGGGGAAGACATTGGATTGGGCTCCTGTAATTATTGTAAAGGGAAGCGGTGGATTGCGCTTGGATTTGGAGTTGCGAGGCTGCGGACTTTTTGGGGCAGGGTGAGGGACACTAATCTGTGCGAACCGAATATTTTATTTTGAGGGTTAAATCGTAAAAGCGGCAGCGGAGCTAACGCACTCCCAAGGAAGAGGGCTGGCCCTCCTGCGGCGGGCAAGCAGACGGCGGAACATACAAGAGCCAGAAAACCCAAGAGCCCAGCCAGGAAGGGCTGTGCCACAAAGGCGCGGAAGGCGCCCGCCGCAGACGGCGGCCGCTACAAAGGCGCCGGAAAAGAACGCAGTTATTTGCGGGTGTACGTGGAGAGGGCCTGGAGGATGCCGTCCTGGATTTCCTGGATGCTGAGCTGGACATTTTTGTCCATGGCGGCGGCGACGTCGGCGACCGATTTGCCGCCGGCTGGCTCGTCGTGGTTATAGGTATGGCGCCAGACGGCTTTGCCGAGTTTCAGGTCGATTAGCTCGACGTCGAAATTGAGGCGGGCGACAACGCTGCCGGCGCTGATTTCGCGGAACGCGTAGAGATGGCCGGTCAGGACGAAATCGGCGCTGGCGTCGCTGCGAAGCGTCGTAACCGCCTTGAAATGGCCGGCAGTGCGAAGTCCGCGAGCCAGGGCATCCTGCAGGAGTTCCACGGGCGGTTCGACCCAGCGCTGATTCTCGTAGAGGCCGAGTTGCTCGCCCTCTCCACCGTACACAATACGATCTTCCCGGTAGAGGTGCGAGGTCTGGAAGGGACGGACGAGGATCGAGGCGTCAACTGGAGATTGCGAGCCGGCGAGCGGCGTCGTGGGCGGATGGGTGAGCTGGTAATACTTTACGGGCTTGATGCTGCCGCATCCGGAAAGAGCGACGGCCAGGAGCGCGGCGATGGCAAAAGTTCCCCAGACATCTCCAAACCGCCGGCTGAGCGCCGGGTTGGCTAGTTTTCGATGAGTGGTGCAATGGCTGAGTCTCATGGGTGCTCTCCGGGTTTATGCTCGTGGGGGCTGGTGGAGCGAATGAGTTCGGACGGCCGGGTCTTGATAATGTCGGTAAATTCCCGCAGGTTCTCGGAAACATCACGCATATTCATGAAGAGTTCGTCGATAGTTTCCGTATTGATATCCAGGGTTTGATCGAGGCGGCGGGTGATGCTGGAAACACTGTTGAGGGATTCGCGAAGTTTTTTGATGGAAGCGTGGAGGTCCTCGCGGTTCTCGCCGAGCATGGCGTCGAATTTTTTCAAGGTTTCGTTGGCCTGGTCGGAGGTCTTCTTGAGGTCGTCGAGCATGGGGGCGAGTTTGACGCTGGCGCCGTTCACATTGCTGAGCGTGGACTTGATGACAGGCCGCTCTTCGCGCAACATGGCCTGGAGATCGGAGATGCTTGCGGAAATGTTGGCGCGGTTCTTGTCGTTGAGAAGATCATTTACGCGGGCGATGGTGACGCTTAAATCCTTCATGCGCAGGTTGAGAGTGCCCATCAGCTCCTGGGCCTGCGGCATGACCTTGTTGATTTCCTCGGTCAGTTCGTTGAAGCCCACGTACTGATCCGCAGGGAGAATGGCGCCATCGGCGGCGCGTTGGGCGCCGGGCGAACCCGCCCTGATTTCGAGATGGTTGTCGCCAAGCGGGCTGAAGCTGAGAATGGCGACACGGCTGTCCGTTTTGATCGGCAAGTCATCCTTGACGCTGAATTCCATGTCCATGACGGTTGGATCTTTGGGATCAATCTTGACACTTTCTACCCGGCCAATTTTCGGGCCGCCTTCATAGCGGACGCTGGAGCCTCGCTCAAGTCCCGCGGCGTTGTGAAACTTGGCGTGATAGTGACGCGCGGGGCCGGCAAAGGCGCCGGAGAGCGAAAACACCGTGGCAATCAGCAGGGCCACAGCGACGATGACGAAGAGTCCGACAAAGACCTGTTCACGTTTTGCTTCCATCTCTACCTGCTCTTCCCCTGACGACCTTCACCAGATTTTGAGGAGGGCTCCGTCAGCATCTGCAGATAATCAAGTTCCTGGGCAACAGCAGGCTCGGGGATACGGTCGAGAAACTGGCGAACCCTGGGATGCTTGCTGTTTTTCATTTCTTCGGCGGTGCCGAGGGCGACAACGTCTCCCTTGTTGATGAGAACCATGCGATCGGCAATGAGAAAGGCGCTGGCCAACTCGTGAGTGACCACGATGATGGTCATGTGGAATGCTTTTTTCAATTCCAGGATGAGCTGGTCGATGCCCGCGGCGATGATCGGGTCGAGCCCGGCGGATGGCTCGTCGAAAAATAGGATTTCCGGGTCCATGGCGAGGGCGCGGGCAACAGCGGCACGCTTTTTCATGCCACCACTGAGTTGAGAGGGAAGAAAATCCTCAAAGCCCGAGAGACCGACCTGATCAAGCTTCAGGCGGACCATGATTTCGACGGTGGTTGGTTCCAGCTTGGTGTGTTCTTCGAGGGGCAAGGCCACATTTTCGCCGACGGTCATGGAGCCGAAGAGCGCGCCGCCTTGAAACGACATACCAAGGCGCTTGCGAATTTCGTCGCGTTCGACTTCGGAGATGGCGGAAAAATTCTTGCCGCGAATCCAGACTTCACCCGAGGTCGGCTTTTCGAGGCCAACCAGGGTGCGGAGGAGCGTGCTTTTGCCGGAGCCCGAGCCTCCCAGGATGACTAAGGTTTCACCGCGCTGGACGTCAAAATTGATGCCGTGCAGGATTTCCCTGCCGGAGTAGCTGACGCGGAGGTCGCGAAGAGAAATCATCGGACCGCCAAACGAGTCGTCCACGCCCAGATTGTCCACCGATGGAGCCATAAACTTTAGTGTTCTCCCAGGAAGTAGAAAAGCATTGTAAAGACAAGGTCGACCAGAATCACAAGAAAAATGGACATGACCACGGCGCGGGTGGTGGAGCGACCGACCTGCTCCGCACCACCTGTCGTGTTCAAACCTTCGAGGCAACCGACGGCGGTGATGGTGACGCCGAACATGAAGCTTTTGATGAGGCCGGTGATGACGTCGCGCATGAAAAGAGCGTCGAGGGAAGCGATGATGTAGCGCCAAAATGTGAAGTCGGCCTGTAAGACACCGAAGACGGAGCCGCCGAGGATGCCCATGAAGTTGGCCCAGATGGTGAGGCAGGGAAGCATCAGAATCATGGCGACGAATTTGGGGGCGACGAGGAAGCTCACGGGATTGATGGCCATCGTTTCAAGGGCATCAATTTCCTCGGAGACTTTCATGGTGCCAAGTTCGGCGGCAAAAGCGGAACCGGAGCGCCCGATGACGATAACCGCGGTGATGAGCGGGCCGAGTTCGCGAGTCATGGAAAGAGCGACGGCGCTGGCGACGAAGCTGACGGCACCGAAGCGACGGAGTTCGTAAGCGGCCTGGAGCGCAAGAATCAAGCCGATGAAGAATGTGATCAAGGAGAGGATAGGGATGCAGCGAACGCCGGCTTCCATGGCCTGGGAGACGGCGCGCTGAAAACGCAGCGGCTGGCCTTGGAATGGGCCGATGAACGTGAAATAAGCGGCGCGGCCGGCCAGGGACGTGAGCGAGCCAACGTAGGCCAAGCTGCCTTCGACAGAGCTGCCTATTTTTCCAAAGAATTCCACGTGTTCCGGCTACCTTTGCGGGGAACAGACCTGGCTCGGGCGTTAGGAAGCAAGCGCCTGGGCTTCACTATCGTGAATCTCGAAAATCTTCTGCAAGCGAGAGAGCTCCATGACTTCGCGGACGGTCTTGCTGAGACCATAGAGGATGAGGCGGGAGCCCTGGTCGCGAGAGGCTTTGAGGCCTTCGACGAGGGAGGCGATGCCGGAGCTGTCGATGTAGCGGACTTTTTCCAGGTTGAGGAACACCTTGGGAGTCTTTTTCTCCCTGATTTCCAGGAGCAGCGCCTTACGCATGGCCGGCGAGTGCGCGAGGTCAATGTCCCCGGTGATATCCAGGATGGTGCCACCAGTTGCCAGTCTGACCACTATCTGCACTTTCTATTCTCCTTCTGATGCCGCTGCCTGGGGGGTTGGAGACAAGTACTTCACCATGCGCAAGAGATTCTTGCCTTTCTTGCGGCTAAATTCAACTTCGTCCATGCTCTCGCGGATGAAATGAAGGCCGAGGCCTCCGGGGCGGATCTCGTCGAGTGGGCGGCTCTTGAGTGTTGTTGGCTTGACGGGCGCGCCTTTATCCGCGAGAAGAATTTCGATTCCACCCAGCGCCGCTTTCTTATCACCAAGCTGCAGCTTGTGGCAGCTCATCTCGATGGGGAGTCCAGGGCGGCCACCGTAAGCGTGGCGCATGACGTTGGCGAGAGCCTCATCGACAGAGCGCACGATGGCGCGAGTTTCGGCGTCGCGAAAGTGCAAAACTTCAGCGGCACGTTCAATGGTGGCGCGAACGAGGCACAACGCTTCCGGATTGCTCTGCAACTCAAGTTTCAAAAGCATTTCGGACTTTTGCTGGGCCTTTCCGCGACCCTTAAGTCTGTTTTTGGCCACCCGTCCGCCGCGCACTGGTACACCCATTCCAGAAATGATGTTTTCGGAGCTCCGTTGTGTCCCGGTTGCCCGGCGGGGAGACAATGCCATGTTCCTGGTCACCTGACAACCGAAAAATTCTGAATTGCCGCGACGCGGAATTCGGCGGCAGCGTGTAGAATCGCTGGCGACTATTAGGCACAACCTATAGGCCCGATAGCGAGGTCCAAACCTTGAATCAAAATCTGGCGAAGGCGGCGGCGGTTGGGGCGCTGGGCGGTTTTCTCTTTGGCTTTGATACGGCAGTCATCTCCGGAACCACGCAAGCGCTGACTGCTGTTTACAGGCTCACGCCGGAGCGACTTGGCCTGACTGTTTCGATGGCGCTGATAGGAACGGTGATCGGCGCGATGACGGCCGGAATCCCCGGACAAAAATATGGGGGCCGTGAAACGCTCCGGTTCCTGGCCGTTTGCTACGTTGTTTCGGCGCTAGGTTGCGCGTTTGCGTGGAACTGGTACGTGCTGCTGGCGGCGCGGTTCATCGGAGGGATCGGGATTGGGGGCTCGTCCGTTCTTGGGCCTGTTTACATCGCAGAGCTTGCGCCGGCAAAATTGCGCGGGCGGCTGGTGGGAATGTTTCAGATCAACATCGTCATCGGCATCCTGCTGGCGTATCTGTCGAACTACATTATCGCCAGCTTGGGCTTGGGGAGTGCGGAGTGGCGCTGGCAACTGGGCATCGCGGCGCTGCCAGCGATACTTTTCCTGATCCTGCTGTTCGGAATTCCACCCAGTTCGCGCTGGCTGGTGACACAGAAGCGGGTGGAGGAAGCGCGCGGAGTACTGCAATCGATGGGCGCGGAGGATTCGGAGGGCGAGCTGCGGGAGATCGTGGATTCCATCCACCTGGATCGGCTGCAGACGGAGGAGCCGCTGTTCGCGTGGAAATACCGGCTGCCGATATTTCTGGCGATCACGATCGGGATGTTCAACCAGCTTGCGGGCATCAACGCCATTTTGTACTACCTGCCCGATATTTTTGCGGGCGCTGGTTTCAGCAAGATGTCCGGGAGCTTGCAAACCGTGGCGATCGGCAGCATGAACTTGATCGCAACGCTGCTGGCGATGACGGTGATTGACAAGCTCGGGCGGAAAACACTTTTGCTGATCGGCGCGGTGGGGACGGCGGCGTGCCTGTTCGGGGTCTCGGCTATTTTTTACACGCACAGCCACCAGAGTTACTTGCTGTGGCTGCTGGTGGCGTACATCGCGTTCTTCGCAATTTCGCAGGGGGCGGTGATCTGGGTGTACATCAGCGAAGTGTTTCCGAATCGTGTGCGCGCGAAGGGGCAAGGGCTCGGAAGCTCCGCGCACTGGGTGACGAATGCGCTGATTGCTTATATTTTCCCACAGGTGGCGAAGTCTTCGGGTGGGGCCCCGTTTCTGCTTTTTGGAGCGATGATGGTGGTGGAGTTTTTTGTTGTGTTGTTTTTTTATCCGGAGACGAAAGGCGTCAGCCTGGAGCAGTTGCAGCATAAGTTGGGGATTGAGTGAAGATTCGCGGCGGGCGAGAACAGATGCAAGAGCACAGCCAGGAATCATCCCGCAAAAAGCGCGGGATGGGGCGGCGGTGGCTGTGCCACGAAGATCAGAGAGACTAACGCGCTTCAATGGTCATCTGGATTCCGTACTTTGGGCGCAGGGTTATCAGGGGTTCGGGAACGACCGTGAATCCTTTTTTCAGGTGGAAGCGAAATTTCTGAGCGATCGCGGCGATCACCAGGGCGGTCTCGAGTTGGGCGAAGCCTTGCCCGATGCAGCGGCGGGGTCCGTCGCCAAACGGGAAGTAGGCGCCCGGGGGCAGGCGGTGCTCGAGGCCGTCGAGCCAGCGCTCGGGAATAAATTGCTCGGGCTGTTCAAAAAATCTGGGATCACGATGCATGACCCACTGCGAGGCTAGCAACGTGGTGCGCGGCGGAATTTCATAGCCGCCCAGATGGACGGTTTCCACATTCATGCGAGCCATCATGTAGGCCGGAGGATAGAGGCGCAGGGATTCGTGGACGACGGCACTGAGGTAAGGGAGTTTTTCGAGGTCGGAGACCTCCGCGGGGCGCCCGGCGAGAACGGCGCGGAGTTCTTCGTGCAGGCGCGCTTCGGCGGCGGGATTTTCGCCGAGGAGATACCAAGTCCACGCTAGCGAGAGTGCGGTCGTCTCGTGGCCGGCGACAAATAGTGTCATGGATTCGTCGCGGACCTGGTGCTCGGTCATCTGGCTGCCGTCTTCGTGCATGGCGGCCATCAGCAGGGATAAGAGGTCGTTGCGGGACTGCGTGTCTTTCTTGCGATCGGAAATAATGCCGTAGATGAGGGAATCCATGTACTCGACTTCACGATGGGCCCGGCGATTTGCGGGCGTGGGCCAGCTTTCGGGGACGCGCCATGGAGTGCGGGCGCGGCGGAGATAGTGGCGCATCAGAAAGGTCATGGCCTTTCCGATGGAGTCTGAATCGCCAGCCAGGCTTGTGCCGAATAGAGTGCGCACCGCTACTTCGAGCGTGAGCTTCATCATTTCTTCGGCGATGTTTCGCGTTTCGCCTGAGCGCCACTGCCTGGTGTGTTCCAGCGCGGACTCGATCATGACTGGGGAATATTCGTTGGTGCGGGAACGATGGAAGGCGGGCTGGGCGAGGCGCCGCTGGCGCCGCCAGAAGTCGCCTTCACTGATCAGCAGGCCCTGGCCGAGCAACGGACCGACAACGAGTTTCGTCAGCGTGCTCTTGTGCAACTTGGCGTGATCGAGGATCAGGAGTTGCTGGATGTACTCCGGGCGATTGACGAGGATGCGGTTCGTGCGCATGACCGGCATGCTGACGACATCGCCGTACTCACGCGCGAGGCGCTGCAAAGTCCCGAGGGGATCTTTGCGGACATCGAGCGCGAGACCGAGAATGGGCAGCCCTTTGGGGCCTGGCGGCGCGTGAGTTCCGTTGTTCCTCATTTTGAACGTGTGAAGTTCACTTCAGCCACGCGTAATACACAACGTAAAACCAACTGAAGATACCGTGAACGATCATCCAGAAGATGGAATGGTGAACGCTCCAAGACAAAGTGATCGAGAGCATGCTGCCGAATCCCCAGACGCCGACGCCCGCCGAACGCCCGCCGCCACCATTGCCCATTGGAGTTCTCCCTTCGAGTGAAGCCGTGTGCTGCCAGTTTAACCCGGCGTGTCAGTTTGTTGTGTAAGGAATGGTATTAGTGACCGCAAGGCGAGGCACCTGACGCCAATTGCGTCGACTGCCCGGGCAGACTTTGGAGAAGTTGAGAATGCGACTCCGCTAAACTGTGATTTCTGAATTTGCAGGAATTTGACTACAGGTTGCAGGTGTTTGGGCTGGGTCGCTACAGGGCGGAGGAAACGGAAGTGCCAGCGGCGGCGAAGACGGTGGACATTTCGGCTTGGGCGAACGAGAGGAAGGTGCGGACGACAACCGGGTCGAACTGAGTGCCACTGGCTTCGTTGAGGCGGCGCACGGCTTCCTCGTAGGGAAGGCCTTTTCGATAGGGGCGCGAAGAAACCATGGCGTCAAATGCATCGATCACGCAGACGATGCGGGAGACGACCGGAATCTCCGTATCCTTGAGGCCCGCGGGATAGCCTTTGCCGTCGAAGGATTCGTGGTGGTGGAGAATATCGAGAGCCGCGCGTTCGAAGCCGGGGAGCATGCGCAAAACGGCCCAGCCATACTCGGAGTGCTTTTTCATCAGGGCGTATTCATCCGCGTCGAGAAGCCCGGGTTTGCGGAGGATTGCATCCGGGATGCCGACCTTACCGATATCGTGGAGGAGCGCGGCGACTTCGAGATTCTGAAGCTCGGATTCTTCGAGGCCGAGTTCCTGCCCGACGCGCATGCCCCATTCCGCGAGGCGAGTGCTGTGCACTCCGGTGTTGAGATCCTTGAGATCGAGGAGTTGATTGAAGGCGCAGATGACGGAATTGCGGAGCGCCGCAGACTGTTCTTCAAGTTGCTTGATACGGAGAGACTCCAGCGCCCCGGATACCGGGGTTCCTTCCGTGGACGCTGGAGCCTGATAAATCGACATTGCAGCTACCAGCAAAACAAGAAGCAAGAGCCGGATCCGGAGCCAGACGAGGAGCCCGAGCTATTCACCCAGGCGGAAACCGCCTGGTAGACGTCGAGACGCCCGTGATTGAGATCCGGCGTGAGCTTGATCGCGTGGGAAAGAGAGTTCGCAGCCTGATTCTGATTGAGGGACGACTTCGCACTGAGCATCAGGGCTGCTGTACCGGCGACGAGCGGCGAACTGAACGAGGTGCCGGAGGCGCTGGCGTAAGTTCCGCCGGGGAAGGTGCTGATGACGTTTTCGCCCGGAGCGGCGATCAAGACGTCCACTGAGCCGTAGTTGGAGAATGTGGAGCGGCTATCCCAATTCGTCGTGGAAGCAATGCCAACGACGTAGTTGTTCAACGCAGCGGGATAAACGGGTGCACTGGTGCTTTCATTTCCGGCGGCAGCGACCAGGACGACGCCGGCTTTGTTGGCGTAGGAAACGGCTTGCGTGAGCGACGGCGAAGAAGAGGTGAGGTCGAAGCTCATATTCACGACGTTGGCATGATGCTGAACGGCATAGTAGAGAGCCGCGACGATGTTGGAAAGATAGCCGGTGCCATTGGAGGAGAAGGCCTTGAGAGGAAGAATCTGGGCCTTCGGGGCGACGAGATGGACGAGGCCTGAGGTCATCGTGCCGTGGCCGAAGGCGGTGTAGTCCGGACCATCGAGGACCGCGGCAGTGGATTGGTCGAGAACGGCGGCCGTGGATTGTTGCACGTAGCCTGGTTGCTGATCCTGGGAACTGGAGTCGATATCGCCGGTTGGCAAACTACTTACGTCCAGCCATTCCGAGGCGCCGGGCTGGTTGCGCGTAAAATCGTAGCCGGGAAGCAGAACGGCTTGGAGGACGGGGTGGTTGACGTCGACGCCGGTATCAATCACGGCGACGATGCCGGTGCCGCTGATCCGAAAACCGTTCTGGGCGTCCTGAAGGCGGATAATCTGGGTGGCGGGCTGAGTGGCGTAGCCATGCCAGACGACTGTGCCGTAGTAATTCACTGGGGCTGTGTCGTAGAGGCCAGAGGGAATGGCAGGAAGAGGCCTTTGCGGGATTGGCAAAAGACGGTCAGCCTCAACGCTGACAATCCCCAGCAACGATTCAACCAAGTTCAGGGCGCCGTTCACAAGGTTTACGAGAAGATTGTCTGTGGACGTAACCAGGTAGGTCTGGCCGACCTGGCCATCGAGGCCGCCCTGCACCTGACAGTGGAGAAGATTGCAAAGATTGAGGACGGAGGACAGGCCGCCCGTGGAGCGAACGATGTAGCGGTTTTGAGCCGCGGCATACCCGGGAGCGCCGAGCAGGATGACGATGATCGCGACGATGAGGGTTATACGTTTCATAGTTGCAGCCCCTAAGGGATTCTCCCACAAGTGGATTACTCGCCGATTGGCTCAAAGCGTTTCCCTAGAAGTTTCCAAGGGAAGACTTTTCGTGCCAATGGTACGAGCATGTCTTATTGCCTAAACAAACTTCCCAGCGGGCTTGGTACTTTCGTACCAAGGTGGGGACACGGGGAAACTCTGTGAATCGGCCGTGTTTCATGCCTTTTCCTCCGGCAAACGGCCCAGCGCTTCCCGGAGCGAGATCACAATCGGCTCGCCGGAGGGAGTTGCAAAGGTTATCTGCAGGTCTCCGCTATTTTTGACTTCACCGCTGAACTCACCAAATTGGTTCGCGACCGTTTGCACGACGTCTCCGTGCATATTGGAAACGAGTATGCGGGTGCCGGAGGCGATGATTTTCGGATTGCTCAAATTCAGAAGCTGGCCGGTCACGACAATCCGGTTGCCGCTGGGCTTCATCTCAAGCTGCACGTCGATCTGATAGGGATCGGCGCGATAGAGCATCTGGCGGGTGCCAGCGCCAGCGGAGCGAACTCCTTCGAAAATGGGCTGCAGAAAACTGTCAAAGAGAACCTTGGCCTTGCTCGCCGCGCCTTTTTCCTGATAATCCAGCGCGACGCCGGCAAAAGCCGCTTTCGCAATTCTCACGGCGCTGTCCGGCGGCTGGTAATTCCCTTCCACGGCCGCCGAGGAACAAACTCGCTGCCAGAGAGTGACTGTTTCCTGGCAGGACTCGCAGCCAAGTTTCAGGTGCTTGTCCATCCGCTCTTTCTCGTTAGTGGTCACGGCCTGATTCACAAAGTCGATCCATTTCTCCACGTTAAAGTGTTCCATCATTCCCCCAGAATCCTCTCGGTATCCCATGCACTCCCCAGTGAATGGGATGAAAGTTATACCCTCGTTGCATAAGGGTGGGGATGGGGAGAAAAAATATAGGGAATTTGAGACTAGTTAAGGCTTTTAGAATCAGCGAGTTTACCGACCAGGACGAAGGGTGCCCAGAAATACGGATGAGGATTTTGCTGGCGGAGTTGCTGCATGGCGTGCTGAAGAGCGCTGGCCATCTCACCGGTGCGGAGAAATTCGCGGTAGAAGAGTTGCATTAGTTCGGAGGTGCTTTGATCGTGGACGTCCCAGAGAGACAGCAGGAGCGTGGAAGCACCGGCATAGAAAAGGCCGCGTTGGAGCCCGAGCAACTCGTCGCCGGCGGCGACGAAGTTCATGCCCGTCGCGCAACCGCTTAGAGTTACCAAACTGGCATTTAATCTGATCTGGTAGAGGTCGAACAAATTCAGGTAACCATCGCCCAGGCGGATTCCGGAAAACATCGGGTTGTCTTGCCGGTAGACGCCGTGGGTGGCGATGTGAAGCAAACCGGTCTGCGGGCCTTTTTCGCGGAGCAAGGAGGAGGTGGCTTGCTTCCCGATGCAGAGCGACGACTGCGGAAGGAGGGCCGCCACAGACTCGGCTTCCTGAAGAATTTGCGGCGCGCGTTCGTCGGCAATACCGAAGACGAGAGAGCTGGCGTTGACGCTGGCGGGCTTTTCCTGGCAGGCGAAGAAAACCGAAGCGCTGGGAGCGTAGGAAATCGTGAAGGAGTCGCAGAGATACTCCTCTCCATTTCTGAGGGCGTGGAACGGCAGAAAATGGAGGGGACCATGGGGCACGATAATGAGGCGCTTGCCCTGGCAGTATTGGCGGAGCGGCGCGATCAGCTCGCCATAGAGAGACTCCAGGTGGCTTTGCGTGGCGCGAAGAAGCGGATCTTCGAATCGCCGGACATACTCGCTGCCCATGCGAAATTTCGACAGTTGAAACCGGAGCAATTGGAGAATATGCGTGACCCGAGGAAGCACGGTCACCGGGAGAATCCGGATTTCTTCGCGGGTAATGACAGCGGCGATGAGCCGGTCGCCTGCTGAGAAATATTCGACAAGAGTTGCGTCTTGGGGGAGCGCGGATTGAAGTTTCTCGACGGAAAGGTCAGACGGAGCTTCCAGCGTGGTGTTTTCCCGCTCACGAGCCGGAAGTTCACGCAAAGTTCTCAATAGTTCTTTCTCGTGACCCTGCGCCTTCTTCTGAAGAATATCCAGCCTTTCGCCGGATTTTTCCTCGGGGCGAAGCTGTTCGAGCTCGATCCTGTGGTAGTACCAATTAAGTTCTTCGCGCAGGTCCCTGATCCTGCGAACCAGATCGCTCTGGCCCGCTTCACCCAGCGGGAGGCTCTGGCCACTTTGAAAGATCATTTCGATCATGCTGCGGGATTTCGCGGCTTCCATCCACGAGAGAGCTTCTTCGGTTGAGGTGTCCGAGCCATCACCGGCAATGAAAAGATCCATAAGCGATTCGTAGACTTGCATTCGGTTTTTGAGGAAAGAGATTTTCAGTTCCTCACCATGCAAGCGGCTGCGCATGGTTTCGAGAGACTGCTTTGCTTCGAGGAAGGCGCGGAGGGCGGCGCGGCGGTCGTTGCAAGACTGGGCAAGCTGCCCCTGGAGCAAATGAGCCTGGTAGGCAAGGACTGGCGTCTGAAGATGTGCGAGGCGCGCGAGAGACTCGTCGGTTTCTCTTTGTGCTTCCGCGGGATCCCCGACTTGCAATGCGATTCGCGCGAGCAAGAGATGCGCGAGGACCGCTTTTCCGGGAAGCGCGGATTGATCGAAGAAGGCAGCGGCGGCGGTACAGAGGCGCCGGGATTCAAAGTAGCGACCTTCATGAAAGAGCAACAAGCCCTGGTAGAGGTCGATCAGCCAGGGCCAGACGAGATTTTTTTCCCGACCAAACATTTCACGGGCTTTTGTGAAGCGTTCGAGCGCCTGGACGGTTTTGCCCTGCTGGGCGTAAGCAGTCGCTTCATTCGCCAGTGTTTTCGCGGCTTCGTAGCCCATGCCCAGTTTTTCGAAACGCAGGAAGCCTTCGTGAGCCATTTCGCGGGCTTCTTCGCTGAGGTTCAGCTCCAGATAAATATCGGAGAGATCCAAATGGCAGAGCGCGAAATGATAGGCATCGCCGGTGGCTTCACAGGCGCGGCGAGCGGCGTAGAGCGCCTCGATCGCGTGGCTGTACTCTCCGCGCAGATAGTAGAGATACGCGATGTTGTAGTCCGCTTGCGCCACAAGAAGCGGCATGTTGTTTTCCTGGCAGAAGGCGCGGGCCCTCTGATAGGTGGCCAGGGCACGTGGGAAATCATTGAGGCTGATAAGGCAGACGGCCATATTGCTGAGGACGACGGCGATGCCTTCGGCGTCTTTGTAGGGCATCAAGTCGCGGTAGGCGCGCTCATAGTGGGCGATGGATTCCTCGAAGCGGTCCTGGCGGTGATAAATGTTGCCGACGTTGATTTCGAGCCGCGCGAGGCGCCAGGCGTCATTGAGGCGCGAAAAGATTTCGCGCGCGCGCTCGACGGCCCGAAAGGCCTGTTCGTATTCGCCCACAAGGATCATTGGCTGAATTGAACTGCTCAGGGTTCTGGCCATTTCCTTCCAATTGCGCAAGGACTCATAGAGAGTGCTAGCACGTTGGTGATGCTCGATTGCGGCGCGATAATCGCCGGTGGAATAAAGAGCGTTGGCCATTGCGCGCAAGGCCAGCGCCTGGGCTTCTTTGCGGCGCAGGCGCTTGGCGATCAGAATGGCAGCCTCGGCCAGGTGGAGTGCTTCTTTTGTGCTTACACGGACCTTTTGTACGACGAGTTGGGCGAGCTGCTCAATCGTCGCCTGCCGGATTAATTTTGTGTGCTTTGAAAGAAATTTGCGACGGGCTGCATCGCTGGATAGTTGTCCGAGCTCGGCGATGAGTGATTCGCTTGAGCTCCTTGTGCGGGTGGCGAGCATCAGTAAAAACCAAGTTCCTGGAGCTGGCGCCGGAGCCGCTCAATGCATTTCTGGCGGGTGAATCCGATGGAGCCCAAGGCAAGGCCAAGTTCGGCGGCCACTTGTGCATAAGGCCGCGAGGGGGATTCGAAGAAGAGCATCTCCACCAGACTGCGGCATTGCGGCGTGAGGACCGCCATGGCCTCGCGGAGCATTTGCTCTTCCTGGGTCTGCTGAACCAGGCTTTCCGCGATCGGCGGCGTCTCCGGCTCTGGCGTATTCTCTTCGCCATCGCGGCTCACCACCCGCTGGCTCATCCGCTTCACACGATAGCACTCGTGATGAGCGACCTGCATGAGCCACTTGGGCAACGCGCGTGGTTCGCGCAATTGCGGCAAGCGCACCAGAAGCTCCACGCACGTGGCTTGAAAGACGTCGGCGGCCTCCTGCGGCGGCAGGTTGTATTTCACGGGGATGGAGTAGATGAGCGCTTTGTATTTATCAATGAGCTGTGACCAGGCAGCTTCGTTGCCGGAAAGACACTCTTTCACGAGACGGGTGTCATTCCATTTGTTGGCCGGCTTGTCTGGCCCCTTGGTCTTCGCCGGGCTCATCGAGTGGCGTTCTCCGGTCCACTCTTTCGATAAAGCTGCTCTACATTCCAAAGAACGTAGGGTTCGAGAACCGCAGGATGGAAATTGCCGACGGAGTCTTTGGCGCCGGCCAGGATGTCCGGGCTGGCCAGAAAAATCATGGGTTGATACTCGGCGAGAATTTCCTGCGCGCGATCGTAGAGCTTTTTTCTCTGTTCGAAGGTGCGCGCCGACATCTGCTCCTCGATGAGGCGATCGATTTCCGCTTCCCACGGAGTTGACGGATGCGGCTGAGAAGGGTTCCAGAGATGGGTGCCTCCACTGGACAGCCAAACGTTGATGTCTGAGTTCGGGTCGGCGTCGAAACTTGCGATGCCCATTATGCAGGCATCGTATTCCTTGGTTTGCGTGACGCGATCGAGGAGGGATCGAAATTCGAGGGGAACCACTTGCACGCGCATCCCAAGCTGCTTCAGATCGTCCTGAAGGAGGGCCGCCATTTTGGCGCGGTCTGCATTCGAAGAACTGGTAAGGATGCTGAATTCCACGGGTTTTCCGTCCTGATCCAGAAGCGTGGATTCCCCGTTGGGCCCGGTGGCCCAGGAAAAGCCGGCTTCTTTGAGAAGGGTGCGCGCGCGGTCGCGAGAACGCGGCGGATGAGCGAGATTCGCATCGCCCCAACTCTTGTTACCCGGAGTGACCAGTCCCCAGATTGCCGCCCCGCGACCCTGATAGACAAGGCGGACAATGGCTTCGCGATCCGCGGCAGCCGAAACCGCCTGGCGGAATTTTATGTCGCGGAACCATTTTTGTTTGCGCTGCAATTCTGCGGATGCCTTCTCGCCGACGTCATTCAAATTGAAAAACAAGAAATTGTATTCGAGGCCTGGGCCGACGTCGGTGACGGTGTAGCCGTTCTGCTGACGGGAGAGCACAGAGAAGTTTTCCGCGCCCAATTGGCTGATCATATCGGTTTCACCCGCCTGGAATTTCAGAACCTGAGCGTCGGCGTTGGGGACGAAGAGAAATACAAGTTCGTCGAGATAAGGCAAGCTGTTGCCCTTGCTGTCTGATTTCCAGTAGTAGGGGTTGCGTTCGAGGACCAGTCGTTGTCCTGCGACGTACTCTTTCAAGCGGAACGGGCCGAGTCCCGCCCATTGATTTGCGGCTGCGCTGAGGGAACCGATTTGTCCCAGTTTGCCTTCCTGGAAAGGCTTTTGGAGAAGATGGCGCGGCAGAATGGCCAGACCGTCGAAGAGCCGCTCGCCTGCGCCATACGGTTTGGCCATTTGAAAGACGACTGTTTGCGCGTCGATTTTTCTGACGGCGATCGGCTTCCCCCCGACGATCAAAAGATCGCGTTGCGGGGCATGAGTATTTTCGTCGAGGTAGACGCGGAACGAGAAGAGGACATCCTCCGCGTCCATCGTTTCGCCATCGGAAAATTTCAGACCTTTCCGAAGGACGAGAGTGTAGGTGAGTCCGTCGAGAGAGACCTTCCAGGACTTGGCCAGCGCGGGCTCTGTGAGTTGAGTGGCACGATTGATATGGACGAGATCGGCTTGCATGACGCCGATGACTTCGCGAGACCTGGCGTCAGCGGCGATGATTGGATTCAGGGTCTTTGGTTCGCCACGGAGGGAGACGACTAGGCGTCCGCCGGAACGGCTGATTTCCCCGGGGAGTACAAGCAATTCCTCTTTCGCATCGTTCTGCTGCGAATGGACAAAGGCTGGGTGGAAAATGAGTGCGGAGAAAATGAGGAACGACCGGAAAAGAATCCGGTGGCACACAGACATAGCGGGGCAGTTTCTCACGCCAGGCTCTCAAGACTCCTCCTTTGTATCTTGTACGGCTCGGCGCGTTCCTGCAATGCACTCGCTAGACCCAGGTATCCAAGAAAGAACGGCACCATGATGAGGGCGGGCAGGTACATCCACCAGTAGGAGACCAGGACACTGTATTGCTGGAGGTTGGAGAGTAGGTTCCCCCAGCTTGGGACGGGCTCGGGGACGCCGAGGCCGAGGAAGGATAGGGTCATTTCGGCGAGGACAAATTGGGGAATGAGAATCGCGGCCTGGGTCAGGAGGACGCTGGAAGTTTCGGGAAGAATGTGACGGCGGAGGAGGTACAGGTCGGAGGCTCCGAATCCTCGGGCGGCGCGGACGAAGTCTCGCTCCTTGGCGCTGAGCACGACGCCGCGAACGAGCCGCGCGGGCCGTGCCCAACCCACTGCCGCAATGACTGTGACGATCAAGAAAAAAGCCTGGAGCGGGTTCACGGCAAGGGGCAGAAAGGCCCGGATGGCAAAAAGGAGATATAACCACGGAAGGGCGAGGAAAAGTTCCGCGACGCGCATGAGCAAATCATCTCGCCAACCTCCGTAGTAGCCAGCCGCGGCACCGATGCACCAACCGATGAGCAGGGTGAAGCCTGCGCCGAGGAGGCCGGCGAGCAAGGACACCTGGCCACCGAAGAGAAGCCTGGATAATTGATCGCGGCCGAAGGCATCGGTGCCGACCAAGTAGATTCGCTCGGTGTCGGCTCCGAAAAGATGGAGACGGGCCGGGAGGAAGCCTAACAAGCGATAGCGGTCACCGGGCACGAAGAATTTCAGCGGACGAGGCTGCGCGGTGTCTTCCAAGTATTGGTCGAAAGTGCCCGGGCGCAGTTGAAACAGGTAGACAAAGGGACGAAGGTGGAGATGTTTCTGCGCGTCCACGAAATGCAGACGCATCGGCGGCAAGTAAGGACTTTTGCGGTCCTGTTCGACCGGATCGTAAGGCGCGAAAAACCCAGCGCAGACGACTATCCCGTGCAAGGCACCCAGGACGAGCAGCCAGATTGCGACCTTGCGCCGGCGGCTCATCGAGAGGCTCTCTCTGTGCGGATTCGCGGGTCCAGCCAGTAAAGAAGCAGGTCGGCAAGAAAATTTCCCGCCACCAGAAAGACTGTGGAAAACAAGACGCCGCCGATGACGACATAAATGTCGCGAGCCAGGATGGCCTCCAGCAGGAATGGCCCGAGTCCAGGCCAGCTCATTACGACTTCGATGAGGAGAGAGCCGCTTAACAATGCGCCAATACTGAACCCGAAGAGAGATACGAGCGGATTTGCGGCGGCAGGCAGAGCGTACCGGTATAAAAGTGTGCGCCGGGGAATGCCGTGGCCCTCTGCGGCCAGGAGAAAGGGGGCGCCGAGCACCTCCGCGACGGCGGCACGCACGTGGCGAACGAGGAGCGGTAGGGCGGAGAGAACGAGCGCTGTGACCGGTAGCGCCATGTGGAGTGCCAGGTCGCGAATTTTGTTGAGCGAGGAGAGAGATTCGAAATCTACCGAGGCCATGCCGCCCGTGGGAAACCATCCAGTCCTGACTGTGAGCACGAGAAGCCCAAGGGCTAGCGCCAAATCGGGGATGGCAAGAAGGGCCGCGGTGCTCCAGGAGATCACGCGATCCGGAAATCGCCCGATGCGTTCCGCGCTCCAGACTCCAAGCGGGAGGGCGATAGCCCAGGCGAGGAGGGTTGCGGTGACTGTCAGAAAGAGAGTGTTTTTTGCGCGCACCAGCAGGAGAGGCGCGACGGGACTGTTGTAAGCAAACGAAAAGCCCATCTGGCCGTGGAGTACGGAATTCAGCCAGGAGACATATCTCAGGGGCAAGGGACGGTCGAGTTGATATTGGGCACGCAAAGCCACAAGCGTTTCCGGGGCAATCTGCGGGTTCAGGCGCATCTCGTCGAAGTAGTTGCCAGGCGCAAGCGTGGTGAAGAGAAAAGCGAGAATGCTGACGCCGATTACGAGTAGGAAGGCGTGCGCGAGGCGGCGGAGGAGATAACGCATCATTGTGGAGTCGTCGGCAAAGGGGCACGAGGAAGTCGCGGCACCGCCGCAAGGAGCTGCCGAGCAGCATCCTGGCGGGGATTTCGGAGGATTTCCGCAGACGGGGCCTGCTCGACGATTCGGCCGTGGGACATGACGGCGATTTCGTCGGCTAGGTGAGCGGCCATGGTGAGGTCGTGGGTAATAAAAAGGAAAGTCATTGCGAGGGAGCTTTGGAGTTCCAGGAGGAGATTCGCGATCTGGGCCTGAGTGGAGCAATCGAGGGCGGAGAGCGCTTCGTCGAGGATGAGAATTTTGGGATCGAGAGTAAGCGCGCGGGCGATGGCCAGGCGTTGGCGCTGGCCACCGCTTAATTCCGCGGCCGGGCGCTCGGCCATGTCCGCCGCCAAGCCGACGCGTTCGAGTAAGGAGAAGGCGCGCGTGGCCCGCTGTTTGCGGCCAAGTTTGCCTTGTAAGACCAAGGGCTCAACGACGATGTCGAGAATGGTCCATCTTGGACTCAGTGCGCTCGCGGGATCGGGAAAGATCAGTTGGATCTGCGGACGAATTTTGCGAAGGTCGGACTCTGTGGCTTGGGCGAGATTTCTGCCTTCGAACCAAAGATTGCCGGCCGTCGGCGTTTCGAGACACGCGATGCAAGAAGCCAGCGTACTTTTGCCCGAGCCGGATTCGCCGACGATGGCGAGCGTGGCGCCGGCGGAAACGGTTAAGGATACGCTGTCGAGAGCTAGAAATTCTTGCGGCATGCCGACGAGGTTTCGCTTCGCGTAGCGCTTCCCGAGATTCTCGACTTTTAAAATGGGTTCCATGTTTCGGCCGATTGGAGCTACCTCACTCCTTGTACTTGAAACAAGAGACGATGTGCGTCCGCCCCAACTTTACCAATGGGGGTTCAAATTCCCTGCAAACGTCCATCCTGAGGGTGCATCTCGGTTCGAACGAACAGCCTTGCAGCGGCAAAGATGAAGGCGATGAATTGCCAGGGATGACTGGCAGTTTCGACTTTCTGCTTTTTTCGCTTTCCTCGGAGATGGCCGGAATAGATTCGAAGAGCGCCTTTGTGTATGGATGTTTGGGCGATCGGAGCACGGTTTCCGCGGGACCCCATTCAACAACCTGTCCGGCGTAAAGGATCAGAATGCGATCGGCAACGCCGGAGAGGAGAGCCGGATTGTGGGTAATAAAAATCATGGCGAGGCCAAGCTTGTCCCGGAGGGTCCGAAATAAACGGAGGACTTCCATTTGGGTTACGGGATCAAGGGCGGCAGTCGGTTCGTCGGCGATCACGAGCGCGGGATTGCAGGCGATGGCCTGGGCGATGAGGACGCGCTGCCGCTGGCCGCCACTGAGCTGGTGAGGATAGGAGCGCAGGATGCGGTCCGCATCTTGAGGAAAAAGTTGGTTGAAAACTTCGTGCGTCCGCTGGTACAAAACATTCTTGTTTGACGATTGGTGAGCGGCCAGCACCCGGCGAACCTGTTCGCCGACGCGGATGGTGGGATGGAGTGCGAGTGACGGCTCTTGAAAGATGAGAGCGATTCGGGCGCCGCGGATTTGACGGAGTTCCTCGGAACTGGCCTGGAGAAGATTTTTGCCTTCAAACAGGACGGCGCCGCTTCCGATTTGGCCGTTGGGAGGAAGAAGCCGCAAGACCGACGCCGCGAGCGTGCTTTTGCCCGAGCCGGATTCACCGAGGACACCCAGAATTTCGCCCGGCATCAGATCGAAACTTACGCCTGACAAAACAGGGCGAGAGCGGACTTCGCGCGAGAAGTAAGAAACGTGAAGATTCTGGATTTCAAGAACGGACGCCATGGCCCGGCCGCAGTCGGCCTACCCCCACTGCGATTTATGTTGAGGCAGGAAGGAAGGAGGGACAAGGGAAACGTGAACGTCCGCGCACCAAAGGTAATGCTTTCAGGTTGGATGGCGCTAGTGAGAGTGTTCGCAAATGGATTGCAGGAATTCAGGAGGGTGGAATTCCTGCAATCCAGTTTAGGCCAATACTCTCGGCCCAATCACAAGCTTTCGCCAGGTGGCAAACGCCGGAGCTTGAGCGTTCAGCGAGAACCAGTCGTCGCCGCGGTCGTCGGCCGATTAGCCACCGCGAAGTCCCCTCGAGGGGTCATCGAGAGAACGATGTATTCCCGCTCCTTGCCGTCCGTTTCGGGGACTCGGAGGAGCATCTTGTCCTTGTGAATCCGGAATTGAGCGGTTTCGCCAACGGGCAGGAGCACCGGGTGCTTATCATCTTTTGGCTGGATTCGATACGTCACCCGATCCGTTTGCAGGACGTATTCCTGACACAACACTTGCTTGGTGTTTTTGTGCTGGCCGTCGGTTCCGAAAATCTCTCCGGCGATGGTCTTGCCATCCTTTTCGGCGTAGCCGCATGCCGAGGAATCCATTTGAACCAGCAGGGCCTTTTCGTAGGCGGGCGGTTCCTTGGCTTGAACCACCATGGCCGCAGTGAAAAGCAGAGCTGCCACCGTTGCTGCTCGCATCCTAATCCCCCTGTAGAGCGTTTAGGGTCATTCTCAAGTCACGGGATAAGTGCACCATGCCGGGACAGCGGCCTGGCTTCTAAAAGCCAACTCTCCCAGTAGCGCGCTGCCCGGTTATGGCTAAAGGGCGAAGCCGGCAGGAAAAAATATAGCGGGCAGAAATGGTTGGGCCGGTTCCCACAAGCCGTTGATTTCCGGGGATTAAGATCAGCGGCGAAGTGGTACTACTCAGGTTCTATTGAGAAAGTTGGCGGGACGCTGATACTCTCAGGGTTCCACAGCCCACTTCAGCGTCTACACGTGTCCTTAAAAGGCGTGCCAACATGGATTCCGATAAACTGCGCATTGCTCGCGATAAACTCACGCGCGTCTTCCGGTACCTGGAAGCGCTCAACCAACACCGCAATCCCGCCAAACGGCAGATCCGCGAGCAACCGTGGAGCCTCTGGCTTCATGGATTGCCGAGCCATCCGAGCATCAAACGGGGAGCGGCAAAGGCGAGCGCCACGAAAGCCAGGACCAAGGAAACCCAGTCCGGTGATACCGATGGCGGAGCGGAATTCCTGCTCAAGGTCCAGCGCCCTATTTTAACGCGCCCGCCCGAGCCACCGGAGGAGATTGCCAATTGGCTGGAAGCGGGGTGGGACAACCCATCGGAGGAAATCAGTGTCCGGGAAACCCAGGCTGAACCGGAGGCGTCGGGGAGTTCCCGCGTCGCGAAGTTCGAGGAAGACAAGACGAGGACCGCGGCGCTGCAACGCTGGAAGCTTTCGCGCAATGAGTGGGCAAAGACCGAGCGGCCGGCTCGGGCGGCGATGAAGGTATTTGAGACGTTGTACGGGCTCTATGGGCGGATTGAGCGCGAAGCTGAGCGCGTGGAACTGGTTCTGGGGGACGGCATCCTGAGCTGGCGCCGGGGCGAGGGAAACATTTACCATCCGATTCTGCTGCAGCGCCTGCAACTGCATTTCAATGCCGCCGTGCCGGAGTTCACGATTTCCGAGGCGGATCACCCGGTTGAATTGTATTCGGCGCTTTTTCAGACGATGACCGACGTGGACGGGCGCGCCATTGGACGGTGCCGTGAGGAGCTGGAACAAGAAGGGTTTCATCCGCTAGTGAATGGCTCGACCTCGGGATTTTTGAAGCGCCTGGTCATCCAGTTATCGCCGCGGGGAGAGTTCATAGAGGACAGGGCACCGGAGGAGGAGCAGAACGATCCGAGCATCGGCCGCGACCCGCTGGTGTTTTTACGCGCGCGTACGCTGGGATTCGCCGCTTCCATTCAGGGGATCCTTGCGGACCTGCGTACGCGGGAAGATCTGCCGTGGTCGCTGTTGAACATCGTTGGCGAAGAGTCTCCTACTCGAGCTGTGAGTGAAACGGAACCACCCGCGGTTGAAGCGGCTGAATCCGCGGGGGAAGTGCTGCTGAGCAAGCCCGCAAATCCGGAGCAAATTCGAATCGCCCAACAACTGGAGCTGCATGGAGGAGTGCTGGTGCAAGGGCCCCCGGGCACTGGAAAGACGCACACCATCGGGAATCTGATCGGGCATTTGCTGGCGCAGGGCAAGAGTGTACTGGTTACGAGCCAGGCGACGAAGGCATTGCGCATGGTGCGGCACCATATCGTGCCGGAGTTGCGTCCGCTGTGCGTGAGCCTGCTGGAGAGCGATTTGGAGAGCCGGAAGCAGTTGGAAAGCGCAGTGGGGTCAATCGCGGAGAGGCTGTCGCTGGCCGATGCCGTTTCGTTGGAACTGGAAGCGAAGAAACTGGAATCGGAACGCGGCGATCTTTTGAAAAAGCTGGAAGAGATCCGTAAGCAACTTGCGGAGGCGCGGGCAGATGAATACCGGGATATCGTCATCGCGGGCAAGACGTGGCCTCCGGCCGACGCTGCGCGGAGTGTTGCGAAAGAAAAAGAGTCGCTTGGGTGGATCCCGGGCCCAGTCGCCGCTGTAGCTCCGCTGCCGCTTACTCCCGGCGAGCTGGCCGACGTTTACAGGACGAACACTTCCCTTTCGCGCGAGGACGAGATCGAGCTTGCGGGGCACCTGCCGGAACTTCACGATCTGCCGAGGCCGGAGGAGTTTGAAGCTTCGCTGAACGAGCGAAACCGTCTGAGCATGGAGGAATTGGAGCTGCGTTCGGATTTGTGGCGAAGCGGCGTTCCGGAGGGCAGCCCGGAGGAATTGGAGGCTCTGGCGGCGAGTTTGTTGCAAGCAGTAAAGCCTCTGACGGGAAAAGAAAAGTGGAAGCTGGAGGCGGTGTACGCCGGCAAATATGGAGGCGCACACCGGCAGCCCTGGGAGCAGTTGGTCGAGTTTGTCCGGCTGGTTCACCGCGATGCGGCCAACGCGCAGGAATCTTTCGTTAAGTATGGCCCCGAGCTTCCTGATAACCCGGCCAATGAGGACCAGCAGAGGATTGCTGGGGAAATCCTGGCGCATCTTGAGACCGGGGGGAAGCTGGGTTCGTTCACGCTGTTCACGCACAAGACGTGGGGCCAATTCATTGAATCGGCAAAGGTGAACAACGCGCCGCCGCGAAATTCTGAGCATTTCGTCGCGCTTCTGAAATTGGCGCGCCTAAAGAAATTACGGCAGGAACTCTGCGGCCGGTGGGATCGCCAGATGGCGACGCTGGGGACACCGACTTCCGGACAGATGGGCACGGAGCTGGAGAAAACGCTGATGCAGTATTGCGATGCGCTTGAGGACTGCCTGGGGTGGCACGAACACGCATGGCTTCCCTTGCAAGAACAGCTCACAGATCTGGAATTCAAGTGGGACAAGTTTCTGGCGGAGCAGCCTGCGGTCGTTGGCGCCCATGGGGAGCTTGTGCGGATCGGGAAGGCGGTGACAGAGTCCCTGCTTCCCATTCTTGAATCGCGAATCAAGAAGCAAAAATTATTGCAAATCGAGGAGGAACTTCGCGACCTGAAGGCCCGGCTGAAGCTCGCCGGGCGCGCGGCGAAATCGTCGAAAGCGACTGCGAAATTGCTTTCGTCTGTAATCGACGATGATTCGAGCGAGTACCGCGAGGCCTATGAGCGTCTGCTAGAACTTAAGAGCCAGCAGGCGGATCTGGATCTGCGCCGCGCGCTGCTTGTGAAGCTGGAGAGCGCGGCGCCCGCGTGGGCCGGCGCGATTCGAAATCGTGCCGGAGCGCATGGCCGAGGCGAACCACCACGCGATCCGGCTTCGGCGTGGACTTGGCGTCAACTCAACGATGAACTGGACCGGCGTGCCAGCGTTTCCATCGAGATACTCCAAGCGAAGGGCGAGAAGCTGCGCGAACAATTGCGGCGCGTGACCGTGGGACTGATTGACACGCGGGCATGGTCCGCGCAGGCGCGGCGGACTTCTTCGCGGCAGCGCCAGGCGCTGGTTGGCTGGCTGGACACGATTCGCCGCATCGGCAAAGGACATGGCATCCGCGTTTCGCTGTTGCGCGCTGAGGCGGCGAGAAAAATGTCCGAATGCCGCAGCGCGGTGCCTGTCTGGGTGATGCCACTGTCGCGAGTGGTGGAGAATTTTGACCCGTGTAGCACGCGGTTTGACGTTGTCATTATTGATGAAGCGAGCCAGAGTGATGTTATGGCTTTGGTGGCACTTTATCTCGGCAAGACAGCGCTGGTTGTCGGCGACCATGAGCAGGTGAGTCCGTCCGCGGTGGGCCAGGACCTCGGCATCATCCAGAATCTCATTTTCCAGTACCTGCAAGGGGTGCCGAATTCGGACCTCTACGACGGGCAAATTTCCATTTACGATCTGGCGCGACAATCCTTCGGGGGAACGACTTGCTTGGTGGAACATTTCCGCTGTGTGCCGGAAATCATCCAGTTCAGCAACATGATTTCCTACGACCAGCGGATCAAGCCATTGCGTGATGCAAGCAGGGTGCAGATCCGCCCGCACACTGTTGCTTACCAAGTCAGCGGGTCCAGTCGCGACGGCAAAATCAACCGGCAGGAAGCGATTGGCGTGGCTTCGCTGCTGACAGCGGCGATGGAGCAGCCTGAATACCAGAAAAATGAGGCGGGGCAGCCGACCAGCTTCGGTGTGGTTTCCTTGGTGGGTGACGAACAAGCCCTGGAGATCGATAACGTGCTGCGCAAGCATATTTCGCCGGATCTTTGCGAGCATCACCGATTGCTTTGCGGCAATGCGGCGCAATTCCAGGGAGATGAGCGTGACGTTGTGTTTATCTCAATGGTGGATACGGCTCAGCGCGGGCCGCTTTCCCTGCGCGATCAGGAGCTGTTCAAGCAGCGGTTCAACGTGGCCGCGAGCCGCGCCCGGGATCAGATGTGGGTGGTCCATTCGCTGAGCCCGCAGAACGATCTGAAGGCCGACGATCTGCGACGGCAACTGATCGAGCACGCTCAGGATCCTAGTCACCTGATGCGGGCGCTGGAAGAAAAAGAAAGCCGTGCGCAATCCCCGTTTGAGCGTGAAGTGATGAAACACCTGATGGCAGCGGGTTATCGAGTGCAGCCACAATGGCGTGTCGGCGCGTTCCGCGTCGATCTGGTCGTCGAGGGCGAGCGGAGGCGCGTTGCGATTGAATGTGATGGTGATCGCTACCATCCGCTGGAGAAAATACCGGAAGACATGGAGCGCCAGTCGGTGCTGGAACGCATGGGCTGGATTTTCACGCGGATCCGCAGCACTGACTTCCTGCGGAATCCCGACCGGGCGATGAAGCAAGTGTTCGAAAAACTGGAAGTGCTTGAGATTTATCCGGTCAATGCGAAAAAAGATTCGGCGAGGATTGTGCAGCCGTCGAACGACCTGACGGAGCGCGTCATCCGCCGAGCCGAAGAGCTGCGGCGGGCCTGGGCAGGGCCCGAGCCGGCCTTGAGCAGCGGGAAAGAGGCGTCGCAGGCAGCGGGAAAAGCGGCGGTGTCATAAGAAGGAGCATTGCGTTTGACGTTTCCGCTTATCAAAACGGTGCTGCGAGCCGGAGCCGCCAGAGACTCGATGGGCATGGTCTGCGAGTGCCGGAAAAGGCTTCAATTTGAAAATCCGGTAAATTTCCTAACCACTGGGGAATAAAACTACTGTACCTCAGGGGGGGTCGGCGACACAAGACGGAGTTTCCACTAACTTACTGAACCCGCGATGGTTATTTAAACCTGCTGGCCCGGAGTGTACTTCCAACCCACAAAATACTAAGGTGTTTACCTGAGGCATCTTGCGGTAGTTTACTTGATTGAGGAACTAGGTTTCCGATGGTATTCACTATCAAGTCCCTCACGGATTCACGCAGCGGATTGGCCCGGCGACGGACAATTTGCGCCCAGGAGAAGATTTTCATGGCGAAGCGAGATAGCACCACCACGGACCTCGAACTGAAGCGCACGGAAGAACCATCCGAACTGCTTCGCGAACTTGTCGCCCACCTTCGACAGAATCGGACGCAATTGCGCGAGGAATGGGTGGTGCGCATTTCGGAAACGCGACTGTTGACCGCGATGACCAAGGAAGAAATTTTCGCGGAAGCGACGTCGGTGTATGACAGCTACGTGGAGGCCCTTGAAACGGAAGCATTCGAAGCGTTGCAAGCTTACGCGCGAAACCTTTCCGAACGCATCATTCCGCGAGGCGTTGAAACGCACGAAGTCGTGGGAATCGTGCTGCTGCTGCGCGACGTGCTGGCGCGTTCCCTGTTCGCGAAATACCAGAACGATTTCAAGAAGTTGAACCGCATTCTGGACGCCTACGAGCCGGCGGCAAACCGCATCGCCAACACGGTGGCGGTCGGCTTCGTGCAAGAACGCGAGCGCGTCATTCGCCAACAGCAGGAAGCGATCCGGGAACTTTCGACGCCTGTGTTGCAGGTTCGCGAGCGGCTGTTGATTCTGCCGATCATCGGTGTGATCGACCCGCAACGAGCACGCCAATTGACGGAGCAGTTGCTACGCGGAATTCGCACCAACCGCGCGAAGGTCGTCGTGATTGATATCACGGGTGTGGCGGCCATGGACGTGACGGTGGCAAACCACCTGGTGCAAACGGTGGAAGCTTCGAGGCTGCTGGGCGCGACCGTCATCGTCACCGGACTTTCGCCCGAGATCGCGCAGACACTGGTGACGATCGGAGTGGATCTGGGCAAGATGAATACGGTCGGCGACTTGCAGGGCGGAATTGAACAAGCGGAAAGACTGCTGGGATACAAAGTAGCGTCCATCGTAGAGCCCAATTAATCCGGGCGGAGGAAAAAGCTAGTGGAAGTCCCCATTCTCAAACAGGGAGCGTTTCTGATTGCGACGTTTCAGGCCGCTCTCTCCGACGCGGATCTGAATCACTTGCGAATGGGATTGGTGCAGCAGGTAGTAAAGTTTCGCTCGCGCGCGGTGATCGTGGACGTCACGGCGATGGATGTGATGGACTCCTTCGCATCGCGAACACTGCGCGAGATTGCCCACATGATTCGCCTGCGTGGTGCGGAAACGGTGATTGTCGGGATCCAGCCGGAAGTGGCATTTGCGATGGTACAGCTCGGATTGACGCTGGAAGGCGTTGCGACGGCGTTGGACCTGGAAGAAGGCCTGGCGTACTTGAACGAGAAGTTCAAAGTCACGAACTGAGAGCGAGCGATTGTGTCGGCTGCGGAAATTCGGGTGGAAATCAACTCCGACCAGGACATCGTCGTTGCCCGCCAAAAGGGGCGGATCCTGGCGGGTGAACTCGGATTCAGCTCCGGTGACGCCACGCTGATTGCCACGGCAATCTCAGAACTGGCGCGCAACATTGTGTCCTATGCGCGTACAGGCGAAATCAAACTGAAAGGAATCCACGGATCAAGCCGAGTCGGGATCCTGGTCATCGCCTCCGACGATGGCCCGGGAATCATTGATATTCGCCAGGCATTACGCGATGGCTTTTCGACTTCAGGAAGCCTGGGACTTGGCCTGCCGGGGGTACGCCGGCTGATGGACGAATTTGAGATTACTTCCCAACCCGGCAAGGGAACGATGGTGGCGGTGAAGAAGTGGAGGCAATAAACGAACCAATGGTTGAATACGGATTGGCAAAACATGCGCACGTGGGCGAAGGCGAGTCCGGGGACCTTCACATGGTTTGCTGCAATCAAAACGGAGTTTTGATCGCTGTGATTGATGGCATCGGGCACGGCGAAGAAGCCGCGGAGGTCGCCAAGACTACGGCGGCTCTTCTGCGAGGCTCGGTGGACGAGCCGGTGATTTCTCTCGTGGAGCTGTGCCACGATAAATTGCGGGGGACGCGCGGAGCGGTGTTAAGCCTGGCTTTTATCTCCTCCGAGCAAAATATGATGACGTGGCTTGGGGTCGGGAACGTGCAGGGAGTGCTGGTGCGCGCGAACGCAAAGACAGGAAATCTGCGGGAGCCGCTGCTGCTGCGCGCAGGAGTGGTGGGATCCAAGTTGCCTTCCCT